>Ga0182027_10002817_pt1 | contig 27927 bp, 24 predicted proteins | sample 712E1DmetaG_FD_121300 | JGI IMG/M metagenome (GOLD analysis project Ga0182027, IMG submission 121300) | Permafrost microbial communities from Stordalen Mire, Sweden - 712E1D metaG (Illumina Assembly) | ecosystem: Environmental > Terrestrial > Soil > Wetlands > Permafrost | place: Sweden...
AGGCCCGTAGCGTTCCGGCAAATCCCGCCAAGGCATGCCAGTCCGCAGCACATAAAAGATCGCATTCATGATCTTGCGGTCGTCGGCCCGCGCGCTCTTGCGGCTCTTGGGCATCAACGGTTCGAGAAGCGTCCACTCCTCATCGGATAAATCAAATCGCATGATCCACCTCCGATCACGGTGAATCACTGTTCGCCTAAATTTTCAACACTCTATGTGGGTACAGACCCTAGACTCACCAATACCCCTTCATCAACTCCCCCGCCCATTTTGGTTCCCACACCTCGCCGCGGGGGAGGAAGCCCGTCATCACCGGCTTGATGTCGAGCACCGGCGTACCGTCGATGGCGTCGAGCCCGCGCACGCGAAGCGTCAATCCGTCGACGGAGACCAGCGCGCAGATCGTCGAGCCGATGCGATTGGGACGGTTCTTGCAGCGCTGGGCGAAGATGCCGACCTTGGGCCAGTCCGGATTGCCGCGTGGGTGGCGCGTGCCGGTTTCGATCGTCTCGAGCGCCACGAGATGGAAATGGAACAGCACCTCCACATGCGAGAATTCGCCGAGGCCCGCCGTCGCTTGCGGCCCGAATAACGCGGGATCGAGTTCGATGCGCGCCTCGACTTGCTGCCAGCCGTCGTCGCTGGGTTCCTTGCGTCCGCCGCGCACCGTGCCGACCGGCCGGGCGGTGATCTGATCGCTCATCATGCCTCCGAACACAACAGGAACAAGACAAAGCCCCCTGCTTAAGTCTTTGTTTACCCTGATTACCCTAATCTTAACTGATCTCGACGCGTTTAGTATTTGCACGTTTACTATTTGTTCTTTGAATCTCAACCCCTAGACTCGAAACATCCATAGGTAGACTCCCAACCCCCTCAAATTCCTGGACTTTTCGTTGACTCCGCATTGTCGCCCATGCTATCCCATACTGTCCCAGGAATAGCGAGCCACGAGCGAGCGAAATCTCCAGGGACCGAGGGGGCAACAGAGCATGTCAGCGCCGGTCCAGCCGTTCATTTCGACGGTCAAGGGCACGCTCGACGCCAAGGGTCGGGTCTGCATTCCCGCGCCCTATCGCCAGATCCTCGCCGCCCAAAACACCCCAGGCGTTTATCTCTGTCCGTCATTCTCCGAGGCGACGCTGGAAGGTTTCGGCGAGGAGGTGCTGCAGGCCTTCCATCGCCAGCAGGAGAAGGACGACCCGTTCTTCACCAAAGCGTTCAACGCCAAGGTCTTCGCGGTCCTGTCGATGACGCAGCTCTTGCCGCTCGACGAGAACGGCCGCGTCCGGCTGCCTGACGAACTGATCGCCCACGCCGCGCTGAAGGGCAGCGCCGTCTTCGTCGGCATGGGCAGCAAATTCCAGATCTGGGAACCGGCGCGCTTCGAAGCGATGCGCGCCGCGCGCCTCAAGGAAGCGCTCGTCGCCTTCAACGCCGAGGGAGGCGCCTGATGGCCCACCTTCCGGTCATGCTCGCCGAAGTGCTGGACGCGCTCGCGCCGCGCGACGGCGAGCACTACATCGACGGCACCTTCGGCGGCGGCGGTTATGCCCGCGCCATCCTCGAAGCCTGCGATTGCCGGGTGCTCGGCATCGACCGCGATCCCGAAGCGATCGCGCGCGGCGAGAAACTGGTGGCGCTGTATCCCGGGCGGCTCACCCTGGTGCACGGCGAATTCTCGCAACTCGACCGCCTGTTGGCAGCGAGCGGCGAGAACGGCACCAACGGTGTGATGCTCGATCTTGGCGTTTCCTCGTTCCAGTTCGACGAGCCCGAGCGCGGATTCTCGTTCCGCGCCGACGGCCCGCTCGACATGCGCATGAGCAAGAGCGGAATCTCCGCCGCCGACGTGGTGAACACAGAAGACGAGAAGACGCTGGCAGACATCATCGCGCGCTATGGCGAGGAGCGCCAAGCGCGGCGCATCGCGCGCGCCATCGTCGCCGCAAGGCCGCTCGCGCGCACCGGCGAGCTTGCCGAACTGGTGGCGCGTACGCTCGGCCCCGCCGCGGCGCGCCAGCCAATCCATCCCGCGACGCGCACCTTCCAGGCTCTGCGCATCCATGTGAACGACGAGCTGGGCGAGCTTTCGCGCGCGCTCGACGCCGCGACGCGCGCCTTGAAGCCGCAAGGCCGGCTGGCGGTGGTTTCGTTCCATTCGCTCGAAGACCGCATCGTCAAGCGGTTCTTCGCTGAGCACAGCGCCGCCGCGCCGCGCGCTTCGCGCCACGCGCCCGAGACGCGCCGCGCTCCCCTTTACCGGCTTCTCGGCTCGCGTCCGCAAACCCCGGGCGCCGCCGAGATCGCCGAAAATCCCCGCGCCCGCTCCGCCAAGCTGCGGGCGGGCGAACGTCTGGCGGCTTAGGAGAAAAAGATGATCCGCGTGCTCAATTTCCTCTGCGTGGCCGCGATGGCCCTGGCGATCCTGGCGGATTATCACATCTCCGAACAGACCCGCGTCGCGCGGGTCGAATTGAACCGGGTCGAACAGCGCACCGCCGAAGAACGTACCAGGATGAGCGTGCTGCAGACCGAGTGGGTCCGGCTGGCAAGTCCCGAGCGCATCCAACAACTCGCCGAGACCACGCTGAACATGAGCGACACGGCGACGGTGCAGCTCTCCTCGCTCACACAACTGCCGCGCCGCGGCGAGGCGCCGCTCGGCGGTGCGCAGATACGCGATGCGAGCGCGCAGGCGCCCGAGCCTACCGAGATCGTCAAGATCGCCGCACAGCCGGGGTTGTGAGTGCTCCATGAACCCACCGCCCACCGTCTTCCAGCGGCGCATCGTCATCGGGGCGGTGATCTGCGCCGCTTCGTTCGCGCTGGTCGGCGCGCGCCTAGTCGATGTGACCCTGTTCATTCCCCGCGCGACGGTGGAGAGGCAAACAGCGCCTCGCGAAATCGCGCGCGGCGATCTCGTCGACCGCAACGCCGAACTGGTGGCGCGCGACCTGCCGGCTGACGATCTTTACGCGCGTCCGGCCCTGTTCAAGAACCGCCCTCTTGCCGCGCACCAACTGGCGACCGCCACCGGGGCCGACGAGCGCCGCCTGGCGCAGCTGTTCGCCGGCAAGCACGGCACGGTGCTGGTCGCCCGCCAGCTGGCGCCGGAGGAGCGCGGCAAGGTCAAGAGCCTCGGCCTGCCGGGCCTCGAATACCAGCCCGACAGTAAGCGCTATTACCCCGACGGGCGCATGACGGCCCAGGTCGTCGGCGTGACCGATCCCGACGGCCACGGCGTCTCGGGGCTGGAACTCGGACTCAATCCCCAGCTGCGCGACCAACATGCGGTTGAGACCTCGCTCGACATGCGCGTGCAGTTCGTCCTCGACCATGAAGCGGCGGCCAGCATGGCGCAGTTCAGCGCGCGCGCCGCCGGGGGCGTGGTGATGGACGTGCGCACGGGAGAGATCCTGGCGCTGGTGTCATTGCCCGATTTCGACCCAAATACGCGCGATTTCGGCGACGGCGAGTCCGTGCGCAATATCATGGCGCAGAACGTCTACGAGCTGGGCTCGGTGTTCAAGATATTCTCCTTCGCGCTCGCGCTCGAGAACCACACGATCAGCAACCTCGACGAGCGGCTGGCGATCGGCAATGGCTACAAGATCGGCCGCTACACCATCCACGAAGCCGAGCACATGCCCGCGACGCTTGCGGTTCGCGACGTGCTGGCGCTGTCCTCCAACATCGGCGCGGCGCAGATCGCCTTGCGCTCCGGGCCCACGCTCCAGCGCGCCTACCTGACCAGGATGGGGTTGCTCGCGCCGGTCGAGAGCGAACTGCCCGAGGCGGCCCGTCCGCTCTATCCGTCGAATTGGGGACCCGTCGAAACCGCGACGATCGGCTTCGGCCACGGGATTTCGGTCAGCCCGCTGGCGTTTGTCGCGGCGGCGGCCTCCATCGTGAACGGTGGACGAAAGGTACAGCCCACATTCCTCAAGCATCCCCAAGACGCCCGCGGCGAGCAGGTCATCTCGCCCGCCACCAGCGCGACGATGCGCGAACTGATGCGCTACGTCGTCACCAACGGCACCGGCAGGCAGGCGAACGTGCCCGGCTACGACGTCGGCGGCAAGACCGGATCGGCGGAAAAGGTGGGTCCGCATGGTTACCAGGCGCACAAGCTGGTCACCTCGTTCTGCGGGGTGTTTCCCATCGACGATCCGCACTATCTAGTTTTCGTCGTGCTGGACGAGCCGCACGGCACCAAGGCGACGGGGGGATTGGCGCTGGCCGGCAATACGGCGGCGCCCTTGGCCGGCCATGTGATCGCGCGCATCGCGCCTTTGCTGGGCGTGCCGCTGAAGCCCGTTGCGGTTACGGTTGGTAAAGAGAATTCATAATGGGACCACATTCGGGCGCGAAAGTCGCGGCGGGTAAGGTGGGCAAAGGCCCCATGGAGGCGGTGGAACAATTTGCCGGGCTGGCGAGCGACAGCCGCGAGGTCAAGCCGGGCTATCTGTTCGCGGCGCTGCCGGGCAGCAAGGCGAACGGCGCCCAGTTCCTGAAGGACGCGGTGGCGCGCGGCGCCGTCGCCGTGCTGGGTCCGCCCGAAGTGGCGGCCGCCACCGCGGCGCTCGGCGTGCGTTTCATCGCCGCCGACAATCCGCGTCAGGAGCTAGGCTATTACGCCGCCCGCTTCTACGCCGGCCAGCCGAGCACGGTCGCCGCCGTCACCGGCACCAACGGCAAGACCTCGATCACCGTTTTCCTGCGCGAGATCTGGACGGCGCTGGGCAAGCGCGCGGCCAGCATGGGCACCATCGGCGTGGTGACGCCCACCGGCGTGACCAAGCTCAACCACACGACGCCGGGCCCGATCGAGTTGCACCGCATCCTCGCCAAGCTGAAACGCGACGGCATCGACTGTCTCGCGGTGGAAGCCTCGAGCCACGGGCTCGATCAATTCCGTTTGGCCGGTACCGACCTCGCGGCCGTCGGCTTCACCAACATCAGCCGCGACCACATGGATTATCACCCGACCTTCGAGGCTTATCTCGCCTGCAAGCTCAGGCTGTTCTGCGAGCTGGCGCGCGACGGCGCCGCAGCGGTCGTCAACGCCGACAGCTACCATGCCAAGGATTTCATCGCCGCCGCCAAGGCGCGCGGGCTCAAGCTTCTGACTGTCGGCGAGAAGGGCGAGACTCTGAAATTGCTGGCGCGCGCGCCGAACGGCGACGGCCAGTCGCTGAGCGTCGCCCATGGCGGAAAGACGTACGACATCGCGCTGCCGCTCGCCGGAGCCTTCCAGGCCTCCAATGCGCTGATGGCCGCTGGATTCGCCATCGGACTTGGCGAGGAGGCGGCGGCCGTGTTCGCCGCGCTTGCCGCTCTTAAAGGCGCGCCGGGCCGGCTGGAGAAGGCCGCTTATGCGAAATCGGGCGCGCCGGTGTTTGTCGATTACGCCCATACGCCGGATGCGCTGGAGAACGTGCTGACGGCGCTGAGACCGCACACCAAAGGCAAGTTGTCGGTCGTGTTCGGCTGCGGCGGCGACCGCGACACCGGCAAGCGCCCGCTGATGGGCGCCGCTGCGGCGAAATTCGCCGACCGGGTCATCGTCACCGACGACAATCCGCGCAGCGAAGACCCCGCCGCGATCCGCACGCAAGCGCTGGCCGGCTGTCCCGGCGCGCGGGAGATCGGCGATCGCGCCGAAGCGATCCGCGCCGCCATCGCCGAACTGGGCGAAGGCGATGTCTTGGTTATCGCCGGCAAGGGCCATGAAAGTGGCCAGATCGTCGGCGCCACCGTCCATCCGTTTTCCGATCGCGACGAAGCGATCAAGGCCGCGGTCGCGCTCGGCGGCCGGCCGGCGGAGAACAAGCCGTGAGCGCGCTATGGACATCGGCGGAGGCCGAAAGCGCAACCTTGGGCAAGGCGTCGCGTCCCTTCGCCGCGAACGGGGTCTCCATCGACACGCGCACGCTCAAGGAAGGCGATCTCTATATTGCGGTGAAGGGCGAGCATCGCGACGGCCACGATTTCGTCCGCGCCGCCTTCAAGGCCAAGGCTGGCGCGGCGGTCGTCTCGCGCCGGCCGGAAGGCGTCGACGGTGCGCTGCTCATAGTCGCCGACACCCAGCGTGCGCTGGAGGATTTGGCTAGCGCCTCGCGCGGACGCAGCGGCGCCAAGATCGTCGCGGTCACCGGCAGCGTCGGCAAGACCACGACCAAGGAGCTGCTGCGGCTGGCGTTCGCGGCGCTGGGGCCGACGCATGCGTCAGGCGGTTCGCTCAACAATCATTGGGGCGTGCCGCTTAGCCTCGCGGCGATGCCGCGCGAGGCCGCATACGGCGTCTTCGAGATCGGGATGAATCATCTGGGCGAAATCCATGCGCTGGTGCCGTTCGTGCGCCCGCATGTGGCGCTGGTCACCAGCGTCGCCGCGGCGCATCTGGAATTTTTCGGCAGTTGCGAAGCCATCGCCGACGCCAAGTCCGAGATTTTCGAGGGGCTGGCGCCCGGCGGCGCGGCGCTGATCCCCGCCGACAATCCCTATGCCGAGCGGCTGATCGCACGCGCCAGGCAATACCATGTCGCGCGCATCCTGAGCTTCGGCGCCAAGCCGGGCAGCGACGCGCACCTGCTGGCCTATGACGAAAGCGGCGAGGGCGCCCGCATCAAGGCCGACGTTCTCGGCCTGCCGGTCGAATTCCGCATCGGCGCGCCGGGACGCCACATCGCCGACAACGCGCTGGGCGCGCTGCTCGCCGTCGCCGCCGTGGAGGGCGATGTGCTGAACGCCGCCGCCGCGCTCAAGGAATTTTCCGCGCTCAAGGGCCGCGGCGCGCGTTTTGCGGCAGGCGGCGTCGAAGTGATCGACGAGAGCTACAACGCCAATCCCGCCTCGATGGCGGCGGCGCTGGCGCTGCTGGGCAAAGCCTCCGGCCGGCGCATCGCCGTCTTGGGCGACATGCTGGAGATGGGTCACGACGCTCCCGCCCATCACGCGGGCCTCGCCGCTGAGATCGAGGCCGCGCGCGCCGATCTCGTCTTTCTCTGCGGGCCGCTGATGCAGGCTTTGTGGGACGTCCTGCCGGCGCCGCGCCGCGCCGCCTATGCGCCGACGTCGGCCGAACTCGCCCCCGAGATCATGTCGGCGCTCAAGAGTGGCGACACGGTGCTGGTCAAAGGCTCCAACGGCAGCCGCATGTCCGTTATCATCGACGCGCTGAAGGCGCGAAAGGGCTAGCGGACATGCTGTATTTTCTTTCCTACCTCGCCCATGTCGACCAGTACGCGTTCTTCCGCCTGTTCCGGTACCTCACTTTCCGCTCGGGCGGCGCGGTGCTGACGGCGCTCCTGATCGCCTTCTGGATGGGGCCGCCGCTGATCCGTTGGCTCAAGCTCAAGCAGGGCAAGGGCCAGCCGATCCGCAGCGATGGTCCGCAGCGCCACGTCGTCGAGAAACAAGGGACGCCGACCATGGGCGGCCTCTTGATCCTCATTCCGGTGCTGTCGGCGACTTTGCTGTGGGCCGACCTGTCCAATCCCTACGTCTGGATCGTCATGTTCGTGACGCTGAGCTACGGCCTGCTGGGTTTTGCCGACGATTATCTGAAAGTCACCAAGCGCTCCTCCGAGGGTGTCAGCGGCCGGGTGCGCCTCTTGGTCGAATTCGGCGTCGCACTGCTCGCCACCTGGCTGATCATGCAGGTCGAGGACCCCCACTTACGCGGCATGCTGGCGGTGCCGTTCTTCAAGTCGTTTCTGATCCCGTTCGGGATTTTCTTCGTCCTGGTCGGCGGCTTCGTCATCGCCGGATCGGCCAACGCGGTGAACTTCACCGACGGGCTCGACGGGCTGGCGATCATGCCGGTGATGATCGCGGCGGGCGCCTTCGTGCTGATCGCCTATCTCGTCGGTAACGAGAAGTTCGCCGAATATCTGCGGCTCGATTACATCCGCAACACCGGCGAGCTGGCGGTGTTTCTGGCGGCGCTGATCGGCGCCGGTCTCGGCTTCCTGTGGTACAACGCCCCGCCCGCGATGGTGTTCATGGGCGACACCGGCTCGCTGCCGCTCGGCGGCGCGCTGGGCGCCGTGGCGGTCGCCGTCAAGCACGAGATCGTGCTCGCCATCGTCGGCGGGCTGTTCGTGTTCGAGACCGTCTCGGTGATCGTGCAGGTGATCTCGTTCAAGCTGACGGGCAAGCGCGTCTTCCGCATGGCCCCGATCCATCATCATTACGAGCAGTTGGGCTGGAAGGAGTCGACCATCGTCATCCGCTTCTGGATCATCGCGGTGGTGCTGGCGCTGGTCGGCCTGGCCACGCTGAAGTTGAGGTGAGGCTCCATTGATCGCGCTCCGCTCCTTGGCAAACAGAAAAGCCGGCGTATTCGGGCTGGCGCGCTCTGGGCTGGCGGCCGTCCGCGCGCTGAAGGCGGGCGGCGCGGAGGTCTTCGCCTGGGACGACAAGGACGAGTTGCGCCAAAGCGCCGCCGACGAAGGCGCGGTCATTTCGCCCTGGCGCGACTGGCCGTGGGACAAGCTCGCCGCGCTGGTCTTGAGCCCCGGTGTGCCGCTCACCCATCCCAAACCCCACGACATCGTGGTCAGGGCGCGCCAAGCGGGCGTCGAGATCATCGGCGACATCGAACTGTTCGCCCGCGAGATTGCGCACGGCGCTCCGCTGATCGCGGTGACTGGCACCAACGGCAAGTCGACGACCACCGCGCTGATCGGCCACATCCTCGCCGCCGCGGGCTTCGACGCGCAGGTCGGCGGCAATATCGGCAAATCGGCGCTCGATCTTTCCCCGCCGCGGGCGAAGACCGTCTATGTGCTGGAGATTTCGTCCTACCAGATCGATTTGTCGCCGGGCCTCAAGCCCGACCTGGCGATCCTCACCAACATCACGCCCGACCATATCGACCGCCACGGCTCGATGGACTCCTACGTCGCGGTGAAGACGAGGCTGCTGGAACAGACGGCGAAGTCCGGCCTCAACGTCATCGGCGTCGACGATCCCCATGCAGCCGCGATCTTCACCAAGTTCGCCTCCAACGGCGGGCCGCCTTGCGTGCCGGTGTCGGTCGGCAAGGTCCTCGGCCGCGGCGTCTTCGTGCTCGACGGTGTGCTCTACGACGCCGAAGGCGAACGCGCCACCAAGATCGTGGACCTGCATACCGCCGCCTATCTGCCCGGCGCGCATAATTGGCAGAACGCTGCGCTTGCCTATGCCGCGACCAAGCCTTACGCCAAGGACGGTCGCGTGATCGCCGCCGCCATCGCGGATTTCCCAGGTCTGGCGCATCGCATCGAGGAAGTCGGCCGTGCCGGCAAGGTGCGCTTCGTCAACGATTCCAAGGCGACCAACGCCGACGCCGCCGAGCGCGCGCTGGTCTGCTTTTCCGATATCTTCTGGATCGCGGGCGGCCGGCCCAAGCAGGGCGGCATCGCACCGCTCGCACCGCACTTCTCGCGCATCCGCAAGGCCTATCTGATCGGCGAGGCGGCAAACAATTTCGCGGCCACCCTCGAAGGCAAGGTTGCTTACGAACTGTCCGGCACGCTGGAAAACGCGCTGGCTTCCGCCGCGGCCGACGCCTCCCGCTCGCCTGCCGCCGCACCCGTCGTCCTGTTGTCGCCGGCCTGCGCCTCGTTCGATCAGTTCCGCGATTTCGAGCAGCGCGGCGACGCCTTCCGCGCTCTGGTCGCCAAGCTCGCGGCGCAGCCCGTCCGGGAGGCGTCATGAATCTGAGCCGCGCCAATAGCAGCGAAATCTCGGACTGGTGGTGGACGGTGGACCGTCTGGCGCTCGGCGCCATGCTGGCCTTGCTCGCCATCGGCCTGATGCTGGCCGTTGCCGCCAGCCCGGCCGCCAGCGGCGGACCGCTGACCGAGGGCAATTTCCACTACGCGGCCAAGCAGATCGGCTTCGCCGCTCTTGCCATGTTCATTCTGTGCAGCGCTTCGATGCTGACCCCCGCCCAGGTCGTTCGCGCCGCGCTATGGCTGTTCGTGCTGGCGCTGATTGGTTCGGCCGTCGCCGCCTTCGCCGGAAGCGAAACCCTGGGCGCGCGGCGCTGGCTCGATCTGGGGATCCTGACCTTGCAGCCGTCGGAATTCCTCAAGCCCGCCTTTGCGGTGCTCGCCGCCGCGATCCTCGCCGAGCGCGCGCCCACGCCCCTTTCCAAGCCCATCATCACGTTCTTGTTGCTGCTGCCCGCTCTCGCCGTGCTGCTGATGCAGCCCGACGTCGGCCAGAGCTTCCTGCTGATCGCGTTATGGGCGGCGCTGCTGTTCTTCGCCGGAGTGGGGCTCAATTGGCTGTTCGCCATCGGCGGCGGCATGGCGGCAACGGCCCTGTTCGCCTATTTCGCCTTCCAAGTCATCCCGCGCTTCCAATACATCCCGCGCCGCATCGCCCAATTCCTCGACCCGGAAAAATCCGGCTATCAGGCGGGCCTTTCGCTCAAGGCCTTCGCCCATGGCGGGCTCTACGGCGTCGGCCCGGGCGCGGGAACCATCAAGTACCGGCTGCCCGACGCCCATTCCGATTTCATCTTCTCGGTTGCCGGCGAGGAGTTCGGCCTCGCATTGTGCGCCCTCATCGCGATCCTGTTCTGCGTCCTGACGATCAGGCTGCTGCTGCGTTCGGCGGCGGCGCGCGAGCCCTTCGCGCAGCTCGCGGGCGCGGGCCTTGCCGTCGTCTTTGCGGTGCAGGCTTTGGTCCATATCGGCGTGGCCGTCGGCTTGCTGCCGGCCAAGGGCATGACGCTGCCCTTTATCTCCTACGGCGGCTCCTCGCTATTCGCGGTGGCGCTGACCATGGGCTTCGCCTTGGCGCTCACCCGCCACCGTCCGCAGATCGGCGCCCGCGAAGGGCCACTGTTCTCGTTCCTCGGGAGGGCAGGCGCATGACGACGATCGTGCTCTCGGCCGGGGGAACGGGCGGCCATTTGTTTCCGGCCCAGGCGCTGGCGGGCGAACTCGTCCGCCGCGGCAAAGAGATCGTGGTGATGACGGACTCGCGCGGCCGCTCTTTTACCGACGCATTCCCCGATGCGCGGATCGAGACGGTGCCGTCGGCGGCGTTTTCGGGCCGCTCGCTTTTGGGCTTGCTCGCCGCGCCGTTCGAGATCGGCGCAGGCATCGTGATGTCGCTGGTCAAGCTGGCGCGCATCCGCCCCAAGGCGGTGATCGGCTTCGGCGGCTATCCCAGCGTGCCGGTGATGGTCGCAGCGTGCCTTTCGCGCCGCCCGACCGCCATCCTCACCCCCGACGCCCTGCTCGGCCGCGCCAACCGGCTGCTGGCCAATCACGTGCGCGCCATCGCGGCCAATTTCCCGCTGGTGCGCTTCAAGCCGAAGGACATGGCGAAAGTCGTCTACACCGGCAATCCGCTGCGCCCCGAAGTGATCGCGCTTTCCCGTGCGCCGTACGACACGCCCCAGCCGGGCGGGAAGCTGCATCTTCTGGTGTTCGGCGGCAGCCAGGGCGCGCGCGTTTTCCGCGAGCGTGTGCCGCCGGCGATCGAGCTGTTGCCCGCCAAGATCAAATCGCGGCTCGAGATCGTCCAGCAATGCCGCCCCGAAGACGTGGAAGCGGTGGAGGCCGTCTATGCCAAGATGAACATCGAGGCGGTAGTGGCGCCGTTCTTCCGCGATATGCCCGAACGTATTGCGTGGGCGCATCTCGTCATTGCCCGGGCCGGCGCGGGCACGGTGAGCGAGCTTGCCGTCATCGGACGGCCCGCGATCCTGGTGCCGCTGCCCCACGCGCTGGACGACAATCAGACGCCGAATGCGGATGCGCTGGCCGAGGTCGGCGGCGGCTGGCGCGTGGCGCAGAAGGACCTCACGCCGCAAAAACTCGCGCACATGCTTGAGACCGCGTTTGCCGATCCCGTGGCGCTGGCGCGATGCGCCGAGGCGGCGCGTGCGCTCGCCAAGCCCGACGCCACGTTGCGCCTCGCCGATCTGGTGGAAAAGCTGGAGGCCGGGGCATGATCAAGCCGGTCCAGACCCGCGTTCCCCTCGACGTCGGCGCGATCCACTTCATCGGCATCGGCGGCATCGGCATGAGCGGCATCGCCGAGATCATGCACAATCTGGGCTACAAGGTTCAGGGTTCGGATTCTGCGGACGGCACCAATGTGCGCCGGCTGCGCGCGATGAAAATTCCGGTCGCCGTCGGCCACTCGGCGGACAACCTCAAGGACGCCGCAGTCGTGGTCTATTCCTCGGCGGTCAAGCCGGGCAATGTCGAGTTCGACGCGGCGCGGCTGAAAGGCCTGCCGCTGGTGCGCCGCGCTGAAATGCTGGCCGAGATCATGCGGCTCAAATCCTGTATCGCGGTGGCGGGCACCAACGGCAAGACCACGACCACGACGATGGTGGCGGCGCTGCTCGACGCGGGCGGGCTCGATCCCACCGTAGTCAACGGCGGCATCATCAACGCCTACGGCACCAATGCGCGGCTCGGCGAGGGCGAATGGGTGGTGGTGGAGGCCGACGAAAGCGACGGCACCTTCCTGCGCCTGCCGGCGATGGTCGGCGTCGTCACCAATGTCGATCCCGACCATCTCGATTATTACGGCAGCTTCGAGAAGATGCGCGACGCCTTCCAGCGCTTCGTCGAGAACGTGCCGTTCTACGGTTTTGCGGTGCTCTGCATCGATCATCCCGAGGTCCAGGCGATGGTCGGGCGCATCGAGGACCGCCGGCTTGTCACCTACGGCCTCTCGCCCCAGGCCGACGTGCGCGCGGTCAATGTCAGCTTTTCCGAGGGCGCCTCGCATTACGACGTAGTGTTCACCAATCGCCTCAAGGGAAGCGAGACGCGGCTCGACAATCTCCTGCTGCCGATGCCGGGCGAACATAACGTGCAGAATTCGCTGGCGGCGCTGGCCGTGGCGCGCGAGCTTGGCGTGAAGGACGAGACCATCCGCCGCGCGCTCGGCGCGTTCAAGGGCGTCAACCGGCGCTTCACCAAGGTCGGCGAGTGGAACGGCGCCGCCATCATCGACGATTACGCCCACAACCCGTTCAAGATCGCCGCCGCCTTGAAGGCCGCGCGCCAGGCCTATAGCGGCCCCATCGTCGCCATCGTCCAGCCGCACCGCTACACCCGCCTGCGCGACACCTTCGAGCAGTTTGCCCAATGCCTGAACGATGCCGACGTGGCCATCGTAGCGCCGGTCTATCCCGCGGGCGAAGCGCCCATCGAAGGCATCAGCCGCGATTCCTACGCCGAAGCCTTGCGCGCCCACGGCCATCGCAACGTCCAGATGATCGACGGCGAAGCCGATCTGGCGGCGGCGGTCGCGCCCCACGCCAAGCCGGGCGGCGCGGTCGTGCTCCTGGGCGCGGGCTCGATCACCCATTGGGCGCATGGTTTGCAGGCGGCGCTCGAAAAGCTGGAGGGCAAGGCGTGATGCAAAGCCGTCCTTGCGATGCACTTCCTCCGGTTCGCGGCAGCTACACCCACGGCGCGCCGCTGAAGGATCTTGTGTGGTTCCGCGCCGGCGGCCCGGCGGAAGTGCTGTTCCGCCCCGCCGACGCGGACGACTTGGCGGCCTTCCTCGCCGCCAGACCAGCGGGCACGCGCATCTTGGTGATCGGTGTCGGCTCCAATCTTCTGATCCGCGACGGGGGCATTCCCGGCGTGGTGATCCGGCTTCCCGCCTCGTTCGGGAAGATTGCCGGGGACGGCACGCGCATCCGCGCTGGGGCCGCGGCGCTCGATTCCGCGTTGGCGCGCGCGGCGGCGGACGGCGGCATCGCGGGACTGGAATTCCTGCGCGGCATCCCCGGCACCATCGGCGGCGCGCTCAAGATGAACGCGGGCTGTTACGGGCGCGAGATCCAGGACATCTTCATCGAGGCCACCGCCATCGATGACGCGGGCAACAAGCATGTGCTTTCCGCGGCCGACATGGGTTTTGTCTATCGCAAATCCTCCGTACCTGAAGATTTTATTTTCGTCGAAGCGCTGTTCGAAGGAACCAGGGACGATCCCGCCGCCATCCACGCCCGCATGGAAGCGCTGCTCAAGGAGCGCGAAGCCGCCCAGCCGGTGAAGTCGAAGACCGGCGGCTCGACCTTCAAGAACCCGCCCGGCCACAAGGCCTGGCAGTTGATCGAGGACGCGGATTGCCGCGGGCTTAAGGTCGGCGGGGCCGAGGTCTCCGAAAAGCACTGCAACTTCCTCATCAATACCGGCGAGGCCACGGCCGCCGACATCGAAGCGCTGGGCGAAGAGGTTCGCGCCCGCGTCAAGGAAAAATTCGACATCGACCTCGAATGGGAAATCAAAAGGGTGGGCGTACCATGACGCGGGTTGCGGTTCTTCTCGGCGGGCGTTCTGCGGAACGCGAAATCAGCCTGGTTTCGGGGGCTGGCTGCGCCAAGGCGCTGCGCGACGAAGGCTTCGACGTGGTGGAAATCGACCCGCAAGCCTCCGACCTCGCCGCCCAGCTCAACGCCGCCAAGCCGGATGTCGCCTTCAACGCGCTGCACGGCCGCTGGGGTGAGGACGGCTGCGTCCAGGGCCTGCTGGAATTGCTGCGCATCCCCTACACCCATTCGGGCGTGCTGGCCTCCGCGCTCGCGATGCACAAGCAGCGCGCCAAGGACGTGTTCGCCGCCGCCGGCCTGCCGCTGGTCAAATCCATCGTGGCAGATCGCAAAGCGGCCGCTGCGGCGCACCTGATGGAGCCGCCGTACGTCGTCAAGCCGGTGAACGAAGGCTCGTCGGTCGGCGTCTTCATCATCCGCAAGGGCGACAATCGCCCGCCCGCGGCGCTGGGCAGCGACCAGTGGAATCTCAGCGACGCGATGATGGTCGAGGAATTCGTGCCGGGCCGCGAGCTGACCGTCGCGGTGATGGGCGGCAAGGCGCTCGCCGTCACCGAGATCACCACCAGTCTCGAATTCTACGATTACGAGGCAAAATACGCGGCCGGCGGTTCGATCCATACTTTGCCGGCGAAGATTCCCGCCGTCGTGACCGAGGAGGCGATGGCGCTTGCCGAACGGGCGCACGCGGCGCTCGGCTGCCGCGGCGTGTCGCGCACCGATTTCCGCTACGACGATACGCAGGGCAAGCATCGCCTGGTCGTGCTCGAGGTCAACACCCAGCCCGGCATGACGCCGACCTCGCTGGTTCCCGAACAGGCCGCTTTGGGCGGCATGAACTATCGCGCGCTGTGCCGCTGGCTAGTGGAGGACGCTTCGTGCGAACGCTGACCAAGGCGCCGAAGAACCGCGACGGGCGCGGCCGGACGGGCCGCTCGCCGGCGCGCGGTCCCGCGCGCGGCGCGGCGCAGCCGTTCGGCCGCCGCAAGAAGCCGCCCGGCCTGATCGCTCGGGTCTTCGGGCGCGTGCGCGCCTTTCTCGAGTTCCGTCGTCCGATGCTCGCCATGACGCTCGGCCTCGTCGTAATGACCGCGCTGGCCGCCCTGTTCGTCAGCGGCGTGATCGGCCGCAGCGTCCACCGCGCCAACGCCGCCGTCGATGCGTTCGTGGACGATGCGGGGTTTGGCATCGACAAGCTGCACCTTGCCGGTAACAGGCGCACCGCGCCGGTCACCATTGAGGCCGCGCTCGGCTTCGAGCCGGGCCAGTCGATCTTCACCGCCGACCTGCCGGACGCGCGCGCCCGGCTGCTCGGGCTTCCCTGGGTCGCCAAGGCCGAGGTCAAGCGCCGCTACCCCGATGACATCGCCGTGCGGATCGTCGAGAAGCAGCCCTATGCGCGCTGGCAATCGCCCAAGGGGCTGTATGTGGTGGAGCGCTCCGGCGGGCTGATCACCAATCGCGACATCGGCGCGTTCGCCGGCCTGCCGCTCTTGGTCGGCGACGGCGCGCCCAAGGCGGCGGCGGAGTTCGTCGATGCCGTCGCCAAGCACCGCGCCATCTCTGCACGCGTTCGCGCCTATCAATACCAATCCGGACGCCGCTGGAATCTGCTGCTCGACGACGGTGTCGTCGTGAAGCTGCCGGAATTGGGCTGGCGCAAGCAGCTCGACGCGCTCGACGCGCTGATCGTCGACGAGGGCATTCTGGAGCGCGACCTGGCCGAAATCGATCTCAGGTCGCCGACGCAATACTTCTTCGTCACCAAATCCGGCGTGCAGAAGGACAAGAAACCCGACCGCGGGAGGGCGATCTGATGGGTGAAACGGTGCAGCTCAAGACCTCGAGCGAGATCCCGGCTTACCGGCCGGGGCTGGTGGCGGCGCTCGACATCGGCACCTCGAAGGTCGTGTGCCTGATCGCGCGCGCCGAACAGGGGACGCTGCGCGTGCTGGGTACCGCGTTGCGCGAGAGTCAGGGCCTGCGCGCCGGCACGGTCACCGGCCTGGCGCTGGCCGAGGAATCGATCCGCGATTGCGTCGCCGCGGCGGAGAACACCGCCGACGCGCGCATCCAGAACGTGCTGATTTCGGTGAATTGCGGCAGCCCGAGAAGCGTCAACGCGCGCACCGCGACGCAGCTGGGCGGCGCTTTGGTGTCGGACGCGCATCTGCGCGACATCCTGGCCGACGGGCGCGCCAAATGCGCTGCCGAGGGCTACGAGATCATCCAGAGCGCGCCCACCAGCTATACGGTCGACGAGGCGCGCGGCGTGCGCGATCCCTCGGGCATGTTCTGCCAGCATCTGGGCGTTTCGATGCACGCCGTGGCGGTCAAGCCTTCCCCGCTGGCGAATCTGAAGCTCGCCGTGCAGCGCTGCCACTTGAATGCCGCGAGCGCCCTGTTCGCGCCGTTCGCCAGCGGGCTCGCCGTCCTCGCCGACGACGAAAAACAGCTTGGCGCGACGCTGATCGACATGGGCGGCGGCGTCACCTCCATCGCCGTCTTCCTCGAGGGCCATCTGGTTCATGCCGATGTGGTGCCGATCGGCGGCGAGCAGGTCACTGCCGATCTCGCCCGTATGTTGTCCGCGCCGCTCTCCGCGGCGGAACGCACCAAGGTGCTGCACGGCGCGGCCTTGGGCGATCTGGAGATCGGTGCAGACGTGGTCGCCGTGCCGCAAATGGGCGAGAGCGGCGAGGAAAGCGATCTACGCGTGCCGCGCTCTATGCTGACGCGCATCATCCAGGCGCGGCTGGAGGAGATCTTCGCGGAAGTGCAGGCGCGGCTGCGCGCCTCGGGCTACGACGTCGCCGCCGGGCGCCGGGTGGTGCTGACCGGCGGGGCCTGCCAGCTCGCCGGGATGCGCGAATTGGCCGGCCGAGTCCTCAACAAGCAGGTGCGCATCGGACGGCCCCAGGCCATGGCCAGCGGCTTGCCGGCGTCGGCCACCGGGCCGGACTATGCCACGGCCATCGGCCTTTTGGTCGCCGGCGCGACGATGCCGCCGGACATGCTCAATCCCGAAGCCGCGAATTTGCCCGCCGAGGCGGGCTCGAAAGGCTGGCTCGCCCGGTTGACCGGCGGGCTGCTCCGGTGATTCAACAAAGAACAGACTGATTCGTTTGGGCGAATGGTGCGTGAAATGGCGATGAACAAAAGCGAAGCCAAGGAGAGTAACCATGTCGATCAAGTTTAAGGCGCCCGAATCGAAGGAACTACGCGCGAGGATCACGGTATTGGGCGTCGGCGGGGCCGGCGGCAATGCGGTCAACAACATGATCGCGGCCAAGCTCGAAGGCGTGGACTTCGTGGTGGCGAACACCGACGCGCAGGCGCTCACCCAATCCAAGGCGGAGCGGCGCATCCAGCTCGGCGTGCACGTCACCGAGGGGCTGGGGGCGGGCGCGCAGCCCGATGTCGGACGCGCCGGCGCCGAAGAGTCGCTCGACGAGATCATGGAGCAGCTGATCGGCTCGCACATGGTGTTCATCACCGCGGGCATGGGCGGCGGCACCGGCACCGGAGCGGCCCCCGTCATCGCGCGGGCCTTGCGCGAGCAGGGCATCCTCACCGTCGGCGTGGTGACCAAGCCGTTCGCATTCGAAGGCGACAAGCGCATGCGCATCGCCGAGAAGGGCGTTGATGAGCTGCAGCAGTTCGTTCACACCCTGATCGTCATTCCGAACCAGAACCTGTTCCGCGTCGCCAACGAACGCACCACCTTCGCCCAGGCCTTCGCGATGGCCGACGACGTGCTGCACGCCGGCGTGCGCGGCGTCACCGAGCTGATCGTCCGGCCCGGCCTGATCAACCACGATTTTGCCGACCTCAAGAGCGTGGTCTCCGAGATGGGCAAGGCGATGATGGGCACCGGCGAGGCCGAGGGCGAGGAGCGCGCGCTGAAGGCCGCCGACATCGCCATCTCCAACCCGCTGCTCGACGACGTTTCGATGAAAGGCGCGCGCGGCGTGCTGATCAACGTCACCGGCGGGCCGGACCTCACCCTGTTCGAGGTCGAGGCCGCCGCCAACCGCATCCGCGCCGAGGTCGATCCCGACGCCAACATCATCTTCGGCAATACGATCCTCGACGATATGGAAGGGCGCATCCGCGTTTCTGTGGTCGCCACCGGCATCGACGCGGGCGAGATGCGCATGCCCAGGAACGTCGAGCCGCTGCGCCCACACATCAAGCCGCTCGGCCGCCTGCCCGAAGTGGCACCGGGACCGCTCCCCGCCAATCCCGTCCATCTCCAGGTCGAAGCGCTGGCCGACGAGCTTGGCGCCGAACAATCGCCCGCCGAAGCGATGATCCTGGGCGGCGAGGAAGAACCGCAAGCGCCGATTGGCGAGGAAGACATCCCGCCGATGCCCGTCGCGCTGCGCCCGATGCACGAACCGGCGAGCCCGCCGGCCCAGCCGGAGAAGAGAGGCTGGGGCCTGTTCGGCCGCAAACCCAAGGAAGAACCGAGAATCGAGCCGGCAGCCTCGTCGCGTTCCCAGCGCGCGATGTCGCAGGTGATGAGCCGTGCGCCGTCCGATCCGCCGCAGGCAGCCGGCGCCAAGCCCGACGATCTCTTCCCGGAACACAAGCGCGACGAACAGTTCGAAATCCCGGCTTTCCTGCGCCGGCAGCAGAACTGACATCACGCCAGCGATGTCATCCCCGGCGAGGCCCGTACTGCGCCGGGAGCAAACGCTAGGGTGAGTTGGGCATTTTGTGCTAACGGACGCGCATGCCGATGCGCCACACCATCGCCCGCGAAGCCGCCGCCGAAGGCATCACGCTGCACTCGGGCACCCAGGTGCGCATGATGCTGGCGCCCGCTAGGCCCGGCGCCGGCGTTGTCTTCCGCCGCACCGATCTGGACGGCGCGGAAGTGCCGGCGCGCTACGATACCGTCGCCGAGACCAATCTCGGGACCATGCTGGGGGCCGGGCGCGCCAAGGTGGGAGTGGTCGAGCATCTGATGGCCGCGGTCGCCGGGGCCGAGATCGATGATCTGCTGGTCATCCTGGACGGGCCCGAGCCGCCGATCCTGGACGGCGACGCGCTGTCCTATCTGGAGCTGCTCGACAAGGCAGGCGTCAAGGAACAGCCCGCGCCGCGCGGCGCAATCAAGGTTCTGAAGCGGGTGGAGGTGGCGCACAAGGACGGCAGCGCCGCCCTGGTTCCCGCCGAGGCCCTCAGCTTCGACATGGAGATCGAGTTCCCTTCCGCCGCCGTCGGCAAGCAGCACTACGCTCTGACCTTCTCGCCGGAGAGCTTCCGCCGCGAGATCGCGCCGGCGCGCACCTTCGGCTTCCTGACCGAGCTGGAAATGCTCAAACAGATGGATCGCGGCCACGGCGCCTCGCTCGAGAACACGCTCGCCATCGACGGCGACAGGCTCATCAACCCCTCGCTGATGCGCTTTCCCGACGAGTTCGTTCGCCACAAGATCCTGGACGCCATCGGCGACATGGCGCTGGCAGGCGCGCCCTTGATCGCCCGTTTCGAGGGCGTGCGCTCCGGCCATGCCCTCAACAACGCTTTGCTGCGCGCCTTGTTCGCGGAGCCGGCTAATTACCACCTGAAGCCCTAAGATTTCCTTTTCGTGACAAGCAGTTAAGGGCGTAACGGCGGCCCCGGCCCGGCCCGCGCATCCCTCTGGACCTGGCTTCCGCCAAGGTGGCATAAGGGCCGCGACCTTCAGGACGGAAACATTTGATGATGCTCTCGAAGGGCCTTGCGCGCGGATTCCTGGTCGTGCTCGCCCTTGCGGCCGCTCCCGCGCTCTCGGGCTGCAGCTGGCTGACGGGGTCCTCCGACGAACCGAAGGAAGCGACCTATCAGGAACGCCCGATCGATCAGATCTATTCGGCCGCGTGGAAGAACGTCCGCGGCGGGGATTGGGACAATGCCGGCAAGCAGTTCGCCGAGGTCGAGCGCCAGCATCCCTATTCGATCTGGGCGCGCCGATCAATGCTGATGAGCGCCTTCTGCTATTACCAGGCGAACAAATACACCGATGCGATCTCGACCGCCGACCAGTACATTTCCCTGCATCCGGGCAGCAAGGAGGTCGCCTACGCCTTTTACCTGAAGGCGATTTCGCTCTACGAGCAGATCGTCGACGTCGGCCGCGACCAGAGCAATACCGAGGCAGCCCTGGTCGCCCTGCAGGACGTCGTCCAGCGCTTCCCCGATTCCGAATATGCCCGCGACGCCACGCTGAAGATCGACCTGACGATGGACCATCTGGCCGGCAAGGAGATGGAGGTCGGCCGCTACTATCTGTATCAGGGCGATTATATCGGCGCGATCAACCGCTTTCGCGTGGTGGTCGAACAGTACCAGCGCACCTCACAGATCGCCGAGGCCCTGGAGCGGCTGACCGAGGCCTATTACGCGCTTGGCATCGACAAAGAGGCGCAAACCGCCGCCGCCGTTCTGGGCGCGAACTATCCCGGCAGTCCGTGGTATCAAGACGCCTATACTCTTCTGAAGGGTCGCAATCTGAAGCCTCAGGAAGACAAGGGCTCATGGATCAGCAGGGCATTCTCCAAGATTCTCTAGCGGGGCGGCGATGCTCGCGGCGCTGACGGTGCGCGACATCGTGCTGATCGAGACGGCGTCGCTGGAGTTCGCCGCCGGTCTCAATGTGCTGACCGGCGAGACCGGGGCGGGAAAATCCATCCTGCTCGACGCGCTTGGGCTGGCGGCGGGCGGACGCGGCGGCGGACGCGCCAGCGTGCGGCCGGGCGCGGCCCAGGGCTCCGCCACCGCGGTCTTCGAACCGCCGGCCAAGCATCCCTCGCGCGGCCTCTTGGCCGATCAATCCATCGCCGGTAATCGCGAGATCGTGCTGCGCCGCACGCTCGCCGCCGACGGGCGCACGCGCGCTTTCGTCAACGACGAGCTGGTCGGCGTGGCGCTATTGAAGGACATCGGCGCCTCGCTCCTGGAGGTGCACGGCCTGGCCGACGACCGCGGGCTGTTCGACATGGCGACGCACCGCGCTTTGCTCGACGCCTTCGGCGCGCACGAGGCTCTGGCGGGAGAGGTGGGTGCGCGCTTCGCCGCCTTCGACGCTGCCCGCACCGGTCTCGAGGATTTGCGCCGGGTGCAAGCAATCGCGTCGGCCGATGCCGATTATGTCAAGGCGGCGGTGGACGAATTGTCCGCACTCGACGCGCAAGTGGGCGAGGAAACCTCGCTCGCCGCCGAGCGCGCGCTGTTGATGAACGCCTCGCGCATCGTCGAGGAATTGGCGGCGTCGTCGGAGTTGCTGTCGGGCGAGCGCGGCGCCGAAGCGTCGCTGGCCCTGGCGGTGAAGCGGCTTACGCGCATGAACGAGGAGGCGCGCAAGGCCGCCGCCGCCGCCGAGGCCGCGCTGGAACAAGCCTACGGCTTGGCCGAGGAAGCGCGCCGCGAACTCGATGCGCTGCTGACGCGGCTGGACGCCGATCCGTCCGAACTGGAGCGCAAGGAGGAACGGCTGTTCGCCATCCGCGCTGCCGCCCGCAAATACGCCTGTCCGCCGGATCGCCTGCTGGCGGTCTTGAAGGACTTTCAGGCGCGCGCGGAGGCGCTCGATCTCGGCGGCGGCAAGTTGAAGGAATCCGAGGCCGCCGTCGCCGCGGCGCGTGCCGCCTATCTGGAAGCGGGCCAGCGCCTGTCGGAGGCGCGCAACAAGGCCGCGCGAAACTTGGAGACGGCGGTGGCGGAGGAACTGACGCCGCTCAAGCTCGGCCATGCCCGGTTCCGCGTGGCGCTCGCTCCGCTCGACGAAGGAAGCGCGCAAGGCCTGGAGCGCGTGGCATTCGAGGTGGCCACCTTGGAGGGCGCGCCGTTCGGCCCGCTGACCAAGATCGCTTCGGGCGGCGAACTGGCGCGGTTTTCCCTGGCGATCAAAGTCTCGCTGGCGCAGAGCGCGCCGCCCGCCGCGCTGGTGTTCGACGAAGTGGACCGCGGCGTCGGCGGCGCGGTGGCCGATGCGGTGGGGGTGCGCCTGCAGCGTCTGGCGCAATCGACGCAGGTGCTCCTCGTCACCCATTCGCCGCAGGTGGCCGCGCGCGCCGGGCGGCATTTCCGCGTCGTGCGAAAGGGCGACAAGCTGGCCGTGGAGCTGCTCGACGACGAGGCGCGGCTGGAGGAAGTCGCGCGCATGCTGTCGGGCGCCGCCGTCACCGACGAAGCGCGCGCCGCCGCGCGGCGCCTTCTCGCCGAAGCGCAATCGCCGATCAAGAAGGCTCGTAAAAGGGCATGAGCGCGCCTGTCGAAAAGCTAACTGCCGCCCAAGCCGCGAAGGAGTTGGAACGCCTCGCGCGCGAGATTGCCGCGCACGACCGGGCCTATTACCGCGAAGACGCGCCCAAGGTTTCCGACGCCGATTACGACGCGCTGCGCCGGCGCAATGCCGAGGTCGAGGTGCGCTTTCCTGCTCTCGTGCGTCCCGACAGCCCCAGCCATCGCGTCGGCGCTAAGCCGTCGGAAAAATTCGGCAAGGTCGTCCATCGCGTGGCGATGCTGTCGCTCGACAACGCCTTCGCCGACAAGGACATCGCCGATTTCGCCGCCCGCGTGCGCCGCTTCCTGGGTCTGAAGGAAGACGATGAACTCGTCTTCACCGCCGAACCCAAGATCGACGGACTATCCGCCTCGCTCCGCTACGAGGATGGCGTCTTCGTGCAGGGGGCCACGCGCGGCGACGGCGCAGAGGGCGAGGACATCACCGCCAATCTGCGCACGCTGAAGGACATCCCGCTGCGCCTCGGCGGCAAGCCGCCCGCCCTCCTCGAAGTGCGCGGCGAGGTCTACATGACCCACAAGGATTTCGCGGCGCTCAACAAGCGCCAGGAAGCGGCGGGCGAGAAGGTCTTCGCCAATCCGCGCAATTCCGCGGCGGGTTCGGTGCGCCAGCTCGATCCGGCGATCACCGCGGCGCGGCCGCTGCATTTCTTCGCCTATGCCTGGGGCGAAGTCGGCAAGCTTCCCGCCAAGACCCAATGGGACATGCTGGGCGCGTTCAAGGACTATGGCTTCCGCGTCAATCCGCTGGTGCGCCGCTGCAAGACGACCGACGAACTGTTGAAATTCTACCGCGATATCGAATCGAAGCGCGCCGGCCTCGGCTACGACATCGACGGCGTGGTCTATAAGGTGGACGATCTCGGCCTTCAGGAGCGGCTCGGGTTCGTGTCGCGCTCGCCGCGCTGGGCCATCGCCCACAAATTCCCCGCCGAGCAGGCCGAGACGGTGCTCGAAGGCATCGACATCCAGGTCGGGCGCACCGGCAAGCTCGCGCCGGTGGCGCGGCTGAAACCCGTCACCGTCGGCGGGGTGGTGGTGTCGAACGCCACGCTGCATAACGAGGACGAGATCGTGCGCAAGGATGTGCGCATCGGCGATACGGTGGTGATCCAGCGCGCCGGCGATGTGATTCCGCAGATCGTGCGCGTTGTCGAAAAGCCGGGCAAACGCAATCCGCCCTACAAATTTCCCGATAAATGTCCCGCCTGCGGCAGCCATGCGGTGCGCGAGGTGGACGAGAAGACCGGCAAGCAGGATGTCGACCGGCGCTGCACCGGCGGGCTGATTTGCCCGGCGCAGGCGGTGGAGCGGCTCAAGCATTTCGTCTCGCGCGACGCTTTCGACATCGAGGGGTTGGGTGAAAAGCACATCACCGCGTTCCACGCCGAAGGCCTGATTAAGCAGCCCGCCGACATCTTCAGGCTGGAAAGGAAGCACGGCCAGGAGATCGCCGAACGCGAGGGCTGGGGCGAGCAGAGCGCACGGAAGCTGTTCGACGCCATCGAGCGGCGCCGCGAGATCGGGCTCGACCGCTTCATCAACGCGCTCGGCATCCGCCATGTCGGCGAGACCACGGCCAAGCTGATCGCCCGCAACTTCCACACGCTGGACGGTTTCGTCGGGGCGATGGAGAGCGATCATGCGGTGGCCGATCTCGACGCCATAGAAGGCGTCGGCGAAACGGTCGCCGAGGCGATCAAGGATTTTTTCGACGAGCCGCACAACCGCGCCGTCGTCAAGCATCTGGCAAAAGAAGTGACGGTGACGGAAGTTGCCGCGCCCGCCGTCTCCGGCTCCCCGGTCGCGGGCAAGACCGTCGTCTTCACCGGCACACTGGAGAAAATGACGCGGCCCGAGGCCAAGGCCCGCGCCGAAGCCTTGGGCGCGAAGGTGGCGAGCTCCGTCTCGAAGAAAACCGATCTGGTCGTCGCCGGGCCGGGTGCGGGCTCCAAGCTCGCCGACGCCCAGAAATTCGACGTCAAGGTGATCGACGAGGACGGCTGGCTGAAGCTGATCGGGTAGTTGCAAGCCGACCCTCATGCTTCGACAAGCTCAGCATGAGGGCCTTGCATTTACCTCACCCTGAGCTTGTCGAAGGGTGAGGCGGCAAACAGGGTTCAACTCACGCCCACTTCACTGCGTCTTCCGGCATTTCCACCGCCACGACCTCGTACTTTTCCAGGTTCGGCATGAAGGCGTCGGCGAGTTCGCTCTTCCACGCCGCACCGCCGTAGAATTGGCTCGACATTTTCTCGCGCGCGGCGGCGTCGGGAAATCCGCGCATCCAGAAGATCGTCGTTTCGTCTTCCACGCTGGCGGTGGGCCCCCAGCATTTCACGCCGATCCGCTTCAGTTCGTCGAACGTCTTGCCGCGCAGCACCTCCAGAATTTTCGGGCGCATGCCGCGCTTCACCTTGTAGGTTCGCATTTCCACGATCATGTCAGATTGCCCTCGTCGCCTGTTCCAGCCATACGCGCGTTTCGTCGTCCACCAGCCGCTCCAGCTTCTCGCGCACGCGGGCGTGATAGGCGTTGAGCCAGGCCCGTTCGTCCGCGGTCAACAGCGAAACCTCCACCAGCGCCAGGTCGATCGGCGCCAGCGTGATGGTCTCGAACTCCATCATCTTGCGGTCCGTCGTCGCGGGCAGTTCGCGCACCACGATCAAATTCTCGATGCGGATGCCGTATTCGCCGGCTTTGTAATAACCCGGCTCGTTGGAAACGATCATCCCCGGCATCAAGGGCTGGGCGATGTGGCGCTTGGAGATGTTCTGCGGCCCTTCGTGCACCGACAGATAGCTGCCGACGCCGTGGCCGGTGCCGTGGTCGTAGTCCAGCCCCGCCTCCCACAGCGGCCGCCGGGCGAAGGCATCGAGCGCCGCGCCGGTCGTTCCTTCCGGGAATTTCACGGTGGCCAGCGCGATATGGCCTTTCAGCACGCGGGTGAAGCGGTCCTTCATCTCGGCGGTCGGCTTGCCCACGATGATGGTGCGCGTCACGTCGGTCGTGCCGTCGGGATATTGCCCGCCGGAATCGATCAGATAGATCTCGTCGCGCTTGATCGGAAAGTTGGACGAGCGTGTCACGTGGTAATGCGGGCTTGCCGCATGGCCCGCCGCGGCCGAGATGGAATCGAAGGAGAGATCGCTGAGCGAGCCGGACGCCTTGCGGAATCCTTCCAGCGCTTCAGAGGCGCTGATCTCGGTCAATTGCCCGTTCGGCGCCTCGCGCGCGAACCAGCAGAGGAATCGCGACAACGCCGCCCCGTCGCGGATATGCGCCTTGCGCGCGCCCTCCAGTTCGATGGAATTCTTGCAGGCCTTGGCGAGCTGGCAGGGATCGGCGAGGCGCAGGACCCTGGCCCCCGCCTTGCCCAGCCGATCGAAGATCGCCGAGGCCGCGTTCGCGGGGTCCGCCGCCACGGTCTTGCCCTTGAAACTGTCGAGCGCCGCAGCGAATTCATCGGGCGGACGCAGCCGCACCGAATTGCCCAGATGCTGGAGCAGTTCGGGCGAGCTCTTGCGCTCGTTCATGAACAGGTCCGTGGAACCGTCCGCGTTCAGGATCGCGAAGGACAGGGCAAACGGCGTATGGGGCACGTCGGCGCCGCGGATGTTGAGCAGCCAGCAGATCGAATCCGGCATGGTCAGCACGACGGCGTCGGCGTGCTTCTTCTTGGCTTCCTCGGCAATGCGCAGGCGTTTGGCTTCGGCGCTTTCGCCGGCCAGCGCCATGGGGTGCGGGGCCGCCTTGGCCACCGGCGCAGGCGGCTGATCGCTCCACACCGCGTCGATGGGATTGCTGGGGCAGGCGACAAGTTCCGCCCCCGCCTTCGTCGCCGACTTCTTCAAGCCTTCCACCGCCACAGCGGTATGCAGCCACGGGTCGTAGCCGAGCTTCATGCCCTTGGCGGCGTTGGCTTCGATCCACGCCGCCGGTCCCTCGGCCACCAGATCGCGCGGCTCGAACAGCTTGGTGTCGGTCTGCGCGCGCACCTGCAGCGTGTAGCGCCCGTCGACAAAGATCGCGGCCTTGTCGGCCAGCACCACGGCGGAGCCGGCCGAGCCGGTGAAAGCGGTGAGCCAGGCCAACCGCTCGGCACGCTTGGGCACATATTCGCCCTGATGCTCGTCGGAGCGCGGCACGATGAAGCCGTCGAGGCCGCGCTTCTTGAGTTCGCCCCGAAGGGCCGCAAGACGCGGCGCGCAGGTCGCGGCGTCGGACTGGTCGTCGTAGCTTTGAAATTGTTTGTCCATGCGCAAGCCTAACGTGTGGCGCTGGGTCGCTCAAGCACCAGTGCCGACCAGGAGCCCTCGCGGCGACGCCGGCGCAAGATCAGGCCGTGGGGACGGTAGAAAGCGACAACAAGATTCGCATGCCAATGAAGCAGGCCCGACAGCACCAGCACCCCGCCCGGCGCGAGCGCTTGGGCGATGGCGGGGGCGAGCCGCGTCAAGGGTCCGGCCAGGATGTTCGCCACGATCAGGTCGAACGGTGCCGCGCGGGCGATGGACGGATTGGTCAGCCCGTCGGCGACAACCGCGCGAACCCAAGGCGCCTCGCCGTTGATCGCGGCGTTCTCGCGGGTGACTTCCACGGCGACAGGGTCGATGTCCGAGGCCAGCACGCGCCGCCGCCACAGCTTCGCCGCCCCGATGGCGAGCAGCCCCGTGCCGCAGCCCACGTCGAGCACGTTGGCGAAACGCCGCCGCTTGGCGAGATCGCTCAGCACCGAAAGGCACAGCGCGGTGGTTTCGTGATGGCCGGTGCCGAACGCCATGCCCGCTTCGATGCGCATCGGAATGACGCCGGGCGGCACCTTGCCCGCATCGTGCGCGCCATAGACGAAAAATCGCCCGGCACGCACCGGCGGCAGGCCTTCCTGCGAAAGCTTGATCCAATCCTGATCGGGCAGAAGGATGACGCGCACCTCGCGCCCCGCCAGCTTCGACAACAGATCGCCGTCGGGCATCTGCGCGTAAAGCGCCTCCACCTCGGCTTCGTCGGTGAACGGTTCCTCGGCGATCAGCACCGCCTGCGGCCCCGTCAACTCGAACGCCGCGGCGACATCGGGCGCTTCCTTCTTGGTGAGGGCAACCGACGCTTTCCAGAGGGGAGGCGTAGTGTTCATTTCCGCTATATTGTCATGGCCCGCGACTGCGGGCCACCCAGTTGAAGACAAACTCTGTTTGGCTAGGCCGTGTTGACAAAGGGATTCACTGGGACGCGCTGATGTGATTCAAGACTGCCTTCTGGAGGGAGGCGGTTTTGATTCGCGGACTGATGAGCGATGCGGAATGGGCGTTTTTCGAGCC
>Ga0182027_10002818_pt1 | contig 27918 bp, 27 predicted proteins | sample 712E1DmetaG_FD_121300 | JGI IMG/M metagenome (GOLD analysis project Ga0182027, IMG submission 121300) | Permafrost microbial communities from Stordalen Mire, Sweden - 712E1D metaG (Illumina Assembly) | ecosystem: Environmental > Terrestrial > Soil > Wetlands > Permafrost | place: Sweden...
CCCGAAAGCTTGAAGCTTTCTTTCGGAGGATACTGTCAACGATGTCGTGGCGGTTAAGTCTTTCATCTGTCAGCAATCTCCTGGCGGTTACGTGTCAGCACTCACGTGGCGGTTCGCAAATAGTGAATAGAGAATAGTGAATGGTAAATGGATCATGGGTCATGGAGGATGGTAATCAAGCGAGGAAGGTTGGTTAACCCAGCCCCACCCTCTGTCCCTCCCCAAATGCGGAAGGGAACCGCATTTAGGGAGGGAAGTCAAACGTTTAGTCGAACGCGAAGAAATTCGATCCGAAATTGTATGATGGGTGAAAGATTACGTCCCGAAGGCTGGGGCGAAAGATAAAGTTGAGTTACGAAAACCTTCGGGACGTGCTGTAGCGTTCTGTTACCAACTCACGCCCAGAATGCTGCCGAGCGGCCTCATCGTGCCGGGCACATTGTTATCGGAGGGGGTGTTGATGAGAGGGAAAGTACCATCCGGAAGGTGCATGGCGCCTGAGGTCGAGCCACCGCCATCCATGTTCACGGCAAACTGCACGCTCAAAGAATTCATGAGCAGGGCAAATTCCTGCAGGGTCAGACCAGACTGCCCTTCAACACCGTCCACCAGCACAAGATAAACGAGCGAGCTCGTCCAGGCGATGCCGGTGCGCGGGGTGATCTGGCTGTTATCCAGCCCAGCGACCGAAGCGCCATTTTGAACAAGCGTATGAAGGTTAGCTTTGGCAAAGAGGGCGAGCATAAGGGCGAGGCTGAGACTCGCCCCTGCAGATAACCCATACATAAAGGTTGTAAACGATTTACGGATTGGTAAACATTGGCGAAAATAGCAGCGAAGATTTTATTTTCGCGCCTGGAGTAATTCCTGCACCAACTGATCCGGAACTTGAACGGTGATGATCTCGCCGCGCACCGTGGTCACGCCAGCGGCATTGATCCATTCTTCAACCGTGACTTTGCGGCCTTTGATCTCCTTGACCTTTGCGCGAATTTCCAATTCAATGCCAAGCGGGGTGGGCTTGAGATAATCCACATGCAGGGAGGCCGTCAGGAAACGAAAAGCAGGCTCGGTATCCATGCCGCGCTGCTCAGCGCGATAAGCAGCGGCCGCGGCAGTGCCTGTGCCGTGACAATCCACCAGCGAAGCCAGCAATCCGCCATAGACATAGCCGGGGATGGCAATGTGATAAGACTCCGGCAGGAAATGGCAGACCGATTCATCGCCATCCCAATAGCTCTTGATCTGGTGTCCATATTCATTGAGCCGCCCGCAGCCATAGCAATGGGCCAGGGCATCCGGATAGTAATCTTGAAAGGCTTTAGTCTGCATGGTCAGGGTGTTCTTGTAGGAATCGGATTCTTTGAAGGAGCGGGCGTCAGCGTCACCGCAAGAGTCGGTGTAATGGTCGGAGAGGGCGGCGGGCTGCCCTGCACAATGAAACGCCCGTTGGTTACATATTCCTCGCCCACAAAAATCTGAACTTCATAATTGCCGGGCAACCAAGCATACGAGGGCGGATTCCAATCGGTCTCTCCCCAGCCCCCTATTCCACAAAGCTGGCAGTTCCAAGTCATGGTATCCAAATTCACCTGAATTCCATCCCGATACCAGACCGCGGTCCATTGCGCACCGACCGTCATCTTATCATATGAGTATATACCCCAAAGATGACCGACAGGATTCTGAAATACCGTATTCGTATTCTTGGGAGGGTAATTAAAGGCAGTAGTAAAACGGATGGAGGAAAAGGATACGAGCGGGTTAGGCGTCACACTGCTTTGAAATAAGGCCAATATGGGAAGAGGCAAAAACGGCGTGGATGTAGGAGTAAACGTCATGGTTTTTGCCGGTGTAGTTGTGATCGAGGGGGTGAGGGTAATGCTCGGCGTAAGGGTGAGGGTAGGTATGGGTGTGATGGAAGGCGTCAGGGTGATGGTCGGGGAAGGCGGAAAATACTCATAGGCGGCCGGCTCGCCGAACATGGGCAAGGCGATGGCAAGAGCGGCCAGGACGAGCGCAAATCCAAACAAACGCCAGCCACCCGCAAGCCGACGGCGGCGCAGGCGGAAGAACGTGAGCTTGCGCGCAGATTGAATATCACGAATCCCGCTCCTGATGCTGAGCAAAGCAACGATCACCAATATCACAGCCGCCGCAATGAAGCCGGAATGAATATCCATACGCGGATTATACTTCTTGTTGAAGGGAGAGTGGATTGAGTAACATTTCACCACAGAGTCCACAGAGAAAAATAAAGGGAAAAACTCTGTGTTCTTCGCAAAGCACACAAAGCCCAAGTATGCAATATGGTGAATGATCCAGAAGCCCACAGAATTAGCCGTTTCCGGAAATAAGATTAAGGGAAAGGTGATGAGAAGAAGATGGTTTACCCTAGCCCTACCCCCAGCCCTCCCCAAATACGACGAGGAAATTTTGAATGCGAATTGTACAGACTGGATCGTCGGATTTAGGGAGGGAGTAAAAGCCGAAGCTAGAATTACAAGATGTTTCCGATATTAGGCACTCCCGGAAAATTTTTGTGGTAAAACAGACCCATGACGGAACTGGTCTTTCTCAAACTCGGCGGGTCACTGATCACAGACAAGACCCGACCTTACACGGTACGACTCGATAAACTAGCCGCGCTTGCAAAAGAAATTCAGCAGGCCCTGGCGTCAGCGCCAAACCTGCGTCTTGTTTTAGGACACGGCTCCGGCTCTTTTGGGCATTATGCGGTGAAAGAGTATCTGACCCCCCTCCAACTCCCCCCAAATTCTGCGAATTTAGGGGGAGAGAAAGGTGCGCGCGGCTTCACTGAAGTTTGGTATCGCGCGGCGCAACTCAACCGGTACGTGATGGAAAGCCTGCATGAGGCGGGTATGTCTGCAATGGCGATCCAGCCTTCGGCAGGCATCGTCTCAAAAAACGGGGGCATCGAAAACTGGGAGCTTGCGCCGCTCGAAGCGGCGTTGAAAGCGGGCATCGTGCCTGTGATCTACGGCGATATGGCCTTCGATTCGGTCAAGGGAGGAGCGGTGCTTTCCACAGAAACGCTGATGTTTTATCTTGCGCATCGCCTGCAGCCAAAGCGCATTTTGCTGGCTGGACTGGAGGCCGGGGTGTGGGCTGACTTTCCGGCACGCAAACAAAAGGTGGAGAGAATCACGCCAGCGTCCTATAAGGAATTGGCGAATAAGATCGGCGGTTCGCATGGCGTGGATGTCACAGGCGGGATGAAGTCCAAAGTGGAAGAGATGCTGTCGCTGGTGGAAGAGATCCCCAATTTAAACGTGCAAATCTTTTCGGGTGAAGAGAGAGGGAACACTGAGAAGGCACTGAACGGCGCGGCGATGGGGACATTGATCACATCCGAGTAATTTTTGTGATTCATTAGAAACCATGCAATCCGGGAAATTTGAACTGCAAAGGCTGGAAAAGTTATTTCGAAATAGAACACGGATGACACGGATTTGACGGATTTACACGGATAGAGCAAAGGAGGATTCAAAAAGATGAAAGATCGGGAATGGGAAATAGTGAATGGTGAATAGGTCATGGTTCATGGAGGAGGAATTTTTCAAGGGCAGAGAGCGAACCGCAAAGGGCGAGGCGCACAAAGAATGAGGACTGGCAGAGGCAAAGAGGGTTTAACCTGGCCCTACCCTGCCCTCCCCAAATGCGACAAGGAAAATTTGGGATGAAGATGGACAGGCTGAATCGTCGGATTTAGGGAGGGAGAAAGCCCTACGCTTCTGCACCTCTTTGTTGGAATTCCGATTGAGGGTTATACTCACCCTGCGAAAAAATGATCCAACCGTCACCATCAAAAGGCTTTCCCATGCGAGATCCAAACTCAAACTTGAATGTACAAATCCCGGCAAGTGCAGGGACATTTAAGTACGGGCGATTAGTAATCCCAAAACGGTGACGGACGGCTATTGCCAAAATCAGGAAAATTTTCGATAATCAAGCAGAACCCACTATCAAGGAGAAAACATGCCAACCAAAGTCAAAGTCAAAGCATCCAAGCCCGTAAAAAAGAAGGCCGCGGCAAAGAAGCCGGCAGCCAAAAAGAGCGTCACCACTTTCATCCCGACCAAACTTAAATTGCGCCGGCCGGTGCCCTCGGATATCGAGATCGCACAGGAAGCGAAACTAAAGCCGATCATGCAGGTGGCGAAAGAAATGGGCATTCTTCCCGATGAATTGGAACTCTACGGCCCGTACAAAGCCAAGGTCAAGCTTGAAATTCTGGAGCGATTGGCAAAACGCCCCAACGGCAAATATATAGATGTCACCGCCATCACCCCCACCCCACTGGGCGAGGGCAAGACGACGACCACCGTCGGACTTTCGCAGGCGCTGGGCGCACACCTTGGAAAGAAAGTCATCACAGCCATCCGCCAGCCATCCCAAGGCCCGACCTTCGGGATCAAGGGCGGAGCGGCCGGCGGCGGGTATTCCCAAGTCATCCCGATGGAAGACTTCAACCTGCACCTGACGGGCGACATCCATGCCATCACGGCGGCGCATAACCTGGTGTCCGCGGCACTGGACGCACGCGTGATGCATGAGGCCCAACAGGATGATACGAAGCTCTTCGACGCACTCTGCCCACCGGACCGAAAAGGCAATCGCCGGTTCTCACCGACGATGTTACGCCGCTTGAAGAAACTCGGCATCGAAAAAACCAACCCCGAACAGCTCACCCCTGAAGAGCGCAGCCGCTTTGCACGCCTGGATATCGACCCGGCCACGATCACATGGAAGCGCGTGATCGACATCAACGACCGGATGCTGCGTGAGGTGGAAGTGGGCCTTGGCCCCGATGAGAAAGGCTTTGAACATCGTTCCGGCTATGACATCACGGTGGCAAGCGAAATCATGGCAATACTGGCGCTGACGACCGGCTTGGAAGACATGCGCGAGCGATTTGGAAAGATGGTGGTGGCAACCAACAAACGCGGCGAAGCCGTCACCGCGGAGGACTTGGGCGTAGCAGGAGCCGTGACCGTGTTGATGAAGGACGCGATCAAGCCCAACCTGATGCAGACCCTGGAAGGCACCCCGGCTTTCGTACATGCCGGGCCATTTGCGAATATCGCACACGGGAACAGTTCGATCCTGGCCGATAAAATCGCACTCAAACTGGCAGATTATGTGATCACCGAATCCGGCTTTGGGGCGGACATCGGCATGGAAAAATTCTTCGACATCAAATGCCGCTACAGCGGTCTCATTCCGCAGGTGGTTGTGATGATCGCAACCGTGCGCGCACTCAAGATGCACGGCGGAGGCCCCAAGGTGGTGGCAGGCAAACCGCTGGCCGCCGAATACACCGAAGAGAATCTGGAACTGCTGCGCAAGGGATTGCCGAACCTCGAGCGCCATATCCAAAATGCACTCAAGTATGGCGTGAACGTGGTGGTGGCCGTGAACTCCTTCTCGACGGACACCCCGGCCGAGGTGGAGTTGATCCGCAAATCCGCATTGGAATTCGGTGCGATGGACGCGGTGGTTTCCACGCACTGGGCAGACGGCGGAAAAGGCGCGATCAAGCTGGCCGAGGCCGTGATCAAAGCGGCCGAGAAACCCACCAAATTCAAGTTCCTTTACCCACTGGAACTATCCATCAAGGAAAAGATCGAAACCATCGCACGCGAAATCTATCGCGCGGACGGCGTGGATTACAGCCCGGAGGCCGAAGAGCAGATCGCGCGCTATACGCGCCTGGGCTTCGACAAACTCCCGATCTGCATGGCGAAGACCCACCTGTCCTTCACGACCGATGTGAACGTCAAGGGCGCTCCCACCGGCTTCCGCATCGCGGTGCGGGAGATCCGGGCGTCCGTGGGCGCAGGCTTCCTGTACCCGCTGCTCGGCAAGATGAGCACGATGCCCGGACTGCCGACACGACCGGTGTTCTATGATGTGGATTTGGATCTGAAGACCGGAAAAGTGATGGGGTTGTTCTAAAAGGGTTGATGGTTGAAAAGTTGAAAGGTTTGAAAGTTTAAAAGTTTATGATGGAAGGCTGGAAGGGATGTTCCTTTCCAGACTTTTAATTTCGGTCACTATAAATTTGATACACAAGAGCATTTCAAAACATAAAAGATACAAAATGAGAGCAAGGAAAACGAGGCAAAAAGAGAATGTTAAATTTTGATTTTTCGTTAGATAAGCAAAAAGAAATTCTACGTATTGCCTTATTGTATAGGATGGAAGCGAAGAAATGTTATTCAACAAAGGCATATTTGGCTGGTTGCATAATGATGGGAGCGGCATTGGAAGCATTACTTCTTGCATCACTAAATTCCTATCCTCCCCTTATTTTGGATGTAAAAGGTGTACCTAAAAAAGATGGGAAAATTAAAAACTTTGAAGATTGGAAATTGAACGAATTAATACGAGTTGCTGAATATTTAGGCTGGTTTCCATCCTCCATATCGTCTGATGAAGAATGGGATACTGCCAAAGCTAAAATAGGCGATTATGCAAAAATTGTTCAACACTTAAGAAATTATATTCATCCGGTTAGATACGCTAAAGAAGTTGGCAGGGGAAGAATAACAAAGAAATATTTAGATGCCTGTTTCAACATAGTTGATAATGCGGCGGCTCATTTATCCAAAGTATTAAACAATAACCTTACCATCTTAAGAGAGGAAAAAGAAAAAAGAAACAACGAGACGAAAAGTTAGAAACACGAAATAAAAGCTCAAAATAGTCTTTGTGCGTCAATTATTTAATCACTCTATTTTTACGGCCCTTGAACATAATATATTTCGCCGGTCTTGCCCTGATAGAGCAATTTTAGATTGGCAAGGGAGGAAAGGTCAGTAGGATTGGCAAGGTTGTGATATTGGTTGGGTTCATACCAGATGATGAAGCCGCTTTGAGGAGGCCAATTGGGATAGTGCTGTTTCAGAGCGGCGAGGCGCTGATCACGCGATAATTGGGGATTCTCGTAGGGCAGTTCGCTGACCGGATGGCCGTGAAAGAGAAACCAAACGATATTGACATAATTGGTATAAAGCCTGACCGAGGGTTGGGCGGAGACAATTTTTTGACCCGCAACGGTCACACCGCGCGTCCTGAAATCAACCGAGTTGGCAATATTGTAGTTGCTGGGCTCGCCGAGCGTCCAGGCATCCCGCAAATAGCCCTGCATACTAAAGACAGGGTAAACGAAGAAGAGCAGAGTAATAAGGGTTAAGGGATAGGGGGAAAGGGGATGGTTAAGGTTGAAATGGCTCAAGAGCAGTTGATCGAAGGTAATGAAAAGAAAAACCAAAACGACCGGCAGGATGACTATGTAATAACGATCGGAGGTCAGGTCGAGGTGATCGGCAGTGACGACGGTGAAGGCCAAGGTAAAGAAATACACGACCGAGAAGAGCATGGCAGGCCAAACGAAGCCGTCCGCCATGGACTTCAGCCAGTTCATCCAATGGATGCGCCGGTTGATGACGACCAGGAGCAAGGCAAAGGCCGCGAGCAAAATCCAGGGACGCAGCATCAACTGATCGAGCGGGGGCGTGAGCGGCATAAACCACCACAGGATCTTTGTCAAAGAGAGACTGATATTTTCAAGAGGAAGCATGGCGCCGAAGTTACGCGGTCCGAATAACCCGCCGCTGAGCGGAAGGTTATGAAACACGCCCCAGGCGGCAATAGGAACGATTGAGACAAGCGCCGGAAGGATAGCGCGAGGCAAGCCCCGTAAACCGTCCTTGAGAAGAACCACGAGGCCGCCCACGCCAATCAGGATCACGCCGAGATAACGCTGAAGGGTCGCCAAGCCGGCGGAGATAAACATCAGCCACAACATGGAAGGTGAACCGTCTTTTAAATAGCGGGCGGCCGCAAAAAAGAAAACGAGCATGAAGGTCGCGAACAAGGGTTCGGAGGCGATATTGGCGTAGATACGAAGGGTGGAACGAGAGAACAATAAGGCCAGCGCACCCACGAGCGCATAAATCCATTTCCCCTTGAAGATGGAATAGAACAGCCAGCCGGATAACCAAAGATTGAGCGGATAAAGAATGACGTTCAAAATCCAGCCCACTTGAAAGGCGCTCAATTTTGTAAGCCCACTCAAGGCGGCCAATAACAAAGGATAGAGAGGCGGCCACAGTACAAAGGGCCCGCCGAGCATATCCACGAAGCCCCTGCCCTGCAGAAGGCTTTCGGCGGTGGCGAGGTTGCGGGCGGCATCGGATGAAACGCCCGCGCCGTATCCATGCGTGACCGCCAGGATAAACCCCAGTCCGAGAAGCGCAATACATGTGAGATAAATTTTGAATTTGGATTCTTCGGAAAGATGCTTGAGCATGGCGGGAATTATAATGGATGACATGACCGAAATAAATTTTCTATCCATCCACGAAGCTTTGAAGGAAATGCGAGAGGGAAGGCTCACCCCCCAAGCCCTGAGCGAGGCCTGCTTCCGCCAAATCGAGCGGCTCAACCCGAAGCTGAAGGCGTTCATCACGGTTTTGAAACCACCAGCGGTCAGTGAGCAGCTATCAGCGGTCAGCTTTCAGCAGTCAGCCATAAGCAGTCAGCAATCAGCGGTCAGCAATCAGCTTTCAGCAATCAGCCGGGAAAGCCTGGCAGGAATTCCAATTGCTATTAAGGACTTATTTAAAACCAAAGGAATCAAAACGACTGCGGGGTCATTGTTCTTTAAAGATTATGTTCCCGATGAAGACGCGGCGGCGGTTCAAAAGCTCAAGGCGGCAGGCGCAGTCATCACCGGCAAGACCAATACACACGAGATCGCACTGGGCATGACAACGGCCAACCCACATTTCGGAACGACGCGCAATCCATGGAATACGGCGCACATCCCCGGAGGCTCGTCGGGAGGAAGCGCGGTCGCAGTGGCAAGCGGCATGTCAGCCGCGGCGCTCGGAACGGACACAGGCGGCTCGATCCGAATCCCGGCGGCCCTGTGCGGCGTGGTGGGACTCAAGCCCACGTACGGACGAGTCAGCCTGCGCGGTGTGTTCCCGCTTTCGTGGAATCTCGATCACGTGGGGCCGATCACGCGGTCGGTCAGAGATGCCGCGCTGGTTTTGCAGGTCATCGCCAGTTACGATGCCCAAGACCCGGCATCCATTTCCATGGGAGTGGACGATTATTCAACTCATCTCGAAGATCAGATCAAAGGCAAAAAGTTTGCGCTGGCAGAGGGCGCATATATCGAAGATTCGGATGCCGAAGTCATGACCGCCATTCATGAAGCGGCCAGGGTATTCACAGCGCTCGGCGCAAAAGTCGAAAAAGTAGAGACGGATTTTCTGCGCGAGGCCGCACAGGCTAATGGATTGATGACCCAGGCCGACGGCGCGGCATATCATCGCGAGCGATTGAGGGAACATCCGGACTGGTTCGGAGCGGATGTGCGCCAACGCCTGGAAGCAGGCCGCGTTTCTTCATCCACCGAATATTCACTGGCGCGGCGCACACAAGCCGAGATGAGCCGCCGGTTCGCTCAATTCTTTGAGATCTACGATTTTCTCCTGCTCCCCACCACGCCGATCACCGCACCCTTGATTGAAGGCAATGACACAGTGGAACAAGCGCGGCGCCTCACGCGCTTTACCGCGCCATTCAACCTGAGCGGCCTGCCTGCAATTTCCATTCCGTGTGGATTTAGCAAAGAAGGTTTACCGATCGGCCTGCAAATCGCGGGGAAGGCATGGAATGAGGCGGAGGTGCTACAAGCAGCGAATGCTTACGAACGCGAGACCCAGTGGGGGAAGCGCCGACCACCCAGCGCTCAGAGCGTGTTTTGAGATTTCGATTCACCAGAGATGAACGAAGATGAACAACGATTTGTAAGTACAGCCTTCTTCGAGAATCTGCTTTTCGATGTTGGAAAAAACAAACTGACGGGATGCGCTCAAAGGTTGTTGTTTTCTTTGAGTCAGAAATTTCGTAACCTCAGGCGAAATTTAGCCACGCTTCGCGAAATCTGGGCTTACATATTTTTAGTGCTCATGCACGAAAAAAGCCGACCCAGTCAAAAGGTCGGCTTTTCATTCAGATCCGTTACAGCAATACGCTAAAACCGCACACACCGGCATCAAGGCATGGTGGTCTGGCAAATATTCTTGGTATTATTCCAGTGACAACCACTGCGAATGCAGATCGACTGGTTTGGGAATTGATTACAAACATCCACAACCGGGCCGCATTGCGCGGTATTCAACTGGATGTCCACGCAACCAGGCCCGCTCGGACGCACCTGGTTGGGAACACAGGTCTTCTGGGCCGCATCGAAGGTAAATCCCAATGGACAACCCGGATACGACCCACCGGCATTGGCCTGGCAGCATTGATAGGTGGAACTGTAGGTATATCCGGCCGCGCAACCCTGAAAGTTCTTGGAGGCCAGATCGGTGTTATCAATCCCATAGGGTGCATCCGCCAGACCCGTGAGCGAAACACAAGCGCCGTATTGAGAATCGAAATATAAACCGGCCGGGCATTGGCCATTCTGGTTCTGTCCGACAACGCATACCTTCTGCCCGCCGCGATCAATCAGGTTATATCCCTTTGGGCAGCCGGCCACAGCAGGCTGTCCGGTAATGGGCGAGTAAATACAGGCATTGCTCGAAGCATCCAGGTTGTAACCGGGGTCGCAGACCGCGGCTGAACTGGTGGCGTTCGCCGAGCCATTGCAAGCCGGATTACAAACCGTCACATCGGTGGAGGAATTATTCGGGCCGGAGCAGGTCAAAACCCGCTGACCGTTCACCACGGCGTCGGTGCAGTTAAAGTCCTTGGACTTCACCTGATAGGTGGCGCCTTGAGAAATATTCGCGGTGGCATAGCTGATCGGGCCACTACAATAATTACCGCGCACCTGTGCATCCGGAGCCGGGCACGTACCGGTTTGCGGCTGGTTCCCGCCAATGGGTAGATAGGAGGAGGCCTGGCAATACGGTGCATAGGCCTTCGGCTGGGTGACCGTACAGCGGAAGCCCAAATCATGGCTATGGTAATCCGGCGGGGACGGATGGCGAATGGCGGAAAGCAACTGGGTCAGATCGGTCTCAAAGCTGCTGCCGCGTATCACGCGATGATCACCGGTGGCGGGACCTGTAGGATCCGAGGAAGGCGAACTGGAATAATAGTTTGCGTCGTAATAATCATTGACCCATTCATAGACATTGCCGGCCATATCCAGAAGGCCATAGGCGCTTTTGCCATCGGGATAATCATTGACGTGACTGGTATGCTTCACGCAGGCGCCGAAATTGGCAAGGTCGCAAGTCGGCTCGTCGTTGCCCCAGGGATAAACGTTCCCATTCGGCCCACGGGCGGCTTTCTCCCACTGGGCTTCGCTCGGCAACTGACCGCCAATCCACTGGCAATATTTATTGGCCGCGTCCCAGGTCACACCGACCACGGGATAATCACCAAACTGACCCACACCCAAGGGCGGTGCGCCGATCTCCTGCACGGGCGCGCTGCAATTTCCGGCCGCCACACACTGGGAGTACATCTTGTTCGTCACTTCGGTCTGTTGAATCCAATAGGCGTCGAGCGTAAGGGTTTTCGTGGGAGCATCGCCATAGCCAAGTCCCATGATGAACTCACCCGAAGGAACATAAACCAGCAGGCTGCCATCCACCCAAGTGACCGCTGTGCCGGAGGATGGCCCAGCCAGCGATACAGGCGCAAGCGTGGGCGCACCGGTGGTAGGCACAGAGGTCGGGCTGGGCACGGTTGTCGGCGGCAAGACAATGGCCGTCGGAACCGGAGTCGAAGCGGGGATACAGGCTGTTAATAGAATCGCCGCAAGCAAAATCCAAATCAAACGTTTCATGTGGTTCTCCTATTCTTGGAAAGAATTATACCTTCTTCATTCCAATGTCAAATGTCATGGAGAGGGGCGGGTCTGAGACCCACCCATACTCAATGTGATGGGCACTTAAAGCCGGCGGGCAGGCAGGTACAGAGCGTGCGGCAGAACACGTCAAAACTTTGATCGCAGATGATGGAGTTTAACTTGCAGGCGCTGACGCTCTGGATCGAGCAAGCCTTGGAGGGATCCACCACCGCGCTTTGCTGGGACACCGTGTTCGGCACAGAATCCGGCAGGCAGACATAATGTTTGGGCCGGTCTTCGGTAAAGGTGGTACCCGCAGGGCAGGCAGGATAGCTGACACCGGTGCCCGGCACGACACGGCAGCATTTATTGGATGGGTCATAATTATAGGCGGGGAGGCACTGATTCCCATTCGAAAGGCTGCCATCCCATTTACAAAGCCCAGTGGAGGGATCAAGCATATAATGCGCGGCGCAGGCTGCATTTTCCAGGCCGGTGAAAACACAACTCGAATTCATCACGGCAGTGGTCCGGGAAGGACACTGATAGACCTGCGGATACGCGCCGGGCGCGCCGCTGAGCAAGGTGCAATTGGCTATGCCTCCCACCGCGCCATTTGGATCGCCGGGGTGATCGTCGTTGAAAGTCACATAGGTGGAATGAGTTTTACAACTCTGCTGAATGGTCAAGGAAAGAACAGGGCAAACCGAGGTAACACTCGCAGCATCAGCGATCGCAGAAAGCGATTGACAATAAGGGGCAAAATAGGTCAGGTTGAAATCATCCACAGCACAGCGGAAGGAAAGCTCATTGGAATGGCTGGACGGATCGACGGCGGAGCGACGCGCGGAGTCGAGCAGGTAGGCATCCGTATCGAAGGCGGCAGAGCGGACGACGCGTTGTTTGCCGGTCTCCGGTCCAAGCGGGTCATAGGAGGAAGAAGTGGAATAATAATCGGCGGCGTACCAATCCGCGACCCACTCGAAAGTATTGCCATCCATATCAAAGGCGCCATAATAGCTTTTGCCGGCCGGATATTTCGTCACCGAAGTGAGAGAGCGAACACACTGGCCGAAGTTCAACAGATTGCAGGTGGGCTTATCATCCCCCCATGGATAAGCGTTCCCATCCGGGCCGCGGGCGGCCTTCTCCCATTCCGCCTCGGTGGGCAGGCGCGCATGGACAAAGGCGCAATAGGAGGCGGCCTGATCATAGGTCACGCCGACCACGGGTAAATTGCCAGAGGCCGGATCGCCAAAATCCGGGTTATCGGTTGCATCGGGCGCAACGCAATAGCCGGCATCGAAACAGAATTTATACTGCGTGTTCGTGACCTTGGTACTGTAAATCCAAAAACTACGAAGCGTGACCTGGCGTTGAGAATCATCCGTGCCCTTGGGAGCGCCCATCATAAACGAGCCGGATGGAACCGCAACCAGCGTGGCACCATCCACGTAAAGATAGCTTGCACCCATCTGGAGCGGCGGAGGAGCAATCCTGACCGGTGTGGGGGTTGGAGGCAGCGGGGTTTCCGTTGGAAGCGGCATTGGGGTCGCAGAGCGAACACAGGCGCTTAACAGGAAGAGGATCGAAGCAAAGAAGATCAATTTTTTCATTCGAAACAAAGTTATCATTATGATGCAAATTTCAAGGCCGGGAGAGGCTGGAAGAAATTATATCCCTTTGGGGAAAGGCTTGCGGATAAATCGGTCATGGCTTTACAAAAGGCGGGAAACCCTTAACGCGAATTATGCGAATTTACGAATGCCGCGAATGATCCATGGAAAATCGGACAAATCGCTGTATCTAACGCAATATTTGAACTTTAGCCAGAGTTAATCTTTATGAGGTAGAATTCAGCCAGTTTATTATAGGAGATTGAAATGCCTTTTGGTATACAACCCATTCATATCGTGATCGTGGTCATCGTGGCCCTGCTGATCTTTGGCCCCAAGCGCCTGCCCGAGGTTGGACGCTGGATCGGCAAGTCCGTTACCGAATTCCGTAAAAGTTCACAAGAGATGACCAGCGCCCTGCGCGACGGGATAAACGAGGGACAGCAGGCAGAGGCACAGAAAAACAGCATTGCACAGCCCACACCGGCGCAATCCGTACCGGCTGTACCAGCTGTGCCGGCAGGCACTCATAAATTCTGCATCAAATGCGGTGCATCCAATCCGCAGGAAGCGCTTTTCTGTAACAAGTGCGGCAATCCATTTCCAACCCAGGCCTAAATCGGGAACAAAGCGCCTGAACCGAAACGATCCATAGCGGCAACGAATCCCTGGACTCGCTTGTATGTCCGATAAAACCATGAGTATTCCCGACCACCTCGACGAATTGAGGATGCGCATCCTTTGGTCCGGCGCGGCAATCCTGATCGTGACGGCGGTGGCTTTCTTCTTTTCCGATCCCATCCTCAAATTGCTGCTCCTGCCATCCGGCGGATTGCAATTAAAAGCCTTCAGCCTGATGGACGGCTTCCTGATCAAGTGGCGGATCGCGCTATATACCGGTATTGTGGGCGCATTTCCCGTATGGGCGTATCATGTCTACCAATATATAAGTCCCAGTCTGTATGATAATGAGCGAAAGGCGATCTTTTCCCCGCTGATCGCGGCTTTTATCCTGTTTGTACTGGGTGCGCTCTTCGGATACTATCTATTATGGGGAATGATCCGGGTGCTGATCGAACTTTTCCCGGTTGAAGTGCAATATTTACCGGCCGCGGATGATTACATTTCGTTCGTGATCTTTTTTATACTGGCCTGCGGGCTGGCATTCCAACTGCCGACCGTTCTCATCATCCTTGTGCGCCTGCGGATCGTGAGCGCCACGATCCTGCGCAAGCAGAGGCGGATCGCGTATTTCATCCTGTTTGCATTTGCCGAGATCATTACGCCCGTCTCCGATCCCATCGTCGCGCCATTGACCGTGATGGTACCCTTGATCGTCCTATACGAAATCAGCATCTTCGCGGCCCTGCGAATCGAAGCAGGACGGCGCAAGAAGGGTCTTGAGACAGACGCACCCACCCAGGTATTTTAGGAGGCCATGAAATTCGGAAATAAGCGGCCTGCTGCAAGAACCAAGGCTGCTTTTGATATGATCTGAGCTGGCCGCTGGGTCAGTTCAATATCTGGATCATTCGCCTCCAGGATCATTGGGATGTATTAACCTATATTACGAAACATCCCAATTTAAACCCTCAAGTCCTTCGAGAACCGAAACAAATCAACTGGTCAAAAGAAATCTCACAGGCAATGAGCAGTGAAAAAATGGATGCGAGCAATAATCCCTACGGTATCCCAAACGATATATGGTATGCCGATTATGGGAAGCTACTGGCTTCCCCCATAAAGCCAGGCTCAGGCAACCTCGGATTCATCCAAAGCGTGGATGATTCAAAGGAATGGGCCGATTTCGACCTGGCTTTGCGGGTGTTGAAGGAACTGGGTGCCCAACCGCTCATTTTAAGCCGTCCCCTGGACGGCCCGATCATGGATGCAATGGGCGTAGCCTGGCAGGCACGCCAGGAATATTATTCAAAACTTCAAAATGTAGTTTCAGCTCACGGCTTTCCCATCGTTGATTTTGTCGATCAGGATGGCAACCGCTATTTCAGCATTGATCGAAACTCACACCCCAGCCCGGAAGGATGGGTTTATACTAACCAAGCCTTAGACGCGTTTTTTCACGGTACAATCCATTAACCGTACCGCCCTGAAAGGCGGATGGTCAAAAAGCTTGGATTTCCAAGAAATCAATATCCAAAAAATGAAAAAGGAAACACCATGAAGCTCTTGAAATTTATGCTGTTCTTCAGTCTCTTGCTTGCGGCCTGCCAACCCGCAACCGAAACACCCACTGCCATTGCAAACACGCCACTTGTACCCACACCCAAAGCTGCCGGCACTGCCAAAGCCACAATTGCACCCACTGCAACGTCAACGCCCAAAGCATTCATACCCCATAGCAGCGGCACAGATCCAAACGCTCCCATTTATATTGCTGTGAAAGACCAACTCATCGTCAACAACAGCCTGACGATCAACACGGTCACCGTGCCCCAGGCAGAATTCATCGTGCTATATAAAGACAAACAAAAGGGCGGATTGCACGGATTGGGACAACAAATCATTTTTGCCGCCATACCGGCAGGCAAAACGAACAACCTGGTGATCATCCTAAGTCAGAACCTCAATCCAGGCGTTAATGTTATTGGCCTGCCCGGTACCCTGGTGGACGTGGTATTACAAACCAATGCTTCGGACCCCAAAACAATTGTCGAAGTCGGTAACAAAATCGTAGGAGCAGGTTTCTTCATTCTCTCCCCGGGGAGTGGCAACCCGTCATCCATCTTCTCGACAGCCACACCGAAACCATAGGCTATTTGGGTGATCCACTTTGGAAATCAAGATTTACGAAGAAAAGCCCTCGCCGTGCAAGCGAGGGCTTTTCTTCACATCCTTGCAACTTTTATTTGACGCAACTTTTAGTGGCAGGGTTTATGCAACAACATTGAGCGGCGCTGAAACCATATTTCTGGCGTTCGCATATGCTGGCATTCAAGTTACAGCTACCCTGTCTAGCACCGCATGGACCCTGAATTGCAGCCGGATCGTCCACTGAAGCCAGTGCAGGAATCACATTGCAGGCGCTTGCACCGGGCAGGCATTGATAACTCCCACCACCCATATCCTGGAAGAACGTTCCAGCCGGGCAAGCCAGGAAGCTCGCGCCAGCACCGGGTGCGAGAGTGCAACATTTATTTACGGGGTCATATACCGTACCGGCCGGGCATTGCCCTCCGGCAGTTCCACTTCCATCCCATACACATATTCCTGCACTCAAATTGTAGTTAGCCGGGCAGGAAGCCGTCAGCGGCGCGGGATAGACACAAGACGAGTTCATGTTCACAACTCCCGCGGCGCTCGTGCAGGTCCACTGGGCAACATGACCGCCGGGCGGATTCACCGAGCAGCCAGCCGGCACCGGGTCGGTGATGCTTACGTGGGGATCGGGATTCAAACTATCGTTAAAGGAAACCACCGCAATGGAATCTTTACCGCAGCCCGAATAGCCGACCGAAATATTGAGGGTCTGCGGGGTGGGCGCGCCTGAAACCGGTCCGGGAGTTCCAGCAAGGTCAGGCCCTACCACAGTGGTGACCTGGCACATCGGCGCATAGAAGAACGGGGCTTTTACCACACAGCGAAAGCCGAGGTCGCGGGCATGATCGGTGGGAAGCTTATGAAAGCGCGTCGAAGCCGGGACCTGATCATTGGCGCTGCGATAACCAGAGGAACGCACCGAACGATCCTGGCCGGTATCCGGGCCCAATGGATCTTGAGCCGGACCCGTGCGGTAGTACGATTCGTTATACCAATCGTGGACCCACTCGAATACATTGCCTTCCATATCCAGCGCGTCGTAGTAGCTCTTGCCCTTCGGATAAGCGGTCACGTTGGTGGTGCGTCCGACATTACTGTTGTAATTAAGCAGGTCAGCCGAAGGCGCGCTATTCCCCCAAGGATAAATATTTCCATTGGGACCACGCGCAGTCTTTTCCCATTGCGCCTCAGTGGGCAGGCTGCCGTGGGCATAATCGCAGTAGGCGGCGCCCTGATCGTAGGTCACGCCGGATACCGGGTCATTTTGCCGGACGGGATCGTTATACCCCTGGTTATCATCGAGATCGGGCATTGTACATTTGCCAACGGCCACACAGCGCTGATATTCACGATCCGTGATCTTGGTGGCATAGATCCAAAAGTCGCCGAGCGTCACCGTATGCTCAGGGTTATCAGAGCCGCCGTGCCCCATCAGGAAGGGGCCGCCCGGCACTGCGACCAGCAGACTCCCATCGAAGTATAGATAGGATGAACCGACCTGCATGGGCGGACCGGCCAGATCAAGAGGCGCAGTTGTCAATGCAGCAACCGGCAGAGCCGAGGTATTTTGGGAAATTGCCGTGTTGTGGGAAACTACTGTGCTCTGGGGGGCCACGCTGGCAGGCGGCATTGATGTTGTGCCGGGCAGATCACAGGCCAAGATCAGCCCAACCAACACAATGCAGATGGAAACCATCAACCGTTTGTGTTGCATATTATTCTCCTCTTTCCAATCACAATTCGTTTGTTACAAACTTCACTATCATTGTATTGCGATTTTACCCTGAATTCACTCCCCCAAATGGGGCATGGCTGTACCAAAGTCGGGAAACCCTTAATGCGAATTTACGAATGCCGCGAATAACCCAAGGTTTAAACACAAAGGACACAACGTACACGAAGGAAAAAATCCCTAATCTTAGGAGCATTGATTTTCTGCTATTGAATTTTTGCAGGAGGTCAATTCACTTTTGCAAACAGGCGATCAATTCCCTGAGTACACCCTGCGGTTCCGAGCGGGTAATCACAAGCACCGGCACCGAGGCAACTTTATAAATATTTTTCACATTGCCCTTCACCCAGCTAGCGGGCAGAAAACCAATCGCATTGGGGTCATTTGCAACCGAGTTCAGCATATCCTGCGCGCTGACGGCCAGCCGCGCCAAGGATGTGACTTGCTGGTTAGCCATACCATACCGCTCAAAGACCTGCTGAATATCTTCGCCCTGCGCATAAGTCCACACCTGAATAGGCGCGTCCAAACCGCCGATATCCTTCCAGTCCGTCACTTGACCAAAAAAGACAGCGTGGACTTGATCGGCGGTTAGTGAATTAATACCATTTTGAGACTGTACAATCACAAAGACATCCTCCGTGCCAATTTGATAGGCAGGCGATGAAAGCTGATCGGGCGGTCCGAGGCGCAAGGTGATATCCGCCGATTGCGCATCCGATAAAGAAATTACAGCCGAGGGGGCAGAGCAATTATATAAATCAGGCAAGCGTGAAGAGGCCGCCGAGGTGACGTATGCCTTTACCAGTTGCGGCGTTACCGCTTCCGCCGCAGGCGCGCAGGCAGTAAGAGCGAAAAATACTATGAGAAGGATTCTTTTCATGCAAATGGGGAGGAGAGCGACGCCCTACCCCTACGGTTCTACCTGAAGACGACCATTGCGACCACGCACAACACAGAAACCACGGCGCAATATGCGGCAAATACATAAAGCGAGTGTTTGCCCACGTAATTAATCAACCAACGGATGGAAAGCCAGCCGATGATGGCGGCCACCACAAACCCAACGGCGAGCGGGGCAAGAATGGTATGCAGAATATGCGACTTGAGGACAGACAACGATTCGTATCCGCCCGCCGCCAGCATGATGGGAGCCGCCATCAGGAAGGCAAAGCGCGTGGCAGAAGGACGGTCAAAATTGCGCAACATGCCGCCCGGAATCGTCGAGCCGGAACGGGACGAACCGGGGAAAACGGCCAGCACCTGGAATAAACCGATGATGAGGGCATCCAGCCAGGTAAGCGAGTCGAGGCCGCGCAAGCGCTTTCCAAGCCATTCCCCCAGGAACAATAAAACCGCGGCCGTAAACAAGCGGATGACGGCTTCCAATAGAGGGTTTTGAAACAAGCCCTGCACAACGTCTTTTAGAAGCACACCGGCCAGACCGGCAGGAATTGTGGCAATAATGATGTACCAGGCCATTTTATTTTGCTGCGTGGAAAACGGCCGGGCGAAGAAGGCCTTGATCAACGCCCAATAATCCTTCCAGAAGTAAACGAGAAGCGCGAGGAGCGGCCCAATCTGGACGAGAATCAGAAAGGCAAACATGCCGGGATCGGAAGGCAGATTGAATATTTTTTGGACGATGAGCATGTGCGCCGTGGACGAGACCGGAATGAATTCCGTCAGGCCTTCGATGATGCCGAGCAGGAGGGAGTAGAACAGGTTCATGGTTTAATAATCCTTTGGTTGATGGGTATAGTGAATGGTGAATAGGAAATAGGGAATGGGAAATGGGAAATGGGAAATGGGCTTATTGATTCTCCGAAGGTTCAGTATCGTCAGAATAACCGATTGAGTAAGATGAAGATTCTTCTCGTACAAATTGATTCGCGCCGGGTTCGTCTGCGCCGATCTTTGAACGTTTAAGGTAAGCGATATAACCATTTACGATTCTAAGAAGCTCCTCTACAAGTTTTGTTATCTCCTTATGTTTTTCTACTGGAACATAACCAAGTTCGCAAGCAAGCGTAATATGACTATATGTTTCCGTCAATGAGCCGCGGGCAATATAACAGAAGCGCACATTGTCTTGATAATAATACCTTCCATGTCCCTCCGCAATATTGGCAGGGATACTGGAGGCAGAACGTTTCAATTGGTCGGCAAGATTGTATTTTTCGCTGGCGGGCAAATGCGGAACAGCCTCTTTATAAATAGCAATCGCAAAATCCTTCGCCCTCACCCATACTTCCATTTTATCCAAATCCATCACGGTCATCTTATGCCCTCCATGATCCATTATTCATGAACCACTCGTTTCGCATTATTCGACCATTGGTGCAACAATTCCGGGACGCGCGATTCGAACGAACCATCGGCAATATGGCCGCGGATGGATTCCGTCAACCGTATGAGGGCGCGCAAGTTATGAATGGAGATCAGCGTTCCGGCCAACAATTCCTTTGCCACAATGAGATGACGGAGATAGGCACGCGTGAATGTACGGCAGGTATAGCAATCGCAGGTTTCATCCACCGGACGTTCGTCGCGGGCAAAGGAGGCGTTCATTAAGTTAAGCCGCCCCTGGGAGGCAAAAGCGGAATGATGACGCGCCAGCCGTGTCGGCAAGACACAATCGAAAATATCCACGCCGCGCAAGACACCGTTGATCAAATCCTCGGGCGTGCCGACACCCATCAGATAACGCGGTTTATTTTCAGGTAGCAGCGGAACCATGACATCGAGCATGGCATGCATCTCAGCCTTGGTCTCACCCACCGAAAGTCCGCCGATGGCGATGCCGGGCGTATCGAGCGAAGAAATAAACCTGGCGGAAGCCGCCCGCAGGTCCGGATCAACCCCGCCTTGAATGATGCCGAACAAGGCTTGATCGTCACGCCTCTTCGCTTTGACCGAACGTTCCGCCCAGCGATGAGTCCGATCCATGGCAATCCGGCTGTACGCGTGATCGTTGGGATCGGAACATTCATCGAAGGCCATGATGATATCCGCGCCGAGGTTCTCCTGAATGGCAATGGATTTCTCAGGCGTGAAGCGATGCGTCGAACCATCAATGTGACTCTTGAAGGTCACGCCGTCATCGTCAATTTTGCGGGTCTGCGAGAGCGAGAAGACCTGAAAGCCGCCGGAATCGGTGAGCATGGGGCGCGGCCATTGCATGAAGCGGTGCAAGCCGCCCATGTCACGGACGAGTTCATCGCCGGGCCGCAGATAGAGGTGATAGGTATTGCTCAAGACGAGCGAAGCATTAATGCCTTTGAGATGCTCGGGTGTGAGCGTCTTAACGGTGGCCTGCGTACCGACCGGTGCGAAGACCGGCGTGAGCAGATCGCCATGAGGAGTGGTAAAGATGCCGGTGCGGGCGCAGTTGTTTCTGGCGGTGACCTGGAATTCAAACATCGGGACTGATTGTAAACGAGAACGCGGCAGAACCTGGCAGAGAAATCCGCGCTTCGACTGCGGCCTTCGCTGCGCTCAGACCTCCGCTCAGCGGGATGGAAAACTTCTTTAACTTATCCCGAACTGACGTTACTTATGCTTTGTGCCATCGGGCATGGTTGCCCCTTTGAGCGACTTTGCCATTGCCAGTTGTTTTAATGTCACCTTCGCTTTATTCAAGTTCGCGCCAGTGAGGTCGGCACCCTTCAAGTTGGCGTTGGTCAGGTCGGTTTCCCTCAAAACCGCACCTTGCAGGTCGGCAGAGACCAAATTGGCGCCACTCAAGTTAACGAAACTCAAGTCCACATGAGAAAGGATGACCTCATTTAAATCAATATCGCTCAAGTCGGCGTCCCATAAATTGATAATCGTATTGGTTGTGTTAATGAGCTGAGACTCCTGCAAGAACTGTATCAGCAGCGATTTCCGCTCTTTATCGAGCGCACGCAACACCGATACCGTCCTGGTACGCGCCACACTGCGCACTTCAGCATTCTTCCTGGAAGTACGCAAGCCCTTATGCAGGAGCAATTCCGACATCTTATCAAAATATGCCTGGAGAGCGGTTTCACGTTGATTGTCGTCGGTGATATTCTCTTGAGTTCTCGAGTTCATGACGTTGAAGGCCAAGGCACCCCCTGCCAACACGGAGGGAACGATCAGTAATTGCATCCAATCCCATAATGTTTTGGCGGGTTTAAGTTTTCCGTCCACATCCGCATACGAACCAAATCCGGTCCAAGTCCAACCCCAAAAATAGCCGCCGATGAAGACCACAAGCAACCCAAGCAGGAATATGACAAAAATTCCGGTAAGAACCAACCTTCTATTCAACCACGAACGAGATCGCCAATCCATCGCAGCCTCCTTTCAAGCTTTTCGCTCAATTATATAGCCCTCGGGGGTTTTCGGGTTGAAGGGTGGAAAGTTTGATAGTTTTAAGGTTGAAGGTTGGAAAGTTGGAAGGTTTGAAGGTTCGGGTTGGGAACAATACCCGGCAGGATAAAGCCTTGGTTACAAGGTTTGAACACTCCCGGAAATATGGCGAGTTCATTTTACATGGTATAACTCGGATAATCTCTTTCAAGTGAAAACTCAAATGAATAAAACCATCACAACCCCGCGCGGAACCATCCTCATACGTCAAGGGCAGGAAAGCGATGCCCAGGCTTACCGCGAACTGCGTTTGGAAGCATTACGCAACCATCCCGAGGCTTTCAGTGCGGATTATGATATAAACGAAAAGCGGCCCATGACATTTTGGAGCGAGAGAATGCACGCGCTGGGGATACGAATATGATCTATTTTGCCGTCCATGAGAATGAACTGGTCGGAACGTGTGGAATTTATCGAGGTGATTCGCCAAAGACCCAGCACAGCGGAACGATCGCAGGAGTCTACGTTCGACCGAACTGGCGCGGTTTGCAAATCGCTGATGAGTTGATTGCAGCCTGCATCGAGTGGGCGCAGAGCCACGATATGAAGATCGTCAAACTGGGAGTTACAAGCACCAACACCGCCGCGATCCGATGTTATACCCGCTGTGGATTTACAGTTTATGGCACGGAGCCGCAGGCAATATCTACCAATGGCGCCATGTATGATGAGTTGTTGATGGCACGATCCCTATAAACTCTACAAATCGCTATTCCGTGCCAGAAAAAGAATCAAATATTCCCCACGAACATCGAACCTTTCACGGGCTATCATAGATAGGAAGAACACCAAGCCAGTCGCGATGGTAGCATTACAATCAACCGTGGTGTTCTCCATTCTTCTTAAAAACCGGCCACAGATTTCACGGATTACCACAGATTGGAACTCGGAATCCGTGAAAATCTGTGGCAATCCGTGGCAAAAAAATTCAATCAGGGTTAAATGCGGTTCTGCCGTCGCGACGAGCAGGATCAATAATTTGTAATCAGGCGGCCGCTTTTCTTTTCGGCTTCACCGAACAGCTGAATCGAACGCAATCCTTGCCGGCGCGTTTGGCTTTGTAGAGAGCCTGGTCCGCCAAGGAACGCATCGTTTCCACATCCTCCGGTGTGAAAGGCTGACCGGCTTTGGTACGCGCAAGGTAGATATCTCCCCAGGCAGTGATGAAGAAATATCTGCATGGATCGCCACAAAACGACTGTGTTATGATGTCGGGCAAAAACATCAATCTTTTGGCAGAGGTACATGGATATGGTTAAGAATTCAATTGCGCTGATGGCGGATAGCACCTGCGACATTCCCGAGGATCTGATCGAGCAATACGGCATCACCATCATTCCCGAACTGGTGATCTGGGGGGATAAAACCTTTCGCGACCGCGTGGATATAACACCGCAGGAATTTTATGAGCGCATTGAAAAAGACCCGGTCAGGCCAACCACCACCCTCCCCAGCCCGGCAGAATTCGAGAAGGTATACAAGGACGCCATTTCGCAAGGGGCGAGGAAATCATCCTATTTACCGTGAGCGCCGCCATGAGCGGAACCTACCAGGCGGCAAAACAAGTCGGCGAGCGGATGGAAGTCCCCGTGTATGTCATCGACTCAAAAGGGCCGACGATGAGTCTCGGCTGGCAGGTGCTGGCGGCGGCGCGCGGACGCGAAAAGGGCTTAAACATACAGGAAATGATGAAGGCCGCCGATCAGGTGCGCGAAAAACTGGTGCAGATCGTCTGCCTGAATACGCTGGAATATCTGCATCGCGGCGGGCGCATCGGCAGTGCAACAAAATTCCTAGGAACCCTATTGGATATCAAGCCGCTGGTGCAAATCAACCACCAGACAGGGACCGTGGAACCCTCCGCACAGGCACGAACTCGCAAAAAATCCATCGAAGTTTTGATCGAACGTTTCTTCGAGCAGATTCAAACGGAGAAGCCGATCCATGTCGCGGTGCTGCACGGCAACGCCCCGGACGAAGCGCACGCCATCGCTGAACGCATCCGGAAAACTTACGCGCCCAAGGAATTGTTGATCAACATCACCGGCCCGGTGCTCGGCCTCAATACCGGCCCACGCGCCCTGGCGCTGTGCGGTTATTCAGAATAGAAGGCAAACCTACAACCCGAAGCAGACTTCCTCAGGGCGAACCAGCATCATCGGCACATGGATGGGCAGCATCTGCGGCAGAAGTGAATTCGTGATATCGGCATCATAAACGGACAGCCAGGTGGCGCGCCCAACCTCGATGCTGGTGGCAAAATCGGTCTGGGTCGAGATGCGAAGCCGGCCCTTAACCATAAATGTGCCAAGCAATAGATTAACTTCCGTCATGATGCGATTAGATTCCCTCGGATCGTAGTCCAGAGGATCGACCACAGGCGGCGCAAGATGAAAAGCGATGATCTCCGCAGCGGGGAAAAAGAGTTCGTTATAAGCAACAGACTTGGGCGGCGTCCCGTAAAGGAGCAATACCTGTGCTTTCAGCAAATGAATGTAATTCGGCACGCCCTGTGTCCTCAGCCAAATACTGACGCGCACATTCTCCTTGGTGACCAGGTCGCCATGTATGAAAGCATTCCCGGAGTAAATCATCACGGTAGATGTTTTCTCATCGGGGTGTGGGGTATACATGTGAGTCACTCGCAACAGCCGTTACGGTTCTGAAACGCTTCAGAACCATCATCGTTCGGTCCTCCTAAACCATTATACAACGTTGTCACGCTTGCAACAACTTTGCGAAAGTGGCTAATTCGTGGGCTTCTGATTCGTTCACCACAGAGTCCACACATGTGCCTGCGGCCCAGTGCAGGCAGAGATTTTCCCCTTTGTTTTCTCCGTGAACTTCGCGAAGCACGCAAAGCGCTTGTGATCTCCGTGTTGAAAAAGTAATTAGCCCACGATTTTATCCACACCGCAACTTTGCTTGAAGACTCGAACATGGCTTTACCAAAGTCGGGAATACCCTTAACGCGAATTATGCGAATTTACGAATGCCGCGAATAACCCATAGAAAATCGGCGGAATTAACCCATATGTGGCGGGCGCGTTCCAAAACCTCCGATTCGTCAAGCAACTCTGGTAAGAACATAAAGGCTCGAATCTCCCGTATAATCAGGCATTATGCAATCCAAACGCTGGCTGATACAACCCAAACTCACACCACAGGCGGATGAAAACCTGTCTGCGTTTCCTCCGGTTTTGCGGCAGATTCTCTTCAACCGAGGCTATGCCACCGAGGCAAGCGCGCGCGCTTTTCTCAAGGCTGAAGCCAATTTTGAAACCGATCCTTTCCAAATGAAGAATATGGGAACGGCAATCGAGCGCATCCGCTTCGCGCTCGACCACGGGGAGGCAATTGCGATTTACGGCGATTACGATGTGGATGGCGTCACGGCCACCGCACTGCTTTTGCAAACTCTGCGAGGGTTCAAAGCCAACGTGCGCGGCTATATTCCAAACCGGTTCGACGAAGGCTACGGCCTCAATAACGAGGCACTCGATCACCTGAAAAAGGATGGCGTGAAACTGGTCATTACAGTGGACTGCGGCATCCGTTCGCAGAAGGAAGCCCAATATGCACAAGATATCGGGCTGGACTTGATCATTACAGACCACCATCACCCCAGCGACGAATTGCCACCGGCCTTTGCCATCATCAATCCAAAACAAGCGGGCGATCTTTATGCCGATAAAGACCTGGCCGGCGTGGGTATTGCCTACAAGATGGCGGAGGCGCTGGTCAGCTTTCAGCCCTCAGCGCTCAGGCTTAATGAATTGCTGGACCTGGTTGCCTTGGGCACTGTGGCCGACCTGGCGCCATTGACCGGTGAAAACCGCATGCTGGTGCGGCGCGGCCTCAAGCAAATCCGTGAAACAAAACGACAGGGGTTATTTTCCCTGGCCAATGTGGCCGAGATGGCCATTGACAAAACCACAGCGGAACAGATCGGTTTCATCCTTGGACCGCGTCTTAACGCGGCGGGCAGGCTTGAATCCGCGAAGGCTGCATTGGATTTATTAACCACGGATGATTTTATGCTGGCAGGCCAACTCGCCCAACAACTGGATATGCAAAATCGACAGCGGCAGGTGCTCACACGCGTCATACAGGAAAAAGCCGAAGCCCTCGCCACAGCGGAGGAGGCCGACCCGCTGCTGCTTTTTGCGGTGGACGCAGAATTCAACGCCGGCGTGATCGGCCTGGCCGCCTCGCGCCTGACGGAAACGCATTACCGCCCTTCCGTGGTGGCGGCCAAAGGCCCGGAAGAAACACGCGGCTCCTGCCGCTCCATCCCCGAATTCCACATCACCGATGCGCTCGATCAATGCGCGGACCTGCTGGTACGCCACGGCGGGCATGCCGCTGCGGCAGGATTCACGGTCTGCAATGAAAAACTTCCAGAACTGGTCAGCCGCTTGAAGTCCATTGCCGAAGCGCAGTTAAGCGGAAAAGACCTGCGCCCCACCCTGACGGCAGATATGGAAATCCCGCTCCCACAGTTGAATTTTGACCTACTTAAGCAACTCGCTTATTTCGAACCGACCGGCTATGGAAATCCCCGTGCGCTCTTTGCCACGCGCGATGTGAAGGTAAAATCGTCACGCACGGTTGGAGCAGAAGGCCGGCATCTCAAATTAACGCTCGAAGATGAACGCGGCACGGCATACGATGCCATCGGTTTTCGCCTGGGAAGCATGCAAGCTCACCTGCCTCCGCGCGTGGATGTGATCTACAGCTTTGAATCAAACGAATATAACGGGCGAACTTCATTACAGTTAAACCTGAAGGATTTAAAAGCGGCCGGATCGGCCAGCGCATAATGCGTTTATTTGCTTTCGTAGGGGCGATTGACATCCGCGATCTTCTGCATAAGCTCATCCTGCAAGAGGCGGAGTTCGGATGGATTGGCCGAATAAAGATTCCGAAGTTCCTGAGGGTCATCCATCAGGTGGTATAGTTCAAACTCCTCATATTGATTCGGATATTTGTAGTGGGTCAGCCGAAATCCATTTTTTGTGAGGGCGATGGAGCCATGTGCGCGCTTTACTCCGTATCAAGCGCCTCCATATAAAATTCTTCACCGGCGATGATCCTGGCGCCCACTCCCCCACAATTCGGGCAAATGAGGCGGCCGTCCTTTGGGCGATATTTCGTAAAGCAGCTCATGCACTGCACTTCGGCCGGGACGCGGCGGAAATGCAGTACCGCACCCTGCGCGAGCGTTCCCCTGCCGGCTCGATCCCAGTGGAACCGCAAGGATTCATCGGTATAGTCGGAAATCTCGCCAACCACAAGATATAAATGGGTAATGCGCCCAGCTTGAGCTTCCTTCGCTTTTTGAAGGGCTTTTTCAAGCAGGCCTTGTACCGCGTTGAGTTCATGCATAATCATCAACTTCGATGAACGGTTTCAAAACAATGCCTCAGGCCGGTCTATAAGCCGCATTTTGTAAAACAAGCCGCACAGGTTTACGCTCCTGCGAGTGTCATCCCTGCCGGATTGTTCCGGCGATCATCTATCTATGCAGTCTACCCGAGACTAAA
>Ga0182027_10002820_pt1 | contig 27900 bp, 13 predicted proteins | sample 712E1DmetaG_FD_121300 | JGI IMG/M metagenome (GOLD analysis project Ga0182027, IMG submission 121300) | Permafrost microbial communities from Stordalen Mire, Sweden - 712E1D metaG (Illumina Assembly) | ecosystem: Environmental > Terrestrial > Soil > Wetlands > Permafrost | place: Sweden...
TCATTTTATTTTCAGCTTTTAGGCAATTAAATAAAATTAAAATAAAGAATAACCTGCAATTCTTAAAATTGGAGGCAATGCTAATATTGAATAATCAGGCTTACAAGTCATTAATAAATCAAGATTTCATTTGCTTTCTTTATTAAAATCAAATATTTTTTTGGAACGATAGTGAAGATTCTAGTGTTATCAAAATATTAATACATTTAAGGTATAGTGTGAAAATTCTTTACCGAGTATTTTTATTGGTTATCTTGAGCTGGGCATCCTCATTTTCACAATCAATTTCTGATAAATTCTACTCAATTGGCTGGAATGCAAGTTCCTCTTCAATTAAAACCTTATTTAATGATAAAACCTTTCAAGATAAAGATTTTTCTGAGTTAAAAGAGATTTACTTTATTGATAAAATTGACTCAACATCTTTCAAAGTTGGTTTTTTTTATACAATAGATGGAACTCTTAGTGCAAAAGCGATAAATAATATTGATAAAAATGCTAATTCAGGGAAGGGATTTTTTAATTATTTCAAGAATCTTACAATTAAAAAATACGGTGAGAATTATGAGAAGAAAAATGTTGCCGGAGTAAATATCTTATTCTGGAATTATAATAAAGATACAATTGTAATGTTATCTCAAAAAGATGAAAAGGCATCGCTTACGGTTTCTAAGAAAAAAGATCCAAATATTCTAAAAAAAGAGTGAACAAATAATGTCTTCATTAGGAAAGAAATTTCAATTTCCGGTTTCTCATATTCTTTTTACAGGATTTACCCTATGCAGTTTTTTTATCCCCTATTATATAATTTATTCACAGACAAACTTATCGGATTCAACTCAGATTATTGCTTCAGTAGGTACCTGTCAAATATCCGCTAAGGATTTTACCGAAAGACTTGAAAATTTTATTGTGTCTTCAGGTATCAAAGATAACATTGTAATAAGGCAGTCTATTCTGAATAATATGATAAATGAAAAGCTGTTATACAATTACGATGATAACAAAAAAATATTTTCAAATTCTGAATATCAGAAAGAATTAAAATGGTCGGACAGACAGGTAGTTCTTGCCTTCCTTAGGGATCAGGAAGTGTATGCAAAAATTCCCGTTACGGATGAAGAGATTAGAGAAGCATATCTGAGAGTCAATGAAAAAATTGCTGCAAGGCATTTATTCGCTAAAACAAAAGAAGAAGCCAACAGTCTTTATCAGCTTTTACAAACGGGAGCAGACTTCAACATTCTTGCCAAACAGATTTTTACCGATACGACGCTTCAAAAGAATGGAGGGTATGTAGGATATTTTACCTGGGGTGATATGGATCCGGCATTTGAAGACGCTGCATATGCACTTAAAGTTGGGGAAATTTCTAAACCGGTTAAAACCGCGCAGGGCTATAGTATTATCAAACTGGAAGATAGAGTTACTAATCCGCTGATAACTGAAAATGAATTTGCCAATAAGAAACAGCATATGTTTGGTGTTATAAGATTAAGGAAGAAAGCTGCCGCGGAAAAAGAATTTAATAATAAGGTATTCGATGAAAATAAAGTTTGGTTTAATGAAAAATTGATTAGTGATATCTGGGATAACATGAAAATATCAATGAAAAATTCTACGGAAGTCAAAAAATATAAATATTCAGATAAAGTATGTGTTAAATACGGCAAAAAATCTTTCACACAAACTCAATTGGAAAAAAGGATTGATGAAATTCCGCTATTTCATAAAGTAAAAATTACTTCCCCGGAAAATTTAAAAGCCGCAGTGAAAGGAATTTTACTACAGGATATTCTTTACAGCATTGCTGTTGATAAAGGTTATGATAATAACCGGGCAGTTAAAGATATGATGCCAAAATACAAGCAGACAACTTTTTTAGAATATAAATCACGAGAAGTCCAAAATAATGCAGTTCTTTCTGACAGCGTTATTAAATCATTTTATAATAACAATCCAAAATATTTCTCTTATCCTGATAAAATTAATGTCCAGGAAGTTATTGTGGGTTCAAAACAGTTAGCCGATAGTATAAATAATTTCCTTATTAAAGGAGCTGACTTTGGCGCAATAGCAGAAAAGTATTCTCAGAGAAAATGGTCTGCAATGAATAAGGGAATAATGGGTTTAGATGAGGTTTCGAAATTCGGGATGCTCAAAGATACTTTATGGAATTCGGGAATCAATAAAATCATCGGTCCGATTAATATTCAGGATAAATTTGGAATATTCAAAGTAATTGAGAAAAAACCGGGAGAAGTAAAAGCATTTGATACTATAAAAAAAGAAGCTGAGCAGATGGCAAAGCAGGAAAAAGCGAGACAAATATTGGAAGACTACACAAATAATTTAAAAATAAAAGTTGTTGTTAATATAGACAATAAACTACTCGGAGATATTGTAATTGGAATCAACTAAAGCAGACAGTTCATTGAATAAAATTAAAGCATACAACGGAGTGGAAAATGAAGATAAGTCTTACCGCTTTATTAGTTGTAATTTTTTCTATAAATGTTTTTGCCGGTACAACCGGTAAACTTACAGGGATAGTAACCGATAAAAAAACAGGCGAAGCCCTTCCTTTCGTGAATGTGATCCTGGAAGGTACTACGATCGGAGCTCAAAGTGATTTAGATGGAAAATATACCATTCTAAATATACCTCCGGGAATCTATAAAGTCAGGTTCGCGTATGTTGGTTACCAGTCTACTGTAGTGCAAAACATTCATATCTCAATCGATTTAACTACAAATCAAAATGCCGCCCTTTCCGAATCAACAGTCGAATTAGCGGCTATTGTAGTACAGGGGGATGCTGCTAAAATTCAAAAAGATGTTACTTCAAGTCAGGCAAGAATTACTTCCGAAGAAATTAAAAATTTACCTGTAACCGAAATAAATGATGTTATACAGTTGCAGGCGGGAGTAACTAAAGATGCAAACGGAGATTTTCATATAAGGGGAGGAAGATCAACGGAAATTGCTTACTGGGTGAATGGAATATCAATTACGGATTCTTATGATAACAGCCGTGGAATTGATATTGATAATTCAAGCGTACAGGAACTTCAGGTTATAAGCGGAACATTTAACGCAGAATACGGTGAAGCACTTTCAGGCATTGTTAATACCGTAACAAAAGAGGGCGGCAGTGAAATAAAAACTTATTTAAAAGTTTACGGGGGTGATCATTATAGTAATTTTACAGATCACTTTGTCGGGCTTGATAAATTTCACCCCTTTAAAAATTATAATTTCCAGGGCAGTATAAGCGGACCAATTCCTTATACCGATCATAAACTGACTCTTTTTGCTACGGGAAGATATGTATATGATAACGGATACATTTATGGAGTCCGACAATTTACCACAACCGGAGCGCCCGGTGATGGCGCTATTGTTCCTTTGAATTGGAGCAAACGCTGGATAGCCCAGGCAAATCTCAGCTATTTCGCTTCTTCAAGTCTTAAATTTAATGCCGAAGTTCTTTATTCAAAAGATAATTATCATAAGTTTGATACGGGAGATGATGCAGACTATGTCTATAAACTAAACCCTGACGGCGATGTGCTGGATTATACAAACAGTTATAATGCTACTTTTACAATGACCAATACATTTTCAAGTACTTCATTTCTAACTGTAAAAGCATCTACATTCTTCAAAGATTTTAATGAACATCTTTATGATAGTCCGACCGATCCAAGATATCTTTCTCCGGATACTTTAACACATACGGTTGCTTATGCATTTTTAATGAGCGGAACCAATCTCCACAGATTTTTCAGACAGACAAATTCATCAATTGGTAAAATTGACTATACAAATCAGATTTCAGACAAACACTTAGTAAAAGTCGGCATTGAAGGCAGATTACATAGACTTCAATTTGACGATTATTACTTGACGCCGCTTCTTATAAATGGTGTTCCAGCTGTTCCCTTTGCACCTTCAACTCCTGCCATAGGAACCCCTAGCAGGCAGAAATATGATGAAAAGCCGATTGAATTATCAGCTTATATTGAAGACAAAATTGAATATCAAAGTGTAATAATCAATCTCGGTTTACGATATGATTATTTTGACTCACGCGGAAAAATTTTATTGGATCCAAGCGATCCTAATATTTATTTACCGTTAAGACCTGAGTTACAAAGTCTAACTCTAGCTCAAAGAGAACCTTATTTTTATAAAAATGCAACAGCCAAAAGCGCATTCGGACCTCGCTTCGGCATTGCTTATCCTATAAGTGATAGGGGAGTACTTCATTTTTCTTACGGTCAATTTTTCCAGGTACCTACGTTTCAGTATTTATTTCAACAGGGACCTTATTATGTACCTAATACTGGCAATTTTTACGGTCCATACGGCAATCCTGATTTAAAACCTCAGACTACAACAATGTACGAAATCGGATTTCGACAGGATTTTTCCGATGTAGTTAATTTAGATGTTACCGGATTCTACAGGGACATTAGAAACTGGATTACGGCCAGCCCATTAATTGAAACACGAAACCTGGTTACTTATTCAATGTATATAAATAAAGATTATGAAAATGTAAGAGGTATTACGGTAAGTCTTAATAAAAGATTTTTAGATCATTACTCAATTGATCTGAACTATACTTATCAGGTAGCCGAAGGAAGTAATTCAACGCCTGAAGATGCATTTAATGCTCAAAAGAATAATGGCGAACCGCAGATATATTTAATCCCTGTTAATTGGGATCAGCGCCATCTTCTTAACCTTTCGATGTATGTAGGCGATGTGGATTGGGGAGCAAGTCTTATCGGGCGTTATGGAACCGGAATGCCTTATACTCCTACAATATCTGAGTTTACTGCAGAACGCGGAATTACTTCCGGCTTGACAGCAAATAGCAGAACGAGACCGGGTGCATTCGTTATAGATTTAAAAGCAACTAAAACAATAAAAATCAGTACTTTGGATTTTACTCTATTTGTCAACGTAACTAATCTATTGGATACTAGAATTGTAACTAATGTTTATTCCGATACAGGTGAACCTGATTTTACCGGTGCGGCTTTAAATATCGGTCCGGATCCAAGGCGTCCTAATTCAATTCAGCAGTACCTAAACAAACCAATGAATTACGGTGAACCGAGGAATATTCAGTTCGGTGTAGAGTTATCATTCTAATTTGATAAATAGTATGAATTACTCTGAGATGAAAAGATATGAAAATGAAAAACAGGAGAAATAAATGATTAGTTCATCAAAGAAATTTCTGGTTTTAGTTTTTACCCTGTTTTGTGCCGTCAATATAACGGCTCAATACCAACCTTACGTACCCGGTCATTATAAACCTAGTAAGGAAAGAGGAGATGTCACGCAAAGGGTTAAAGGTCAGATGGAAGGAAACAATGTAAGAACAACAATTTTTAATTTTTGTTTTACAGGAAGAGAAGGGGGTTCGTTTCCATATTCGGAACAAACTCCTTATGAATGGCCGAAAAACACCGGGGAAGTTTATCTGGCAATTGAAGGATTAATGATGGGCGGCGAAGTCACGGATAATTCGGGAAAAACATTTCACATGTTTGATATGCCGGATTACCGACAGTCACCAACCGGTAAAAGCTGGAATATGGAACCGGTTCCGGGATATCATAATAACTTAACCGGTCAAATAGCAACGAGTGTTGATCCTTCTACCTGGCCAACTTCCTGGCCCGACAGATTGGGCGATGCAAATGACCCGGGTTGGAAAGGTACCTGGAATGGTTATTTCGGGAAAAATATTTTTAATGCGGACCAGGAAATGTATTATCATGCTTCGGATGATGATTATGATCGCTATGGGAGTTATTTTCCGGACAGTACTGATTTAACAAGAAAGGGAATGGGAATAACTGTTGAATCAAGAACACTTGCGTGGTCGCAGGTTCTTGTGCAGGATGCTGTGTATTTACTTTTTCAAATTAAAAATGACGGCACAAAAGATATACCAAAATTCGGTGCAACAATGTGGCATGCAGATTTTGTCGGCGGTAATCCGGACGCGCAGGAAAATATTTCAGAATATGATATAATTGACGCGATTGCATATTCAAGAACAAGAAGCAATAGATCCGCTGAATTTGGAAATGATCCGGTCGGAATTGTCGGTGTAACTTTTCTTGAAACGCCCGGCAATGCTCACGATAGAATTGATAATGACGGCGACAGTCCTGAAATCGGGCCTATTGTAACTGCCGATATGCTGGTTGGTGAAATTCCTGATAACGGCATCGATGATAACGGAAATGGATTAATTGATGAGAATCAATCAGACATCGCTTTTGGAACACAAACAGGTGTTGTTTATGCAGACGGTATTGCCCAGCCGTTAAAAGCAAGTTGGTTAGCAACCCGCATTAGGCCATTTCATGTTGAAAAAAACAGTCCGGTTGTTACGCAGGCAATGATTGATCTTGCCGGTTCGGATCCTGTTCACAATCCATGGAAATTATGGCCGCCGCCCGATACTGTACAGGCTGGTGAAGTATGGCTTATTGAAGTTACTCAGGATAAACTTGGTCTTCCGTTCAAAGACCGTATCGATAATGACGATAACGGTGAAATAGGAAGTCCTACAATTACTCAAGCTATGATAGATAAAGCCGCCAAGGATGCTCCATTTTACAGGTATAAATTCAAAAACGCAAATGGCAAGACATTGATTCTATATAATGTCGTTCAATCAACACTCGGGGATAAATATGCCGATGGAATAGATAATGATAATTATGGAGATATTGATGAGGGTATAGATGAAGGAATAGACGTTATGATTGATGAAGCACGCGATAACGGAATTGATGATGATTATGATTGGAATATTCTTCACGATGATGTTGGTATTGACGGAGTTCCCGATACGGGTGATTTTGGCGAAGGTGACGGGAGACCAACATCTGGAGCAAGATTTGGTCTGCCTGGTGAACCAAATATAGATGTTACAGATACACATGAGACCGATAGAATTGGAATAACCAGCGCTCAATATCAGTCATCAAGCAGTAGTCCGACAGAAAATAATGATGAGCAAATGTGGATTGATTATATGAAGCCGGGGAAATTTTATGATCCGTCAATTATTACTGCAGGTGATTATAATTTATTTGTTTCATGCTGTCTTTTTCCAATGCGTTCCGGTCAGGTGGAACCGTTTTCAGTAGCAGTTCTTTTTGCAACCGGACCATTTAATGATCCAAGCGGAGCAACTAGAAAAAGTGCAATAATACAAAAAAGAGTAGCTGTACAGGAAACCTACGATAACGATTACAGATTTGCGAACGCGCCAAATACTCCAAAACTAACTGCTGTTCCCGGAAATAATAAAATAACTCTTTATTGGGATGACGGAGCAGAAAGTTCATTTGATACATATCTTGATAGAATTGGCGGTAACGGTCACAATTTTGAAGGATATAATATTTATCGATCATCCGATGCAGCATTTAAAGATGCGGAAGTAATTACAAACGGACATGGTAACGCACAATTTAAATTACCGTTGGTACAATTTGATCTCAAAGACGGTATTACAGGATATGATCCTGTAGGTATCGATGGTATACATTTCTTTCTCGGCAATGATTCCGGGATTAAACATACTTTTGTAGATACTACTGCTAAAAACGGATTTACTTATTATTATGCCATTACTTCATATAGCAAAGGATATCCTCTAGGAAATATTGTCCCGATTGAATGTCCGATAAGAGTCAGTCTCCAGTCGGACGGCAGTGTAAAACTAGGTCAGAATGTAGCCCGTCTTTCCCCTGAAGCCCCTGCTTCCGGATATGTTTCTCCTTCATTTAGTTTAATTTCACATGTGGGAGGGACATCATCAGGAACAATCGGCAATTCAGCTGTTGATGTAAATAAGATCCCCGACGCTCATGTTTTCTTATTAACTTTTCAGGATACGGTAAAATCAGGAAGTACTTCCACCGCAAATGATACTCTTACAACAAATAATTATTCGCTTAGAGATTCTACGGCTAATGTGACTCTTATTGACAAAGCAAAACATTTTGATGCTGCCTCTGAACAGCCTTTGGTTGATGGATTCAGACTTACACTTCAAAATCAGAATGTTGTATCGCTAAATAGAGCAGCAAGTGTTTGGAACAATCCTAAAATTGTTAATTATACATTTGAAAGATTTACTTATATCGGCGGAATCAGTGGAGAGCAAAGACCTAATGATTATAGAATAGAATTCGGAGATGTTGGGTATGGTAATTCCACGCCAATTACACTTGCCGGTAGACTGTTCCCGTCAAAACCTGTGAATTTCAAGATATTCAATTATTACACTAATAAGTATATCGATTTTGGTTTTGTAGAAACAGATGGAAATAACGGAGTTTTATCAACTAACGGTATATACAGGGATCGAATAATATTTCTTGAACCCAACTCAAAGGGAACTGAAGTATACACATGGACATTTTATTTGCAGGATACTCCTGATTCTACACTTGGAACAAGGTTGCCGAAAACAGGAGATAAAATTGAAATCAGGTTGGATAAACCATTTCTGTCAAATGATGTTTACAGGTTTACATCCATCGGTCAAAAAATAGATCCATCTAAAGCAGTTTCAGATCTTGATAACATTAAAGTTGTACCAAATCCATATGTCGCAAGCGCTATCTGGGAACCAAAAAATCCTTATAATAGCGGCAGAGGACCAAGGTCGCTTCACTTCACTCATTTACCCGCAAAGTGCACTATAAGAATATTCACCGTTAACGGAGAACTAGTTAATACAATCTATCATGATAATTCTTTGACTGACGGAACGGAAAACTGGGACATGCTTAGTAAAGACAAACTGTCAATATCTTACGGAATTTATGTTTTTCAGATTGATGCGCCCGGAATAGGCTCAAAGATCGGAAAGTTTGCAGTAATTAAATAAATGATAAGGATCAACCAATAAGGAGCCGGTTGTGTCAAATAGAAAAATTTTGATAATCGCAATCATATTTATTGTTGGTTTTAACCAATTTATCCGGGCACAGGAAGTGACTAAAACAGGAACTACTGCAGCTAAATTTTTAAGTATCGGTATTGGTCCAAGAGCCAACGCAATGGGAGGGGCATTCAGTTCAATTTCAAATGATGTATCCGGAATATATTGGAACCCTGCCGGAATATCCGACATAAACCAATTCTCAGCAATGTTTGCTTATACAAAAATGTTTGCCGATATCAATCTTGATTATATAGGTATAGTTATACCAATGGCAGGCATAGGCATTTTCGGTTTAAGCGTAACATACTTGAATGTCGGTAATATGGCCGTAACGACGGAACTGGAACCTGAAGGTAATGGAGAAACGTTTTCTGCAGGCAGTTATTCATTTGCTCTAACAGCCGCACGGAACGTAACGGAAGAATTTTCAGTTGGCGTGAATATCAAGTATATAAGAGAAAGTATTTTTAATTCATATTCAGATGGTTTTGCATTTGATGTAGGTACAATATTTAAAACTCCTTTCTATGGAGTTCGATTTGCCAGCAGCATATCAAATTATGGATCTAAAATGCAGATGGGCGGTCAAGATCTTCTTGTTCGTCATACCGCCGACCCAACTGCGGCAGGCAGCAATAATACACTTGATGCAAACCTTGCAACCGATCAGTTTGATCTGCCGCTTCATTTACAGATCGGACTTTCAAAGGATTTTGCAATTTCGGACGAACATAGATTTACAATTGCAGTTGACGCAATTCATCCAAATGATAATAGTCAGTCGGTAAATATCGGCGGTGAACTTTCATTTTTCAACGATTTGTTTTGTGTAAGAGGCGGTTACAAAGCATTGTTTCTAAAGGATAGTCAGGAAGGATTAACATTGGGTGTAGGTGTAAAATATGAGGGAATGAAATCCTTTAAAGTATTAGTTGATTACTCTTATCAAAGAATGCAATATTTAGATAATCTTCACAGTTTCGGAATTCAGTTAAGCTTTTAAAAGATAGTATTATCTATAAGTTTCACATAGTGTGAAAATAAATAGCAATTCAACAAATCATTGGAGGTACCATGATAAAAACTAAATTATTATTCAGTATTCTCTTCTTAGGTGTATGGGTCGCAGCATTTGCTCAAAACAATGTGACATTTAATGTTGACATGTCTGTTCAAATTGCCAAAGGCACATTTGATCCTGCGAAGGACACCCTCACCGCGAGAGGAAGTTTTAACAGTTGGGGCACTACAAATATGGCGCCTGCTGCTGCGGGAAGTAAAATTTATACAGCTACTGCATCTGCCGCTACCGGTACACTTGCTTATAAATTTTATTTCAAGCATTCAGGAGTCGATAACTGGGAAGGCGGTTTTACAACAGGTTCGGGAAACAGGGAAACAAACATTACAGGCGCTACCGTATTACCTACTGTTTTCTTTAATGATGAGGCAATGCCGTCGGGTGCAAAGGCTAAAGTAATCTTCAAAGTCGATATGAAATTACCATTAAGAACAAACGCAATGACTGTTGACAGCGGAAAGGTATATGTTGCCGGAGATATTAACGGTTGGAGCACTAGTAAAACCAAACTAACCGGACCGGGAAGTGATTCCGTTTATACAGTCGAAATCGATACAATTAAATCGGCAACACTTATTCACTATAAATACTTATATACAAACAATAGTGGTGTAAGTCTAACCTGGGAAGGTAGTTTCTCTACAGGTTCCGGAAATAGAGAAGCCTGGATAATGGATGGGACTCAAACATTATCAGTTTTCTTTGACGATAAAAATCCGAATATACAATTAGGAAATGGAACAATTAACTTTCAGGTTGATATGAGTGTTATGGTCAATATCGGATTTTTTGATGCGGCAAATGATTCATTGCGGATGAGAGGCTCATTCAATAGTTGGGGAGATGGAGATGTGAAACACCCGTCAATTATGAATCAGGATCCACTTAGTCCTACCAGTTATTTTAATGGTACTGCTTTTACGGCTGAACCGGTTAACACTGTGGAATTATATAAATTCAAGATGGCGAAAAAGGTTCAGTCAGGGGCTCTCGTAGGTGATCATCAATATGAAAGACCATATTCAACCGGAGGAGGAAACCGCAGCATTGTTTTTTCAGGTACTGCAAATCAATATACAACACCTGCTTCTGTTTATTTTAATGATCTTTATCCATCATTTACCGTACCATCCGGAAAAACTGTCACAGCTAATTTTGCCGTTGATATGACATACGCTATGAATGCTGCGAATGTTTCACCGGCATTCGATCCTGCTACTGATACGGTTTATTTAAAATGTTCACAGGCGGAATTTGGTCAGCAGATGGGCGGTACAGGCGGTTGGATTGAAGATGGGGACCGTTCATTAATGCTTACACATTCCACAGGAAATATTTGGACCGGATCAGTGCAGATTAAGGGCCCGGGCATTAACGGTTTTATGTACATTTACGAATTCGCTCAAAAATCATCAACCGGAACCTGGGTTCTAAATTCGGAAAACACAGCGCTTGGCGGTAGTTGGTCATATAGAGTAAGATATATTCCCATGACTGGTCCAAATAAATTTGTACAGCCATATACTGCTGTTGTTGATCATTTTACGAAGGATGTAACAAAAGCTAATACTGAATATGAACTTTGGCCTGCTGGATTAACGGGTGTGACTAACCTAAATACAGGAATTCCGGTTAAATATTCTCTCGAACAAAATTATCCAAATCCGTTTAACCCTACTACAAAAATTAAATTTCAGATTCCTTCTGAAGGCGTAGTCAAGTTGAAAATTTTTAATATTCTTGGCCAGGAAGTTGCAACTCTTGTAAATGAACAAATGAAAGCAGGATCCTATTCCGTAGATTTCAATGCTTCAAAAATAAGCAGCGGTGTATATATTTATAGAATAGAAACAGGCACATTCACTTCTGTTAAAAAGATGATGCTGTTGAAATAACAAGACGTGAGATGTCAGACGTGAAATGTCAAACCCCGAAAGAGGGGCAGACGTGTAGGGTCAAAAGTGAAAAGTCAAAAGGAAGTCCCGCTATATGCGGGACTTTTTTTATTTCTTTAATACGTTTAGAATTTGATTTCGGAGATTCTGCGCTCCGGGATAATTAGGTTGATTTTCTATTACACTTGAAATTATTTCTAAGCTTTGACCGTATGATTTATTTAATGCAAGGGCGCCTGCAAGATTATATTTAGTCTGCATATCATTCGGATTCAAATGAACACTTTCTTCAAGATATTTTATTGCCGAGGAAATATTTGCTCTATTTAAATCTATTGTTCCAAGCCATTTAGTTGAAAAATCATTTGGTTTTAATTTGTAACGTTCAAGAAGTACTTCGTATGCTTTCCCTAATTCCTTGGAATTCAGAAAATCAAGTGCAAGCTTATCTATGTATTTGTAAAAATCCTGCACATAGGGGAATTGATATATCAATACTTTTATATGCTGTAATAGACCATCAATATTTTTTTCTTTAAGATATTTATCAACTGCTTTTTCATGGGATTCCGCCCAATCGGTTCCTTCAACTACTATTTTATATGCGAGTGAGTCTTCGTAAGTTTTTGGCGATAAAAGCAGTTCAGAACTTATTTTCCGGCCAGGCTCAATATACGGCCAATCATTTTTAAGGTACTTGATTCTGTAAACTGCAACTATGGAATCTAATTTATAAAATGGAAAGTCGTTAAGTGTAACACTATCCTGTTTTTCAATTTGAATTGACGGCTTGATATCCGGCAACAATTTAAATTTGGCCATTTTATCATAATATAATTTTCCCATTAACTGATAACCATGGAGCGTAGGATGTAAATGATCGGTCATTAAATTATTTCCAACTATTCCATTAGGACTCCATGCACAGAAAGCCGAATCAATGTCAACAACGGGTATGTTATAACTCTTTCCTAATTTTTTTATTGTACGGTTTATTGCCTCAGGAGCTCTAAAACGAAGTTCATCTAAATCTTTTGCATAACGAAAAAGGGAATCGGCAATTTTATATTTGCCTGAATTATATTCATTCTGTGCTTTTACAAAAATATCTGAAGCAGCCGGATTTTTGTTATTCTTTAATGATATGAATGGCTTTAAATCTTTAAGGTTGCTCGTAAGTGTGCCGATTATAACCGGGACTTTTGCTTTCTTTATCAATTCAAAAACATCTCTCATATTTTCTTCAAATTGAGAAATACCATGTTTGTAACCGTATGAATCAATTGAAATACTTTGATCTTTTGCCATGCGCGACATTAAAGTCCCTGTTTTCGCTTCCGTATTACTAGAAAACAAATCCGAAGTCCATTGAATAATATCTCTCAACAGTTGTGTTGTTCTTAATTTATTGAGCTCGAGAATTAAATTCACAATAGTTCGTAATGTCCCGAATGATTCCATTGAACCTATTCCGAGAGCTCCGTAGTATTCATTGTGTCCCGTATATATTAAAATCAGATCTGGTTTTTGTATAAGTACTTCAGGAATAAAATCCCTTATTGTGTAGCTACATATAGCAGTTAGAGAAATATTTATCACTTCAATTTTTCTTGAGGGATAGGCAATTTCCAATCTTTTTCTAATATAGCGTGAAAATGAACCCATAGGCATATAAGGATATCCGGCCGCGCTGCTCTCTCCTAAAATAAATATTCTGAATGCATTTGGCTTTTTTACCGAATCAAAAATATCACCAATTGCGCTTGGTACGTTTTTTACCGAAGTGAAATATCTACCGGCGACTAAAGGATTCAGCATAAGTTCGCCTTCCTTTGCAGTAACCCACATCGAAATATCCTGACCATAGTTAAAAAGACGTAAGCCTAATTCAAGAAAAACAAAGAAGAGAACAGGAATTAAGATTAAGATAATGTAGAAATAAAAAGGAGTGTGTCGTGTTTTCGCTGCGGAAGGAATACCTTTAGCCTCAATAACAGATGTCGTTAATTCCTTTGACTTTCGATCAGCGGAATGTTTTGCCTTGTTCTTATCGTTATGTTTACTCTTTTTTCGCAATGACACCTTAATTATATTTAATTGCTACGCCCTTTAGGGCGTAGTCCATAAACCAAAAAATGTCGGGTCATTAGACCGAATTTTAGATTAATGGAAAATATTTTTCACAAAGACTAAGATCAAATAACTATCGACAATAAGTCTAATTTATCACTTCAAAATCATAATCTGATACGGTTCAAGGATGATCTTGTAATTATCTTTACTCATTTTGATAGCACCATTATTAACCAGATTAACAAGGAATGGCTTATCCTTTCCGGCGATTTCCTGTTTTAGATTCAATTCACTTGCATCCGGATTATTATTAACGACTATTAAAACAGATTCTTTCCCAAAAGAGCGTTTATATGCAAGAATACTTTTGGCTTCATTCAAATTATAAAATTTAATATCTCCTAAAGAAAGGCTTTTATTCTCTTTTCTGATTGATGCCATTTTCCGGTACCAATTAAACAATTTTTCATCAAATTTAACTTCATCAGACGGTCTTGATATACCGAAAGGATGAGTGGTTTCAGTTTCGTATTTCAATTCTTCCCAAACCATCGGTTTCCGGCAATCCGGATCATCACCGCCCCACATCCCCGCTTCATCTCCGTAATAAATCTGCGGAGCCCCGGGTAATGTAAATTGAAGTCCGACAATTAATTTTTGTATTAATCTTTCTTCGTCGGTCGGTTTTCTAACATCGAAATTTTTATTTTGTTCGGGACAGCCTTCATGGTCATACCATATATCAGGATTAACTATCATAGAGGCAACTCGTTCAACATCATGACTATCGAGGAGATTCATCATGACGTAAATGTTTTCTTCTGGATATTGTCTATATAAAGTGTTTAATGAATCAATTAATCCTTTCGGACCGGCTTTATCTGTCTTGTTTATAACAAAATTCTTCAGTGCTCTTGCAAAACGGTAATTCATCACCGCATCAAATTCATCACCCTTAAGCCATGGTGATGCATTCATCATTTTGTAATTTTTCCAATCATCCCACCATATTTCACCAACTATATACGCGCTAGGATTTATTTCTTTTACCCATTTGCGAAATAATTTCCAGAAATTATGATTAATCATTTCAGCAACATCAAGACGCCAACCATCGATACCCTTTGAAAGATCTCCGTCATTATCAGGATCCATCCATCGTTTTAGTATTGAATGAATATATTCTCGGGGACCTGCAACCAGCCCGAACTCCACCTCTTTTCTCACTTCAGGGAGATCCTTTACACCATTCCATCCTTTATAAGCAAATTTCTTTCCGGTTGTTGAATCATCCCAGGAAGTAATTGTATACCAATCCTTATATTTAGAAGTCTGCTGATTTTTTATTATATCCCGGAATGCCCAAAAAGTTGTGCCGGTATGATTAAAGACTCCGTCAAGAATAATTTTCATTCCACGGTTATGGCATTCGGATACAAGCTTCAAAAATAATTTATCGGCTGAAGTCCATGGCCAGGTTGAGGGATTACCGGGGTCTTCTTTTGCTACAATCTCCTTATCTGCTTTGGGGTCGGGTCCGAAATTATAATCTACATGATGATATGTTGAAGCGTCATATTTATGAAGGGATGGGGATTCAAAAATGGGATTGAGATAAATAGCCGTAATGCCGAGATTTTTCAAATAATCAAGTTTATCCAATATGCCTTGAATATCTCCGCCGTATCTCCTGACACCCGCATTCCAATAAAAATCTTTTCCTGTTTTAACTTCCCACGGCTGCAGTTTATACCAATCGGAAGTCCATGGATGAATTTGCCAGCCCTCCGGTACAAAATAGGGCCAGGCTCCTTTTAAATCTTCCGTTTTTGGATCGTTTGACTTATCTCCGTTATTAAATCTTTCAGGAAATATCTGATACCAGATTGCTTCTTTTGCCCAGGCAGGCACATCTGTTTTTACTTTCATTTGTTGAGCAAAGTAATTAGTGAATATTACGATAAAAAATAAAACAATCAACCTTTTAATTTTCATATTGCAAATCCATTAATTATGAATTATCCGTTGAAAGTAAAATTAAAATGTATATTTAATAAGTACGAAATCAAATTCTTTGGTTCAGACTTTTCTAATGTTGCATAAAAGGAAATTATTCATCATTAAGTGTTGTTTAAATAACTGAATATAAGATTCAATTTGATTAATTTACACATATTCAGGATTAGTTGGAAATCTATTTAGACTTATTTAATCCGCCAAATAGGCAGGGTCAATTCCTTGTTGCTCTGTGGCGAGGAGTTTCATTTTATCTCGATGGGAATAATGAAAGAATCAACATAATAAATAAATAACAGTCTGACTAAATCACATATTGCAAATAGGGTTTGTTTTGTACATACTAGGAATTTCAGCATTTTATCATGACAGCGCAGCATGTATTATCAAAGATGGAGAAATAATAGCCGCGGCTCAGGAAGAAAGATTTACACGTGTAAAGCATGACCAGCGGTTTCCCAATGAGGCAATTAATTTTTGTCTCCGCTATGCCGGTATAAGTTCAGCCAATTTGGATTTTGTCACATTCTATGATAAACCCTTTTTGAAATTTGAACGGCTTCTTGAAACTTATTTCGCTTACGCTCCTAAAGGTTTTAATTCTTTCCTTAAAGCAATGCCGGTATGGCTTAAAGAAAAACTTTGGACAAAGGAATTAATTAAAATGGAATTAAACTTTAAAGGGGAAATACTATTTACGGAACATCATCAAGCACACGCGGCCTCGGCTTTTTATCCGTCGCCATTTAAGGAAGCAGCCTTTTTAACAATAGACGGAGTCGGAGAATGGACTACTACAAGTTTTGGAACCGGTTCGGGTAATAAGATAGCAATTATTGGGGAAATGAAATTCCCACATTCTTTAGGATTACTTTATTCTGCGTTCACCTATTACACCGGCTTCAGAGTAAATTCGGGAGAATATAAAGTTATGGGTCTTGCTCCCTACGGTGAACCGAAATATGTTGATGCAATTTATCGTGAATTGCTTGATTTAAAAGAAGATGGTTCATTCAAACTGAATATGGAATATTTCGATTATTGTGCCGGGCTGACAATGACAAATAAGAAGTTTAATAAATTATTCGGGGGTACTCCCAGGCAACCTGAATCACCATTAACACAAAAAGAAATGGATCTCGCCCGGTCAATACAGGAAGTTACAAATGAAATCATATTGAGAATTGCAAAATATATTAAAAAAGAAACAGGTCAGAAATATTTATGTTTAGCCGGAGGAGTAGCGCTCAATTGCGTAGCTAACGGGTTATTGTTAAAAAATAAAATATTCGAAGACATCTGGATACAGCCGGCCGCAGGAGATGCCGGCGGAGCTTTGGGAGCGGCGCTATACACATGGTATCATCATCTTGATAAGGAAAGAATAAATGTAAGCAAATATGATTCTCAAAAAGGATCTTTTCTTGGACCGGAATATTCAAATGATGATATTCATGCCTTTCTTAATCAAAACAATATTGAATATGAATTGCTTGGTGAAGATGAATTATTCAATAAAACTGCAGAATTGATTAACAGTGAAAAAGTGATCGGATGGTTTCAGGGAAGAATGGAATTCGGTCCAAGAGCATTAGGTGCAAGATCGATAATCGGTGATGCACGATCATCAAAAATGCAGTCTAAGATGAATCTTAAGATAAAATTCCGGGAAAGCTTCAGACCATTCGCACCCTCAATTGTGGAGAATAAAATTAGTGAGTATTTCGAAATTGATCGAACTAGTCCGTATATGCTTTTAACCGCTGATGTAAAAGAAAATAAACGAAAGGAGATGACAAAAGAAGAGAAAAGGTTATTTGGCATTGACAAGCTGAATGTCGTTCGTTCTGCTATTCCGGCAGTTACACATGTCGATTATTCAGCAAGAATTCAGTCTGTTGGTTTTGAAACCAATCCGCGATATTATAAGTTGATTGAGATATTTGAGCGAAAGTACGGCTGTCCGGTAATAATTAATACCTCGTTTAATGTCAGGGGAGAGCCGATCGTATGTTCACTTACAGATTCTTTCAAATGCTTTATGCAGACTGATATAGATTATCTTATAATAAATAATTTTATTATTGATAAACAGAATAACGCACACCTGAAAAATAAATTTACTTATAATAAAGGATTCGAACCGGATTAATATGCTTTTAGAAGAATTGAAAAATATTGACAGCAGTAAAAAAGAAATCAAGAAATTCAGCTACCAGGTTGGAACCGTTTGTATTGTATTGGGTCTGATTCTTTCGATTGTATCAAAGACAATTCACTATAATATTATTATTGCCGGAATATTCTTAATAACTGCCGGCATTCTTCGTCCGATATTATTATTCCCGATTCATAAACTCTGGATGGGATTTTCGGTTATACTTGGATTCATTTCTACCCGGGTAATACTCTTAATAATTTATTATTTTGTATTGACTCCAATAGCCATTATCGGCAGACTAACCGGAAAGGATTTTCTGGATGAGAAGATTGATAAAAGTAAGAAAAGTTATTGGTCAATGCGGAAAGAAATGGTATTTAATGACAATTTGAAAAGGCAATTTTGATATGAGTAAAGCATCAATATTATTTGAGCTCTGGCAGTTTCTGAAAACAAGGAAAAAGTGGTGGCTTGCACCGATAATTATATTTCTTGTTTTAATCGGCGGGTTGCTGATATTAACACAGGGTTCAGCCCTTGCACCGTTTATCTATTCCATTTTCTGATTTCTAATGTATATGACCTTCAATGCTTTTCTGTTAAATCCGCCTGCCTTGTCGGCCCGCTTCGCCTCTCGGCTTTAGCGAGGCGAGCAGACAGGCCGAAGGCGGTTTTAAGCCTGCCTGTCCGGTAGGTAGTGAGGTTCGACATTTAACCTCTCACTTTTGACCTTTGACCTTTCACCTTTGACTACTTTAACACCACCATCTTTTTCGAAGCGGTAAAATTCCCGGTATGAATTGTATAGAAATATACTCCGCTTGTGATTTTATTCCCAAAATTATCTTCACCATTCCAGACCGCCTGATATTTCCCCGGGGATTTTTGTGCATTTACCAATGTAACAACTTCTCTTCCGAGAATATCATAAATTTTAATTTTTACATTACCGGCTGAAGACAACTGGTAATTAATCGTTGTACTCGGATTAAAAGGATTTGGATAGTTCTGATCAAGCTTATACTCTATTGGAATTGAATTATTTTCGTTAACAGATGTAAGAATACCAGGTCTTGGAATTCTTACAGAAGTATAAAGACGGTATTCACCAGGCTGTAAATTTATCTGCATATGAGTATCTGTGACCGTTAAGCTGTCGGCTGAGAAAAACTCATACCATTTACCGGTTGATTGAAATGCTCCTGTTGCATTCTGAGGATAAACATCGAAGTTTCCAATTATTGATACATTCATCGAACTGTGATTGATGTTAATATATTTAACATAACTTGCTGCATTAACAGAAAAAGAAGAGCTTGAAAATGCCGGGTATGTTTTTTTCAATTGGATTAAAGCGGCAAATGTATTGTACAGATAATTCCTGTTAGGATCATTTTTATAATCCCATCTTATCGGTTTAGCCGTCACTCGGTCGCTGCTTGTAAGTGAAGGATAGTTAATCGAATAATCATAACCTAGTTCGCCGAATTGCCAGATCATTTTGGGACCTGGTACGGTTAAAAAGAAAGTTGCCGCCTCTCTTATCCTTGCAAGCGCTCTTGATAAATTTTTTATATTATATGAACCGGCAGAATTGCCATAGGAAATATTTTTATACATTAATCTTTCTTCATCATGACTTTCCATATATCCTATTAATTTTGGGGAGGACCAGCCAAGATTTAAATAAGATATCGGAGAAAAATCCCATCCTGTTGAATATCCCATTGCGGCCTGATTATAATTATAATTGAGATTTCCCCAGATCATCATTCCGTAATTTGATAGTTCATTCTCTTCGGTGTTTGCTGTAAAAAGTTCTAGTATTACATATGCATCCGAAGAGACTCCCCAGATTTTACGCGCTATTCTTTCAAGAATTGCAATACGGGATGCATCGTAAGGGCTGCCTTCACCCGGCGTATTTGTAAATCCTTTCGCGAAATCAAATCTAAAGCCGTCAAATTTATATTCGGTAAGCCAGAATGAAGTAACGCGGTCAACAAAATATTTTGTAGCCAAACTCTGATGATTAAAATCGTTGCCGTAAACATAAACGGGATTAGGTGAAACTTGATTAAACCAGGGATTATTTGCAGCAGGTCTGTTATTAATATTATCCCAATACATCTGAGCCATTGAATTTGAACTGTAAGCATGATTAAGCACAATATCCATAATCACTGCAATTCCGTTTTGATGACATGCATCAATCAATGCTTTCAGATCATTTTTGGTGCCATAATATTTGTCCGGCGCAAAATAAGTCGCAGGATTGTATCCCCAACTGTCGTTACCTTCAAATTCATTTACAGGCATTAATTCAATTGCATTTATTCCAAGTTTTTTGAAATAACTTAATGTATCTATAATTGTTTTATAGTAATGGGTACTTACAAAATCGCGTACAAGTAATTCATAAATGACAAGATTTTCTTTTTGAGGTCGTGTAAACAGGGGTTTAGTCCAATTATAAGGAGTCTGACCCGTTTGTAGTACCGAAACAAGATTGCTGGTTTTCTGCGTTGGATATGGTTTCAGATTTGGATACACTGAAGTTGGTATTGCAGGATCATTTACCGGATCTAAAACTTTTTCAGTATAAGGGTCATAAATCCGCAGATTGCCGTCAATTAAAAATTGATAGCCATATTCCTGTCCGGCAATTAAATTTGTTAGTGTAATCCACCAAATAACACTGTCGGGTTTAGGTTCATACCTGTTCATATAATAAGATGAATCAACTTTCCAGTCATTAAAATCTCCAATTACATAAATGTTATTTTTAGAAGGGGCAAAAAGAGCGAGTGTTACAGTTGTTGGATCGCTTCCGTAATTTATTCCAATCTGATTACCTGCAGGCAGAGGAAGATTTTGTACAACCCGATTTTTCATTATTACAAATTGTATTGAATCCTTTATATTTGCCGTATCGGCAGCTACTATTTTCACCACATTTTTAGAAGCTGAATAAGCGCTTGAATTAAAATTAAAGTTAAGAGAATCGGTCAATGTTTGTGTTTGCTGAACGCCGTTAACGTAAAGAGAAATTGATTTTGTTTTAGTGCCAATATGTGAAGTTTTTGCAATGATAGGAATAGCGCTACCGGGATTTATGAATAACGGTGAACGCAGCGGATCACCGTAAAAAGTATTAACAAGCGGCGTAATTAATTTAAGAGCAATTCCGGGAGAATAGAGAGGGACAAATATATCTTCTGTTTGTTTACCGCCGTCTGCATTTCTTAACACAAAAGATATTTCGGTAATTTCAATGGTGTGGGCATTAGGAGGCAAAATAACTTTATAATATAACATCGGATTTTTAATCGTAATTTGGAAGCTATTAAGCGTTAGAAATTTCATTGAAGGCTGGACAACATTATCTCCCCAGTTACCAATTACATTCTGCCATCGCTGCGGTGCTCCATTATCGACTACTAAAGTCACTCCGGTATGAGCATAAACGGCTCCGACATAATTTATAAGAGGTGATTTCCCTGCGGGGTTTGCATTCGTGGTATTGAAAATAATTGTGATTGAATCCGTTTCATTCGGGAACTGCGGTACGGATGTAAAAACGGTTTGCGCATTAATACTAAATGCAAAAAAAAAGAAAAAAAGAACTAATGATGATTTCATAATTATTCTCGATTTCAAATAGCAGAAATGATTTTATAATCAGGAAAAAATACACAGCAAATTATAATTACTTAACGACTTCTGGAATAGGAAAGTTCATGATTATAAAAGGATATATACTTTATAATCATCGTGAATTGAATAAGTAAGTACAATAAAACTCCCCGTCACAGAGCAACGGGGTATCTTTATACCTGCCTCGCGTTGACGCCCCGCTTCGCCTCTCGGCTTTAGCGAGGCGAGTAGTCAAGGCGGGAGAAATTATTTTTTTGCGCTGAAAGCGGCGAGGAATTGACCCTGCCTACCGGTCAGGAGGCTTAAAACCGCCTCCGGCGGATTGAAATTGAATCATTTTGAAAAGGGTTAAACCGCAGGATAAACCCGACAAAACCGAACTTTTACACAATGCTAATTGAAGAGTAAGTGTAAGTTATGGGTTCTATTCTTATTCAGAACCTCAATAATTCTCTTTAGGACGGGTGATCTTTTTATGAGAGTGAATATTTCAATCGATATAATGTACAATTATATTTTTATTCTTCATTCACGCTGAATATAGTATTTTAATTTGAACAAACAAATGAGCTATGATGTTTTAACTAATAGTAATAATAGTATATAGTCCGGGCATAATAATTTATTTTATAGAGGAATTATGATAAAGAATTTTATCAAACTTAATCTTCTCCTCATTTCTTTTCTTTTAGTCACATCATGTTCCAGTTCTGAAATTACAACAATCTCAGACATTATTCCTCCGGTTAGACTTCAAGCAGATAAACCTGATACGATAGTAATTTCAGATTTATTTTACTCAAAAAACTATGATGTAGTTTTCAAGAGCGCTTCCGGTGTAAAAGTAAATTATGATAAAAAAAATCAGAACCTGATTTTTCTACCGGATTCAAATTTCGAAGGAATTACAACTGTAGATTTTACTAAGGACGATAGGACTTTTTCAATTCCCGTATATGGGAAGAAGGTGAGCAAACACAAATTCATTTTTAATATTTCAAAGCATTTTAATACTGTATATCTATTCGGAAGTTTTAACGGGTGGAACAGAGAGGAATTAAAAATGATCGAAAAGGGGAGTTCAGGTTCATATGAATTAACAATTCCCCTGGAACCGGGACGATATGAATATAAATTTTTTGCAGACGGCAGGGAATTGCTTGATCCTTTAAATAAAGATTCTATTGCAAACGGAATGGGCGGATTTAACTCAATTGTTGTAATTGCAAATCCTCATGACGAAAAGATATTTTTACACAAAATCAATGTCACCTCCGACGAATTAAATACAATATTCCATTTCTATCTGGAGTTAAATAAGAATATAAAATTTGATGAATTGAATGTTATTGTTCTTCTTAATAACAGAAAGATTGATAGGAATGAAATAACAGTAAACGGAAAATATATTGATGTTAAAATCCCCAAGAAAAGATTGGAGCATATAAAAATGCTTCGTGCAGCAGTTTCAATTAACGGATTAATCAGTAATCTTCAAATGATTCCTTTTAAGAACGGAGCGCCGGTTGACGGCAAAACTTTTAACTGGTATGACGGAATAATTTATTCATTAATGATTGATAGATTTTATGATGCAAATAAATTAAATGATATTCCGGTGGTGCATGATTCGCTTTTCCCAAAAGTAAATTATATGGGAGGAGATTTCGAAGGAGTAACAAAGAAAATTAATGATGGGTACTTTGATTCATTAGGTATTAATACAATCTGGTTATCGCCGGTAGTCGATAATCCCGATGAAGCATTTAAGGAATATTTAGCCCCTCATAGATGGTTCTCAGGTTATCATGGGTATTGGCCGGTCGAACCGGAAAAGGTTGAAGAAAAATTCGGCACCTTTGATGATCTGAAAAATCTTGTAGCATCGGCACATATGCATAAAATAAAAATTCTGCTCGACTATGTCTCTCATCACGTTCATAAGGATCATCCGTTTTTTAGGGATCATAGAGATTGGTTTGGTAAACTCGAACTTCCCGACGGAAGATTGAACCTAAGGTTGTGGGATGAGCAAAGGTTAACAACATGGTTCGAACCATTCCTGCCTTCATTTGATTTTATTCATTCCGATAAAGTGGTTGATGTAATGAGTGATAATGCATTATGGTGGATAAAAGAAACAGGCGCCGACGGGCTGAGGCATGATGCGGTTAAACATGTTCCAAATAGATTTTGGCGGACTCTCACCAGAAAAATAAAAAGTGAAATTAATAACTCTGAAAGAGGGGAAGTTTATCAGATCGGTGAGACATACGGAAATTATGATCTTGTAAGTTCTTACGTAAATAACGGACAATTAAATTCACAATTTAATTTTGAACTGTTCAATACAGCCCTCAATGTATTCATAGATCCGAAAAGTTCTTTCAGGGATCTTGACAGGGAATTGAATAAAACAGCTGACGTTTACGGTTCTCTCCATTTGATGGGGAATATTATGGATAACCATGATAAAAATAGATTTATGGCTTATGCAGATGGGGCTTTGGATCTTAGTCAGCAAAATTCAATTGAAATAGGTTGGAGTAATCCGCCTGAAGTTCATAATCCTGACAGTTATAAAAAGGCCGGGTTATTTTATGCTTATATGTTCAGCGTGCCGGGTCTTCCGGTAGTTTATTACGGCGATGAATTTGGAATGACAGGTGCGTCCGATCCGGATAACAGAAGAATGATGAGATTTGGAAATCAGTTGACCGGAGATGAACAAAAAATGCTGAAGGTTACAAAACAAATTATCAGGACCCGCGATAATAATACGGCATTAAGATATGGTGATTTTTATACTCTATTAGCTGAAGATAATATTTATGCTTTTATACGTTCTGATTTTTATGAGAGAGTTCTTGTAATTCTTAACAAATCCGATGAATCTAAGACAGTTAATTTGCATCTACCTGAAATATATTCTGTTAAAAAGGCGGTCAATTTAATTACAAATGAATCTTTTAATATAACAGATAATAAACTCGAAGTCCCGTTAGGTGCGAAGGGATGGGCGATGATGAAAATAGTGACGAGTAACTAGTAACGAGTGACGAGTTTTTTGATGAATTGTTGAATCGTTTAATTGTTTAGTTGAGATTTTCTTGAGAATTCAAATAATCATAAAATCAACACTTCAACAAACTTGTCACGCGTTACGCGTCACGGCTTTTCAGTCTTTATCGTCAACGAATAATACCATAACTGCAGCAACAATCATTGATACGCCGCCAAGTATTAAAGCATAAATTGCTTTATTTGCAAACAGATCCCGTACAAAAAAACCAAGAATAGCAGCAGCTGTAATTTGTGGAATTACAATAAAGAAATTAAATATACCCATATAAACACCGAGTTTTTTTCTCGGCAGTGAACCGGTTAGTATTGCATAAGGCATTGCAAGAATTGAAGCCCAGGCTAAACCGATACCAAGTTCGGAGACTAATAACATATGGGGATCTTTAATTATATAAAATGACATCAATCCCAATCCGCCGCAAATAAGACTTATCATATGAACAATTTTCCGTCCGGTTCGCTTTGAGAGCCATACAAGAAAGAAAGCCATGACGGCGGCAAAACCATTATATACTGCCATTAACACACCTACCCAATCGGCGCCCTGATTATATAATGCAGAAGATGAATCGGTTGCGCCGTATATATGTCTTGTAACTGCCGATGTTGTATAAATCCACATTGCAAAAAGCGCGAACCAGGAAAAGAATTGAACGTATGCTAACTGTATCATTGTCCTGGGCATTTTATAGAGATCATTTATTACAATTACGAGTCCGTTATTTTTTCTCTCTGATTTAGTTAAGTATCCGACTAAAAGTTGAAGTAAACCAAATATTGTAATTCCGCCGAAGAATACGCCAAGTCCGTAATCCATATAAATTAAGAAGTAAAAAAAAGAAAATAGCCCTAGTCCGATAACCACCCATACCAATCCGTTTCTATAAAATTTTGTATGTGAAATAAATTCATCCTGATGATTATCTTCATTTTTAATTTCACTTTCTGATTTTCCGAATGCATCCATCTCGTCTGGTGAATATTCTTTTGAGCTGAATACAGTCCATAAAACAGCAGAAATAAAAACCGCGCCGCCTATATAAAATGAAAATCTAACCGAAGGAGGAATTCCTCCTGCCGCAGCAGTATTGCTGATTCCAAACCAGTTAGTCAAGGCATAAGGCAATGCCGAGGCAACAATAGCGCCTGTTCCTATAAAAAAACTCTGCATTGAATAACCGATGGTTCTTTGACCCGCCGGAAGCATATCTCCAACAAATGCACGAAATGGCTCCATTGAAACATTAATTGACGCATCCATAATCCATAATGTTCCTGCGGCAATCCAGAGTGCAGGCGAGTTTGGCATAATAAACAAAGCAATTGATGCAAGTATTGCCCCGGTTAAAAAATAAGGTCTGCGCCGGCCTAATCTATTCCATGTTTTATCACTCATATGTCCAATAATAGGCTGGATGATTAATCCTGTTACAGGAGCGGCAATCCATAATATCGGGATCTGATCGATACTAGCTCCAAGAGTCTCAAATATTCTGCTGACATTAGCATTTTGAAGAGCAAATCCGAATTGAATTCCCAGGAAACCGAAACTCATATTCCAAATCTGCCAAAAATTCAGTCTTGGTTTTTCCATTTATCATTCCCTTTATTTATTTACTTACGAATATCTTATACTTCCAGGGTCCCAAATCGAAATTTACCTGATCGGTAAACAGTATATTCTTTTTCTCAAAAGGATTTGAAAATTCACCCCGTATTTCCGGACTATTTAGTTTAACCGACTGAGGATCAGAAGAAAGATTAAAAACAGTAAAAACTTTGTCGGAATCTTTTTCCCTGACAAAAGCTATTACGTTATCATTTTTTGTATCGATAAACTTAATATCAGCGCCCGATGATCCGTTCCATAATGCTCTATTTGCGAATTTTAATTGATCTAAAAGAGTATAAACATTTCTCATAGGACTTTGTTTCCACTCAATAGTATCCTTGTCAAAAAATCTTAATCTTTTATTCATCCCCGCTTCCTGACCGTTATATATTAAAGCCATTCCGGGTAAGGTTTCACATAGTACGGCACAAGCTTCCGCGCCTTCGCCAAGTCGTTCATATTCAGATCCGGTCCATGTATTTTCATCATGATTGGAAGTGAATACCATTCTGTAATTTTCTTTATCAAAATTTATTTTTTCCGACTCATAATATTTGATAATCTCGGAGGCTTTCTTTTTTTGTTTTGCTATATCATTGAGCATATCTTTTATCGGCCAGTTATATGTCATATCAAAAGCCTTGTGCATATTAGGTTCGCTGGCCTCTGCAAGCATGAATACTTCTTTTGTGGCAGATAATTCTTTTCTTGCTTCGATCCAGAAATCAATTGGAACCATAGAGGCAACATCACAGCGGAATCCGTCTATACCGCATTCCTTAATCCAGTATTTCATTGCATCAATCATAGAGCGCCGGAGTTTTTTGTTATCATAATTCAATTGTATAACGTCGGCCCAATCCTTCACCGGGGGAACAAAATTCCCGATTGAATCTTTTTTATAAAAGTCGGGATGTGATTTAGTCCAGACATTATCCCAGGCTGTATGATTCCCTACCCAATCGATAATAACATGCATATGTAATAGGTGAATTCTAGATACAAGATTTTTGAAATCCTCGAGAGTTCCGAATTCAGGATTAACTTTTTTATAATCCTGAACAGAATAATAACTGCCTAAGCTGCCTTTTCTATTTAATACTCCGATAGGATTTATCGGCATAAGCCAAATTATGCCAACTCCCATTTTTTTCAAATCGAGAAGGTGTTTTTCAAACGCATTAAAGGTGCCTTGAGGAGTATATTGCCTAATGTTTGCTTCATAAATTACAAGGTTTTTGCTCCAGTCGGGAACTGTAAAATTTGGTTTTTCCGATGCCCGGTAATTTGTAAAGCTAATTATGAAAAGAAGAGTCGATAAAAA
>Ga0182027_10002821_pt1 | contig 27900 bp, 28 predicted proteins | sample 712E1DmetaG_FD_121300 | JGI IMG/M metagenome (GOLD analysis project Ga0182027, IMG submission 121300) | Permafrost microbial communities from Stordalen Mire, Sweden - 712E1D metaG (Illumina Assembly) | ecosystem: Environmental > Terrestrial > Soil > Wetlands > Permafrost | place: Sweden...
GACAGGTTTATGGATACGGCAAAGCTTTTAGATTTAGTCTCAAATAATCTTACTTTCCTATCCATCCATCCGTAACCGCCGGAACATAAGCCACGAAATTATCATTACCTTTAAAAACGAAAATTGGCATTAAATAATCCTGAGGCTCACTTCCAATGTAATAGCCAAGCGCGACATCGTTTATAGCAATATTCGAAGAGGTTCCTTGGTAAGAGGCAATATAGGCATAGCCTTGTTTTAAGTCTTCAAAAGCTTGAGTAGTAGATTTCATAGGATAAGTTGCAAACTGATCGGTAACAGTTTGATGAATATAATTTGCTTCCAGAATCTTATCATTAGTGCCAACTAAAACATCTATGTTGGAAGCATTGGGATTTTCATAATATATAGGCAGTTTATTAACATTTTGCTGATAGAATAAAACTCTAATTACCTGGGCGCTTGAAAAACTGGTCGCTTGAGCAAGCGTCCCGTTTATAATGGATAAAAGCTGCGTTTGGGTTTTGGTCTGGTCAATATCCGCACTAAGAGTGCCTAGATTTGCAAGAAATGCTTGAGCATCGCCTATTGCCGAATTTTGAGGCTCAAGTCCTTGCCCTGATACGATAGCAGGATGATCCAAATAATCGGAAGTAATATTAAAGTTACCGTTAACAATATTTACTGTTATTTTGCTTTGCAGTCCACTGCTGTCATCGGCAGTGCCGGTCCAATCATAAAGCACATCGGATATTTTATTTGGACCTTGGGTAAAGTTGGCTTTTTGAACCATATCTTTGGCATTTGAAAGATTTAACAAATCAGGGACAGCGGGTTGTATTTTATAAACCTTGATTAGATCTACTGCTCCCGGGAGCGTACCGGTTAAAGTATTAATAGTATAGGTAGGTGTTTTATCCATGGCGTTTTTTGGAAAAATTTGAGGAGTTAATTTACCAAAAGCCATAGTCGGTTTTGGTGGAGGAGTCGGGAAAAAAGTTTGCTTTATAAAAAGAATGCTGGTAACAATAATTACTAAAGCAGCGATAAAAATCCCTCCCCATTTTAGAATCTCTTTAGTATCATAACTGGCATCACTTAAAGTAAGCATATATTGAGTATAGAAAAAAATTAAGCTACAATGCAAGGGAGGCGTTGTTATATGATTAAAGTTAGGTTTGCTCCGAGCCCAACAGGGATTCCACACATTGGCGGTGTCAGAACCGCGCTTTTTAATTATTTGTTTGCTAAGGCTAACAATGGAGAGTTTATTTTAAGGATTGAAGATACGGACCAAAAAAGATTATTTGAAGGAGCTGAAAAAGCAATAATCGAAAGTTTACAATGGTTGGGATTAACATACGATGGGGAAATAATCCGTCAATCGGAAAGATTAGAAATTTACAAAAAATATGTTCAGGAACTGTTGGATAAGAAGATTGCTCATGAAAAGGATGGGGCGGTTTGGGTAAAGCTTCCGGAAGATAAAAAATTTGAATGGGAAGATAAAGTCGGTAATAAAAAAATTGCTTTCTTAGGTAAAGATGTCGATGAATTTGTAATTTTAAAATCGGATGGTTTCCCGACTTATCATTTGGCCAATGTGGTCGATGACCACTTAATGGAAATAACTCATGTTTTAAGGGGTGAGGAATGGATTTCTTCAACGCCCAAACATTTATATCTTTATGAAGTTTTTGGTTGGACGGCTCCTGTCTTTGCGCATTTGCCGGTAATCTTAGGTTCGGATAAAACCAAACTATCCAAGCGGCATGGGGCAAAATCGGCACTGGATTATCGTTCGGAGGGATTTGTTAAAGAAGCGCTTTTAAATTTTATGGCGCTTTTAGGTTGGAATCCCGGTGGAGACAAAGAGCAAATGGATCTGGATTTTATGATCAAAAATTTCAAATTGGAAGATATAAATACCGCTAATCCGGTTTTTGATATTAAAAAGCTGGAATGGCTAAACGGAGTTTGGATAAGAACTTTAAACGAAGAAAAAAAATTAAAAAAAATCTTATTAGATTTTTATAAAGATGATGATGAAATTAGTAAAAGGTTAAAAGATAACAATGCTTGTGATTTAGTAAATGCGGCGGCGTCAAGAATGAGAAGTCTTTCGGATTTTCAAAATTTAATCAGTACGAAAAGACAAAGAGAAAAAACAGAAGAAGAAAAAGATGCGGCAGCAAAACTTCACAAATTTCTAATTCAAAAGATGGGAGACGGTAATTGGGAGAACGAAAAATTATTAAATACACTTAGGGAATTTTCAAAAAGCGAAGACATTCCATTTAAATTAATTTATTTCTTGTTAAGCGGGAAAGAACAGGGCATCGGACTTTTGGAACTAAATCAAATTTACAGTAAAGAATACCTTATTAAAAATCTCGAAGATTAATAAAATGTCCAAAAAACTCGCCGAAATAATTTCTTACGTTTTAAATCCTTTAATCGTTTTAATGCCTGTTCCATTTTTTTTAGTTTTTGAAAAAACAAGTAATCTATTGCTCGCATTTCAGTGGACCGGAATTTCGATATTTTTTATTTTTGTCTTTTTCTTATTAATTTTAATGGGAATTAAATTCGGAGTTTTTTCAGATTTAGATATTTCCAAAAGGGAACAGCGCCCCGTTTTATTTTCTGTCGGAATGGCTTTAACAATTAGTTATTTTATTTTTCTATTCTTGTTTCATGCCCCGCAGATTTTAATCGTCGGAACTTTTGCGATAATTTTAGGAATAATCGTGCTTGGAATTGTAAATATTTTTACTAAAGCCAGCGGGCATTTGGCTGTTTTTTCCGCATTTTTAACCTTTTTAGTTTTGTCCGAAGGTTGGAAATTTCTGCTCGGATTGTTACTCTTGCCGATGTTGGCATGGGCGAGGATAAAAACTAAAAATCATACGGTTTTACAAACGATTTTGGGAACTTTGGTTGGAACGTTAACGACAATAGCAATTTATGTTATAGTTAAATATATAATCAAGTAATATGATAAATATTCCTAAACTTATCAAGTCATTTGGTTACGCAATCGAAGGTCTTCTTTATTCTTTTAAAAATAATCAGAATATTAAAATTCATATTCTTATGGCAATAATTGTAATTATTGCCGGATTTTTCCTAAAACTAACCAGCTCGGAATTCTTTGATATCTGTGTCTTAATCGTTCTAGTTATTTCATCGGAAATGATCAACACTTGTATTGAGGAAGTAATAAATCTCTTAGTTAACGAGCATCGGTTGGAAGCAAAAATTGCCAAAGATGTTTCGGCGGGCATGGTTTTATTAGTGGCAATATTTTCGGCAGTTGTCGGAGTTTTTATTTTCCTCCCCCACCTTCTTTCTCTATTCAAATAGCTTTTTATCTCAAAGTTTAGTAAAATTAGCTCATTGCGGGATCGTCCACAAAGGGACTTACCCGCTGAAATAGGAATTTAATCAATACGGGATCGTATAATGGTAGTACGCATCCCTCTGGAGGATGTTATCTTGGTTCGAATCCAGGTCCCGCAGCAGAATTGGACGTTGTAAACATAGATAGTAATCCTTATAAAGAGTTGATATCGTAATTGTTAATTCTTCTTTTGTCGCTGGGGTTTTAATAAAAACATTAGTACCAGTGTAAAAATAAAACCAATAGATCCAATAGCAATAATCAGCCCCGAAAGATAGATAAATTTTATATGCAGAGTTCGAATCTGCGACCCCAAAAAACTATATAATAGTGATTCGGGAATTGTCCCTAAAGCTGTAGCAATAGTAAAACTAAGAATGCTAATTTGAGTTAAGCCTGCCAGATAACTAATAATGTTAAAAGGTGCTGCCATGACAAAGCGAATCAGGAAAATTGCAAATGCGCCCCTTTTGTTTAAGTATGATCTGTAAAAATTCCACTTATCATTTTTAACAATGTTTGCTCCGAAGAATCTTTTTTTAAAAAATCTGGCGATATAAAACGCTAATACAGAAGATCCGATTTGTGAAATCCAGATAATTAAAGCTCCTTCAATAAATCCAAACGCTACGCCTGCAGAAAGCTCAATTAAAGGAACCGGCAGAGGCAATGGAGGAATTGCGGTGCTTAAGAAAATTAAAAAAACTATGATAAACGGAGAAAAAATTCCAAAAGATTGTGTATAACTGCGTATTTGGCGGATTCCTCTCCGTCCAAAATAACTTGATCCGTGAGAAAGAAAATATGCAGCTATAGATACAAGGAGGATAACTAATAAAATGAGTAACAGTTTTCGAAAATTTTTATTTTTTAGAATAGACTTCATGTCAGAAAGGCTATATTTAGTATAACATTTAACAGTTAGATCAACATTTCAGTTTAAAGTTCAAAATCCAGGATAAGGGGCAGATGGTCTGAGACATCCGAATCCGGCACTGCAAAAGAGTTCACTTTGATATCACGGCTCACCAAAATATAGTCCACAACGTTTCTCTTTAAATTACTGAGTTCATTTGATTTTGGTCTGGTGGTTTCAATGTTATATTTATCAACTAAACTTACAAAGTCATTAAAAAAAACCTGCATTGAAGGCGTATCGGGGAATAAATTAAAGTCGCCTAAGATAATAGTTGGATAGTCGGCTTCTTTTGCTAAGCTTAAGATTTTCTTACATGCTTTAAGAGTTTCATCATTGCCGATTTTTTCTTTTGTCCAAATGCCATGATAATTAAGGATTCTTAGTTTTTTTAAATGTGGCAGTTGTAGATCAGTCAGTAAAACAGCTTTGGATTGATTTGTAGTCCACTTTGACCAGTCAGTAACTTTAATTTGCGAATTTTCCTGGACAAAAATATTCGCTTTTTTAATAATTTCAAATCTGGACTTTAGATAATTTCCGGCTGTAAGATATCCGCCGAAATCATAATCAAAACTGGCCTTCTGATGAAAGTTTTTCATATGGAAGTCCTTAACCATCCAAGTCGGGCCAAAAAATGAGTATTCCAAGTTTTTAGTCGCTTCATCAATGTGATTTTTGGAAATAAAATCCGGATTTACATTAGCATCGGAAGTTTCAGAAACTTCTTGCAGGCCTAAAATATCAAAATTTTCTTCGGTAAGAAATTTAAATAACGAGTCGTTATTGGGTTCGAATACGGCAACGTTTAAAGATAAGAGCTTCATCGTAAAAATTATTATAGCATTATTTTTAAAATTTAAGTTTTAGTAAATAAGTAGTGGTATAATTGTGGCATGGCAGAACCGGTTATAGGAATAATTTTTGATTTTGACGAAACTTTAGGTCCCGATACGATTTCCTTTTTTCTTGAAGGACAGGGAATTGATGTCGAAAAATTTTGGCATGAAGTAAATGATATGGTTAAGGATGCATGGGATCCGCCCCTGGCTTACATGGATATCATGCTCCGATTTTCAAAGTCAGGCAAATTGGATATTTCAAAAAAAGCTTTAGCAAACGCTGGGAAAAAACTGTCTTTGTTCCCCGGATTGCCGGAAGCATTGTCCGAACTCAAAAATTACGTCAAGACAAATCAGGAACTGAAAGACACAAAGATTTCGCTTGAGTTTTACATTATCAGCGGAGGACTTGAGGAAATGATCAGATTTACAAAAATTGCACCGTTTGTTGACGGAGTTTTCGGCAGCAATTTTGCTTACGATAAAAACGGAGAGCCGGTTGGTATAAAGTCGACAATTACTTTTACGGAAAAAACTAGGTACGTCCATGGTATAAGAAAAGGAGTCGGCGTTTCGGATCTGCGCAATAATCCTTATTTAATTAACGATTCAATGCCAAGGGATATGCAGAGAATTCCATTCCCGCAAATGATTTATTTGGGGGATGGGCCAAGCGATATCCCTTGTCTTTCGGCAATTACCAATAATGGCGGAACAGGCATTGGAGTTTCGGCGCCTTTTGGAACTTTTAAAAAAGGTTATGAATTAGCCAGGGGAAAAAGAATTACGGTCGGGCCGTATACGGCAAATTACAAAAGCGGTTCGGATATGCGAAAGGTTTTAGAAGAAACAATTTTAAGGATTGGACTGGAAATTAACGCTAAACGCAAGCAAAACATCATCAAAAGCCCCTCGCTGTAAAATCACTCCGTTTCGTTGTATACTTTTAATAAGGATGGGAAATATTGTTGGGGTAGTTACAGGTTTTCTTGCAGCTCTAGTAATGGGAATTTTGTGGACCGTTTTAATTGTTTTGGCGGTAATTGTAATTTCTGTTGCGGCTAAGATCATTATTTCAAAAGTTTTGTTTAAAAGAGCGCTTGAAAAAAATCTTACCGGCAAAAATCTTATATATCTATTTATAAAAATACCTCCCGACAACGATCATAAAGAAGACGCGATGGCAGCATTTCTACAAGCGTTGCACAGGATTATGCCTAATGGTACTTCTTTAAGTCTTGAGATTGCTTCAACCAACCAATTCATCAAGTTTTACATGGTAATTCCGAAATACCAAAAGAATATTCTTGAGTCGCAACTTTACGCACAATATCCGGATGCAGAAGTTGAAGAAATAAAAGATTATTTGCCGGATTTAGAGAATGCTGCGGTGGCGCAAATGAAATTTAAACACTCAAGTATTTATCCGCTTAATACTTATCATAACCTTGAAGAGGGACTTTTAAAAACGCTCTCGGCAATTCTTTCCAAAACCGAAAGCGGGGAAGAAGTTTATTTTCAAATTGCTTTAACCAGGATTGGCTCGAGATGGTGGCAAAGAGGACTTTACTCAGTTCAATATTACCTGCTTGGAAAAAAGTCAGGAGAAGCAGCGGACAGCCCGAGTGTTTACAAATGGTCGCAGGAATTATATAAGGGGAAACTAAGAATTGCTTATATTGCTAAAAATAAGGGTATAGCGGAAAGAAATCTAAAATCATTAATCGGCGTTTTTAAGGCTTTAAAAGGTCATAATGAGCTTAAAGGTAAGAGGCCATGGTTTATGCAGACGTTTCTTCAGTCTTTTAAAGCCAGATTATATGAAGCCGGAGATCTTTGGACACCGGCAGAACTGGCCACAATTTATCATTTTCCTTATGCTGGATCAGTGGTTTCAAACGTAGTTAAAAGTACATCTCGGCACGCGCCGGCTCCCGATACTTTGCCATTTAAAGGATTAGTTGACGAAAATGAAGTCTCTTTTTTTGGAGAAACAAATTACCGTAATGAAAAAAAGATTTTTGGCATAAAAAGAATTGACAGAAGAAGACATCTATACATTGTTGGAAAAACCGGAAGCGGAAAAAGTAGACTTTTGCAACTGCTTTTAGTTTCCGATATTCAATCCGGGCAGGGCTGTTGTCTTATTGATCCGCATGGAGATTTGGCGGATGAGCTTTTGAAATTTGTTCCTAAAAGTCGCATTAACGATGTCATTTATGTAAACCCGACTGACCGTGATTTTCCAATTGGCTTTAATCCTTTGGAACCGGTTGAAAGTTACGAAGAACGTCAACATCTATCAAGATTTTTTATTGCAATATTTAAAAAATTATTTGCCGAAAACTGGAATTCGCGGATGGAACATCTAATCCGCTATATTACGTTGGCTCTTTTGGAAACACCCGACTCAAACGTCATGGGAATTACCAGAATGCTTTCCGACACTAATTTTCGACAGAGAGTTATAAAACAACTTCAGGATCCGGTTGTCAAAAGTTTTTGGACTAACGAGTTTTCAACCTCTAATGAACAGTTTATTGATGTTGCGGCAGTGCCGATTATGAATAAAGTTGGACAATTTATTTCCAATCCGATTATTAGAAATATGGTCGGACAGCGTAAAAACATGCTTGATTTTGATAAATTTATGAACGAGGGAAAAATTGTAATTGTTAATCTCTCAAAAGGAAAATTAGGTGAGGATAACGCCGCGCTTTTGGGCTCTATGATTATTACCAAGGTTCAGCAGGCGGCTTTGGCCCGTGCAAGTATGGAAGAAGAACAAAGACGGGATTTTTATTTCTATGTTGACGAATTCCAGAATTTTGCGACAGACGCATTCTCGAGTATTCTCTCGGAAGCCCGTAAATACCATTTGGACTTAACTATTGCGCATCAGTATATTGCTCAACTGCCGGATGATGTTAAAGCTACTGCGTTTGGAAACGTCGGTTCCATCATTGTTTTTCCGGTCGGCGGAGATGATGCGGCATATCTTACTAAGGAATTTTCACCTACTTTTACGGCCGATGATATGATTAATCTAAACGTTAGGGAAATGTACATTAAGATGTCAATTGACGGGAAATTGAATCCGCCTTTTTCAGGAAGAACAATTACTACTCCCAAACCCGAATTTGATTATTCGGCAGATATTATTGATAGGACCAGAACAAAATATGCCAGAAACAGGGTAACGGTTGAAAACGAAATAGCAAAATGGAGCAATGCATCGGAAAGTATAACTTCAAGTGAATCGGGTGGAGGTTTCCCCGAGCCGATTATCTAGTGGAATTTTAGATCTGCCCAACCAAGCTTTTTTCTTCTAATATCATCAAGTATTTCTTTGCTCAAAACTTCGTATTCTTCTTTGGAATATTTTTTGTTCAAGATTTCGTATTCAACGTGGTCTTTATTAACGGCGCCAAGGCAGTTCTTAACACCATAACAATTAATAACATATGAACTATCCTGGCAATTTGCCGAATAAACAACATAGTCGCAATTAAAACAGTGTCCACTATCAATAAATTCATAGCAAAGTTCGTTTTCCGTGCAATAAGTAATGTCATAGCAGGTGGTTTGTACATGTGAATCATAAACATATCCGCTATCCTTGTTGTGTCTTGAATCAAAGCACATATAGGTATTTTTGCTGAAGTAAACGTAGTCTCCGAAAGATGAATTTTCATTATTATCCTCATGCGTTTGGGTTACAGGCATAGTGCTTTTGATTTGACTGACAACAGAAAGTACTTTTTCCCAAGGCCACGTTTTATATATCTTCACTTTTTCTCGGTATTCGCTTTCGCTCAGTTGTCTATTAAAAATACAAAAGGCTTTATTACGCATGTTTACACAACCGAACATGTCATGGGAGTTGGCGCATTTTACACAGTAGCTGCAGTCTGTTAAATTAGAGCTGTCTTCTATGAAGTCACAGTTAAAACATTTAAAAGCATCGACTGACTGATAGCAAAGTTCCGATTCACCAATATAATCACAATCAACCGATTTTGCCGCACTAACCGAATCATATAAATAAATTGAACTCTCGCATTTTAAACAATCAAAGCAAAACTTAAGGTAGCGGCTATAATAAATGTGATCTGCGTATTCCGACATTTCGCAATTTACCTGATGAGTGGGGACGAATGGCGCTGATTCAATAAGTTGTTTTAATGTTTGAAAAAATTCTTCGGCTGTCATTTTTTTAACTTATGGTAGAGGGTCATTAATAGTTGTGTCATATTCATTAAGCCATTGGTCGTAATCGGCTTTACATAAAATTACGTTGGTAGTTTTTGCCGGATCATAAGAAACGATTATTTCTCTTTGGCATTTTTGACATTTTGCTCTATAAAGAGCTCTTTCGTTGCCACGAAGCATCAGTCTTCTTAATTGTCTGCATCCTGGGCAATGAGTGGGAAGAGGAAGGCCTTTTTCGTTTAAGAATTGTTGTTCTTCATCAATTACTAAGAATTGTTTCTGACATTTGCTACAGGTTAGGGTTTGGCTTGCCATAATTTTAGTATATAGTATAGTTTTAGGTATTTCAATAAGTTTTAGCCGGTGAGTTTGGAAAGATAGGGAATTTTATGGACGATAAAAGCAACAGCAAAAGAAATTATTGTCACTAATAAAAAATAAAGCGGGTCGTACCAAAGCGTTTGGGCAATCGTTTTATGTGAAACTTCGAAAGCGTTTTTTAAAAATCCATACCAAAGAGCTTCTAAAACAATAATATGTGTAAAGAAGACGAAAAAAGAAAGCCGGGAAAAAGCTTTTATAATTGAAATAAATTTTAGTTTACGGTCAAAAATCCAGTACATGCTGCCAGCAAAAAAGATGGTATAAATTAAAACGCTTGGGCGCCAAGATGAATAAAAATCAAGATAATTATGCGTAGTTAGATAACCGGTTAGGCCTTCATAGAAAATAAAAAACCCGAATGTTGCGGTCCCAAATAAAAGTATCAATTTCCATTTTCGGATAAAGCTTAAAAATCTTTCCTGGTTACGGGCCAAAGCAATGCCAAAAATAAAAACGAAGTAATTTAATAAAGCAATGCTTAATGGATAAAAAAGAGGAAGAGGTTTAATATTGTAGTCGTAAAAAAGCAAAATAAGTTCAATTAATCCGAGCGCAATCATAACCCATTTATTGCCGATGATTTTAAAGTATTTGTGAATAAGCGGAAACAACAAGTAAAAAATTAATAGCGACGGAATAAAATATAATTGATAAGATGCGTCGCCCCTAAGCAGAGAGTTTAGGAAATTAGGATTGCGGTTTTTGTAATAAACAAAAAAATAATAAATTATGCTCCAAAAAAGATAGGGAATAAAAATCCGGCTGAATCTTTTTTTAAGATAAGTTAGATAATTTTCATGTAAGTGGTAATTAAGTTCCAGCACAAATCCTGAGATCATAAAAAATAATGGAACCGCAAAGCGGGCGATTTGATTTAAAAAAAGTGTCCATGGGGTTTTTAGTAAAGAATACGAAGTAACTTCAAGAGTTCTGGTTGTGGTATGGACTAATATTACGGCGAAGATCGAAATCGTTCTTAGGATATCAATTACGGGATTGTATATTTTTTGTTTTTCCTCGGTCACAAAAAGATTTTAGCAGATATTAATTAGATTCAACAGAGACTTTTTCGGAAGTAGTTGTAAACTATTATTTTTTAGGTATATTTCCTCTTCAATTAAGCTCATACTCGTTGTATAATGCAATAATGCAAAAGTTTTTCCTGAAGCTCGATGCGTGGATTTATAGAAATTTCATAAAGAAATTTCTATTTTTATTTGATGCGGAGTTTGTTCATGATTTCATTGTTGGTTTTGGCGGAAGCGTTGGCGGCTCTGGACTTCTAGGAGGTTTAATGAGGAAGTGTTTCTATGTTAGAAATAGGAAATTGACTCAAGTAATTGTTGGCATTAATTTTGAAAATCCGGTGGGTCTTGGTGCAGGCTTTGATTACCAGGCCAAACTTACTAAAGTTTTGCCTTTCTTAAGCTTTGGATTCCAAACTATCGGGACGATCACGAATCATCCATATGCCGGAAATCCAAGACCTAGGCTTGGAAGACTTCCCAAATCAAAATCTTTAATGGTAAACAAAGGTTTTAAAAATCCCGGCATAAAGGAAATCGTTAAAAAACTGCAAAAAAAGGAATTTAAAATTCCGGTTGGAATAAGCATTGGAAAAACTAATACGACTAAACAGATGTCCCAATTGGAAGCGGTTGAGGATATTGTTTCCGCTTTTAAAATAGCAGAATGTTCCAGGGTTAACTTCGGGTTTTATGAATTAAATATTAGTTGTCCGAATCTTTTTGGGGACGTTGATTTTTATTCCCCAGAGAAATTGAAAGAATTACTTAGTGCTGTTACTAATCTTAAACTCAAAAAACCGTTATTTGTAAAAATGCCAATCGAAAAAACAAATGAGGAAGTGTTAAAAATGCTTCAGGTAATTGCCGATTTTCCGATCGCCGGTGTGATTATTGGAAATTTGCAAAAAAACAGAAAAGACAAAGCGTTAAACGCCGAAGAGGTCAAAAAATTTCCGGTCGGAAATTTTAGTGGTAAAGCAACTGAGCAGCGTTCAAATGAATTAATAGAACTTGCGTACAGAAAATATGAAAAAAAAATGGTGATTATCGGCTGCGGGGGAATTTTTAACGCTAAAGATGCGTATAAAAAAATTAAATTAGGCGCATCGCTAGTACAGCTTGTGACGGGTTTAATTTTTGAGGGACCGCAACTTGTTACGCAAATTAATATTGATTTGGTAAATCTTCTGAAAAAGGATGGCTTTATCAACATCTCTGAAGCGATTGGCCAAGACATTGTTTTTTAATTCGAAATGTGACTACAATGGAATATGCTCAGAGAAGCGTTTATCGGGCATGTTCCATCTCATTTTAATTTAAATAAAGTTGTCGAAGCGTTTATTATTTCGGAAACATTCTTTTGGGCAGCCTGGAATTTTATTACTCCCATTTTCGCAATTTTTGTTATTGATAATATTAAAGGCGGGAATATTCAAATGGCGGCTTCGGCATTCAGTTTTTATTTAATAACCAGGGTAGTGGTTGAGGTCATTGCGGGAAAATATTCAACCGGAAAAAGTGATTTGCGTAAGGTTTGGATGACAATTGCCGGAATGATTTTTTTAAGTGTTGCTTATATCGGATTTGCTTTTTCCCATCTAATAATCCATCTGTTCTTTTTTTATGTTATTGCCGGTATAGCAATTGGCATTGCCACTCCGGCAAAAAACTCTTTATTTTCTGCTCATTTAGACCACGATAGGGAGCCCACAGAATGGGGATTATATGATGCGGTAACACTTTCCGGGATTGCTTTAGCTACGGCTCTTGGGGGTTTTATTGCCAGCGCTTATGGTTTTCAACCACTTTTTTTACTGGCAGCCCTAATAAACTTTTTAGGAATAATTCCTTATCTTCTCTACATTAAGGCTTAAATCTTACAACATAAGCATCTTTATTGAGACCAGTTTTTCTTTAAAAGTAGGACTTGAGATTACCTCGTAGATATATTTTCTTTTCCTGACTAACCGCATGGAAACATAGGCAAAAGTGAGTAAAATTATTAAGGTAAGGTAGAGGGCATCTTCGGACGCGGCAGAACGATTGCTAAAAGTTTTACTGTTTGTTCCAAGAACAGCTGTTTTAGGTGGCTGAGTGGTAATGATTGGACTTCCAAAGACAGTAAAGCTACTGTCGGAGAAGCTAGTTACAGATCCGCTATTAGGGCCTACATTTCCGGTTGCGACAGCGCGCGCAATGTAAAGTCCGGGAGGCGCGTCTTTCGATAAAACAAATCCGGTTGTAATACTCCTGCCCGATCCGCCCGTAATATCTCCTAAATTGTAAGTTGTCCCGCCGGCATTTTGACCCTGATAAATTAAGAATAAAGAAAGTTTAGTGCCGTAAACTCTGCCTGTTCCGGTATTTTTTACTTTAATAGAAAACGTTACGGTATCGCCGGGCAATACAAAATTGCCGACGTTATTAGTTTGTGTAACGTTTAGCAATCCTCCTTGTTCCTGGGGAGAAGTTCCGGTGGAATCGCTACTCGCTACTTGAGGAGTATTGCTTTGACTGTTGTCTCCGCCGCTATTATTTAGTGCTAAGAAATTACTAAGTCCGCCAATATCTCCGTTCCAATTTCCAAAAATATTAATAAACCCGAAGAATCCGAATGAATTAATAAAATTAGAATTAATAAAATTGATCAAGGAAACCGCGCTATAAGCATTACCGGTTGTAATTGACCCTTTTCCTGTTAAAGAATTGTCTCCGGTGTTGGCGCTTGAGTTAATTGTATTTAAGATGGAGGCAAAGTTATTAAGGTTTAAGTTTCCGGTACACGCTGAGCAGCCGCTTGTTCCGCTGGCAGCCGGGCCAAGGTTAAAGAACGTTAGGTTGCCTCCGCCTGACTCAGGGCTTAAATTTCCCCAGCCGATGAAATTTCCAAGCCAATTGCCTAAAACATTAATAAACAGCACTTGGGCATTTGAGCCGAAAATATTGGTATTGAGAAGATTCAAAATATTGGAAATACTGGTTGCATCTCCGGTTGTAATGGTGGCGCTGCCTGTAGCGGTATTACTTCCGGTGTTAGCGGTAGCGTTAATATTATTGGTTAAGTCACCGCTATTGCTGGCGACAATATTTACTCCGCAGCCGGAACAATTAGTGGAAGTATTTACGGGGTCGGGCAAGATAATATTTCCATTCAACGTGCCAAAAATATTAATGGTGACGATATGGATTTGTGAGTTAAGAACAGTAAAGTTAACCTGGTTTAAAAGATTGACGACCGAATAGGCGTTTCCAGTATTAATAGTTGCGCTTCCGTTGGCGGTATTATTGCCGGTATCAGCTAAAGAATTGATTGTATTTGAAAGATAAACATAATTATTAATGTTAGTAAATGCGACATTAATAACCGGATCATTTGGGTGCGCTTGGATAGCGTTTGAGGCTACGGCAAATGGATCGGATAAATTTAAATCTCCATTTTGCGTGACATAAATATTAATTGTCTGATCAACTACGTTTGAATTAACAGCGGTTGAGTTAACCGAATTTTGTGCGTTAACCAAAGAAGCAGCATCACCGGTTTGCGTAGATGAACCTCCAGAACCGGAAGAGCCTCCGCTTGAGTCTGAATTAGTTGTTGCAGAGCCTGATGCGGTATTGTCGCCGGTAATTGCACCCGAATCAACAGCATTGGTTAAATCGGCGGAATTAGAAGCGGTAGTAGTTGATGAAGAGGGATCGGGCGTCGGAGTAGGAGTCACAGTCGATGGATCTGGAGTTGGCGTCACAGCCGATGGATCGGGAGTAGGAGTCAGCGTATCGGTTGGCGTTGGAGTAATAGTAGACGGATCAGGAGTGGGGGTAGGAGTCACAGTCGATGGATCGGGAGTTGGGGTCGGGGTATCTGTTACTGTTTGGGCATAGGTTAGAACAGGAGAGAATGTATAAAACATTAATAACGCAACGGTTAACATAACCGCCATTAATTTTTTTATTGTTTTTAAATTTACAATCATTATTCTGTTTCTCCTTTTGATAAAGATATAAGATAAATTCTTTCTTTTGCCCCGAGGAGAGCGCTAATTTTTATTGCCCTCCTCAGGACAAAAAGAAATGCAGGTTATGGAGTGGTTGTACCAAACACATTCGTGTTGACAACATTACTCACAACAGACGAGCTTCCCGCTGCGCCAGTTGTTATCCAGCTGCCTGAGACGCCAGAGCTTGCGCCCTTGCCGCCTTCTCCGTACCATGAATATTCTCCATGGTTATTGGAAGAACCAGTTACGCTAAATACGTTATAGCCAGTGTTGGATGACGTATTAACTGTGTTATCCACAGTGCCGGTACCAGTGATTTTTAGCGTTAAACCGCTTTGATCTTCTGATCCGCTTCCTAACAGACAACCGCAGCTAAACTGGTTGAAATTTACTTGATTTTGTAAATTTGCGCCAGAATTTGCCGCTCCAGTCGTAATTCCGCTGTTACTTACGCTACCTCCAGTGGATGTAAAATTATTATATCCAGTGTTGGCGGATGTATTAACAGTGTTATGAACTGTGCCTGTTCCGGTAATGGTAATAGATGAGCCATGGCTATCAGCAAAAGCTCCTCCTGCTGCAGCGCTTAACATAAGAGCAGCTGCCGCACCTGTAATTATTAATTTTTTGAACATTTTATTCACCTCCTTTCATTAAAAGATTCATATATTTAATTTTCGGTATACTTTCCGATTAAAAAGGCACCCTTTGCGGGTGCCTCCGGTTGCGGTCAGCATACCTAACTCCTTTTATTAAATTTTATTTATTCAGATTGCATCTTGTAACTCATCTTCTTAATTGTTTCTTCTTCATGGAATCCGTTTGTTTTTCTAATGCACCTATGTGTAATTTGTGTGACCGCATAATCCTGAATCATAATTTCTACGCTGCCGAATGCGTCCACATCTTTCATCGCGTTAATAAGTTCTTGCATTAGGTGGTCTGATACTACTTTGGTTGAATGAATATTTCCGTGACCGTTATGATTGCCTGTGTCTTTCATAGTTTAATATAGATATATATTTAGTGTTCACTTTAGAACGTTTACACTATATGTCATAGATAAATTCCGTTTCAGTAATGAAGATTGCCGTTATTTTGTGAGTTAAATTACATAAAGCTGAGGCCAAAAAAGCACTAGCTTTAATTATTTGAATTTAAATGTGCTAAAAATTTTATGAAAGAAATTTTGGATGTTATTTTCCAAGTTTGATAAAAACGAAAGCTTATGAATGCCCGGTTTTTTCTCAATAATAGTTGAAGATGCGCTAGTCGAGTTGGGCTCCTGAGAAAGGGAGACGGTTGGAGTAATTGTCTGGTGATTGGCATTGCTGTTGTTGCTGTTTGATTGGATTTGTAAGCTGTAAGTTCCGGGAGAATTGGCATCGAGTACTTTTTTATCACCGTTAGCATTTACTTCGATATGGGTTGTAACACTGCCATCTCCCTGGATATCGGTCTGAACCGAACTTTGGGCGTTGGCGTTGCCGGTTTGAATAACTTGGGCGTACAAATTTGGCTGAACAATTATAAACATAGCAGCAAATCATAAATAATTTTATTTTTTTGGTCAGTAATGGGGATTACAACTGATTTCAGTTTAGTTTTGAGGAATGGCAGTAACTATCAGTCGTTTTTCGTCGTAAAAGCCGGTGCAGGTGTAAAGCGTCAGGGTTTCATTCTTCGTCGGTTTAATAACTTCGGTCTGGTTTGGGTATACCGCGCTCACTTTGTTTACTTTATATCTAAACCATTTGTCTTTGGTAAAAATGTAAACAATGTCGTTTAATTGAACGTCTTTAAGGTTATAAAAGAGTCCTGCCCGTGCATGCGCAAAAATGACGGTATTATTTTTTTCTCCCGGCGTACCGCTACCTAAGCCATATGATGCGGTAGTTTCAGATAATTGCCAGTAGCCGTCAACGATTGGTGCGTCTACCACCTTAAGATCAATATCTCTTTTTGGAATAAGAATCCGCACCGGATTGTTCATAATGTTTTTAGAAGAATATAAAGCGGAATTAATTTGGATCGGGTTTTTGTTCACAATTATTTTTTTGGGCATCAGTTGGGGAGCGACTAATATACCAATAGCTAAGCATAAAAATAAAAGTCCAACCAGTGTACTTTTTAACGAGCGTATTTTAACTGCCGGTTTCTTTTTCTTTTTGGAAACGACTTTTTTCTTAAGAGGTTTTTGTTTTTTGGACAGCTTCGATTGTTTAGGCATTTTTTTTGAGGAATATCAATCCAAAACCTGCAGATGTTAAAGCTCCAAAGATTTGGAGTAGTTGAGGTAATACACTTTCTTCGCCGCTGGTGTAGGAAAGTCCTAAGACTTGCGGTCCGACGGAAGCTCCCAAGACTTGTCCTTGTGGAGCTTGTGTGCAGCTTGGGCAACTGGATAATCCATCGGATCTGCCGTCAGATACGCCGCTTCCACCCGATCCGCCCGGATTTGATGGCGCAGTTGTTGGGGTAACAGTTGGAGTTGGGGTCACAGTTACGGTTGGAACTGGAGTTATGGTAGGTTTATCACATTCATCATGGTGATCCTTTCGATAATTATCGTCGTCGCAATCCTGATGTTTTTTATCACATTCATCATGGTGGCTTTTTTTGTAATCATCATTGTTACAGTCTTCATGTTCATGTCCGGGAGTTGGAGTTGGTGTAAAAGTCGGTGTAGGTGATGCATGGTGATCATCATTGTGGTGATCGTTATTTCCATCACCATTGTTACCGCCATTGTTGTTGCCATACTGGTTACCGCCTTGATTGCCGTTAAGATTATCTTGAGCGGATACTACGATAGCGGAGAAAGCAAAGAATGCGACAACTATTAATAATGCGACTAATAATTTCCTAGAATACTTATTAAACATAAAAAACTTTCGGGGCAGAGAGCAGGCAGTTCTGAATAATTACTGAGGGGATTGTAGTACGCAATCAATTTTTTGTCAACAGGCAGATTAAAAATCTGTTAGTGAAGTAAATTAAAGAGATTGGGGAAGAAAAGAGAGATCATGTAAAAGGTTGAAGCAGCAGCAATAGCAACTAAGGTTATTATTACTACGATGTTAATAAATCTATTATTGGCGTATTCTCCTAATAATTTCTTGTCGTTAGAAAGAATATAAAGAAAAATAAATATTGGAATAAGAAGCGCTGCGTTAATTGCCTGGGTAACAACTAAAATAGTGATTAGAGGTAAAAAGGGAAGCATGACTACTGTTCCGCCCAGGATTAAAAGCAGTAAAAATATACCATAAAATTGGGGAGCTTCTTTGTATTTAAAGTTTAAGCCTGATTCCATGCCGAATGCTTCGGTCATAACGTAAGCAGTTGTAACCGGAACAATCGCCGCGCCAAACAAAGACGCGTTTAAAAATCCAAAAGCAAAAATTGCCGCTGCAAATTGTCCGGCTAACGGAGCCAGCGCTTGAGCTGCCTGGGCTGCATCGGTAATTTTGATTCCTTTAGAAAAAAGCGTAGCGGCGCAGGCAACTATTATAAAGAAAGAAATAAAATTAGTGAAAAAACTGCCGACGAAAACATCTCCTCTTTCAATTTTCAAATCCGCTTTTGTGAGTTTTTTATCGACAATATAGTCCTGAATAAAAAATTGTCCCCATGGTGTAATGGTGGTTCCGATAACTGCCATTAGCATTAAAACATAGGCGCCATTGAAATTAACCCCTGTGGGAATAATTAGGCTTTTTAACGCAAGGCCAAAGTTTGGATGGGCAAGAATTGCCGAGATAATATAGCAGGCATAAAAAAGAGACATCAGGAGAAATAGCTTTTCAAGCTTTTTAAAGTTACCTTTTGTTACCAATATAAATACGAATGCAATTGCCGCCGGTACGGAAATAAACTTTGAAATACCGAATATGCTTAGGGCTGCCGCAACTCCCGCAAATTCCGCTGAAATAGTACCAATATTAGATATGAAAAGACAAATCATGACAAAAGTAGTCCAACGGATGCCAAATTTTTCGCGGATCAAAGATGCCAGCCCTTTTCCGGTAACTAGTCCCATTCTGGCTCCGATCTCCTGGGTTATTGCCAAGGCAAAAGTTGTAAGTAGTAAGACCCAAAGCAGAGAATGCCCGAAATTGGCTCCGGCTACAGAATAGGTGGTAATTCCTCCGGCGTCGTTATCCGCGTTTCCGGCAATAATCCCCGGCCCAATCACAGCTAAAATTGGAATAATAAAAATTAACCTTGTTTTTAATAATTTAAATAATTTCATCGGTTTGCGTTTTTTCCTCTATTCTGGATAAGACAATGCCGACAGTAACAATTCCCATTGGCTTTTTGTCTTTATCAACAACCGGCAGAGCCCTTAAATTGTATCTGCCAAAAAGACTGATTACCTGGTTAAAATCGGTTTGGGGATAAACAAATTTTCTTTCCGTCACCAGGTCTTTTAAAATTGCTAAGGAATCGCTGTCCAGAATATCTTTGGTGTAAATTATGCCCACTAATTTTTCATTGCCATTAGTAACTACAATGGCTTCAGGTTTTGGGATTAAATTATAAAGTACGTTGTATGTTTCTTTAATAGTGGTGTTGCCGTCTAAAGAAACAAAACCGGTGCGCATTGCTCCTCCGGCAGTATAGCTTCCAAAATCAAGCAGCCGTTCAACTTTTCCGGCTTTGTCTTTATCCATAAGATCTACCATTTCGCGCGTTCTTAAGGGATTTAATTTGTAAAAAACATTGGCTAAGCTTGCGACATGCATTTTGCTAACGATGTCTTTAAGCGCTGTTTTAGGTAAAGTATCTAAAATTGCCTCTTGGGTTCTCCCTTCGGCTTTTTCAATTGCCCTGGCGGCTTTTCTGGCGTCCAAACTTTCCACCACGCCCTGTCTTTCTTTTGTTCCCAAATCTTCTAAAATATCGGCAAGTTCGCTGGGGTGCATGTTGTTTAATTTGTCTTGGGAAAGGCTTATTTTGATATTTCCGGTTTGGTAGTCAAAAGCTTCAATCATTTGCCAGGGGAGGATTTTAGGGGCAACCTTAATTACTCTCCGAAGTCCTAAACGCCTTACAAGTCCGGCCGCGCCAATATCAATACCAATTACTTTAAGCTCGCCGTTGCTGCTTTCAAAAACAATATCGTTAACCCGGACCAACCTTTTGTCGTCAATATCGATAACCTGTTTATCTAAAAGGTCCTCATTTAAATAAAAATCCCCTTCGTCGAAGGGGAGTAATGGCGCTTTTTCATCGTTAAGAATCGCAAAGCTTCCTTTCCATGTAAGGAAGGTAGGCGAAATCGTAAGCTTCTTGCCTTTTGTTTTGATAACGATTTTAGAAACAGAAGGCTGTGGCGTGCTTTGTAATACCGCAAAATCTACCATTTCCCCAAAAATTTTCCGGTTTAAGTATACTTTTTTGTTTAATAAATCACTTAAATAAAGCATAGGTTTTACTGGATATTAATTATTGTAGTTTCGTAACTTAGGGTCTGTCAACCCCATAGAAATTACTCTACTTGACACCTAGCAACTGATATGCTAGAGTGCTAATACATTCAAATTGAATATGGAAAAAATAGTACCAATCATACCAATTAGAGATGGAATAATTTTCCCCAATACGGATTCGGTTCTGACTTTCGGAAGACCAAAGAGTTTGGCAGCATTAGAGTCGTCTTTTAGTCAAGAAAGAATTGTCGGTTTTGTCTTGCAGAAGAATGCAAAATTAAATGATCCCTCTCCCGACGATCTTTACAGAATCGGCACATTATCTCACATCGAGCGCATGATTAAAAGCGATGGCGAGATCAACGCGCAGATTAAAGGTCTTTCCAGAGTTAGAATTATCGAGTTTATGGATGATTCTCCGTATTTAATGGCCAGAGTTGAGGAAATCACCGAAGAAATTTCAGACTCACCGGAAATAAAAGCTTTAACCAATCATTTAGTCTCGGAATTCAAGCGGGCAATTAATTTGGGTAAATTTGTAGACTTCTTAGTGTTTATGAATGTAATGTCGGAAAATACGCCCTCGCAGTTGGCGGATTTAGTGGCATCGGTTTTGGATCTAAAGCCGGTTGAAAGACAAGAGCTTTTGGAGGAAACGGATGTTCGAAAACGTTTGGAAAAAATTGTTGAAATTTTAAGCCGCGAAATAAAAATTTTAGAGCTTGAGAAAAAAATTGCTTCAAAAACCCAAGAAAGGTTTGAAAAAGGAGCACGCGAAGTAATGCTTAGGGAAAGACTTAAGACAATTGAAAAAGAGCTTGGTGAATCTGATGAGGATAGCGAAACAAAAGAGTTGATGGATAAGCTTAAAAAAGCCAAAATGCCAAAAGATATCGAGGAAAAAGCCAGAAAAGAAATTACCAAGCTTTCGCAAATGAACCAATTTAATCCGGAAGCGGGTTACATCAGAAATTACTTGGATTGGCTGCTTGAATTGCCCTGGAGTGTGGTTAGTAAAAATACGGTTAATATCAAACAAGCGGAAAAGATCTTAGATGAAGATCACTACGGCTTGGAAAAAATCAAAGAAAGAATTGTTGAATATCTGGCTGTGCATAAGCTTTCGGGTAAAATGAAAGGGCCGATCTTGTGTTTCGCCGGACCTCCGGGAGTTGGAAAAACTTCAATCGGTAAATCAATTGCCAGAGCCTTGGGTCGAAAATTCGTTAAAATTTCGCTTGGGGGAATAAGGGATGAGGCGGAAATTAGAGGACACAGAAGAACTTATGTCGGAGCATTACCGGGCCGGATAATCCAGGGTATTAAAGATGCAGGGACAAAAAATCCGGTTTTTATGCTGGATGAAATTGATAAAGTCGGTGCAGATTTTAGGGGCGATCCATCCTCAGCGCTATTGGAAGCTTTGGATCCTGAACAAAACAATATGTTCTCCGATCATTATTTGGAAGTACCGTTTGATTTGTCCGATGTAATGTTTGTCACGACTGCCAATGTATTGGACACCATTCCGCCGGCTTTAAGGGATAGGCTAGAGGTAATTCATTTCGCCGGTTATACGCAGGAAGAAAAATTCCGAATTGCTAAAGACTTTTTAATGAAAAAACAAATGGAAAGCCATGGGCTAGATGCAAAAAGAGTCGAAATTTCCGATGATGCGCTTAGGTTTATTGCCGATCATTACACCAGGGAGGCCGGAGTAAGGGCGCTTGAAAGGCAAATAGCTTCGATTCTCCGAAAAGTTGCCAAGCAAGTGGCTGAAGGTAAAAAAGATAAAGTAATTGTAACTAAAAGCAATGTTACCAAGTTTTTGGGGCCGGCAAAGTTTAATTCAACATCTGTTGAGAAAAAAGACGAAATCGGAATGTCCACCGGACTGGCTTGGACCGAAGCCGGCGGAGACATACTATTTATAGAGGTGGCATTAATGCCGGGTAAAGGGCAACTGATTTTAACCGGGCAGCTTGGAGACGTGATGAAAGAATCCTGTCAGGCGGCAATGAGTTATATTAGGGCTAGGGCAAAAGCTTTGGGTTTGGATGAAAAGTTCTATCAAAAATTAGATGTTCACGTGCATGTTCCCGAGGGTGCGGTGCCAAAAGATGGTCCGTCGGCCGGCATTGCTATTACTACCGCTATTACTTCGGCTTTAACAAAAATTCCGGTTAATAGACGGGTGGGAATGACCGGGGAAATAACTTTAAGAGGAAGGGTCTTAGAAATCGGCGGAGTAAAAGAAAAAATAATTGCTGCGCACAGGGCCGGACTTAAAACAATAATTTTACCCAAAGATAACAAGAAAGATTTAGAAGATGTTCCAAAAGAAGTTATCAAAGATCTTAAGTTCATTTTCGTTGAGCATATGGACGAGGTTTGGGATCACGCATTAACCAAATCGCTTCAGCCAAAACCGGAAACACCAATTAGACCTCGTCATGTTCTTCACGCAGTTCCTCCTGAGCCTGTTGATTAAAAGGCTCCTCGTAAGTCTATTGACATCCAGATAAGTATCGGCTTTAATGAGACAAGATGCTTGATAAATTTATCAAACACAAAAAGTATTTATTTCTTTTCCTGATTATTTTCCTAGGTGCATTTTTAAGATTGTATAAGGTGCCCGCTGTTCCCCCCGGATTGTATATTGATGAGATTTCAGACGCTTATAATGGGTATGAAATTTTGACAAAAGGTGTGGATGAGCATGGAGCCAAATATCCTTTATGGTTTAAAGCATTCGGAGAATACAAGATGCCAATGTTTGTGTATACGGCTGCGGGTTCAATCGCGCTTTTTGGCCGAACCGATTTTGCTGTCCGTTTTCCGGCGCTTGTCTGCGGAATTCTGACTTTAATAATTTTTTATTTTTTGGTTGAAAACCTTTCCAAATTTATCAAGCAAAAAATACCGTTTCCGCCTTCATCGTTGGCATTAACGTCAACTTTAATATTAGCAATTTCTCCTTGGCATATTCAATTCTCCAGAGCAGGTTTTGACGCTACAATTGCTTTGCCCTTTTATCTTTTGGGGTTGCTTTTTTCAATTTTAGCATACAAAAAAAAGCAGTCGTTTTTACTCACATTAAGTTTTATTTGTCTTGCTCTAACAGGCTATTCGTATAATGCTTACAGACTTTTTGTCCCTGCTACTTTTTTGGTTATTGCGGCAATTTTTGTTATCAAACAAAAACAAATGTTAAAAGGAATTATTCTAAACGCAATATTTTTTATAATCATGATTTTACCGATGGTTATTTTTACATTCACAGGGGCGGGAATGGAACGCTTTGCCCAAACTTCGGCTTTTACAGCTTATGCAACTTCCTCGTTAATCGAAAAAATAATTCATTTACCGATAATATTCTTGAACAATTATCTTTCGTATTTTTCGCTTAATTTTTTATTCAACGTGGGGGATGGAATAGGTAGGCATCAGATGGTGGGTTTCGGACCGATGCCATATTGGGAGTTTCCATTTCTTATAGTTGGGTTATACGTCTTTATTAAAAATTGGAAAAATCCATTTAATTTAATTATTTTTGCTTTGCTTTTTGCAGTCCCGTTTTCCGCAGCGGCGACTACTCCAAGCCCCCATACCCTAAGGTCGCTTCTTATGGTAATTCCCTTAACGATAATAGTTGCCTACGGATTTCTTTGGGTAATGGACAAGCTTTTAAAAGGGAAACGCATTCTTATTTTTTTAGGAATAATCGCTTTAATTTCATTTGAATTTATATTTTATCTGCATTTTTATTATCAGCATTATCCGATTATAAATAGTTATGATTGGGGAGCCGGATATGAGGAAATGGTTGCAAAAACGGTCAAGTATCAGCCAGAGTTTAAGCATATTGTTGTAGACCATAATTTAGGAATTGCCGAGATACCGCTTTATTATGGTTTTTATACGGGTGATAAATTAAAACCGCAAGTTGTTCTATCTTCCTGGCACAAGCCAAAAGATTGGGAAAAGGGTACGACGCTTTATATCCGCGCTTTTTATAATAGAAATGTGATTCCCAATACGATTGATACGGTTTATTTACCGGGTAAAAATAAAGATATTTTTGCAACATTCCAGAAACTATGAAAAAGAAAATTACAAGATTATTTTTACTAATTACACTTGAAATTGAAATTGCAGTTTTAGCGTTTTGGCTTTTGCACTGCAAGGATTTTCAGGAGATTTTGCATGTTAACTTCGGACAACTAACGCTACAGCTTAAAGGGGAAACTGGGCAGGATTTGGGAGTGCCACTTTTAATTGTCAGGCTTTTCCATAATAAATTAATTGATGGAACTTTATTAATAGTTAAAACATATTTTAGATTTTGGGATTTTCTTTTTACTGGTGGATTGTTTCCTTTTTTAGGAGGCTTCGGAATTATGAGTGCAGGTTATTATTTTTTTGCTTCAACAGTTAAACGCGCATGGCAATGGATTTTGTTCATCTTATTCTTGATGTTTCCATTCGTGGAACTTTTTCTTTATGCAAAAGTACCTTTTTTAATTCGCATTGGTTTGTTTTATGCGGTATTTGGATTTATTTCATTATTAGGTATAAAAAAATTTCTCTCCTTACAAAAATGGGGATTTGTAATACTAATAATTTTAGTAGCTGTTTTTATTTGGTGGTTTGCAATTACCGATTTTCACTTCGCGAATCTTTGCTACCAATATCCATAGTTGATCAGCTTTCTCTGGAAACAATGGTTAGTGAGATTACTTCGGCCCTTTTAAAAATACGGTGTAAAAGCGGCACGTAAATAGACGCGACATTTTGAACGACGTTCCATTTATTTTTATAAACTATTCTGGATTTTTGAACCATATTAATGTGTTCACTTTCTGTTAAAGTCGCCGGAATTAAGTAACAGGTAATAGTTAAAAGCAGTAACCAGTTTTTGGGCAAGAAATTAAAAACCGAAACAATTTCCGAAAGGGGCGTTGTTGCTAAGAATACAAAAACAGATAAACTGACAATGATAATTCGTAAAGATGCGATATATCCAAATAACAATCTTTGTTCAAGATTAACAGTTGAATTAAATATTGTTTGGGAAAGTAAAATAATCAGACAAATTGGAAGAATCACTTTTAGGCGCTTAAGCAGTGAATACTTAGTGGGGATTAGTATTGCCGCAATAATTAAGAATAATCCGGTTAATAAAAATGGATTCTTAGTCAAAAATACAAAAAAATTTATAATCAAAAGTAAGGCAATTTTTAAAATAGCAAAAATTTTTTTCATAAAATTGGCTGGGGAATTTTAATCCCTAATTTTTTAAGTTCTTTTGTGTGGGAAAAAACCGATGCTGCGGTTCCTTTTAGAATAATCTCCCCTTTGTCTAAAAGTACAACTTGGTGGGCATATTCAAGCAAAAAATCCGTATCGTGTTCAACCACAATAATTGTTTTTTTGTAATCTTTATTAATTTTCCTAAGTAGTTCGTAAAGATTGACTGCGCCTTTATAATCAAGCATTGCCACCGGCTCATCCAGTACGATATATTCCGTATCCCGGGCCAGCGTACTGGCGATGCAAACTTTTTGCTTTTCGCCTAAGGATAAAGTTTGCGGATCGCGTTTCTCAAAACCCTTAAGACCTACCATTTCCAAAGCTTCGTCAACTTTTTTATTAATATCGGTTTGTTTACTAAGTCCAAAAGCAATTTCGTCAAAAACAGTTAAATTAAACAACATAAAATCCGGATTTTGGAAGAGCATCCCGATTTTTTGGGCAAAATAAGATACCGGCTTTTTTCTAGTATTAATGTTGTCAATCAGAATATCTCCGCTCAATTTTCCGTCTATTTCATGAGGAATAAGTCCGTTTAAAAGTAAACTTAAAGTTGTTTTTCCTGAACCGTTTATGCCAGTGATGCCTAAAAAAGTTCCTTTCGGGATTTGTAAGGAAACGTTTTTTAATTGAGGAATTTGATTGTAGCTAAAAGAGACGTTTTTAAATTGTATGCCGTTATTCATATTAATCTATTTTTTTGGGTGCAAAACGGTTTAAACCGAATTTGTAAACTAAAATCCAGGCAACGCCAACATCCACAAAACTTTGGACAATATTAAATAGCGCAATGATTTGCCAGGGAATTATTATCATGGCTTTGGCAGGTGTTAATCCTGTCCAAATCGGGATGGCGTAAAAATAATTAAGCGGAATAATAATTATGCAGCGGATAAAAATTGCAATAGATAAGGGAATTATGAATTTCCACCATTTTTTGTAATATTCAAAAATATTCCCTTTTTTGTATGTCCAAATTCCAAGTAGTAACCAAACGGGGAAACTGGCCAGCCACTTCATTGAGGCGCCAAGCCAAGTATCCGGCGCAAAAAGCGTAATCATAATTGCTCCCATTACGGAAACGATAAAAGCCATGCGTGGGCCAAATAAAAAGATGCCGATAATCCAGGTTACGGCAACTACGTCAATCCACATTCCAAATTGCGGTGATTGATAGCCGATATGAATTAACTGAACAACTGCCGAAATTGCGGCTAAGCCGGCGGCTAAAGCAATTTCTTTTGTTTTTAACTTTCTCATAGATTCGAATTCCTCACTATGACCCTGAGCGTAGTCGAACGGGTCATAAAAAATACCCCTTTCGGGGGTATCAAAATTCAAACTAGCGGAATATTTAATTCCTAAGTTTGTGTTCTTACTTTCATCCCGACTGTACGGTCGCTGTCTGAGTTACACAGACTCGTGTCATTTTATTGACTCGTGGAGTTTAACCACCGATTTTGATTTTCGCATTACCCCGAAAGAACTTTATCTAGAATAACCGCTTAAATATTTTTTGTCAAGATTTAGTTTGATTATCAATAATTGATAGAAATCATATGATAAACTTAACTGGTATGGTTAAACTAATTATTTTTGACTGGGATGATGTTTTTACAAAAGGATCAACGGAAGGATACTTTGCCTGTTATCATGGCGGAATGGAAGAAGTAAATATTCTTTTGGAACCCGAAGAAGAAAAGAGAAGAATTAAATCCAAATGGGGAAAAACAATTCCGGAGGAATTTGAAGAATTACTCAAAGAACACCCTGAATTAGTCAATAAAGCGGTAAAAAAATTTAACCAGTTAATGTTGGGCGAAACATTTGTTAATCAATTGTCGATTGTCGATGGTAGTCAGGAGTTGATTAGTCATTTAGCAGAAAAATATAAACTCGCAATTGCATCAGGAGTTAACCCAAAAGTACTCAAGGAAAAAATCTTTCCAAAATTTTCTATACCTGACAAATTCAGTGCAATAATTACAGTTTATGATTTAGAAGATCCATCACAAGCAAAACCCAATCCTTATATGCCTAACGAAATCATGAAGAGATTGGGAATAACCCCAAGTGAGGCTATATTGGTAGGAGATGCAAAGAATGATGTTCTGATGGCTAAAAATGCAGGCATAGAGCCTGTTGTGGTTTTAACCGGTCATTTAAATAGAGAACAGGCAGAAGAATTGAATGTAAAATATATTATTGAGAACGTTACAAAATTAGAAGAGGTTCTCCCTTTAATTACTTAATCGAGTACCGCTAACGAATCTTATTTTGAACCGCTGTTAGCTCATTTCAATAAATTGATGGATACTTATCAAACAAGATAATTTTTAAAGACCAGTGTATAATGTAAATTGTGATTATTACTAAATCAGAACCTTTTA
>Ga0182027_10002822_pt1 | contig 27896 bp, 24 predicted proteins | sample 712E1DmetaG_FD_121300 | JGI IMG/M metagenome (GOLD analysis project Ga0182027, IMG submission 121300) | Permafrost microbial communities from Stordalen Mire, Sweden - 712E1D metaG (Illumina Assembly) | ecosystem: Environmental > Terrestrial > Soil > Wetlands > Permafrost | place: Sweden...
CACCATCAGCCCGCCGGGTTTGCGCGCGATGCCGCCAATCGCGCTGAAATCCACCTTCAACATCATCGGGTAAATCATCAGCCACAGCAGCACGCTGATGGGCACGTTCACCCGCGAGCCGTGACCGAATTCCAGCTTGCTCAAGGTGGCCGTCACGCCAGGCAGCAGCTTGCCCAAAGCCACGCCGGCCACCATGCAAACCAAAACCCAGAGCGTCAGGTAACGCTCGAAGAAAGCGAGGCGTTTCGGAGCCGAAGCGGCATGAGTGTCGTCAGCCACAGGAGCAGCGGGCTTAGTTCAGGTTCAACACGGACATCACCGCCGGCGAAGTGTGTTTGGTGTGGACTTTGTCCGGTCCGACCACCGTGTTGAAATTGGAAATGATCAGCCTGCCCTTCCAGACGATCGGTTCGCCCGGCTCGTTGATTTCGCCGTGCAATCCGTCGGTGTCGCCATTTTGCGCCAGCACGGAGATTTTTCCGTCCGGCGTCACTTTGGCAATGGCGTTGTTGGAAAAATCCGCCACGTAAATGTTGTCCCGGTCATCCACACAAATGCCGTCGGTCGTCCGCATGCTGGCTTTGGTCGCCTGGGCGAGAAAGCCGGGCAATTTGGGATCCAGCGAGTAATCCAGATCGGTTTTGGCAAAGATGGCGCTGCCCGTCACCTTGCCGGCGGCATCGAAGGTGAACTTGTGGATCGCCCCGTCGCCGAAGTTGCCGATGTAAAGATTTCCTTTGTGGTCAAAGACAATGCCGTCCGCGCCGTAGGGGCAATTGGTGTTGCGCGTGACCAGGGTGGTGAGGAGATTCGGGTCCAGCAGCGTGTTGGAAACCTTCACGTTCTTGTCCTGGAGCTTGAAGCGATACACGCCGCTGACCATCATGCCGCTCGGACCGGTTACCTTGGTCATTAAACTTTCGGTCACGTAGATCGAATCGCCGTGCACTCGGACGCCGTTTGGATGCTCCATGCCTTCGGCGATGACGGTGCAGGATTCCACCTGGTCCCCCCGGATGCGCAACCGCAGCATCCGGCCTTTGAATTGGGTCGGTTGGGAACCGGACCAGCCCTGATTGTCGCAAACATAAAGATCGCCATCGGGACCGAACTCGATGCCCATCGGACAGGCGACGCCGGTTTCGGTCAGCGGCGGCACTTTGACCCAGACGCGCGGCACGAAGTCTTTGCCGATCTTGAGGAGGCACGCGGGCTTGGTTTGATCGGCGAAATTCGGGCAGGCCACGACCAGATCGCCGTCCGGCGCGATGGCCATGCCGTCGGAGGTGGCGACGGCGTCCGGCAAGGCGGCAAACAGCGCGGGTGTTTGGAGGGAGGGCTGGGACGCCACCGGGGGAGGAACGCGATTCGGCTGCTCCGGATTGGTGGCGCAGCCGGCGAAGGCGAGCGCGGCGCTCAACAACAGCAATTTTGCGTGGTTCATTTTGTGTTTGGTTTATGTCAGGATGGTTCCTGTCTTTTGTTCGTCTTCCGTCGGCGACAGTTCTAAACATCTCGGCCCGCTTCCGACACCTGAGTTGATGGAAACATGGAGAAAATCGTTTCCTTCGTCAATCTGAAATTGGAGACCGATTCTGAGGCATCCGCCCCGTTTGTCGTTGCGAACTTGGAGACAGGCGGTTACAAGCATCGGGAGAACTTCTTCCATGTTCGATGCGATGCCATTGCAGCCGGATCAGTCTCTTGCGCGGGGCCGGTTTGTCCTCGTCAAACGCCTGGGGCGCGGAGGCATGGGCGAGGTCTGGCTGGCCCGGGATGAACGGCTGCGGGAACCAGTGGCGCTGAAGTTCCTGCCGCCGGAAATTCGCGGCGATGCGGGCGCTCTGGATGATTTGCGCCGCGAAACCGCCCGCAGCCATCAACTGTCCCATCCCAACATCGTCCGCATCCACGATCTTTACGAAGACCCGGACGGGATGGCGTTCCTTGTCATGGTATACATTGATGGGCCGACCCTGGCCGCTCTCCGGCTCCAGCAACCCTCCCGCGTGCTGTCGTGGGATTTTCTGCGGCCGCTGGTCGCGCAACTCTGCGCGGCGCTGGGGTACGCGCACGACGAGAAGGTCATCCACCGGGATTTGAAACCGGCGAACCTGATGGTGGACAGCCGGGGGCGGTTGAAGCTGACGGATTTCGGCATCGCGGCGGTGGCGAGCGACTCGATGAGCCGGGTTTCGGTCAGATATTCGACCAGCGGGACGCTGCCCTACATGAGTCCGCAGCAGGTGACGGGCAAACGGCCGCAGACGACGGACGACATTTATGCGCTGGGCGCGACGCTCTACGAATTACTGACCAGCAAGCCGCCGTTTCACAGCGGAGACATCACCCACCAAGTCTTGCACAAGACGCCGGAGCCAATGGAGTACCGGCTGGCGGCTTTGGGAATACAGAACGACATTCCGCCGGAGGCGGCGGCGCTCATCATGGCCTGTTTGGCGAAGGAGCCGGGGCAGAGGCCGCAGAGCGCGCGGGCGGTGGCGGAGTGGATTGGGCTGGAGTTGGAGGTCAAGCCCTCGGCGGAAAGTCTGGCGGCGGCACTCTTTCCCCAGACGCCATCCCTTTCGGAGGCGGCGGCGGATGAGCCGGCAGAAGAGGTCCGCTCCAAGCCGGCGGTTCTGGGGCGAAACCTGGCGGCGGTTGGGATAGTGGCGCTGGTGTTGACGGCAGCTTTTTGGCTCCGCAAAGATAGTCTTCTTCATAACCGTTCCAACCCGCCCGCGGCGGCCAGCGTTCCCGGCCAAGCCGAGCCGCCGGGCGAGTTGCAAGCGCGGCCCGCCGGCGCTACCCCGCAAGCCGCCGCTACCGCAGACGCCCAGACGCCAGAGGCGGTTGCCCCAATCGTGGAAGCTCCAAAGGCGCCGCCGCCACCTGCGGTTGGATTGAACCAGAATGAAACAGGGACACCCGCCACGATCGCTGGAAGAGCCGGAAGCCCCGGCGCGACAGACGCCCCCAGGATCACGACACAACCGGCCAGCCAGTCCGTTCTGCCGGGCGCCAATGTCACCGTCAAGGTGACGGTGGCTGGCGCCGGCCCTTTCACCTACCAATGGAAGTTCAACGGCGCCAATCTCCCGAATACAAACCTCATACGCACGGTGGCGGGCAATGGCAAACTGGGGTATTCCGGGGACGGCGGCGCGGCCACGAACGCCAGCCTCAACTACCCCTGTGGCGTGGCCCTGGATGCCGCAGGCAACCTATATATTGCTGACAACAACAACGAGCGCATTCGCAAGGTGGACACTAAAGGCATGATCACCACGGTGGCGGGCAACGGCAACAAGGGGTTTTCCGGCGACGGCGGCCCGGCCGCCAGCGCCAGCCTGGATACGCCCTACGGTGTGGCCTTGGGCGCTGCCGCCAATCTGTATATTGCTGACAGGACGAACAGCCGCATCCGCAAGGTGGATAGCAGAGGCATCATTACCACGGTGGCGGGCAACGGCAGCAAAGGGTATTCCGCCGACGGCGGCCCGGCTGCCAATACCAGCCTGAATCTCCCCCTGGATATGACTTCCGACGCCTTCGTCAACCTGTATATTGCCGATTACAACAACAACCGCATACGCAAGATGGACGCCCAAGGCATCATCACCACAGTTGCGGGCAATGGCAATGCCAGTTATTCCGGGGACGGCGGCGCGGCCAACGATGCCACCCTAAACAAACCGGCCGGAGTGGCCTTCGACTCCTTCGGCAACCTGTATATTGCCGACTGCTACAACCACCGCATTCGCAAGGTGGATACCCATGGCATTATCACTACCGTGGCGGGCAACGGCGCTTCGGGTTATTCCGGGGACGGTGGCGCGGCGACTATCGCCAGCCTGGGCTATGTCCATCGCGTGGCCTTCGACGGCTCCGGCAACCTGTATATTGCCGACTCCTCCAACTACCGCATCCGCATGGTGGGCACGACCGGCGTCATTACCACAGTGGCGGGCAATGGCTACGGAAGCACAGGAGGAGACATTATTGGCGGCGGAGCCTATTCCGGGGACGGCGGCCCGGCGACCAGCGCCAGCCTCAATTACCCTTTCGCCGTGGCTTTCGACGCCGCCGGCAACCTGTATATCGCCGACTCATCCAATCACCGCATCCGCGAGGTCCATTTTGCCGGCTATCCAACACGGACGTTGACCAATGTCAACGCTAATAATGCCGGCGACTACACAGTCGTCGTCACCACTCCTCACGGCAGCGTGACCAGTAATGTGGCCAGGCTCACCATCAACACGACCCGGTAGCAAAACTCAGAATAGCGCGTCGCCATATCCGAAACGATGCCATTGCGGTTGGAACAGACTCTTACGCGGGGCGGTTTGTCCTCGCCAAACACCTGGGACGCGGCGGCATGGGCGGCGTTTGGCTCGACCGGGATGATCGGCCGCTGGAACCGGTGGGGCCGAATGCTCCGGCGGGCTTGCGCTTGGCACGGGCCGCCTTTGCTGATAGAACTCGGACATGAAGTCATTAACTGAATACCTGTCGTTCCATGTCCCGTCCCGGCGGGGATTTGTGAACATCACCGAAACCGTGGAGGGGCTTGTCAAGAAGAGCGGGGTCCAGGAGGGCCTCTGTCTGGTCAACGCGATGCACATCACCGCGTCCGTGTTCATCAATGACGCGGAAGACGGCCTTTTGCACGATTACGAAGTGTGGCTGGAGCAGTTGGCGCCGCACGAGCCGGTTTCCCAATACCATCACAACCGAACGGGCGAGGACAACGCCGATGCGCATCTCAAGCGCCAGGTCATGGGCCGGGAAGTAGTCGTCGCCATCACCGGCGGCAAACTGGATTTCGGCCCATGGGAGCAGATTTTCTACGGCGAATTCGACGGCCGGCGGCGCAAGCGGGCGCTGGTGAAGATCATCGGGGAATGAGGCGCGCGGCGCGGCGGGCTAACGTGGCGACAAAGGAGCAAATGCCGGTGAAGGAACAAGGCCACGCCGGTATCGGGGTGTCACCGGCAAAAAAGGCTTGATAATGGGCCAAACCAGTAGGAGATTCCCACCATGACAGTCGTGACAGACAACAAAAAGCGAGTGACCCTGCGTCTGGCCCAACCGGGGGACAGGTTCGATGTCCAGGCAGCCTCCGATGGGAATTACATCTTGACCAAGCTGGTGCCCGCACAGCTAAAGGGTACCGCGAAGGTTCGGATTGAAAAGCGCGGCCAATATCATGTCGGTGTCTTGGACCACCCGATAAATGAGGAAGCGATCAAAGACGCGGTTGCTGAGTTTCCATGAACTTGCAGGTGATCAGGCTGGCAACCCTTGATCAGAACCTATCCCATTCGTCCGTTGATGTGATCCTCTGAGATATTTCTAGATCCTCAAGCCCCGGCAGTGGGCGCGGCCGGGACGGCGGATGTTTCCACAGGCGCGCTTTTCCACAACAGTGTCCGGAGAGGAGGCGGTTCGGGGACGCGGAGCTGGTTGGTGGTGATCAATCCCCGCTCCCAGGCCATTAGGTAAATCTCCGACAGGGCCTCAAAGCTCGAATCTGTCGCATAAAGGGTCAGCGACTGGCCCTGGTCAATCCACTTTTGGCGGCGCGCGGCGCATTCGATCAGCCAGCGCGGCTCGATTTCAAAAGCCGTCCGGTAAATCTCCCGCAACGATTGTGGAATCCGTTCGATCTGCTGGAGGGAACGCTCGTTGCGCCGCAACTCCTCTTTCATGGCATCGTCCCACAGGTTGAGCCGCCGCAAGTCCTCCACGAGATGCAGGTTCCACGGCCCGCGCGCGCCGCCCGCGCCCTCCGCGAACAAGGTCCTGGCCGCCGGCTCGATGGAAGGCGTCACGCCCACAATCCACGAGCCTTCCAGCGCCGGGCCGATGGCGGTGACCGCGCTGTTGCGCATTCCGTGGCGTTTGACGCTCTCCCGCGCGAACGCCCAATCCAGGCTGCCCGACCGGTCCACGCTCACGGCCTGGCCGCGCTGCTCTTCCAAAAGGGCCAGCGTGTCCGCGGGCAACAGGCCGCCACTCCATTTCGATCCGGCATAAGCCGGGCACGGGCCGCGTTCCCGCGCCAGCGCCGTGGATTCCAAAATCGCGCCATAGGAAATCAGTTCCATGCCGCGGTCGGCGAATTCCGCCGCGGCAGCGCCGGCATAAGGGAGGCGCAATTGATAAAGAGCCTCCTGAAAACCGGTGATCCCCAGTCCGACGGCGCGCTGTTCGCGGGCGGCCGCCCGCAACGCGGGCGAGGGAAAGGCGCTGAGGTCGAAGGCGTTGTCAAGCATACGCATCGCCGCCGCCACCGTGCGGCCCAGGCGGGCCGCGTCCAGGCCGTTTTCATCCACATGCGCCGCCAGGTTGATCGCGCCCAGCGCGCAGGCGGCCGGCGTGTGGAGCAGGGTGCCCGCGCCCAGTTGGGCGTTCCGCACCGCCCCGGCGGGATCCTGGAGCGAGCGCAGATTGGCGGCGTCCTTGAACGCCAGCCACGGCTGCCCCGTTTCGGCCAGCGAAGCCAGGATTTCGCGCCACAGTTCCAAAGCGGGGATTTGGCGGAATTCCTTCATCTCCCCGCGGGCCGCCCGGGCTTCGTATTCGAGGAAACGCTTCTGGAACGCCGCGCCAAAAAGCGGATGCAGATCGGGAACCTCCAAGGCGTCGAATAGCGGCCAAACGCCTCCTTCGCGGACGCGTTGCAGGAACAAGTCGGGAATCCAGGCGCCCTTGTTCAGATCGTGTTCCCAAGGCGGCTCGCCGGGGCGGGGACGCGCCAGAAAATCGGGCATGCTGCCATGCCAGGGTTCCAGCCAGGAGCAGGTCAGGCCCGCGCGCGCCTGCCGGCTCATCCGTCCGCCTGGTTGGCCGGTGATGTGTTCCAGATCGTGCCATCCCGTCGCCGCATAACAGGCGGCCAGGTGCGGTTGCGCCGTGCCCGCGTTAAAGAGCACCGGGGCGGAAGGGACAAAAGCAAAGGAGGAGAGCGCCTCATAAAATTCCAGCGCGCGCGCGTCCGCCTGGGCCCCTTCGCGCAATGCCAGTCCCATGGCCAAGCGCATCCAGAAGTACTGGGGAGTTTCGAGGAGCCGCTCCTTGTCACGCAACAGAAAGTCGGCGGACAACAGCCGCAGTCCCGGCGCGCTGAATTGGGCGTCGTGTTCCAACCGCAATCCGTTGGCCAGAAATTCCAGGTCAAAATCGGCCATTTCCGGCGCAAGCAGCCGCAGGTAGATTCCTTCGTGGATGTAATCGCTGAAACTGCGGCGGCAGACCGGTTCCACCTCCGCGCCCTCGACCCATTGGGGCAGCGCCTGCCGGTAAATGCTTCGCAACAGCAATCTGGCCGCCACCGTGTCATAGGCTGGATCGGCCGTCAGGCGCGACTCCGCGGCCAGCGCCATCGCTTGTTCCGGATCCTGGACGCCCTGCTGTTCCTGCCGCAAGGCTTCCTGCGCCAAGTCTTCAATCGAACACCGGTCTTCCAATCCGCGGCAGGCCGCCGCAGCCCAGGTGTGGAAACAGGAGGGCGTCATCGCCGGCGCCGGCTCCGGCACGGAAGCCGCGGCGGTTGTGGCAGGCCGGCCGTGGGCGGCGCGTTTTTCCCGTTCCACGCGCGCCCGCCGCCGCTCGTCGCGGTACAGAATATAACTTCGCGCGACCTGCCAATGTCCGTCCCGCATCAACTGTTCCTCCACCGCATCCTGGATGCGTTCGACCTCCAGCGGTTCGCCTCTGATGGCGCCGCTCAACACCCGTTCGGCCACGGCGTCCGCCGTCTTCAAGACCGCCGCCTGCGCCGCCTCCGGCAGGGGCTGATCGGGCAGAATTCCGTGGACCGCCTTGAAGGCGCATTCGATGGCCATAAAGATGCGCGCTTCGTTGAACTCCTCATGGCGCCCGTCCCGTTTGCGGACGAGGAACCGAGTTTCCTCGCGAGGATCAATCCCGATCATCTTGAGTTGGCCGGCGGCATCAATCATAAGGTCGTCAGTTTCATTGCAGCGCAGTTTCACCCAACCAATGGTGTATGGGCGAAACGATAACCCCACTAATAGGGGTTTTGCTTTGGGCTGTCAATGGTTTTTGTGAGCTTTTTCGTGAGGATTTTCGTGAAGGATTTTGTAACCCCGGTGCGGGAAAAACCGTACCGCTTTCCGAAAGCGGCGGCAAGCCGCCGCACTCCAAAAGCCCTCACATTCGCACCTCCGTCAATATCGCCGTCCAGCCAGGGTCATATAGGCCTGCTCCGGCGGCGCGGGGGTGCGGGATGGCCAGGCCACGGCCCGATCCACCACCCGCCGCATCTGGGTGAACCACCATTGCGCCCGTTGCACACGGCGTTGCCGGGCTGATGGCCGGCACCGTCTCCCGGCAAATCCGAGTTCCAGTTGGTTGACTTGGCTCTCTTCGATCACATTTTCGTAACGCATAACTATTATTCCTTTCGTTATGCGCGCCACTTTACGCGGAGCGGTTGGACAAAGGCTGTCCAACCCAAAAAATATTTTCTTACACTTTGAGAATGGATTTCGGTTACATTGGCCCCCGTTTCATGCTCATCGCCTTCCATAAACCGTTCGGGGTGCTGTCCCGGTTCACCGGGGACGGCTCGCCGAACCGGACGCTGGCGGAATTTGGGTTTCCCGCCGGGGTTTATCCCCTGGGCCGGCTGGATGCGGATTCGGAGGGGCTGTTGCTCTTGTCCGAGGAACGGGACCTCAACGCCAGACTGCTCGAACCGTCGCGCGCTCATCCGCGCGTTTATTGGGCGCAGGTGGAAGGCGTCCCCTCGGAGGAGGCGCTGAAAGAACTCTCGCGGGGGGTCGTGGTGCGGGGCCGGCGGACGCTGCCTTGCCGGGCGTGGTTGCTGGACTCGCCGCCGGCGCTGCCGCCGCGCGTTCCGCCCATCCGCTTCCGCAAGACCGTCCCAGATTGTTGGATTGGCCTGGAGTTGGTGGAAGGGAAGAACCGCCAAGTCCGGCGTATGACGGCGGCGGCGGGCCATGCGACGCTTCGCTTGTTTCGGGCGCAAATCGGGGGATTCCAAGCCTCCGATCTGGCGCCGGGCCAATGGCGGTTGCTCAACGGAAAAGAGCGCGCTCTGGCACTCGGCCGCGCCTGACCGGCCCGGCAAACCGCGTCAGTTCGGACTCCGCGGAGCGGCCTCGGGATTGTCCCGTTTTGCGCGCCGTTCAAAAAGCAGCCCGATCAATTGGCCGGTCTTTTTCGAGGAGATTCGGATGCGCAGGATTTTTCGCGCAAAACCACCCCTGGCCTTATTGGCCTCCATGAAGGCGGATAACTCATTGATCGCGTCACGCCGCCCCGGCGTCCTGGCCAAATAGCGGATCAGTTCGAAATCCGGGCCGAAATAGCCGGGCCGGATTGTGCGGATGAGGGGAGCCAGGATTCGCGCGCGCCAATAAAGGCAGGCGCGGAAGGCCCGCTGCTCAAATTCCGAGGGCGGGCAGTGGTATTGCTCGCAAAACAGAGACATGAAATCCCGCGGGACGGGCCTGGGATCGGTTTCGCCGGTTGGAGGTGAAGGGGATGGGTCCATGACATCAAGATGGATTGTCGCCAGCATCCGCGGCCTGACAAATCCCCTCCCCGCCGCGGCGCGAGGCGCCGCCATCCGCTCCAGCGGGAAGCGGGCCGGACATCGCTGCGAGATTCTTCGGCAATGCTTGAATCATGTTTGTATGGATTAGAACATTCATCCCGACTTTTCATTCAATCCGTCGCGCGCCAAAATCGGAAAACCCAGACGGCCCGCCCGGCCCGGCATCCATGCACCCTGCTCTCCTGCGACATCCATGCTGCGGAGACACCATAACGGTAATGAAGGCTAATTCAGTTGTCCATAGGCAATCCCTTATTTTTTCGTAGGCAAATCCCTTACAAGCCCGCCCCCCCCATTGCTCCTGGGGAGAGTGCGGTCCGCATCAAGCCCAGCCAATTCACAAGCTCCGCCCCGGTGCCAGGAACGTCCGCTTGACGATTCATTAAATGACAGTAAAATGACACCATGAAAACACTGACCGTGACTGCCGCCCGCCAAAATCTCGGCGCGTGGCTGAAGAAGACCCTTCAGGGCGAGGATATTGGCGTGATGATTGACGGCGCGGTGGTTGCGTTCCGCCCGGTCAAGGTCTATTCGGAGGATTACGCCACGCAGGAATACGGCGCCACGCCGGAGGAATTGGATCGGTTCGTTCAAAATGTCAACCGGGAATTGGACGCCGACCGAAAGGCCGGGCACCTCAAGCGGTTCAGCGGAAAGCTAACCCGTGGCTAAACCCACCGTCCTGCTCAGTCCGCGCTTCTTCGCCGCGCTCAAGAACCTCAGCGACGCGGATATGACGCGCGTGGAGGAGGCGTTGCGGGTCCTTCCCGACTGTTTCGGCCAACCGCACGCACATGCCGGCATCTCCATCCGGCGATTGAGGAACAATGTCTTTGAGTGCCGGGCGGGGCTGAAAGTGCGGCTGCTGTTTCGCGCCAGCGCGCAGGCTCTCGACATCTTTTTTGTGGGCAACCACGATGAGGTCCGGTGTGTCATTCGCGACCTTTGAGAAATCGGCAGGCAGGAGACTGTCACCGAACCATGCGCCCCGGCGGGCAACAAAACTCGAAAACTCGAAAACTCCCTTGCGCGCGGGGAGGAACGGAATTATACTTGCAAGAAACATCTGTGGGCGAGATGCGCTTTCTTTGTGCCCACACTGACCGATCAAACTCATGTATTTCGGAGCCGACTACCATCCTGAGCACTGGGTCCACCCTTACGCGGGTTCGCCGGAAGAACCGGAAGCCCGCTGGAAGAAGGACATTGAATTGATGCTGTCCGCCGGCATTAACTGTGTGCGGATGGGCGAGTTTGCCTGGGGCATTTGCGAACCCGAGGAAGGGAAATTTGATTTCGCCTGGCTCCAGCGCGTGATGGATCTGATGGGGGAAGTGGGCATCCAGGTGGTGTTGGGCACGCCGACCGCCGCCCCACCGGTGTGGCTGACCCGGAAGCATCCGGAAATCCTGCCCCTGGACGAGCGCGGCCTTCCGATGAGCGACGGCACGCGGCTGGCTTGCTGTTTGAACAGCGATCTTTACTGGGATTATTCCAAGAAAATTGTCCGCGCCATGGCGGAGGCGCTGGGCAAACATCCGCAGCTCATTGCCTGGCAAGTCCACAATAACGCCGGCATCCATTCCATGCTGCCTTGCTTCAATCAGGAAACGCGCCGGGATTGGCACGCTTGGCTGGAGGCCAAGTATGGAGAGATCGGGCGGCTGAATGACATGATGGGCCTGCGGTTTTGGGGCCAGGTGGTCACGGAGTGGTCGCAGGTGCCGATGCCCATGGTGGCGCCGGCTCCGCATAATCCGGCCTTGCTGATGGACTGGCGGCGGTTTTGCAGCGATACCATCGTGGCTTTTGTGCGGATGCAGTCGGACTTGTTGCGGGAACTGACGCCGCGCGCCCCGACCACCAGCAACGTGCGCGTTTTCGGCCATCAGGTTGACCTTTTCGATCTGGCGGGGGCGCTGGACTTCGTTTCGCTGAACAGCAACGCCACCATCCAGTCCAAGCCGGCGGTCAACGCCTGTGAAATAGATTTCCTGCGTTCGTTGAAGAAAACCGGCAGCAAGACGCCTGGAGGCGAGGAGGGTTTCTGGGTGATCGAACAGCGGGCGGGGCACGTCAACTGGCAGGAGGTTAATTCCCTGGTGCGTCCCGGCGTGGTGCGTCTGTTCACCTACCAACTGCTGTCGCGCGGGGCGGATGCCGTGCTGTTTTTCTTTTGGCGGCAGCCGCGCATTGGGACGGAGAAGTTTTATGGCGCCATCCTGACGCACAACGGACGCGGGGAGAACCGGGTGTACAAGGAAATCAGCCAGATCGGCGAGGAGATTAAGCGGCTTGCCCCCGCCTTGGAAGGCACCAAGGTGGCGGCCGAAGCATGCATTCTGTACAGCCATGAGAACGATTGGGCGCTCTCCCTCCCGTGCCAGCCCAATGCCCATTTCAGCCTGCGCCACCATGTGCAACTGTTCCACAGCGCGCTGCATGACCGCAATATCGCGGTGGATTTCGCGCGGCCGGCGGACGATCTCTCCCGCTACAAGCTGGTGCTGGCCCCATCCCTGAGCCTGCTGTCCGCCGTGGAAACCGACTTGCTCAAACTGTATGTGCAAAACGGCGGAACGCTCGTGGCCACCTGCAACTCTGGCCTGGTGGATGAGCACCACATCGCCGCCGGCGACGGTTTCCCGCTCAACATGACCGATTTGTTCGGGCTGGAAGTGATAGAGTTTGATCCGATTGAGCCGGATCATGAGAATCATCTCGCGTTCAAGGGCCTGTTTCACGCCAATCATCCCCACCGCGCCCGCCTTTGGTGCGATGTGATCGCGCCCGCCGGCTGCCAGGTTCTGGCCACTTACACGCATGATTTCTATTCGAGCCGCCCCGCCGTCACCATGAACGAATTCGGCCTGGGCAAGGCCATCTACATCGGCACGGTTTCCGACCAGCCTTTTTACTACGATTTGATTGACTGGCTGCGCACGATGTGCGCCCTGCATCCCTTGCTCAAGGTGCCCGACTCGGTAGAGGTGAGCATGCGCGAGAAAGCGGGCACGAAGATCTTTTTCCTGCTCAATCACCAGGCCGCCGCCGTGCGCATCACCTTTTACAAACCGATGCACGATTTCCTGACCGAGCGGACGTTCTCCGGCAACTATGACCTTCCGCCCCACGGAATCCTGGTGCTGGACGAAATCCACACCGACGACGCCGCGGCCCCGGCCGAAAGCCCTGGCGGCCCGCCGGCGGCGCGGCCGGCGGTTTGATCCCCGGTCCATCCCATGTCGAGCGGCCCGTTTTCATTTCCTCCGCGTCGTTCTCCGCCGCCGCCCTCCTCCTCCCGGCAACGGGCGCTGGCGCAGTGGCGCGGCTGGAATTGGAGCGGCGATGAAATCGCACGGCAAGCTTCCGGCAAAAAAGCCGCCGCCGTGCTGCCCCGCGTGCTGGCGGATTTGCGCATGGAGCGGAGGCAGGCGGAGGCGGAGATTCTGCATGTCTGGAGCCGCCAGATGGACCCGAACATCGTGGCGCACGCGCAGCCGGCGGGAATCCGCCGCGGCACGTTATTCGTCATTGTGGACAGCAGCGTTTGGCTGGACGAGATCGTGCGCTACCGGCGGCGCGAAATCCTGGAACGGCTGCAGAACAGTTTCGGGCGGGAATTGATTTGCAGGATCTCGTTCCGCCTGGGTTAGGTGCGTCCTCCGCCAGCCGGAGACAGGCCGGGAGGCGAAGGCGCCGGCGCCCTCGGCCCCAGGCCAAGCTTATTGCGCAGGTATGCGGCGGCCTGGGGAGTAAGCTGGCTTTCCATCTGCTCCAGCTCGTCGGCGCGCAATTGTTTCATCGAACGAAGGGCGATGCGCTGGGCGTTTTCCGGCGTATTCTTGGGAAGATGGTTCTGGTAGGCCTGCCATACCACCTCCGCCGTGCGCCGGAAATTCTCGCCCTGGTCTTCGTCGCCTCCGATCAGGCAGAGATACTCTTGCGCGATCTCGCCCAGGATGAACGCGCTCGCGTTGTCTGGATTCAATTCCAGGATTTCAGACTGGATTATTTTGAAGGCGTATGCCTCCACGGTCATATTGGTTTCGTCGCCGATGAGGGCGTTGGTGAAATTAAGTCTCAGGTAGTTGAACCAACGCGAAGCCTCCTGCGCGCGGTTATATTCATACAGAAGGACGACGGCGGTCTTGAGGAAATTCTTCTGGGCCGTCAGCACGACGAACTTCTGGTCCGGCTCCATTTCGCCCAGGGTCCGCTCGTAGGCGGCGTTGACCTTGGGCACCAGGTCCAAATTGGGCCAGAGAATGAAATTGTCCTCGGTGACATTCGTGACCCAGGGAGGCAGGGCGCCGCCGCGCCGGCAGGCCTGCTGCATAATGGCGTAGGCTTGGCGGCGGATGATGTTCTTGTCCTCCTGCGTCCCGTTGCGCACGCCCAAATCCGCCCAGTAAATGGCGTGGGCCTCGGGCAAACGCCAGTCCAGCGGCCCGTAGGTCTTGTCAATTTCCTGGATGAAGGCCGGGTCCATTTGGTAACCCTCCCGCAATTTTCGGACCCGTCCCCGATCCGCCGGGGTCTGCGGGTTGAGCAACGCGGCGAAATCGGGATGGCCGCCGAGGACGTTCTGCATTTGCTGGGCCCAGCGGAGTTTGTAGAGCATGTGGGCGTCGTCGAGATTCATGCCGATTTTATGGCGAAAGATCCAGGAAAGATCCCGGTAGATGCCGCTTTCGCCAGGGTTGAGTTTCAGGCCCTCGTGCAGGAGGTCCATGCCGCGCTGCACCCAGCGCCAGCGCTCCTCGAAGTCCTTGCACTTGACGGAGATGTTGTAGGCCATGTTCCAGGCTTCCTCCCGCCAAACCTCGGTGAAATGCGGCTCCAGCTTGGCAATCCAGTCGGACAACTGGACCATTTCAAAAAACCGGTCCTGATCCTGCAGATCGTTGGCCCGTATCCACAGGGCGTTGGCGATCAACCCGCGGAACCCGCCCAGGGCGATGGTGGTGAACGCCAGCAGCGGCGGGGCGTTGGACAGAACCGTCAGCCGCGTAAAGCCATAGGCCTGACGGTCCACGTTCAGCCGCCCCTGCATTTGCGAGGAGCCGCAAAACATTGCCGCCGCCAGCACGGCCAAAACCGGCTTATACAATCGCGCTCGAAAATTCATTCCTTCCTGCTTCAAACTAATGCACAAATCTCAAAATCCAAAGCCTAATATGTATCGCGTGTCCGCCCTGCCAATCCCGCCACAAATCTTGTCAAAAAGCAGTGGAACCGGCCAGGGAATGGCATTGAAAAGCGAAAGGTTTGGCTCAATATAACGACATGGAAGCCACTTCGCCTCAAGGGCCGCCACGCAAAGCGCCGCGCCGGAAGAAACCCGTTCTGGTGCTCGGCCTGGGCAACGACATTCTGAGCGACGATGCGGTGGGCTTGCATGTCGCGCGAGAAATCCAGCGGCGCCTCTCCGGCTCCGACGGGATTGAGGTCCAGGAAACTTCGGAAATGGGGCTGTCCCTTCTGGATTACATCGCGGGCTTTGAGGATTTGGTTCTGGTGGACGCCGTACAGACAGGACAGTCGCCGCCCGGCTTTCTCCATGAATTGGACGGCAGCCAGCTCAAGGTTCTGCCGATAGTGTCCCCGCATTTTCTTGGGGTTGGGGAGATGATGGCCCTGGGCAGGCAGTTGGGTCTGCCGGTTCCGAGCCGGGTCAAGATTTTCGCGATCGAAGTGCAGGACCCGTTCACCGTCAGCACCCGCATGACCCCAGCGCTGCGCCGGGTTCTCCGGCCCATCGCCGTGCGCATCCTGGCCGCCGCGCGGCAACTGGCCGCCGACCGGAATGGCCCGCGCCGCGGTTGAGCCAGGCATGGCGGGATTGAATCAAATGCTGTAGCGGCGGTCTGTGACCGCCGCCAATTAAAAACCCCTGAAGACCGGTTGGTCACGAACCGCCGCATTTTAACAGAATAGTGATTTCTGGCTCGATGATATATTGGAGAATGGTCGGACTATCATTGGCAGTTGTGTTTAGCGGCTGGCAAAGTTATCTTTGAGGCGCTATGAGCGTCTTGGAATTAAACGATGAGCAAGTGATTTCTCTTCTCCGGCAACTGCCGGCCGCGCGGAAGCGCACGGCTCTGCTGGCATTGGCTCAGGAGTCGCAAGTCCGCCGCGAAGAGCGATTGCGCTTCGGCGAAGCACAATTGCGCCGGATGTGTGCCGGGCGCGGGTTGGATTGGGACGGCCTCTCCGAAGCTGAACGTGAAACATTTGTGGATGGCTTGCTGCACGAAAAATAGCCGTGGCGATCACCGTCGTTTTCGATACGAACATTCTATTTTCCGCGGCCGGTTGGCGCGGCACTCCATTTCGATGTGTCGAACAGGCGCGGATGGGACGTATCCAGGCCGTGACTTGCCTGGAATTGATGGAGGAGTTGGCGGAGAAATTGGAGATGAAGCTGGGCTTTTCCCCGGAGCAAGCTTCTGAAACGCTGGCGGATTACTTGGGTTTCCTTCGGGTGGTGAGCATCCCCAAGCTCTTGAATGCGGTGTCACGCGACCCAAATGATCACAGGGTTCTCGAATGCGCCCTCGAAGGACGGGCGCAATACATCGTCAGCGGCGACAATGACCTCCTGGTGCTGAAAGAGTTCCGCGACATTCACATCGTCCGCGCCGGCGACTTCATGGGAGTTCTCACGAAGGGGACGGATTGAGCGTGATTCATTCCTCCCTAAGCGCATCGAGCAAGTCTCCCCGCAACGCCACCCGCGCCGCCGCCCACGTCCACAACATCCCGCTGCCCAGCACCAGCGCCATCGCCGCCGCCAGCGGGCCGATGGAGATGGGCGCGCCCGGCGAAAGCAAGACCGGCAGCACCGCCAGCCACGCCGCCAACATGCCCAGCAACAATCCCAGCGCCTGCAACGCCCCGTGTTCCCAGAGCACCAGCCGGCGCAGCGCGCGCGGCCGGAATCCCACCGCCAGCAGCACCGCCAGTTCCCCGCGCCGTTCCAGCACATTGCGCAGCACCACCACGCCCAGCCCCGCGCTGCCCAGCAGCAACCCCAGCGCGCCCAGCATCTGGAACGTGTTCAAATAAGTGTTTTGCACCGCGTTATAGGCGTTGAGCCGGTCGGCCGCCGGCGTCAGTTCCAGCCCCCGATCCTGCAACCCCTGGGCGAGCATCGCCGCATCCCCGGCCGCCTCTTTGGAGGGCGCGTCCGCCAGGAACATTCGATAGCCGCTCTCCCCCGGAAACCGTTTCACAAACTCCGTCTCGTCAATTAGCAGGCTTCCCTGCAAAATCGAATTCGCCACCGCGCCGACGATCCGCACCCGGAACGGATTCCCGTGCTCATCGGTGTAATCCAACGTGTCGCCGATCTTTTTTCCCAGCGCCCACTCAATGGACGCTTCATCGCCAATGGCCGGAATTTCATCGGCGCGGGAAGGGTCGCGGCGTTGCAGCGCCGTCCAGGGCCGTTGCGCCAAGGCCTTGTCCGCCAGCGCGCTGAACGTGAACGCGCGGCGCGCGTCCAGCAACTCCGGTTTGACCCCCAGCAGCCGCGGCGTCAGCGCCCGATTCAAATTCAGGCAACTGGCGTCGTCCCCGTCCCGCACCCGCATCTGCACAAATTCCACCCGGTCCAGGCTGGCCTCATGCAGCCCAAAAAAATCCCGGCCCGCTTTCGTGTTCAAGTCCTGCATCACCGGAAAGGCCGATTCCCCGATCAACGCAAAACCGCCTGTCCCCGAAGACCGCGCGGCGCTGTCCTGCCGCGCGTCCAGCTTGTTGGCTTCGACGGCGATGATCAAAAAACTTCCGCTGGCCAGCAGGGCCACCGTCGCCAGGCTTCGCTTGCGTTGCCGGGCGCAGCCGCGCATCCCCAGTTCGGCCAGCGAGAGCGGTTTGGAAACCCGCCCCTCCGCCAGCGACCGAAACCACACCGCCGCTCCCGCGATCCCGGCGATCAGCAGCAAGGCGCCTCCGCCAAAAAACGCTTCCACCGCCGAGCTGTCCCGTTTGCCCATCGCGCTGCCCGCCAGCGCCAGCGCGCCCAAAAAACTCCCCGCCGCGACCCAGCCGGCCCAACGCCGTCCGCCTTTGCCCGGCGCGGTTGGCCCCTCCAGTTCATTGCCCCGTTCCAACAACTCGCGGGCCGGGCGCTTCGTTTGCGCCCGCAGCGCCAGCCACATCACCGTCGCGCCGATGAGGATGCCCGCCGCGCCGCCTCCCGCCAGCGTCCCCACTGTCACATGAAAGCGCAGCGCGGAATTGGCCGCCGCCGCGCTCCACAACGTCGCCAGCCCCCACAGAATTCCGCGCGCGTACAAAACGCCGCCCGCCACGCCCAGCAACCCGCCCAGAGCCGCCACCGCCAGGCCCTCGCCCAGCAGCAGCCGCCGCACTTGTCCCGGCCGCCATCCCAGCGCCAGCAGAATTCCGATTTCCTTCGCCCGTTTTTCCATCCCCAGTTGGAACAGCAGCCCCAGCAAAATCAGCGCCGCCGCAATGAGGAAAAAGCTGAACGACAAAAACAGCCCCCCGAATTCCTGCGCCTGCCCGCTGGCCGCCGCCGCCAGCGCCTGCTCCCGCACCGGCAGGAACGACAACCCCACCGACGCCGGAGTTAGTTTTGACAAAATTTCTTTTTCCGCCGCCATGCTGCCGGCCCCGGTCTCGCCCGGCCACCGTATCGCCGTCAAATCCCCGAACCGGTTCCCCCACATTCGCTGCCCCGCCTGGAGCGTGACGAACGCCTTGGGAGTCCCGCGGTAATCCTTCCAATACTGTTCGTCCTTGGGCCGGATTTTCCCCAAGTCAATCGGAAATCCCGCGTCCCAGTTCGCCGTGGACTCCGCCTTGGCGATGCCGGGAAAATCCGGCAGCAACGACCGGTCCGCCGCCAGCCCTTCCATCGGGATGACGGCATAAACGCGGAAGCGGTCCTTTTTCTCCTCCATCCGCCGGATCGTGCCCGGAATAAAATAAGTCAATTCCACTTCGTCCCCCGGCCGGGCGCGCAAATCATCCGCCAGCCATTGATTGATCAGGATTTGATCGTCGCTCATCGGCGCCGGGACCAGCGGCGCGCCCGCCGCCGTCACCATGGAGTAAGGGGTGCTGTTCGTGCCGTCGCGCAGTTCGTTGGCAAAGTACGTCAAGATCAATTCCGCTCCCGGCGCGCGCGCCAGCGCCGCCTGCGCGATCGGCGGATCCAGAAACACCCGCTCGCTGCGCAGTTCCAAACCTCCCGGCGACGGGCGCAATTCGCATTGCGCGTCCGCCAGTGTCCAGCGCCGGCGCAACAAATCCGCCAAGTCCGCCGCATGGGTCGCGCCGCCGGCCAGTAGCAAGTTCGCCTTTCCGGCAAGCCCCACTTTGTCCTGCAAAAAATGCAGCGGCAGGAACGCGTTCAAAGGCGGAACTTGATTGGCCTGCAAACCAAACCGCCCCATTTCCGCGTCCGAAACAATGCCCTTGACAGCCAAACGAAATCCCGAGGCCAAATCCTCCTGTGGCGAAATCGGCGCATCGAGCGAAAGCAGCGAAGGCTTTTGCGCGCGCAGCAAAATGGTGTCGCCCCTCTTGACTCCCAACTGCCGCGCCAGCGGCTCATTCAAGACCACTCCGTTTGTCCAATCGTCCGCCAGTTTCGGCTCCGATTGCGCCAGCGCCCAAAAGCGTTCATTGACACCGAGAATTTGCGTGTGGTTTGCTCGTTGCGAACCGTCATTGTTGGCGGCCATTCCGGGCAACACCAGCGCCGCCGCCGCCAGCCCGTTGGTCAGGCCCGGTCGCAAATCATCCGCCAACCCTTCGCGAAAAAGCCGATCCTTCCCCGGCAGGGCAAAGTCAATCCTCCCCAGCCGCGCCAGCCCCATTTCGCGCAGACTTTCCCGCGCGCAATCCCCGACCGCCAGCGCGCCCACCAGCACCGTTACCGCCACCGCCACCCCCAGCGCTGACCCAAGATGGCTGCGCGCGTAAAACCGCAGACTGCGAAAAATCAATTGTCGCTTCCGCAGCAGGTCATTTTGAATTCGCACGCCCGGATGATGATGGATTGATGAATATGATTCAAACTGTTTTGTCTTGCAGCCCAGTAACCGGGCAAACCGGGGCTGGGACAGGCCGAGCTTCTCCCGCGTGGCCGCAATGCTCTTGTCTCACGCCGTTTTCTGCGCGCACCGAAAAGGTTTGGGATCAATCGTCCGTCGGGTGAACCCACCCCGACCGTCCGGAAGCACCTCCCAAACACTGACCGGCGTTGCCGTTCCGCGCTCAATTTTTTCCTTCGCGCGTATCATTGCGTTAATGGTGCGAGATTTCATAATATGAGCTTTTCGGTCCCGCGTCAGGGGGCGCCATGCACACAACTCCGCTCCTGACGGTGAAGGCGGGCTGAGGAACCGCGCCCCTAATCCGCGTTCGCTCCGTTGTCATCGCGCCGCAGTTCAAATTGCCGCCGCGCCAAAACTTCGCGCAATTCCCCCAGATGTTCCACGATCAAGTCCGGCTGGCTCGCCCGCAATTGTTCCAGCCGGTTGTAACCCGTCAGCACCCCGCACGAAAAAACGCCGCTCTGCCGGGCCGCATCCATGTCGTGCTGCATGTCCCCCACAAACATCGTTTCCGCCGCCGCCAACTGGTTCTCGGCCAGAACCTCCGCGATCTTCGCCCTCTTGTCCCACACCCCCAGATAGGCGCGCTCCATGAATTGATCGAAGCCGTTGACCGCCGTTTGCGCCGCGTAGTAATCCGGGTGAATCGTGCTCAACACAAACGAGCGAATCCCCTGTTCCCGGCAAAACACCAAAAATTCCCGCGCGTGCCCCAGTTCCTCCGCCGCCTCCGGCGCCTGGCTGAAATGCCCGTGGAACACCCGCTCCAATTCCGCCACCGGGACCTCCGGCAAAAATCGCGCGTAAAAATCCTGGAAGGGCAGGCAAAACTCCGCGCGGAACCGGTCCATCGTCCACGCCGGCGCCCCGCACTTGTCAAACACATAGTTGGTCGCCGCCAGGACCGCCGGCAAATCATCCACCAGCGTTCCCGACCAATCAAAAATGATGTTCCGAATCACCCTTCCAGTCTGCCTGCCCGCCCCAATCTGCAAAGCGCAAAATGCGCCGCTCCACCGGCCCGTTCCGTTGCATCTCCCGCGTGTCCACCCCGTTTATCCCCGGTCCGGCGGCCTGGCGGCGGTCGCGGCCCGGATGGCGGGCGGAAAAAAATGCAAAAAACGGTGAGTTTTTTGTTGCATTCCGCCGGCAGACAGTCAATAAACAGGCGTATGGCAACGAAAACAAAATCAAAACGCAAGCCCAGCGCGGCGTTCATGAAACCAGTCCAACCGGATGACAAACTAGCCAAGGTGGTCGGCGCCGCACCGCTTCCGCGGACGGAATTGACCAAAAAGCTTTGGGTGTATATCCGAAAGAACGGTCTGCAGGACAAGAAAGTCCGCACCCAAATCAACGCCGACGAAAGCTTGCAAGCCGTTTTCAACGGCAAGAAGAGCGTCAGCATGTTCGAGATGACCAAGTTGGTCTCCGGCCATCTGAAGAAGTAGTCACGCGGTTCACCAGCCTCATCAAGCGTCCGGTCCCAAGCCGGACGCGGGGGAAGTGTTTTGCCGATTCGCCCTGTTTGCGGCGCTACCATGCTGCGAATCCAGGGCCTTTCTGGTTTAGAAGCGCTATCCGCAGCCGTGCTTTGTCGTGTGGTTTTGATTTCAACGGGGACCTCCCTTTCGGGCTGCCTCATGGGCTGGCTGGCGCAAGTGTCTGATTCCCTGTTGGTTAAAACGAAACGGGGCCCGGCCGTTGAGCGCGAACCGGACCCCGCCCAATCCGCACACGCGGATTGGTGAGACACGCAATTGTAGGTAACGCAAGAAGTGTGCCGCATTCAGATTTGCGAAAGATTTTGCATCTTTCACAGCCCTCCTTCACCGCGCCCGCTTCTGATACTTCTCCAGCCGGCAATCGAACCCGCCAAAATCAACCGCCTGCCGATACCGCAGTTCCAAGGCAGGATGCGGCTTCTCCATGGACAGGGGATTGGCCAGGACCAGCCTCCCCCCCGGCCGCAGCACCGTGGCAGCCGCGGCGAATAAATCCCCCATCAGCCCGCGCAGATTGGCAACGGGAACGCGCCTGCCCAGGGGCGGATTGGTGATTACCAAGCTCACGCTGTTGGGTCCCATGCCCGCGCTTCTGGCAAAATCGCGAAAGTCACAGCACACCAGCTCCGTTGGCGCCCGGTTCGCCTTGACGGCGGCGAAGTTGCCCCGGGCGATGGCAATGGCGGCGGCGCTGCGGTCGCTTCCGCGGATGCGTTCCACCCCGCCGAGCAGCGCGCTTTCGATCAGTTCCAATCCCGATCCGCAAAAGGGGTCCCAGATGACTTCATGCTGCACCCTTCCGGCCAGCCGGGCCATGCAGGCGGCCAGCGGCGGATGCGAGGCAGCGGGAACGTCCTGCCGGCGATAGTAGAAACGGGGATCAGGCGTCATGTTGGGCCGCAATTCCACCCGATGGCCGCCTCCCTCCTCGCAAATGTCCATCGTCCAGGTCACATTCCGCCCGTCGTTGAGCATTTCCGGGCATAAGGCATAAACCCGTCCGGCCAACTGGCGCACCGCGCTTCTCTGATGGCCCTTGCCCATGAAGTTCAAACGATACCGAACCGTTCCCTCGGTGAACGCCTCCAATATCCGCCGCGACAACGGCGACGCAATCACCCCGGCCAAAGCCGCGACGGACTCCGCCTCGCCGGCGATGGGAGCCGCGCCCAGCACAAAGCCAGCCGTGCCGAAACATCGCAACGCATAAATGTCCGCAAGGCAGAATGGCGCCACCGGCGTGACCGCCACCAGGCCGCTCCCAACTCCAGCCACGCGGAACTTCCCCCCCGCGCGGACGGATTCCTCCACTTCATCCCGGACAATTCCTTCCAACCCCCGGCGTCCGCGCAGGTGAATCCGCAGACCGGCCAAGTCGCTCAGAACGCGGTCCATCCGCACGGCGCTGGGACTTTCCCGCCGGGCAATGCCCGCCTTGACCTTCTGCCCGGCTTGCCGGAGCAAATCGTCATCCCCTTTCTCCAGGATTTCCAGTGTGGCAGTCCCGCCGATCTTCTCCAAGCTCTGTATCAGAAACTTCTTCTCGCGCCCGGAAGGGGTTGCCCGCAGCAAGGCAAGCAGCCCGGATTCCTCCTCCGGGCCGGCGCCGATCTTGGGCAGCGCCGCCATGGCGTAGCGCCGTATCTTCTCGCCGGGATCCTGCAGCAGTCCCCGCAGCCACCGCCTCACCGCCTCCTTCTGTTCCGCCGGCCCCGATTCGGAGAAGACCACCCCCACCGCGCGAATGACCGCCGCCCTTTCCATTCGTTCCCGGGGCGCGGCCCGGTCGAACCGCGCCGCCTCCTCCTTCCAGAGCCGTTCCCACGGCAAAACGCGCAATTGGCGGTAGAGTTCCTTCGTGTTTGGCATGAGATTCAACCGGACGCAAACGCTTCACCCGGTGGAGTCATCGGGTTCGCCGCCGCGTTCCAGCCAATGGGCGAAGCCAAAACAGCCGGACGCCACAATTATCGAGACGGTCGCGATGATGGCGGCCTGTGTGCCGGGGCGCTCCAGATCAGCCATGAAATCGTTCATCATCAGCCCCATCCTGCCGAAGTTGATTTCGATGTTCCGCGCTTCCGTCTTGTAAGACCGCGCCGTTGCCGGATCGGAAGACCAATCCTCCGGGGGACTGCCCGTCCAATAAACCACGCCCGCGCCGCCCAGCCCCAGCAGCAGGACCAGGACCCCAACCATCCTGAGCCGCCCCCGCCGCTTGCCGGAGGAACCCGGCCCCGGTGTTAAACTGTTTATGGCAGAACTCACATTAACCCCTATTTTGACTTCATTCCAGTTCTGGTCAATTCCCAACAGCCCGCCAAAACCGCCCCCAGGGCCAATTCATGCAGCCAGGTGGCAGAGCCGTCCCGGCTCTGTCAAAACTAACTGGGAGTGCTGGATGCCATTGCCTGGGCAGTGAGTTGGTTTATTGGCACCCCGGCAGCCGCCGTCATAATGGGCATGATGGTCCATGCGCCATTAGCTCCTTGAGGCCCGTCTGTAGAGTAGAACGAATTATTCCGGCTTGGCGGCCAGGGCGGTTTCAACGGTTTGAACGAGTTCGGGCGCGTCGGGTTGGACTCGGTTGGCAAAGCGCCGGACCGGCTTGCCGTCCCGGCCAATGACGAATTTGGCGAAGTTCCAGTCAATGTCGCCGGCTGGTCCAGGGATGGCGGCCTCTTTGCTGGTCAGCGCCGCGTAGAGCGGATGCTGTTCCGGCCCCTTGACGTGGATTTTGGCCATCAGCGGAAAGGTCACGCTATACTTCTCGGTGCAGAACGCTTTGATCTCGTCCGCTGATCCCGGTTCCTGGCTGCCAAAATCGTTGCAAGGCACGCCGATGATAACCAGGCCCCGGTCCTTGTATTTTTCATACATGGCCTCCAGTCCCTTGTATTGCGGCGTGTTGCCGCAGAACGAGGCCACATTAACCAGCAGAATCACTTTGCCGGCATAATCATGGAGCGAGGCCGGCTTGCCATTGATGTCATCCAGCGGAATGCTCTGGATGGAAGGGACGTTCCCGGCGGCCACAACCTGCGCGGCGAGCACGGCGGCGAAGAGCAATAGAATGAATTTCATGGCGGTAAATTAGGCTACCTGAATGGAAAAGTCAACCTCGCTTATTGAGGATGGGACCGGGAGGCCGCCCCAATTTTGCCTGATTGCGCTTTACTCAAGAGGGGGCGCCGCGGAGGGCAGGGGACTGCCCGCGCGGCCTTGCTTGCCGAGTCAAATCGGACGGATCGGACAGATCCGACGGATCCGACGGATCGTTGCACACCGCTTCGCCTTGCGCGAGGCAGGACGAAGCGGGCAGGGCAGGACGGCGGGGCGGGGCGTCAGCGGCCGTTCAACGCCGCCAGGGTCCGCTCGCATATCTCCTCCGGCGCGCCCGCCGCCGCCACGGTGACCAGCAGGCCGCGGCGCTCGTAAAAATCTATCAGCGGCTTGGTGCTCCGCTGGTAGGCCGTCATCCGCACGCGCACCGATTCCGCCCGGTCATCCTCCCGTTGATACAACTTGCCCCCGCATTGGTCGCAGACGCCCGGGGTCTTGGGCGGGTGCGCCGACTCGTGATAGACGGCCTTGCAACCGGGACACGTCCGGCGTCCGCTCAAGCGGGCCACGATGACATCGGTGGGCAAATCATAATTGATCACCGCGGTCAGGGCGCGCCGCTCCCATTTCAACAGGTTCTCCAGCGCCTCGGCCTGGACGACGGTCCGGGGAAAGCCGTCCAGCAAAAACCCGCCGCGGCACCTCAGGCACCGGGACCGCTCGCGGACCATGGCCAGCACGGTCTCATCGTGGACCAGTTCGCCGCGCGACATGGAGGTGAGCGCTAATTGCATCGTCGGACTGAGCTGCTCGCGCGGCAGGGATTTGGCGGCGCGGAAAACGTCGCCGGTGGAAAGATGGCAGGCGCCGAGGCGTTGTCCGAGCAACTCGGCCTGGGTTCCCTTGCCGACGCCCGGGGCGCCCAGCAAAATGAGGCGGTAGATATGGAGGGGCGGCGGCGGCAAAACGGCGCAGAGCGAGTCGCCGCCCTTCAACCAGGCTTCCCGGTCATGTTGGTCAATCATAATGTTCGAATTGGTTTGTTGTTTTGGAATTGTGTCAAGAACTGCCTATGAGCATCCCCACCAGAAAAACCAGCAGGCCGCCGAGCACCACCTGGAGCGTGGCGATCGTCCACGGCGAATCCATGAACTTGTGGCGGATCCACGCGATCACGCCCAGTTCCACGCAGACCACCGCCAGCGCCACGGCCGTCGCAATGTGGATGTCGCCAATCAGGAAGGGCAGCGTGTGCCCCAGTCCGCCGGCGGCGGTCATGGCCCCGCAGACCCAGCCGCGCGCCCAGGGATGCCCGCGGCCGGTCAGCGTGCCGTCATCCGACAACGCCTCGGCAAACCCCATGCTGATGCCCGCCCCGACGCTCGCCGCCAAACCCACCAGAAATGTTTTTCCGCTGTCCGCCGTGGCAAATCTCGCCGCGAACAACGGGGCGAGCGTGGAGACCGAGCCGTCCATCAGCCCGGCCAGCCCCGGTTGGATGACCTGGAGGGCAAAGCGGCGTTTTTCGTGGGCCGTTTCGGCCGCGCTCAACTGCGTCTGGCCGAGTTGGCGGGCCGACACGGCGTGGTGGCGCTCTTCCGCCGCCAAATCCTCCAGCAATTTGCGAATGCCCGCGTCGGTGGCGCACCGGGAGGATGCCTCATAAAAGCGCTCCGTTTCCAGTTCCATCAACTCGGCCTGCTTTCGAGCCGCCTTCAAACTCAGGGGCCGTTCGAGCCAGATGGGGCGGCGCGCGACGAAACCGCGGACGTCCTCGCGCCGGATCAAGGGGAGATGCTCGCCAAAGCGGCTTTGAAAAAGTTGGAAGAGACGGTCGCGATGGCCTTCCTCGTCGTGGCGCATTTCATCGAACTTCTCCGCCTGGGCGGGGTAGTTTTCGCGCAAGCCTTCGGCGAAGTTGTCATAAATCTTCGCGTCCTCCTCCTCCAGCGCGATGGCCAGGGAAAGAACCTCGCGTTCGCTCAGACTATCAAAGCTGCGCACGTTGCGTTCCTCAAAGTTTGCCGTTGTTGGCGGGCGCTTCGGGCGGCGCAGCCCCGCCGTCCGGGGCCTCCGGTTTGCCGCCGGCCAGCGCCGGATCCAGCGGATGTTCCTCTTCCAGCCATTCCCGCGAAACGCGGCCGTCCAGGACCGCCCGATTCAGAGGATACACATCCGGATCGAAAATGACATGATAAAAATGCCACACCAAAATCGCCAGGCAAGCCAGGATGGCCTCGTAGTAATGAATGGTCGTCGCCACCTCCACCGCCCAGCGCGGCAGAAAGCGAGTCACCTCCATTTTGAACCAGATCATCAGCCCGGTCGCTCCCATGATGACCGTTCCCCAGACCACCGCCCAATACTCCATCTTCTCCGCGTAGCCGAACCGGCCGAATTTGGGTTTGACGCCGCCCAGGCCCGCCAGCCGCCGCGAGTTGGCCACCGCGTCCCGCGCATCTTTCAAGCCGGGCATCATGTCCCGGACAAACCGCCGCCCCTCCCGGCTGGCGCTGATGTAGCCCAGATGATACGCCCCCGCCAGGAGCAGCACCACCCCGGCAATGCGATGACTCCAGCGCCGGAAGGTCTCGCCTGAGCCAAGCGTATGCGCGATCCACGAATCCGGAAACTTCAAGGCAAATCCTGTCCACGCCAGCGCAATAAAACTGGCCGCCAGCGCAAAGTGCTGCCAGCGTTGCGCGGCATCCATGCGCACCAGGGTTCGTTCCGTGCGGCGGGTCAGGGCGCCCGCCTTCCGGCCGAAGATCAGGGCGTTGTGCGCCGCCATCGCACCGACCACGACAAAAATCAGCGCCAGATAGACCTGGCGCACCCACCAATTGATCCGTTCCCCCCACTGCGCGTTGCCGCCCGCGGCGTCAATGTCCACATGCACCTTGCTCTGCGCGAAATTGGCTCCCGCCCCGACGTGGCATTTCCCGCAAGTGGCCGCCAGGTTGTCCTTGTAAATGCTGGAACGCGGGTCGGAGGAGGGCAGAACCAGATGGAACCCGTGGCAGCTTGCGCAATTGGCGGCGCGGGTCGAGCCGTATTGCGCGGCCAGTCCGTGGTAACTGGCGAAAAACGTCTTCGCCCGGTCCGCCGGCAGATTGTACTTGGTGTTCAACCGCTCGGACGCGTGGCACTTGCTGCAGATCTCCTGCGAAATCTTCAAAGGCGAACTGCCCCGCAGCGCTTCGATCTTGTGTTCGGAATGACAGTCCGTGCAGGTGGCGGCATCGCGCCGGCCCGCCGCCACCGCCTGGCCGTGGACGCTTTCCATGACATCCTTCGCCTCCTGTTCATGGCATTGCCCGCAGGTTTTGGCCAGGTTGGAAAAGTGAAGCGGCGATTGCGGGGAATCGGGATTGAGCGCGCTGTGCGAGCCGTGGCAGTCGGCGCATACCGGCGCAAGATGGCTCCCGTTCGTGGTCCCGTCCCGATGCGCCACTCCATGCACGCTGGCGGCGTAACGCAACGGCGGCCCCAAATGGCATCGGGCGCAATCCACCGCCCGCGGCGCAAGGTGGTCAGCCGGATGCTTGTCCGTGATGTCGTTATGGCAACTGGCGCAGGAATTGGTGTGATGGACCGAAGCCGCCAGCGTCG
>Ga0182027_10002823_pt1 | contig 27887 bp, 20 predicted proteins | sample 712E1DmetaG_FD_121300 | JGI IMG/M metagenome (GOLD analysis project Ga0182027, IMG submission 121300) | Permafrost microbial communities from Stordalen Mire, Sweden - 712E1D metaG (Illumina Assembly) | ecosystem: Environmental > Terrestrial > Soil > Wetlands > Permafrost | place: Sweden...
AGGATACTATAACTAAAGAAGTATTTACTTTTAGGTCTCCCATGGCTAACATAAATGAGAGCCCTTTGACAAAACTGATAAAAGATTGGGGCGGCCTACCGCACTAATTGTCAGAAGTCAGGAATTAATAAAAAGGCTATCAGGGAAGGCTACCAGTAGCGTAAGAGAATGTTTATTGTAATGTAGTATTTGTACTACAAGCCCCGGCACCTTCATTCCCGGCGAAGAGGAGTGTAAATCGGGAATCTCCTACCCACACCTGTCATTCCCAACGAAGCGCAGCGTAGATCGGGAATTTCCATCTACGGAGCTATAGCTCAAATGGTTATTGTTAGGATAGGTTTCTATAATGGGGAGATCCCCGCTTCCCTGCCCATCCGGCATGCGGGCGCGAGGATGACGGTTTAGAATAGGATGCCGGTTCCTTTTGAATGTCAATCCCGACGAAGCGAAGTGGAGATCGGGAATCTCCTACCCGCACCCGTCATTCCCGACGAAACGGAGTGTAGATCGGGAATCTCCCAGATTGGTTACGTTTACTCAATCATATTATTCTTAATCGCATACAATGTCAGTTCGGCATTTTTTTTCATGCCCATTTTTTCCATCAAACGGAAACGGTAGGTGCTTACGGTTTTATCGCTGATAAATAGTTGTTTGCCTATTTCAGTTAGCGAAATGCCTTTAGCCAATAATAACATAATCTGGAATTCCCTTTCGGAAAGATGCTCATGCAATGATGTGCCGGGTAGATCGTTAAAACTAAATACCAGTTTTTCAGCTATCTCTGATGAAATGTATTTTCCTCCGGCTGAAATTTTATTGATGGCAAGAACGAGTTCTTCAGATGCACTTTCCTTTGAAAGATAACCCGAAGCACCGAGGCGTAAAACACGTATGGCATATTGTTCCTGTGGGTGCATACTCAGGATCAGTATTTTCTCTTTTTGGTTCTTGTTTTTTAATGTCTGGAGAACATCTAATCCGGATAGAATGGGCATAGATATATCCATAATTATGAAGTCGTAACCACCTGTTATGATCTTGTCCAAAGCTTCCTTTCCATCTTTTGCTTCATCAATAATGCATGCTAAATTCAGACCTTTCAATATTATTTTTAAGCCTTCACGTACCACTGAATGATCATCCGCTATTAATATCTTCATAGAAATTTTTAAATTTATATTGGTATGATAATTTTTATTTCTGTACCATGTTCTTCCGGTGATGATATTTGCATTTGTCCATCGGATTGTTTTACCCTTTCAATCATTCCCAGTAAACCCAAAGATTTAGTAGCCGTTATTTTATCAGGTGAAATACCAATTCCGTCATCAAGGATGGTAAGTTCAATATCATTTTCGACTTTATTGAGCTTTATCAGTACCTTTTCAGCCCTTGCATGCCTGATAATATTTGTAAGTGATTCCTGGAGAACACGGTAAATCGTTATGTTTTTATGTGGGTCATCAGTTTGGATTGCTTCAACATCTGTCTGTATTTTCAAACCGGTCCGGTTTGAAAATTCTTCGCAATACCATTCTATTGCCGAGGCAAGACCAAGATCGTCCAGGATTCCGGGACGTAAATCAGAGGAGATTCGCTGAATGTCCTTTATGGTGTCAGATATCAATCCCTGCATATTTTCAATTTTATTATATGCTTCGTTTTCTTTCAATTTATTATGTTGTAACCACGACAAATCCATTTTTAAAGCGGTCATTGACTGTCCAAGCTGATCGTGGATTTCGCGTGAAATAACAGCTCTTTCTTCCTCTCTTATATCGATTTCATGCTTATTAACCTTTTCCAACAAATTTTTTGATTCCATGAGGGCAATTTCAGCCTGTTTCCGTACATTTACCTCCATTTTCAGATCTTCGAGTAAATTAAGTGCAGCAACTTTACTCCTTCCTGATTCGATGATTGATTCCATCCGTTTTTCTTCCAACTGCTTGCGCTCGGTGATGTCGTGTATGATCACCAATGTCCCATTTTGCACTTCACCCCGATAAATGCTACCGTTCAGCTCTCCAATAAAGAGAGAACCGTCTTTACGTTTCATCTTTAATTCGAGGTCCCTGGTTTTTTCACCCCGATCTATAGAGACACGAAATGCTGCAATCGCTTTATCAGTATCAGTCTCATCCAGGAATTCCGTGAAATTACAGCCGCACATCTCTTCGGGTGCAATATTAAACAGAACCCTGGAGGCAGAAGATGCATAAGTAATAAATCCATTGGTATCGGTAAGGGCTATTAGGTCATCGGTTTGCTCAGCTATGGAGCGAAACTTTTCCTCGCTCACAAGCAACGCCAATTCAGATTGCTTTCGTTCTGTGATATCCATATATGTTCCGATTACCCCACAAATCTCTCCGCTGGAATTTTGCAAAGGCAACTTACTTGTAAGTAATGTTATGATGTTCCCTTCAGGGGTTGTCTGGGGTTCTTCAATGAGTAACTTGGAATGACCGGTTCCGATGACATATAGGTCATCACTACGGTATAATTCTGCCTGATCGCGCCAACCTATCTGGTAATCATCTTTACCGATAATGTCGTTCGGACCGGAAAATCCCGCATCGCGCACAAATGCAGCATTACAACCCAGATAAACAAGATTCTTATCTTTCCAGAATACCCTCACGGGTATAGCGTTGATAATGTCTTCTATGATCTGCTTCGATTCACGTAAAGCATCCTCTGCCAGTTTACGTTCGGTGATGTCGTGTGCCGTTCCGCGTAACCCTATAACCTGGCCATTTGCATCATACTTGATTTCACATCGGGAAGTGATCCATTGTTTTGGGCCGGCAGCATGCGCCAATTCCAAATCAAGTTCATATGGTATTCCGCTTTCCATGCTTTTCTTAACTGCTTCATCCAGTTGTGCTGCACTTTCAGGGGTATACAACTTCAAATGCTCTTCGTAGCCCGGTGGATATTGTGTCGGATCGATTCCATAGATACGGTAATACTCTTCCGACCAGGTGATCGTGTCGGTTGTTGCATCCCAGTCCCAACTGCCAAGCCTGCCTACCTGTTGCGCTTCCCTTAGATCAGCCTCACTTCTGCGTAATGCTTCCTCAGCCAGTTTCCGCTGTTTAATATCCCTTTCAAGTATTTTTGTTCGATTTAGTACTAAGGTAGCAAGCCGCTTTTTTTCATTCTTTTTTTCAATATTGGCTGCTTTAATTTTCACCATTGCACGTATGAGAGCGGTGAGTTCACTTTCGTCGATGGGCTTGGATAGAAAAGCCTCGGACCCACATTGAAGGGCATGTATCCGGTGCATTTTGTCGCTTTTGAGCGATGTAACAAAAACCACAGGGATATCGCATAAATTTTTGTCGGCTTTAAGATTTCGGCATACATCAAACCCATCCATTACGGGCATTATAATGTCGAGTAAGATCACATCGGGATCTTCATTAGCTGCAAGTTCAAGCCCTTGTGTTCCGTTCAGTGCCGGCAGGTAAATAGCTTCAGGGAATGCCTCTTTTATCAGGTCATTTAATATGATGAGGTTATCCTTGTTGTCATCAATAGCCAGTATTTTTATTTTCTTACGATCCATGTTGTGTATCATTTTTTAAGAGAACACTGATAATGCGGATTTTCAAACGCTGATTATTGCTGTTTTAATCTTTACCATCTGTGAGTCATTTTTATCTTTTTTCATCCTTTTAGAACCTATTACGATTTGATCGGGGGGAAAGGTTTTCATCCCTTTAGGGATAAAATGTTTATAAAAATCAAATGCAAAACAAATGCATTGTCCCTTTGGGGACAAAATAATAATATTCAACTCATTATTTGTCATTGTATTTTTATATTGCGTACCTAAAGGCACGCCTTTAATATCGTTCATTGATTTTCTATAAATATTTAGTGTCTAAAGACACGTTGTTTTGTGTAATTAATTGTTAATATTCAACTGGTTTAAACACATACCGTTCGTCGAATGGAACCTTAAATTTTTCTAAGAAATCTAAATATTCTTCAATGAATGATTTTGTTTTATGATGTTTTGGCTGATTGTTAATGTATTTTACTACAGCATCGATCTGAGAGATTGAATAAGAAAAACCTCCAAAACCTGCTTGCCATTCAAATCGCCCTTTTACAAATCTTTTTTTATGAATCCACATTGATGAATCTCCTTTAACATCTTGCATTAAATCTGATAATGCCTGATGGGGTTTCATCCCGATAAACAAATGCAAATGATCTGGCATTCCATTTATTGCAATCAGCTTATGTCCGTTATTCTGGACAATACCGGTTATATATTTAAATAACTCTTCTTGCCATTCCGACCTTATTAATGATATTCTATTTTGAACGGTAAAAACGGTTTGAATGTAAATTTGTGTGTATGTATTTGCCAAGATCAAAAATTTAATTGTTTATCAAAAATTTCTATAAATATTATGTGCCTTAAAGCATGTTGATTCCCTGTTATTTTCCTTATCGCGAAGGAATGCGGATCATCATTGATTTTTATTCGTTTCATCCGCGTTCCATTCTTTTTCCGCATTATCTGTGTGCCTTTTTTCATTTATTTCAATCCTTTTTTTAGTCAATGGGGCATGCCCCATTGTTGCATGAAATTTGACTTGTTTTTTTTTTTACTTCATCCCACTATCCTGTATTTTTCCTCCTGACCTGATTTTTTAAGAAGTTCATTCACTTCCTTTTTTAATTCGATCATTGTAATCTCCCTCCCGATCGTTAAATTATGAAACCGTTCCAGATCATCAATTTTCCTTTTCAATTCTATTTCAGCTTTCTTGCGTTCAGTGATATCCAGTCGAATTCCTAACATGCGGGCAGCTTTACCATTTTCATTGCGTTCAATAACATGGCCCACTACCGTATGCCATCGGTATGATCCATCGGCATGCAACATCCTCGCATCATAACTATAGTTTTCATCGGTATGATTCAGAACATTTGCAAGTTTTATTCTTACTTCCTCACGGTCATCCGGGTGGGCTCTGTTCAACCAAACATTGCGATCCATGCTTCCTCTTTCCGGAGCATAACCAAGCATCGTAAAATACTTTGGTGTCACAAACCACTCATCGGTTATAATATTCCAGTCCCATATTGCGATCGGGTTATTTTCCAAAATTATTCTCAGGCGGTCATTACTTTCCTGAAGAGCAATCTCTGCCTGTTTACGCTCAGTGATATCCCGTATGTTGCATTGAATTACCTTATTATAATTTACAGAATACACATAACTGATGAACTCGACATTGATCTTTCGTCCATCAGCCGTTTCAAGAGGTAAATTCTCATAATGGACATATTCCTTCTGCTGTAATTCTAAAAATTTATCTTGATTCGCGGCAATATCTTTAAAAAATCCAATTTCCCAGATTGCTTTTTCAATGAATTGTTCTTTTGAGTAACCCAATAACGCAATTAAAAAGGGATTCACATCCATAATTTTTCCGTTTTCTCCATCGAGAATTAGAATCCCATCCCTTGCCGATTCAAATAGGCGACGATAGCGGGTTTCAGAAACGATTAACTTTTCTTCGACTTTTTTCCTTACATCTTTATTCTTAACATCATCAAGCGCTTCTTTTATGGCAAATGGAAGTCTTTCCAACCGATCCTTCAAAACATAATCGACTGCACCCTGTTTGAGAAGTTCTATGGCTTTTTCCTCACCGATCGTTCCGGAGACACAAATAAAAGGAACCTCCGGACAAACCTCATTACACAACCGCAATGCTCCGAAAGCATCGAAAGCAGGTAATTTGAAATCGGCTAAAATGATATCAAATTTTTGATTGTGTAATGAAGATGAAAATTCATTTTCCTTTTCAACGCGGGAAATATTCAAATGATATCCGGCATCGGTCAACTGTTCACAAATAATCTCGTAATCCTGAACAGAGTCCTCAAGTGACAGTATGTTCAAAACTGTACCGGTCGTAATTTTATCATCCATTTTATTCCATTATTTATAAACTTTTAATCCTCCGTCCAGGCGGAGCGCTTTTGTATTACAATCCTCCAACAGGGGGTAATTCATTGATTAATGCCCAGAAAATACCTAACTGTTTTACTGCTTCGATAAACTTTTTAAAATCTACCGGTTTTACCACATAAGCATTTACTCCAATCTCATAACTCCGCTTCAGGTCAGGCTCTTCACGTGAAGAAGTAAGCATAACGACAGGTATCATTTTAAGTGAGGGATCATTTCGAATAGCATGGAGTACTTCGATGCCATCCATGCGCGGCATTTTAATATCCAATAGTATTACTGCAGGATATCCCTTCTTGCGCCGCTTGAATTTACCTTCATAACGAAGATATTCCAATGCCGCTACTCCGTCGTTTACTACTACAACATTGTTGGCAAGATTATGTTCAGACAGTGCTTCAAGAGTCAGTTCGACATCTTTTGGATTGTCTTCAACAAGCAGGATTGTTCTTAATTCGATCATGATTTTGTTCTCTTTTTATATAATGATAAGTTGATTGTTTTTTTAAATTGATTGTAAGTCTGAGGGGGTGACATGATTCGTCCGGAATCTCCAACCCGGTACCGTCATTCCCGACGTAGCGTAGCGAAGATCGGGAATCTCCCTGACCACGACCGTCATTCCCGACAAGCGGAGCAGAGCGTAGCGTAGATCGGGAATCTCCCTGACCACGACCGTCATTCCCGACTGTGCGGAGTGAAGATCGGGAATCTCCTTGTTCGGTAACGTAGTGTATAAGGTTAGCGTTTATTGAATGGGAAGATCCCCGCTTTCCTGCACGTCCGGCAGGCGGGCGCAGGAATGACGGGATAGTAGAGTATGACGATATGATACAGGGAGATTTGTTCATGATAACTTATTCTTCGGTAATGAAAAATAAAATGTAGCTCCTCTATCTAATTCGGCTTCGGCCCATATTCGCCCACCGTGCCGTGAAATAATACGGTACACGTTGGCAAGTCCGATACCGGTTCCTTCAAATTCAGTTGAAGAATGTAAGCGCTGAAACACGCCAAATAACTTATTCGCATATTGCATATCAAAACCGGCTCCGTTATCGCGCACAAAAAACACATATTCCTTATCCTCTTCATAAAAGCCAATTTCTATCCTGGCTATCTTCTTTGTCCGGGTGAACTTTACCGCATTGCTTAACAAATTGAGCCATACCAATCGCAGAAGGGCCTGATCGCCAAGGACATGAGGTAATACGGCAATAGCCCATTTGATATTGCGCCCTTTCATATCCTGTTTGATCGTCTCAAATGCTTCCTGAAAAACAATATTCATATCCATCCTGGCTTGTCGCAATTCCTGCCGTCCGGTTCTGGAGAATTGCAATAAGTCGTCAATAAGCGTTCCCATCTGATGTGCAGAATCGGAAATTGTATCCAGGTAATGTTTCGCTTTTTCGGAAATTGAATCGGGAAATGTTTTAGTTAACATTTCTACATATCCGTTAATATGTCTTAATGGAGCCCGAAGGTCGTGTGATACCGAGTATGTGAATGCCTCCAATTCTTTGTTCGATGCATCGAGTTGGGCAGTACGTTCAATTACACGTAGTTCCAATGTTTCGTTATTATTTTTAATTTGTTCTGTAGCCTTTTTTATATCATCAATATCAGTATTGGAACCGAACCATTTGATAATATTTCTTTCAATATCTAGCATTGGTACTGCTCTGGTTTTGAACCAATGATAAACACCGTCATTTCTACGGATACGGAATTCAATATCAAAACCGTCTCCCATCTTTACTTTTTCCGCCCACTCTGAAACCGTTCTGTTTCGATCTTCGGGATGAAGCTGCTCAAGCCAGCGGTAACCCAATTGTTCTGCTTCCGGTATTCCGGTATATTCTATCCATTGTTTGCTTAAATAATCGCAGGGACCGTCAACTCTACAAGTCCAAAAAAGTTGGGGCAACGTTTCAATCAATTCTCTAAAGCGTTTTTCATTATTCTTAATTAGTTCTTCAGCCCGCAGGCGTTCGGTAATATCCCGGATATTGCATTGTATTACCTTATGGTTACTAACTGAATATACATAACTGACAAACTCGACATAGATCTGTAATCCATTGGCCGTTTCAAGGGGTAAATTTTCATAATGGATGTATTCCTTCTGTTGTAATTCTAAAAATTTATCATGATTTGCAACTATATCTTTGAAGAACCCAATTTCCCAGATTGCTTTTTCAATGAATTGTTCCCGTGAATAGCCCAACAACTCAATCAAAAATTGGTTCACATCCATAATCTTTCCGGTTTCTGCATCGAGGATAAGAATACCATCCCTTGCCGATTCAAAGAGGCGACGATAGCGTGTTTCCGAAACGGTTATTGATTTCTCTGCCTGCTTGCGCTCAGTGATGTCATTGGTTATGGCCAGAAAAACGGTTTCATTTCCTGTAGAAATAAGCTGAAGATGAACTTCAACAGGATATACCGAGCCATCTTTCCTTTTGTGTATGGTTTCAAAAATCAGTAATTCTCTTTCCCCTGTTTTTAATGGTTTGAGCAATTCGAGGTACTTCTCTTCATTAAATTCCGGCTTAATATCAAGTGGGGTAAGTAATAAAAGTTCCTGTTCAGAATAACCTATATTTTGACAAGCACCCTTATTTACAAAAAGATATTTAAGCGTATCAGCATTGAAAATAAATATTTCGTTAAGGCTGCGACTGATCACATCCTGAAACCACGCCTTGTCTCTTTCAATTTCAAATTTTTCACGAAAATAAAGTTTACTTTGCCTGTGCCAAATGGCATACATAAATACTGCTATGCTGAGAATCAGTATAACAATTAAGGCTATCATTTGCCACAATCTATCCCTGAGCGGGGCATAAACTTCAATAAGATCCATCCGGGCAACCATGAACCACGGGGAGTCAGGTATTTTTCTTAATGCAGAAATAACATTTACCCCCCTGTAATCCAAGCCTAAAAAGATCCCCACATAGCCCAATGCAGCCCTGGCTGCAGGCAGGCTCGCTTCATTTAACGAAAACCGTAAGTTTAGCGCGGTGTTTTTCCGGAACCTCAATTCATTCAGGAACAATACACTGTCACCTTCTCTTCTTAAGATAAGTGTTTCGGCAGAACGACTCAGTGTGGGCCAGGTATTTATGAGCGGGTACAGGAAAATATCGGGATTTATACGAAATACCATGATGGCAATAATTTTTCCGGTATCGATCGGATCATTTACCGGTGCTAGCACAGCAAGATGTATTGCATTATCATTAGTGTCACGGTGGAAATCAAGGAAAGATACCTTTTTTGATTTGATAACTTCCTTAACATCTTTTATAAAGTGATGTTCAACTGTTTCAATGTCAGCCGGAACTGACATCAGTTCATTACCCATGGTATCAAGTAGGAACACACGATCATAATTATTTACTGTCTTTTCTTTATTCAGCCAATTCTCTAATTTGTTTCGGGCATCTTTATGATCGGGTGAAGTCATAAATCCATCAACAAGATTAGAAAAATCCGGGTTCCCTGAAAAAATATTTGCATCACCCAGCCGTTCTTTCCGCCATTGAACAAGTTGGTTTACTTTCAAATCTGCAATCGTTGAAAGTTGTTGTTCGATGTCTTTTGTGTATTGCTTTTCAAAGTTATTATAAAAGAAATACCCTGTAGTAGCAATACCAAATGTTATAAAAACAAAAACCAGCAGATATACTATAAAAAAACGGGAATCGAATGCATCTGTGAACACATTACCTTGCCAAATCTTTAGGCTTATCTTAATTAGCAGTCCAATACCAAAAACCAGAAAACAAATTGAAGTTGGTAATGCCGGTGGAATAATCGTTCCGGTATACATCAATGGTGCCCCAATAATATAGGCAAGTATTATTGTGATTGAAATAAAAACCAGGAGAATTGTGATCCAGAATGCTAGAAATGACTTTTTTATATCAAGGTATTTAGGAGTAATCAACAAAAGGAACGATAATGCTGCGATGATAAAACAGATTGCTGTTACAGGTGACATATGACCGATCGTTGTACTGTTGAACGATACATGAAGTGACATCCCCAGTTGTTCAATTTTGGAATGAAAACCAAGAGAGAATAAGCATAAAATTACAAGAGCCGTTAATATACTCGATATACCGGTTATCATACCTATAATCCGTATATATCGGCTTCCGGGGATAAGATTATATAAAAATAATGAAATACCGAGTAAAACAAAAAGTATTGCTGTCCCTGGAGCCATCGGTATCAGGCCTGTACCAAAGGTAGCTAAGGCAGGTAATTGCAGAAACCATCCGAGTAAGGCAACAAATCCGAAAACTGCAACAATCAACCCAGCAACCTCCGCCAGGGTGATCAGGTATTGGTTTTTAGTTTTCTGTAATGATTGTTTTAGTGTCATTTGGAATTTTGTTTAAGATGAAGTCAGAAGGAAGCAATGAATACGACTACTTATTATTTACTTCTTACTGCTTGCTTTTTTAAGCATTTCATTCAAAAATTTCATACTTTTCATCTTTACCTTCTTTTTTTAAAAGTTCATTTATTTCTTTTTTAAGTTCAACCATTTTTATTTCCCTGTCTACCATCAGGCTGTTGAATATCTCAAGTTCATTAACTTTATCCTGTAATGTCTGCTGGGCTTGTTTACGAATGGTGATATCGGATAAAAAGTTTAATGTTGCAACCTTTCCCTGCCATTCAAATGAAACGGCACTGATCTCAACCCACCTGAAGGTTTTGTCTTTTCTTAAAATCCTGAAATGATAACTATTAGGTATTGGTTCGCCCTTTAAACGCCTTTGATGATTATCAATAACCATTTTCCTGTCATCAGGATAGATTAAATCAGAAAAAGGTATTGAAAGAAGTTCATCAATTGAATAACCTACCAATTCACTGGTTTTTGGATTTGCAAATTGGAGCTTACCATCCTGGGCTACAAAAATGCTCTGTGAAGCATTATTAAACAGTAAACGGTATTTCATTTCGCTCTCTTTCATTGCTTCTTCAGCCTGTTTTCGCATCAGGGCTATACCAATTATTTCACTAATACTTTCAAAAAACTGTATCATTTCAAGGGTAAAACAGTCTTTTTTTCGATCATTTATTTGAAGCAAGCCAACAATCTCACCATTAGCACGAACAGGTATTAATGCAATTGATAAGTAGCCTTTGTGAATACAACGATTTCGTGGGTTGTATCTTGGCTTATCATCAATAGACAGATTTAATAAATCCGGCGAGAAGTTAGTCCAGAAGCTTCCGCGTTTTGTAAATAAAGGATTTGCATGATTAACTTTGCCTGAAATTACCAAACCACAGATACATTCGAGCCATGGCTTACCATTTTGATCCCTGCAAATCACCCCTTCTTTTGTATATTCAAACAATGTGTTTTCTGTTTTTAGGAACTCATCATCAAAACCATTATGGATATAATAAGGATAATCTTCTCCTTTCCTGAACCGGATTCCTGCAGCTTCAAACCCGGTTTCTGCTTGTATGAGATCAAGAATAAGTTTGATTGTTTCATCCAATGGTGTAATATTATTGAGTAAATTCTGGATTTTGGATGAAAAATTAATTCGATTTTCGAGTTGTTTGCGCTTGGTTATATCCTCTACTGTTCCATCATAATAGAGGATATTCCCTTTGGAATCTCTGATGGCTTTAGCACTCTCCTTAACAATAATAACGGTACCATTATGACAAATCCATTTTGCTTCAAGGTCTTTAACTTCTCCATTCTTTTCGATCTGATCAATAAATTGTTTGCGATCGTACAAAGGTTCAAAGCCAGTATCTTCAAGGTTTCTGTTTGAGAGTTCCCCGAAAGTTGAATAACCAAGCATTTCAACTAAAGCCTGGTTTGAAAGTAGTATCCTCCCATCCGGAGTAGTTCTATATAAACCAACAGGTGCATTATCGTAGAGAATCCGGAATTTTTCCTCGCTTAACTTCAATGCTGTTTCAACCTGCCTGAGTTCAGTGATGTCAATAATAGTTATAAGGCATTGTTTGCCGTTTTCAGTAGCAATTCCTTCAATGTTCACAAGGATGGGTGGATTACCTTCTAAATCAAGGGTAACCTGGCATGATTCTTTGGCTTTATTGTCAAATATTTTCGTGAGAAAAAGGTTGAAGATTCGTTTAGTATCATCAGAAACAAAAAACCCAAATTGGTTGTTTATTAATTGTTCTCGTTCTTTTCCAAGCATTTGCGATCCGGCGAAGTTTAATTCAATAATTTTACCTTTCCTGGATAGTGTATAATGACCCGATGGTGCAAAATCGTATAATTCCATATATTTTCCGGCAGCATCCTGTGCAGCGGATCTTGCCAGCATGAGCTCTTCGTTCTGCAACTCCAGTTCTATTTTATGCACCTCTAGCTCATTAATGAGTTTAAGATTTTTTGTTTCAGAATGCTTTGAAACGGATTTTAATGGTTTCTTTTTTAGAAGTTCTTCTGCCTTTTTGCGAAGGTATTCAGCCTTTGATTGGTTACCGGAACTATTCATGTTATTAATTTAAACTCTGAAAATCAAAGCATTTGTTTCAGATTCCATTTTAAGTTATTTTATTTTCTGCTTTTCATGCTGCTCGCTTATTTACAATAGAATCAATTAACAAAACTGCTTGTGTGATTGATCGTGCCACAAAATTGTTTGTTGCTAAAAAAGACACCCAAAGTCACGATATAATATACAGAACACTAAATTTAAATTGATCAGCCAGGTGACTTTGAAGTTTGGACAATGTTGGTTATAGATTGTTAGTTTGACTATTCATTGCATTTATGTTTCCTGGTTTTATTAAACGATTTCTCTTATAGTAATCCAGTTGAATAAGCCAAATAAACATGTTTTATCAACCTGATAATATAAAATACTCTCAGTTTAACTAATGTAGGATAAATACTATTAATAGTGTTTTGTAAATATATGACTGAATATAAGTACCGATTATGCTATATCTGAACGAAAGGAAGGAGCTAAGAAGTATTTCCAGAAAGAATAACCCTCAGACAACAGCAAAATCAAAGAAAGGATTAACCCATAAGGTAAAAAAACAATATCAAATTTATACATTTTTATTCTGATTAACAATGTATGATTTATATACAAATTGTGGATAGTGTATATCTTTACCTTATAATAATGTGTGGAAAAAGAATAAATAAAAAAGTAAATGAGATTAAAAAAGGTCAAACCGTTTGCTGGAAATAACTTGCGAGGGGGAAAAACCACCCCGCCCCGCGGGCACACTACCAGGCCAGTTAATAAAATGATTGTCGAAGCGTTGGGGCGGGAGGAAGAGAAAACCACCCCGCCCTGCGGGCACACTACCAGGTCAGTTAATAAAATGATTGTCGAAGCGTTGGGGCGGGAGGAAGAGAAAACCACCCCGCCCTGCGGGCACCCCTCCGGGCCAGTTAATAAAATGACTATCGAAGGGTTGGGGCGGGAGGAAGAGAAAACCACCCCGCCCTGCGGGCACCCCTCCAAGGGAGTTAATAAAATAACTATCGAAGGGTTGGGGCGGGAGGAAGAGAAAACCACCCCGCCCTGCGGGCACCCCTCCAGGGGAGGGGACTTTACGCGTGTTCCGAATGTAAAATCCGAGCACAAAAGCCATTCCGTTTCCTGCGTGCAATCCCCTCCTCCGGAGGGGTGTCCGAAGGACGGGGTGGAAAAATCTGCGCGCAGCATCTTACCTTCGGAATCCAATCCGAAGCATGGGGTGGCGCAAACCGTACCCTTCACTTATATTAATAATATCCCTATCTACCGTTATTTTACTTCGAACCTTCCAAGTAATCACAATCTTGCTCAAAGAGCCAGAGAATTAAGAAAAGCAGGTAATTTAGCCGAGATATTATTCTGGAAACGGGTTCATAAAAGTAAGTTTTATAAAATAGATTTTGACAGGCAAAGAGTTATTGGAAGTTATATTGTTGATTTTTATGTAAAAACCCTGAGTCTGATTGTGGAAATAGATGGGTTAAGTCATGTAGGGAAAGAAGTATATGATGCACAAAGGCAGAGTTATCTGGAATCGTTGGGGCTAATTGTATATAGGATTAAAGATACAAGGATTTTAAAGGATATTGATAATGTAATGCTGGAATTAGAGGTATTTGTATGCAATAGGTATGGTAGACCTCAGTGAAAGAAAATTAATTATTAAATCATATTTTTATATGGCAATTCGATGGGAAAAGGCCACCACGACCTGCTGGCTGCCTCCCGGGGATGAGAAGGCTTGTATATAATGGGAAGGTATTCGGGAGAAAAAACCACCCCGCCCGGCGGGCACCCAACTGGAGCTGAGATGAACATACATTCAGAAGGACTGGGATGTGAGGGAATGAAAACCACCCCGCCCGGCGGGCACTCTACCAGGTCAGTTAATAAAATGACTATCGAAGGGATGGGGCAGGAGGAAGAGAAAACCACCCCGCCCTGCGGGCACCCTACCAGGCCAGTTAATAAAATGACTATCGAAGGGATGGGGCAGGAGGAAGAGAAAACCACCCCGCCCTGCGGGCACCCCTCCAAGGGAGGGGACTTTACGCGTGTTCCGAATTTGAATTTGGACATTGAAGGCAATTCCAAAACCTGCGTGCAATCCCCTCCTCCGGAGGGGTGTCCGAAGGACGGGGTGGCGAAAACCTTAAACTTCAATTCTATTCCGTAAGGGTGTCCGAAGGACGGGGTGGGATTAATTCACCAAACCTTCTTTTATGGCATAGCGGATGATGTCGGCAGTTGTTTTTAAGCACAATTTTTCGAGGATCCTTTCACGGTATGTACTGATCGTTTTAACACTTAAACAAAGCCCGAGTGCAATATCACCTACTGTTTTGCCTTCGGCTATCAGGCACAATACCTCTAATTCGCGTTCGGAGAGACTCTGATAAAGTGGTAAATAAGCTTCATTCAGATTATTTTTTGTAATTGATTCTGCTAAAGAAGCTGAAAGATATTTACCACCACCAGCCACCTTGCGAACCGCATATGTAAGTTCATCGGGCAAACCGGCCTTTGTAATGTAACCTGAAGCACCCAATTTTAAGGCCCTTACGGCATATTGTTCTTCAGGCGAAATACTAAGAATAAGTATGGCAACATTTGGCCTGATCTCTTTTACATCTTTTATCAGGTCAAGCCCGCTTCTTCCGGGCATAGATATATCCAATAAAAGAACATCAAAATCAACCTTAAATAGTTTTGAAATAAGTTCAGTTCCATCTTTTGCCTCATCAACCACTTTTATATCCAGGCATTCATCAAATATTTGTTTTATTCCATGAAGGACCACAGGATGATCATCCGTTATAAGTACTTTTATCATAGCAGATTTATATTACATTACTTAACGGGATATTGATTATTATTTCTGTTCCCTTTCCATCTTCTCCTTTAATCGTGAATGTTCCCCCCTGTGTTTTGATTCTTTCCCTGATACCGATCAATCCGAAAGATACCGGGCTATTAATTTGCAATGGTGAGATACCGGTTCCATTGTCCTTTATGGAGAGTGTCAGAAGGTTTCGTTTCTTAATTAACGTAAGCTTAACTACGGTTGCAGATGCATGCCTTACAATATTTGTAAAGGCTTCCTGGATAATTCTGAATATCATGGTTGATAATTCTGATGATAGTGTCATTTCCTCTGGAGAAATTGTTACCCTAAAATTCAAGCCGGCATTTTCGCTGAATTTATGAGACAGCCAACTGATGGCAGCCGGTAAACCAAGGTCATCAAGAATACTTGGCCTTAATCCTCCTGCAATTTTCTGGATATCAATTAATGTTTCATTGAGTAATTCTGACATTGAACTCATTTTAGTAATTATTTCAGGAATTTCAAAAGGCAACTTCCTTTTCATCCATGCTAAATCCATTATCAATGCTGTTAGCTTCTGACCAAGGTCGTCATGCAGGTCCATTGCAATTTTTGCCCTTTCTTTTTCTCTTTCTTCCCCTATGTGAAGAGATAATTCGAGCATTTCCTTGCGCGATTGTATTAATTCTTTTTCAAGTTTTTTTTGTTCTGAAATGTCAATATGCTCGGCCTGATTATAAAGAAATTTCCCGTTTTTATCTTTAACAACATGAGCAGTAAAAATAACGTATATTTCTGTCCCATCCCGCTTTACCACTATAATTTCTTTGGGACCAATTCTTCCTTTATCTAAGAGGATTTTCAATATTTCAGCTCTTTCATCAGGATGTGCATATCGGGATTTTATATCATTTGCATCTTTTAACATTTGTTCAGCAGAATCGAAACCATACATTTGTGCATATGCCTGATTCACCTGAATAAGGATACCATTCCTGTCGGTTGTAGAGATTCCTATAAGTGAGCTTTCAAAAAGAGTTCTGTATTTTGTTTCACTCTCCCGGAGTGCTTCTTCGGCCAGCTTGCGTTCGGATATATCAGTAAAAATGTGTGCGAATTGTCCTTTCCGTGGGGAAAAAACACGGGTTTCATAATATCGCCCCAGTGTTTCATTAAACCGCTCATACCTGATTGATTCACCTGTCATTGCGACCCGATAAAGCTGTTGAACTACTTCGGGTGGCCATCCAATTGCAAAATCTTTGCTTGTTCTTCCGATTTGTTCTTTTAAAGAGAGGCCTGTAAGTTGTTCGAAAGCCGGGTTACCCTGAATAAACCGGTGGTCATAGGGTACTCCTGACTCGTCACAGATAACTTCCAACACCATAAGCCCATTAAGCATATGATCAAATAGTTGCCGGTATTGCTCCTCGCTTTTCTGCAGGGTTTCTTCCACCTGTCTGCGCTTTGTGATGTCGATAGCAATTCCAAGCATTCCATCCAACTTACCTTCCTTGTCACGTAGAGGTACTATATGGTTTTCAAAATTAATGCCTCGTAATTCATTATTAGCAATCACCGTTTCTCCTTTCAGAACGCGTTGAACAATATCACTCCCTGCAGATATATGTCCGGTTGGCTCGACAAAGGGAAGCGTACCAAAAAAATCAATGGCTGACAAGCCAACATTCTCACCGGGTTTTAGATGAACTGATTCTAATTGTTTGCCTTCTGAAAGCGTAAATATTCCCTTGCTGTCGGTAGCAAATATTGTTATCGGAGCATTATTCAGCATTGTGTGCAGAAGTTGCTCACTTTCCCGAAGCGCCTCTTCGGCTTGCTTACGTTCGGCTATATCCCAGGCAAGGTCAGCTAAAATGGAAACCAATTCAGTGTCTTTCTCGTTGTATTCTGTTGGTTTGTTTCCCACTCCAAGGATGGCCTTAATTTTACCGTCACGGATTACAGGCACAACCAATTCACGAATTAGCTCTGCATGCCCCTGAGGCATGCCTTTTTTATTGGGAAGCGACGAATAATCATTATGAATTACCGGACAGCGTGCATGGATACAATCAACCCAAACGCCTCCTTCGGCTATATCATAAATCAATCCCTTCCATTCAGCCCGGCAGAAATCTTTTTTAGTACGTGTTGACCAATTTTTCATCCAAATTATTTTCTGATCCTCATCAATAAAGTGATAAAGCCCAATCAGACTGCCAGTCAGACGTTCGGCTTCATTCAGTGTTTCTTCGAGTAAATCCTCCAGATTATGATTAGAAGCAAACTGTAACAGTCGTACCCTGGCGAGATAAGTATTTACAATCAGCTTACTTTCTGTAATATCACGGATGATCATGATGGTCCTCGTATTACCTTTTTTATCGGTAAAGAAAGCCGATGAAACCTCGGTTTGATATTTTATGCCACCCTTTTTGATTAGTGTAAGTTCCCCCCGGGCTCTGCCATTTTTGGTCCTTTCATTTAAAAGATTTTGTAGTCGTGGATCAGTAGTATCAACTAAACCAGCCCTTCCCAAACCTATTATTTCTGATTCTGTGTAATTAAACATTTGACAAGCTGCCCTATTTGCTTCATTAATCCTTCCATCCGGAGAAGTCAACAAAATGGCATCCATGCTGTTTTCAAAAAAAACACTATGTTTTTCTTCGCTGACAGAAAGCTCCTGTTCTCGAGAAATCTCTTGAGTAATATCCCTTGCAGCAGCATAAAGTAACGTTTTATCGGAAGAAGGTGTTGCAACCCAACTTAATGTTTTATAAGTACCGTTTTTACATAAATACCTGTTTGTAAAATTTATAGTTTGTGATCCTTTAAGTTGCTTTTCAAATTCCGCAAATGTCCGATCAGTATCATCAGGATGAATAAACTCTTTTAAAGGTTTTGACATGAGTTCTTCTATAGTGAACCCAAGTACCGTTTCCCAGGCAGGATTTAATTTTTTAAAATATCCATCAACTGTGGCAATACAAATCAATTCGGGCACAAGATTAAAAAGATTCATGAGTTCCCCCTGCATATCGATGAGATCAGGAATTTCAGGATAAATATCGGGAAACTTTTTAATTGCAGATTTATCTTTTTTTTTCATGACTGCCTTTTAAATGAACCTGTAAATTATGAGCCTGATATTCTGACTGGTAGATTTATTCTTGCCCCTTAATATTATCCCTTAATAGGTCATTCGAATCATTTTTCAGAATCTCACAAACCATCACAAATTTAATTATTAATACCGTTAAGTGTTAACAATGTGATGTTGGAATGGTGGGTTGGAAATAAAGGCAGGTTGAAGGGCACCCCGACCTGCGGGCACCCCTATGACGATATACACAACCAACAAAAATGTGGTAAGGAGATAGAAGACCACCCCGCCCTGCCGGTATGCTACCCGAGACTAGTTGGCCAGGCCAAAAAGGGCAAAATACCCCAAGGGCTTAAAACCACCCCGCCCTGCGGGCACCCATATGACGAAATACACAACTAACAAAAATGTGGTCCGGAGATGGAAGACCACCCCGCCCTGCGGGCACCCCTCCAGGGGAGGGGACTTTACGCGTGTTCCAAATCTAAATACAAGTCATAATTGTCAGTCCAGTTCCTGGGTGCAATCCCGTCCTTCGGAGGGGTGATCAAAAGACTGGGTGGAGCTTCCAGAAACCTGTTTGAATTTTGGTATCAGTTTGATTTTGTATTAACTAGATAACTTTTTGGTAATTCATAATCAGGTACAATGACCTGATAATTATCAAATAACTGATCTGATTCCATTGAATTCATATAATTTGTAAAAATGCCGGTATAATAGCTTATTCCAATGCCGGACAAAACAGTTATGGTACCCATTTGGGTATTATCATTCAAGTGAAGCTGTTTTTCATTAATCATCCGATTCGAACAGTCTTGATAAGGGTTGCCATTAAATGATATTTTTGATAGGGAGTTGAAAAAAGGTAAAGAATATACAAAAATATTTGCCGGTTGCAATATTCCCCACACATTTCCGGCTACTTTTGAAATGTTTTGGGCAAGTTGGTTTTTAGTTGTGAACCCGGTAATTAATAATATCGATACTAACATCATTTTTACCAGTTGAAATATTGCAGAGTATTTAAATAATTTTTTATGCCTTAGCTTTAATATTGCCACTATTGGCGAAAAAAGATGAGCAAGTAACTTATTACTTCTAATAAAACTCCGTTTGTTTGAATGATGCTTTATAATTTTACTGACTGACAACATAGGTTTAGTTGTGCATTCCTTAATAATAGCTTCACAAATGTTGATGAGCTTTTCAAAATCATTAGATTTATCAAGAAAGTAATCAGCTCCTGTTTCAATACAGCTTTTATTTATAAAAGGGTAACTATAATTTGTAAAAACAATTACTTTACAGTGATTAGAGCGGTGCTTTATACTTTCCAATACTTCGAACCCGGTACCCGATTTCAGCATCAAATCCAGAATCAGGATATCGGGATGAATTTCAAAATACTTATCAATGGCATCCATCGAATCATCTGCATAACCTGCAATTTCGGATCCCTTTATTGAAGACAGTCCTTCTGTAAGCCTCTCATTGAAAAGGTCTGAATCTTCGACAATCAATATTTTTATTGATTTGCTCATGTTTGTTTTTTATGAACGGTTTGTAGTTTTACGAACCAAATTTACCTGACAAAGTTTATACACTTTGTTTTAGTTGGCTATAACACAGGTTGTGATAATTGTGTAGTACAGTCCCTAAAAATTTGTAACAGATTTTGCTACCGGTATCCGTTTCATTCCGTAGGGATCCGACAGACTTCAGAGTCAGCTTAGTTGAACAGTGGATGAATGTATCCGGCATTCCCTTAAATGGTACTTGGTTTTGAAAAAAATTACATTAATAATTAATGTAAAATGGAAATCAAAAATTTACATCCTGAATTTAACTTTCTCCCGTTTTTATCAGAGATTGAATTCTGCCAGAAACGGAATTGTCTTATGAAACCCATACTGTTATTATTTCTCCCTAAGTTAAGGATTCACTGATTGTAATTTATCTCCCTACATATTGTAGGGTAACCCTGACTTTTTAAATATTGAAACTTCGACTATATCTTCAATTATAATGTTACGATTGACAGGATCAATTCGCCATAGTTTAACTGCGAATTATAAACAATCATTAAATCGTACAAACTCATTTTTTAACAAATAAATTTCAAAATCATGAAAAAGTTTCTACACAAATTAGTAATCGGAGTTTTCTTCCCTTCATTATTAATGTTAACACCATTTGTAAATTTTGGTCAAAGTTTTCAATCGGCTAATGTTGGCCCAAACAGATTTATTACCTATGGTGAATCAACACTTATTGGCGCTCCTGCAATAACAGGCCATACTTACCTCTGGAGCCCGGCTGATGCCCTTAGTTCAGAAACAGATGCACAACCTGAAGCATGGCCGGCAGTTACCACCACTTTTTACTTAACTGAAACCGAAGTATCGACCAACATTCAGTTCACCGATTCAGTTGTTGTTACCGTACGCCCTTATCCTTATGCTATTACCGGTGATGATACCATCATCTGTTATGGACAAAAAGTAACTTTTGGAGGAGCACCCAATCCGGGTAATACCTATAGCTGGACACCCGCAAACGGTTTGAGTTCCACTACTTCATCGCAGGTAACTGCCCAACCTACCTCAACAGTAACATATTACCTGACAGAAACCGATACTTTAACCCAGTATAGTAATTCAAATACAATTACTATTGAAGTAATCCAACCACCTGCCGTTGATGCAGGCAACGATAAGACATTTTGCATGGGTGGAAATACAACTATCGGAACTTCATCCGTTGCAGGTGTTTCATATAACTGGACTCCAAATGCAGATATAACAGATGCCACCATAGCAGAACCTACAGCTAACCCTGCCTTTACAACAACATATACCTTAACTGTTACAGATTCTATTACCGGATGTACAAATTCCGATGCTACTGTAATTACAGTTAATCCGATTCCTGATGCCAATGTTGGCACTGATCAGACCATCTGTCTGAATAATTCGGTTACGATTGGTGCTCCCGGAGTTTCAGGGAATACATATCAGTGGACAGCTAATAACAACCTGACTTCCGATACAATAGCAAATCCCAGTGTCAGTCCGCAGGAAACAACTACATATCATTTAACCGAAATTAATCCTGCATCTGGCTGCCTGAACTCAAATGAGGTAACTGTAACAGTGAACCCAATACCAGCTGCCATAACAGGCCCTGATAAAACAATTTGCTTTGGCGAAGGTGTTTTAATTGGTGTTGCACCAGTTCCCGGAAATACATATAGTTGGGATCCGGCTAAAGGTTTAAATAATAATGGATTATCACAGCCATTTGCAAGTCCAAAAATTACAACAGTATATTTTTTAACTGAAACCATTACAGCCACAGGTTGTGAAAATACAAATCCTTTGGTGTTAACCGTAAATCCCTTACCTAAAGCCAACACAGGAACCGATCTAACCCTTTGTTCAGGTTTAAATTCTATAATAGGAAATGATCCTGTTAATGGAAACACATATAACTGGATACCTGTCAATGGATTGAGTTCTGCCACTGTATCAAACCCTACAGTTAATGTACCGATGACAACTACTTATACTCTTACCGAAACAAATACAACAACAGGATGTGTCAATTCAAATAAAGTAACGGTTACTGTTATACCTAAATTAAATACACCAACCGATCCTACAGGGGAAACAGATTTTTGCCAGTACAATACTGAGTCAATCTATGGTACTACAGCAATTGAAGGTGCCACAAGCTATGTCTGGACAATTTTACCAACAAATGCCGGTACTATCATCAATAATGGTATTTCATCAATAGTTGAATGGAACGATAACTTTTACGGCCCGGCTACGATAACAGTTGCAGGCCAGAATAGCTGTGGAACAGGGACACTTTCCAATTCATTGGATGTTAATGTTAAGGTAGCTCCTCCTACACCTACCATTTCACTTAACAAAGGCAAACTTACTTCAAGTGCAATTACTGGTAATCAGTGGTTTAGTGAATCCGGCCCGGTATCCGGAGCCAACAAACAAGTATTTAAACCCAGTTTAAAAGGCACTTATTATGTTAGGGTAACAGGAAATGATTGCGGTTCCAAGCCATCGAACGGTATCCTGGTTGTACCTTCTTTGGGTGATCCTAACAGCATCAATAGTGATAACATTTCAGCACAGGTTCAAATTTATCCCAATCCCAATTCCGGAACTTTTACAGTCCTCATGCCGGATTTAAACAATGAACCTTTCGACCTGACCATATCTAATTCAATAGGAAAAACAGTATATCAGAGAAATCAACTGATTGCTGATGCCAACACAGGATTACAGATCAATTTACAGGATCTGGAACAGGGAGTCTATTTACTCAATATCCATTCACTAAAAGCCGACAAAATTGCAAGAATAATAATACGAAAATAACGTAAAACTTTACAGGTTTCCTAAGAGAGGAAGCCCTGATCACCTGCATAAGGCCTGGTTTGGAAAACAAATCAGGCCTTTTTTTTATTTATAGTTTTCCAAAAAAGGAAGATTCCAGCTATCATACCCGACTGGCAGGCGGTCACGGGAATGAAGTTATAAGCCAGGGAAATTACCACAGGTTTTTTTGTAATAACTTATACTACACATTATTATTTAATTACCTACAGTATCTTCAATTATATTGTTACAAACCAGGGGAGCATATCATTGTATTTTAACCCTGTATTTTAAAATATGACTGTTTCATTTAATGATCATATTATCTGACAAAACAGGATTACAATCAAATATCATGAAAAAAATTCTACACAAATTAGTAATCGGAGTAAGCATTTCTGTATTATTATTGGTAACACCATTTGTAAATTTTGGCCAGGGTTTTTATTCAGCAAATGTGGGCCCCAACCAATCAATTTGTTTAGGTGAATTCGTAATTCTTGGTGGATCGGCATTAGCCGGTCATTCATACAGTTGGTCACCATCAACTAACCTTACATCAACTACAGTTTCTCAACCAATTGCTTATCCAACAGCAACTACAACATATTACCTCACTGAATATGATTCAGCTACCTATGTTCAGTTTACCGATTCGGTAATTATTACTGTAAACCAATTGCCTGCTACTACTCACTTTCCTGATAAAACAACCTGTGCAGGTGTTCCAATAACCATTGGACCCACATATATTAACGGACTTCACTATAACTGGTCACCTTCTGCAGGGTTAAATTATGACAATATTTCTCAACCTACTTCAAATCCATTAAAAACAACCACATATTTCCTGACTATAACTTTAACTGCTACAGGTTGTCAGAATACAGATACGGTAATTGTTAATGTAAATCCTGCTCCTGATGCAATTACAGGTCCAGATACAGCCGTTTGTTCCGAAGGGTATGTTACTATCGGTCGTGATCCTGTAACTGGCAACTCTTACAAATGGTTGTCGGCAGATAGCCTGACAACAGGCACCAATTCTAAGATTACATTACACCCCAATACAACCGGCACCTATTTTTTAACTGAAACAAACGGTACTACAGGTTGTCAAAACACAAACTCGGTCATCGTTACCGTAAATGTAAATCCTGATGCAAAAGTGGGTCCTGACAGATCAATCTGCCTTGGTGAAAATGTGCCCATTGGATTTCCTGCTGTAACTGGTCATACGTATCAATGGACATCAAATAATGGCCAGGGTTCATTTACAATTGCCCGACCTAAGGTTAATCCTACAATAACTACCATATATCATTTAATAGAAACTATTACAACAACAGGCTGCAAGAATTCAAATGATGTAAAAGTGTTTATAAATCCCTTACCTGATGCATCAACAGGTCCTGATAAAGCAATTTGCTTTGGGAAAAGCGTTTCGATTGGTTCTGTTGCTATAAAGGGGCACACTTATAGTTGGGACTCAATTGACGGATTGAATTCAAACATCATATCGCAACCGATAGCAAAACCAAAAGTTACTACAACTTATTTCATGACCGAAACAATTCTTACTACGGGCTGTCGAAATACGAATTCGGTTGTTGTAACCGTAAATCCTTTACCCGAAGCCATTACAGGTCCGGATAAAAGCCTCTGTTACGGCAGGTTGACAGAAATAGGCAGTGACCCTGTACCGGGACACGATTATATCTGGGTGCCTGAAACCGGACTGAGTATTCCCGATTATTCCCAGCCGGCAGTAACAGCAACCACCACCACTAAATATACATTGACTGAAATAAATACTTTTACCGGTTGCCAGAATTCAAATTCAGTTACGGTTACTGTTGTTCATATACCGGATGCCCCAACCGATCCTACAGGTGCAACTGAACTTTGCCAGTATAAACAACAAAATCAATACTCAACTAAACCAGTAAATGGAGCTTTGAATTATAAATGGACCATATCACCGGCCGATGCAGGTATTACAACAGGCACAAAAAACAGTGTTTTAATTGACTGGGCAGAAAACTTTTCTGGTACTGCAACAATTATGGTAAGTGGATTAAATGCCTGCGGAGCCAGTTCATTTTCCATTCCATTGTCAGTAAATATTAAACAAACACCACCTACCCCGACAATCAGTTTAAACAGAGGCATTCTCACATCAAGTTCGGTTAGCAGTAATCAATGGTATGATGCAAAAGGACCGGTAACGGGAGCCATCGAACAAACCTTTACACCTACGATCAAAGGCGATTATTATACTGTTGTTGAAACTCATGATTGCAGCTCAAAACCATCCAATATGATAACAGTAGTACCAAAGATTGGAACTCCAACTTACATTAATGAAGGGAATGTGGCTGAAAAGGTGCAGATATATCCAAATCCTAATTCGGGAAATTTTACTATTCAGATTCCCTCTTTGAATAATGAAACATTAGACCTGACCATTTACAATTCAATTGGTAAAACTGTTTACCAAAGAAACAACCAAACAACAGATGCCAACACCGGTTTACTGATCAATATTTCCGATCTGGAACAAGGTGTATATTTACTTAAAATTCATTCAAAAACATACTATAATACTGAAAAAATTGTTGTTCGCAAATAGTTACCTCTCTCTCTCTAGTGTTTAATTCGTGAGGAATAGAAGAGTTCCTTTTTAAGGCCTGATTTGAATAAAAATCAGGCCTTTTTTTGCTTATTTTAAAACCCATATCCTATAAAATTCCGATAGGCTAAAACGGAATAAGTAGTGGTATAACCTTGGATAAATTTGTAAATTTGCCATGATGTTTCGATACACAACAAACAAGATTTAAAATAATAATGTCATGAAAAAGTCGTATTTACTGGTTGCTTTCATAATATTCAGCTTCTGCTCATATGCACAAACATCCCTGCCATATTATACCGGATTTGATAATATGGCCCAGCGTAACGGTTGGCAATATTTTCGTAAAGGATATATCAGCACATCTGACTGGAGTATCATTTCCTATAATCCATATTCAACCCCGAATTGTTTGTCACATGATTACCCTGTAGGCAGCTCCAGTGCTGACACAACGATAGACTGGTTTGTATCTCCGGGGTTTGACTTCACAACAGGTGGCAAAATAGATTCGCTGAAAGCAAAAATATACTCTATAACCGGTTCCGCTACTCCGGTTGATGAAATCGGCTTTTATTTACTAAATGGTTCATCCGACCCATCGATGGCTTCATCCGTTATTCTGCTGGCAGAATTAAAAAGCCTGGTTTCGAGCATGGACGTTTGGCGTGATACAGGCAATATCGTTATTCCACATACTTCTGGTATAAGCTACATAGGTATAAAGTACCGGGCTACAAATAACTGGTTTGTTATTTATCTCGACAATATTCATTTCAGCAAAAATCCGAATGGGATAAATGAAACAAGTGCCGTCAATGATCATATGATTCTGTATCCAAACCCTGCTTTTGATAAAATGAATATTTCCTTCACCGGCAACGGGATTAGAAAAGTTGAAATATCTTTTACAAATGCTTTGGGACAAAACGTACTTACAAAACAAATTGATAACAAAATCAATCAAACTGGCATTGATATTTCGCAACTTTCTGCCGGCAGCTATTTTGTCCGGGCCATCACCGACACAAAAATGATTTTCAACCAAAAGTTAATCATCGTTAAATAAAACCGGGCAGATAGCCATCTGTCAGAAATATAATTAATTACATCAATTCATAGTTTCGCATGGAAATTACTGATACGTTATATGTAACCAACAGAGTGCAGTGGAAGTCATGGCTGGAAGAAAATCACAGTTCAGCTAAAGAAATCTGGCTGATCTATTACAGGAAGCATACCGGTAAACCAAGAATTTCCTATAACGATTCAGTTGACATGGCACTTTGCTATGGATGGATCGACAGTACAGTAAAATTACTTGACATTGACCGAACGGTTCAGCGATTTAGTCCCAGACGGAAAAAAAGCGAACTTTCAGAGATGAATAAAGAAAGGGTAAGAAGGCTTATTAAATCGGGTGAAATGACACAATTCGGATTGGAAAAAATAAAGCATCACCTTGAATATGCTGTAAAAGATAAAGTTCAAAAACAGCTATTTAAGGAATTTATAATACCGGCTGATATTCTTAATGAACTTAAAAATGATCCGATTGTCTGGCAGAACTTCAAACAGTTTCCCGATCATTACAAAACGATCCGGACTGGATGGATTGATGGTGCACGAAAACGGCCTGAAGAATTTCAGAAAAGGTTGAGGTATTTTATTAAAATGACCCGGAAGAATAAAATGTACGGGTTGGTTCAGCAATATCTGGGGGAATAATATGTTAGCAGTTATGGCAAGAAAAAAATCGCGAAATTTATTATCTTTGAAAAAATATATTTATTGTGACCCTTTGGAATAACGAAACAGAAATTATATTCTTTACCGAAGCGTTGAAGAACTTTGCTTCCCCTGAGCAACTTTTCTATAAACTACAAAACGGATATTTCGCTTATGTGCCAAAGCGGTCAGGTGCAGAAGGACAAACATTACAAAGTCGAAATTCACTTATCGGTCAATTTACTGAAAAATGGTGCAAAACACTCTTTGAACCTATTGCAAATGAATTAGAACTGTTCGCTATAAATGGTGTAATTTGTGAAGAATTAGGATTAACCAGACAATCCAGTGCCGACTTAGCATTCTGTACAACAAATTCGGTTAATCAGCAAGCTGAAAATATTAAGATTCTTTTTGAGATAAAGATGAGTGTTGTATCAAATTACAAATTTACACAACCAAATATAATAGATTTTGTAGGCGATTATAAACTACATAAAGGAAATCCTTCGTTACTTCGTTCTGACTCAATGTTAAAAGCAATAGGTAAATCAATTAATATAAGAGTTTCAGGACTTGCCTCGACCAAAATTCCAATTATTATATTAGGTAATAGTCCAATTCAAGACAGCTATCAGAAGAAAG
>Ga0182027_10002824_pt1 | contig 27884 bp, 23 predicted proteins | sample 712E1DmetaG_FD_121300 | JGI IMG/M metagenome (GOLD analysis project Ga0182027, IMG submission 121300) | Permafrost microbial communities from Stordalen Mire, Sweden - 712E1D metaG (Illumina Assembly) | ecosystem: Environmental > Terrestrial > Soil > Wetlands > Permafrost | place: Sweden...
GGCCGGCATCTATGATGACGAAAAAATAGGAAGAGAAGGCAAAACCTATTGCCCCGGCTATGGAGAGCCAGGGGTTGAGCCCCATTACGATAAGCAGGATAAAGAACCCGATGAAATACAGGAAAACCATGTTGGCCGGGTGAGGAAGGCCGAGCGTAAGCACATCGTCAATAAATCCCAGCAGGTTGCCTTTATATTTGACCGAAACCTGGTATGCAGGCATACCCCCGAACATTGAATTCGTCCATAAGGCCTCCTGGCCTGTCTTTGCCCTGAAATCTGCGATCTCTTTAGAGGTTCCCGAGGCATGAATGATGTCACTCTGGAGGAGTTTCTTGCCTTCAATGAGAGGGGAAAGATAAGCCATGGTGATCAACAGGAAAAGCAGGACCGCTGCCAGGTAAGGCCAGGCATTTTTAAAGTTCAGGTTTTTCATAGGGTTGATAGTTAACAAATTGGATGTCAAAAATAAAAAAAAGAAGATAATGGTGAATTATCTTCTTTTTAAACGTTTAAACGGTGTTAACGGTATTCTTGATGCAAAGAAAATTATTTCTCGCCGATCTGTTCGTCGGATACAGTCAACTTTTTTCTGCCTTTAGCCCTTCTGGCTGCCAGGACCTTACGCCCGTTTGCAGTAGACATTCTCTCACGGAAGCCATGCTTATTCTTCCTTTTTGTGTTCGAAGGGTGGAATGTTGGTTGTGCCATCGTAAACTGAATTTAGGGCTACAAAGTTACGTTTTTTTTTGATATTCCAAAGGAATTTTATCGGGCCGGGATATTTTTCAGCGTGGCCACGAGATAATCCCAGAATTTCTTCACCGACTCGATCTCGGCTTTTTCATCAGGGGAGTGAGGAGAGACAATAGTCGGTCCGACAGAGATCATATCCCAGGCAGGGTAAGTGCCTCCCAGGATCCCGCATTCGAGGCCGGCATGGATCGCTTTCACTGCGGGTACCTTACCGAACATCTTTTTATACAGATCGAGCATAAGATGAAGTATGGGAGAGTCAGGATTGGGTTTCCATCCAGGGTAGTGTCCGTCGAAGGTAATCTCGGCACCCGCCATCGAAAACACGGCTTCGACCATGTTCTGAAGATCCAGTCTGGCCGTATCCACGGAACTTCTGAGCAGGGTCTGTCCGAACACCATATTGCTTTCGGTCTTCAGTACGCCGAGGTTAATGGAAGTTTCGACCAGTCCGGGCATTTCATTGCTCATGCGGATGACTCCGTTCGGGCAGGCATACAACGAGTTGATGATATTCAGCTGGGTGATCTCATCGATCAGGCTGGTCGGTTTTTCAATAGTAGTTGCAGTAATTTTCAGGTTCGGCTCAACGGCTGAAAGTTCTTTCCTGATCGCCTGTTCCATTTCCGACAGGGATTTCAGGAAGGCATCCTTGTTCCCCAGCGGAAGAACCACGATGGCGTTGCCTTCCCTTGGAATTGCATTCCTCAGGCTGCCTCCTTCGAGGGATGCCAGCCTCATTCCGTAATGTTTAGCTCCTTCCCAGAGGACGCGGCCCAGGATCTTTATTGAATTTCCGCGTTCCAGGTGAATATCGACGCCGCTGTGACCACCTCTGAGGCCTGTAACGACAAGCTTGTAAGCTTCGATCCCGGCCGGGACAGCGGAAGTCTTGAAACGGAAAGAAAAGTTACCGTTCGTCCCGCCGGCACAACCGATGTAAAGTTCTCCTTCTTCTTCCGTATCCAGGTTCAGAAGGATGTCCCCTTTAAGGACGCCGGCTTTGATGCCCATTGCTCCGGTCATACCTGTTTCCTCATCCGTTGTAATAAAAACATCGACAGGCCCGTGCTGTATGTCTTTTGCTTCAAGCACCGCCATGGCTGCGGCAACGCCGAGCCCGTTATCAGCGCCAAGAGTCGTTCCCCTTGCCTTGATCCAGCCGCCGTCGACGTAAGCATCGATCGGATCTTTTTCAAAGTCGTGCACTGTATCGTTGTTCTTCTGGGGTACCATGTCCATATGCCCCTGCAGGATAACGCCTTTAAGGTTTTCCATCCCTTTCGTGGCCGGTTTCCTGATGATGACGTTTCCGACTTCATCCTCTATGGTTTCAAGTCCGAGATTCTTCCCGAACCGGGCAATGAATTCCCGGATCTTAGCTTCATGTTTTGAAGGACGCGGGATCTGGGTAAGGCTATAGAAATTTTTCCATAGCAGGGCAGGCTGGAGGTCTAATATTTCTTTACTCATAAAATTTAAAGTTTTATACAATGATTTTGAATGTCAAAGGTAAGAATTTATTTCTGTCCGACACTATTTTCCTGATCTTTTCCGAGTTCCCTGAAGGTGATGAATCTCTGCTGATAGAGCAGGGAAAGGAATTTGCTTACCCTTTCTTCGACTTCGTCCTTGGCGGTCATCTTTTCAGGGAAACGTTCGTTGAGCTGTTCACAGATTTCGCCTGCACTGGCATTGCCATCCATCATGCTCCAGACAGCCGAGCCGAATTCATCGAGTTTGATACGGATGAAATGTTCCTTCCATGCAGGCTGAAAAACCCTGGTAATCAGTTTATTCCGAAAACGGGGAAGGAGGAGGCTGAGGCAGCCGTTGTCCCCGGGTTCCGATCCGAGAAGCGGTTCAGGATGAAGGTCCAGGGTATTTGTACTTCGGAGTATCTTTCGCCTGGCAAAAAAACTTTTTTCCATGTATTTATTTATAACTGAGGCTGTCCCATAGGTATGGGACAGCCTCAGAAAAATTATATTATATCAGTTTTACATACCTGAAGCTGGGGGGGCCGGTTCATCAGGTTTCCCGGCATTCTTCAACGGGATCTGGATCAGGACGAATGCGATCACCGCAATGATCACGAGGCTGATGAGGTAACTCGGGTTTTTAAAGAATGAGAAATAATCGTAAAGGAAGATCTCGAATGCCGCGAAAATGGCAATGACCAGTCCCATAAGTGCTTCCCCGGCTATCATCCCGGATGCAAGCAGCACGCCTGTGTTCTCGACCCTTATCTTCTGTGCACTGTTCAGTTTTCTCTTTTCCGTGTAGATGTCGACGACACCCTTGAACAGTCCGCCAACGAAAATGGCAAAAGTGGTTTCAAGCGGCAGGTACATGCCAACGCTGACCAGCATCGGGCTACGGACCTGCATAAGGATAAAGGCTATTCCCATAAGCATTCCCGAGATGATGAGCGGCCATGCCATGGCTCCTTCGACGATCCCTCTTGATAGGATTGCCATCAGGCCGGCCTGCGGTGCCGAAAGACTGCGGCTGCCGAAACCACCCTGGTATCCGAGTTTATGCCCGCTGGCGATATCGCCTTCATTAAGGTAGGCAAGCACGACAAACATCACTGCGCCTGCAAGGATCACCCCGATGATGTCACCGATCTGCATTCTCCAGGGGGTCCCTCCGAGAATATGCCCGGCTTTAAGGTCCTGGAGCATTTCACCTGCTACGGCAGCTGATACGCAAACGATGGCTGCTACACCAAGCACGGTTGCAACTCCTGCATTGCCCTGGACTCCCAGTCCGACCAGGATCAGGGCGGTTACCACAAGAGCGGTCAGGGTAAGCCCGCTGATGGGGTTATTGCTGGAACCCATGATGCCGACGAGATAGCCTGATACTGCCGCAAAAAAGAAGGCCAGTATGATCATGACCGTGGCAGCAACGACTGCAATAAGTATGTTGGTCTGGAAAATGAAATACGTTATGGAGAATGTAAGGACGGCAACTGCGAGGATACCTGCAATGATAGCTCCGAAGCTGAGGTCCTTTTCATTGCGGGGAGCAACTTGTCCCATTCCCTGCGCAGCTTTCTTCACGTCGGTGATGGAACGGCCGACTCCAGTGATAAGGCTCTTGCGCATTTTATACAAAGTAAAGGCGGCGCTTACTAGCATGCCCCCGATGGCTATAGGTCTCACGATGAATTTCCAGATCTGGAGCATCTGGTAGCCGGGATCATTTACCTTTGTCATAGCCTGCTCCAGGCTGAGCGTTGCATCCTTGCTCATCAGGAAGGATGCCCATGCGTGGAAATCCATGCCGGGTAAAATAAAGTACATGATCATGGGGACCATCAATCCCCAGGCAAGCAGGCCGCCGCTGAAGTTCAGCGCACCGAGCTTCGGGCCGATGATATAGCCGACACCCATGTATGCAGGGCTGACACCGGGAGAGCTGAGCATCATCCCGCCCTGCCCGGCGAAGACAGTGCCTGAAATGAGCTGTTTTCCCCAGACAATGAATTTTTCCCAGAGGTACAGGAAGAACCTGAGTTCACCCAGGAGTTTTACCAGGGCTCCGAGACCCATTGCCCAGAACAGGAACTTAGATCCGCCCGAACCATGCTGGCCTGCCTTGTGGATTTCGGCAGCGGCAACTGATTCAGGGAAAGGCAGTTCAGCATCTTCAACCATAACCCGGCGAAGCAAGGCTACGAACATGATCCCCAGGATACCACCGGCGATCAAGATCAGCGATGATGTAATGTAATGGCCCATTGTGAAAAATTCAGGCCAGATGCCCGAAACGAAAAATGCCGGGAGGGTGAAAATTGCACCAGCAGCCACGGATTCACCAATGGAACCGACGGTACGTGTAAAATTCTCTTCCAGGATGGTGCCCCTCATCAGGCGGAGTATCGCCATCCCAAGAACAGCAGCCGGGTAAGTCGCAGCAATGGTCATACCTGCCTTCAGCCCGAGGTAGGCATTGGCCGCCCCGAGGATGACTGCAAAGAACAATCCCACGATAAGCGCCCGCACAGTGAATTCCTTCATATGCGTTTCAGCGGAAACGAAGGGTACATACTTTTTAGCTTCAGCCATAATTATGTTCTTTTAATTTTTTGCTAAATAACAAAAAAAGCTTCAACCTGACAAAATTGTTTTTAAGTCACAGGCCACTAGATATTAAATTTACACTTTAACATCTAAATTACAGATAACCAATTTTCTACGTGAAATTGTACAGGTGGATGATTTGTTTTGTTTTAAAGAATTCCTCACTGAAAAAAGAGGAAATCTTTATGACTGTTTTGCTTGCCCTGATTGTGTCCAGTTCATCATCCACTTCGCCTCCCTTAAGGTACAGGAATCCGTTCTCAAGAGAATTCATGCCTTTGTCCCTTAGTAGCTTTTTCAACGGGGCTGTAAAATCCCTGAGGTTGGTAACTGCCCTCCCAGTGATGAAATCGAAACTGCCGCATAAATTTTCGTACCTGCAGTTCATCGCGGAAGCGTTCGGTAAACCCAGCTCACGGATGATAGAGTCCACCACATGTATTTTCTTTCCGATGGAATCGACAAGAAGGAATTCCGAACAGGGAAATAAAATTGCCAGCGGGATCCCCGGCAAGCCGCCGCCTGTTCCGGCATCCAGGACAGATGACCCAGGGTTGAACTGAATGGCCCTGGCCAGGCTTAGGGAGTGAAGGATATGCCTCTCCTCGAGAAATGCAATGTCTTTCCTGCTGATCAAATTGATCTTCTCGTTCCATTCGGGATAAAGTTCCAACAGGCGGCTGAACTTCCCTTCCTGCCAGGGGGAGAGCCCTGTGAAATATTTTCGGATCAGTTCCATCGAAAAAAAGTCCGGGTGGCAGAAATCACCCGGACCATTCAGTTTAATCAGTTGAAAGTAAATTTATGCGCCCGGTTCTGGTTCTTCTGTTTTAATTTCAACCGGTTTTTCTTCTTCAGCAGGCTCTTTCGGTTTGGGCTCGGCTTTTTTCTTCGGTTTTACTGCTTTTGGCTTTGCTTCTCCTTCAACTGCCTTTTCCGGAGCTTTTTTAGCAACCGCTTTTCTGACAGGCTTCTTTTCGGTGATTTCTTCAGTTAAAGCGACGGGTTCAACCACTGCTTTCACTTCTTCTGCTGCTTTGACTTTGGTTTCCCTGGCTTTTTCCTTGCTTCCAGATGTTTTTTTCGTCTTGTGACGACGCTTTACACCATATGACCCTATGGTGATCTTGCCTCTTTTTGTCTTTTTATCGCCTTTTCCCATATGTATTGAATTTTATAGTTCCTAAAAAGCAAAGGTAACAAAATGGAGTTTGAATCTGTAATCAGGAGGAATTTTTCTTAAAATAATCCCGCAACAGGATATCCGGTTTGCGGATAGAATTCAAAGTCCATGAAAGCAGGACATCGGTTTTTTCAGGTTCAGTCAAACACCAGTCAATGCCGGAACTCCTGATCCTGTGGGCCAGGGAGTGGATAAATATCGCGGCAGAAACACTGACATTGAGGCTTTCAGTAAAACCAAACATCGGGATACGTATGAAGCTGTCGGCCATTGCCAGTGCATCATCCGACAGGCCCATCAGCTCGGTCCCGAATACCAGCGCAAGCTTCCGGTCAAGGGGAATATCATCAGGAGTGTGATCATCCTTGTGGGGAGAGGTGGCGACAATGGTATAGCCTTTATCCTTGAGCGACAGAAGGCATTCTTTTGTATTTGAGGCCGCCCCCCCGTATCTGAACAGGCTCAGCCATTTTGCAGATCCCAATGCAACATCGGGGTTGACTTCATATTTATTCCTGTTCTCTATGATGTGCACATCCTGTATACCGAAACAGTCACAGGTCCGGAGCACTGCACTGGCATTATGGGGCTGGTATATGTCTTCAAGGACAAGCGTAAGATACCTGGTCCTGAGAGCAATGGCATGAAGGAATTTTTGTTTTCGCTCGGCCGTTATAAACTCTGTCAGATAGGAAAGAAGCTTGTGTTTGTCAGGATAATCCGGGCCGGCTGTTTTCAGGTCCATTCGAATCATTCAGTTAAAATTAGTCCAAACCTACGTGAAATTCGCAAACCAGGCAAATGTTTCTTCACTGTGGCGGAAAAAATTGACTCAATATTAATAGTATATAGGGAAAAAATGTAACTTTGCACCTTCAAATTTGAAAAAAATGGCACAAAAGCTTGATAAACAAGACAAAACCGAGGAAAGAATTGTAGCTGTTGAAGAGGCTTTCAGTAAGACAGAACAGTTTATAGAGCAGAACCAGAAGATCATCCTGGTCGTTATTGCAGTTATCATCGTTGCTGTTCTCGGATTCTTTGGGTTTAAAAGGTTTTATCTTGCCCCCAGGGAGAAGGATGCACAGGGCCAGATGTTCATGGCTCAAAAATATTTCGAGCAGGATTCCATCAAGAAGGCTCTCAACGGGGACGGGCAGTACCTGGGTTTTCTTGCCATCATCGATGAATACGGAATGACGAAGTCGTCAAACCTTTCACATTACTATGCAGGTATGTGCTACCTGAAACTGGGGCAGTTTGAAAATGCCGTTGAACAACTTAAAAAATTCAGCGCCAGTGACCAGGTCATAGGGCCACTTGCAAAAGGCGGACTGGGTGATGCTTACGTGGAATTAAAGGATATTTCCAAGGGGATAGGTTACTACCTTGATGCTGCAGACCAGGCTAAAAATGAATTCCTTTCACCTTATTTCCTGATGAAGGCAGGCATGGGTTACACCGAGCTCGGGGATTTTAAAAATGCCCTGAAAACATACAGGAAAATAAAAGACGACTACGGTCGATCCAACGAAGCAAGGGATATTGAGAAATACATCGCCTTTGCGGAAGGAAAAATCAACGGGAATAAATAATCTCCATTGCCGTCTGTTTTATTTTACCTTATTTTGCCTGAGAAATCAGGCATTTTTTTTAAATGGAAACGAGTCCAAGGATCATATTTTTCGGTACTCCCGACTTTGCCATTTCGTCTCTGAAAGCGATCAGGGAAGCGGGTTACTGCATCGCCGCGGTCGTTACCGCTCCTGACCGACAGGCTGGCAGGGGGATGAAACTCCGGTTGCCGCCGGTCAGGATTTATGCTGATGAATATAAGTTGCCCGTCCTTCAGCCTGAAAACCTGTCAGATCCTTCTTTCCTGGAACGCCTTTCAGCACATGGACCCGAACTCCAGGTCGTTGTGGCATTCCGGATGCTGCCCAGGATAGTCTGGAATATGCCCCGGCTGGGCACATTCAACCTCCACGCTTCCCTCTTGCCACAATACAGGGGGGCTGCGCCGATCAACTGGGCCATTATCAACGGAGAAAAGGAAACCGGGCTTACAACGTTTTTCCTGAAGGAAAAAGTGGATACCGGGGATATACTATTACGGGAACCGGTCAGCATCGGCAGGGATGAAACTGCCGGCGAGCTTCACGACAGGATGAAGATACTTGGAGCAGGCCTGGTCGTCAATACAGTTGAAAGCATCATCCGCGGCGAAGTGCAGGCCAGATCGCAGGACCGTCTTATAAATTCCGCCACACTACTCAAGCCTGCCCCAAAGATATTTTCGGAGGACTGCCGTATAGACTGGGGTCAGCCATCCGAAAAGATTTTCAACCTGATCCGGGGACTAAGCCCGGTACCTGCCGCATTCACCATGATCAGAATGAACGACGATTCAACTCACCATCTGAAAATCTTAAAAGCGGGTTATGAAAAACCAGGCAGCGCCCTGTCTCCCGGATCACTGATCACAGATAAACAAAGCTGCCTGAAGATTTCCGCCGGGGATGGTGACATTTGCATATATGAACTGCAGCTCTCGGGAAAAAAAGCAATGAGAACAGCCGATTTTCTCAAAGGGTTTGGCAGCCGTCTCATCTGAAATCCCCGTTAATCATAAGTTTCACGTTGGAGTTATTAACAAAAACTCCGATTTTTGAACATTTCCAATGGTTTTAGAGACAAATTACTTGACAAAATCAATTGGGGCCTTATCTTTGCGATGATTATCAAAATTGAGTATTAATTAAAAACTTAAAAAAATGAACAAGGCTCAGTTAATCGAAGCAATTGCCAATGATGCAAAAATGACAAAAGCAGAAGCCAAAAGAGGTCTGGAAGCATTTGTTACAGCTACCACAAAGGCCCTTGGCAAAGGTGAAAGAGTTGCTTTAGTAGGATTCGGCTCATTTGCTGTTTCAAAGCGTGCTGCCCGTAAAGGACGCAATCCTCAGAACGGCAAGGAAATCAAGATCCCCTCAAAGAAAGTTGTAAAATTCAAAGCAGGTGCTGAACTCGTAAAGAAAGTAAAGTAAACTGCTGAAGCAATTAATTCACGAAAAACCGCCCCGGATAAGGGCGGTTTTTTTATTTCCCGGTGCCGGGCAGTAAAGCCGGATCATAGGAGACGGTTGTTTACCCGGAACCTGTAAGGCAGGCCTGCATCCCTGCCTGCATATTCAACACCGATACGGGGGCCGGTTTCTATTGAATCACTTTCAATGACTATACCCCTGTCCTCTAACCATATCCTGTCGGTGCTGTCGATGCCGGGTAACGCCGCAAGGTCATGGCCGGTATGTGAATAATGGATACCCAGAAGGCTTGCGACCTTTCCGGGGCCGTCGCCGATGTTTGTTGTGAGTTTTGATTTGCCTGCCCGTTTCAGCATATCTTCAATACCTTCCAGTGGTTCAACTGCCCTTACGAGGACTGCATGAGGGATACCGGTCTTATTGGTCACTACATTGAACAGGGAATGAACGCCGTAGCACAGGTAAACATAGGCGGTCCCGCCATCCCGGTACATGATCTCCGTCCTGGGGGTTCGCCTTCCGCCGAAAGCATGCGAAGCAGAATCGGTAACACCATTATATGCTTCCGTTTCGTAAATGATCCCCGAAGTCGTGATCCCTTTAAACCGGCTGACCAGAACCTTTCCAAGGAGTTCACGTGCGATCAGGACCACGTCCTGGCGTGTATAAAATGAGCGTTTGAGAATCATGCCACAAAATTGCAAAAAAATATCCCCTGGCAGCTGTTATTGATCTTTTTTACCTTTGTATTTTTCCATGAAACCTGTTTTTATTATGCCTGCTCCATCCAAACTCCTGCTTTATGATGAGCTCCCGTTCTGGTCGGCTCCGTTCGGCATTCTCCTCCTCGACACCGCCAGGTTCAGAAAAGGGATGCTTGCACTGGATATCGGATGCGGCGCAGGGTTTCCCATGCTCGAGCTGGCGGGCAGACTGGATACTGACGGCCATGTCACCGGGCTGGATCCATCGGCTGAAGCCGTGGAGATGGTCAATGAAAAGATCAGGGCCAGGGCGGTTATAAATGCTTCTGTGACCATGGGCAAAGGAGAGGCCATGCCTTTCGGTGACGCTCATTTTGACCTGGTGACATCAAATAACGGATTGAATAATGTGGAAGACCAGGAGAAGGTCTTGTCGGAATGTTTCAGGGTTTGCAAACCCGGCGCACAGCTTGTGCTGACCATGAACCTACCCCATACCATGATTGAATTCTATGATGCCCTGAGGTATGTTTTAGAGGATATGGAAATGCTGGATGAGATCAGGGCAATGGAAGAACATATTTCCGATAAGCGCAAACCGGCCGACTATCTCAGCGATCTCATCCTGGCATCAGGGTTCCGCATCAGGTCCATCCAGGTCGACGGGTTCAGATATCGTTTTGCAAGCGCCGGGGCGTTTTTCAGCCATTATATGATCCGCAATTTTTTCAAACCTCCCTGGCTGGAGTTCTTACCCATAGAAAAACGTGGGGAAATCTTCGCCCGGGTTGAAAAGTTACTCGATAAAGGCCCGGTGGAAATGTCAATCCCTTTTGTGTGTTTTGACTGCTTTAAATCCTGATACAAAATTCGGGAAGTACCTTAAATACGGCCGCCTGATTTTAAGCAGCCCTCGGATGTCTTCACGATTTTCCCGTTATCGATCAGCCACCTGACAGCCATAATCACCTTATCTTCATGGATGGGGTAGGCGGCTTTGACGAGCCCGTTGATATCGGTGGGGCCAGCTTCCAGCAAAGGCCTGATCTTGCTTACTATTTCGTCGTATTCCATTTCATTCAGGCTGAGTTTGTTCCTCTCCAGGCAAACATCGCATTTGCCGCAGCGTTTCGACTCTGTTTCACCGAAATACCCGAGCAGGAGCTGGCTGCGGCATTTGGACACGGATTCTGCATAATCCACCATGGCATCCAGTCTTGCTGAGGCTTCTTTCATCCTGTCGTGGTAGTTTTCCCGGGAGATGCTGATATCCTTTCCGTCGAGCCTTTCGTCGAGGTAAGCGATCTGTGGCTTGTCGGAAGACGGCAGGTAGTCAAGGATCCCAAGTTTTTCAAGCCGTTTAATGTGGTCGGTCAGAGCAGCCGTCGGAATACCGGCTCTTCTGGCGAGTTCAGCTTCATGGAAGCTCACGAATTCAGTCATTACCCCGGTATACGAGCGGAGTATGACTTTCAGAAGGTGGTCATAGAATTCATTTTCGACCTGCAGGCGGTAAAGGCTTTCCTTGTCCGCTCTTATGAAGATCCTCGAGGGACGATGGATGGCATCTGAAAGCAGGATATACCCTTCTTTTTCAAGGAACCGCATTGAGTTGTATGCAACTACGGTTGTGAACTTATATCTCTCGGAAAAGTCTGTAATATCAAGGTCTAAAACACTGTCTTTCCCGCTTCCGGCAGGAATCTGAAAATAATTTCCCAGGGCCTGGTAAACGTTCCTGATCGTTTTAATTTCAGGGAAAGCGGCAGCAAGGTTGCTGCGGGAATCAAGGATATCGGCTTTTTCATAGAGGAGGATGGCGTAGGCCTGTTTTTCATCCCTTCCTGCCCTTCCTGCTTCCTGGAAGTAGGCCTCGATACAGTCGGGCAGGTCCATATGGATGACAATCCTGACATTGGGCTTGTCAATTCCCATACCGAAAGCATTTGTCGCCACCATGATCCTGGTTTCTTCCTTAAGCCAGGCATTCTGTCTCTGGTCACGGACCTTCTGCAACAGTCCGGCATGATAGAAGTCAGCACTGATCCTGTTCTTTTTCAGGAACTCAGCGATCAGCTTCGATTCCCGCCGGTTCCTTACGTAAATGATCCCGCTCCCCCTTAGCCTGCCCAGTATTTTGAGCAGCCTTCCCGGTTTATCCCCCTCTTTTACGACAACGTAGGTCAGGTTTTTCCGTTCAAAGCTTTGCCTGATGAGGTGGTGGGGCCGGAACCCGAGCTTTACCTGGATATCTGACGTGACATGCGGTGTAGCGGTGGCGGTCAGCGCAAGGACAGGCGTCCCTGGAATGAACGGCCGGATATCGGAAATTTTAAGATAAGGCGGCCTGAAATCGTATCCCCACTGGGAAATGCAATGAGCTTCATCCACGGCCAGCAGGCTGATCTGCGTTTTTTTTACGAGTTCCCGGATGCGTTCTGTCGACAAGCGTTCAGGAGAGATGTACAATAGCTTCAGCGCCCCGAACCGGGCATTGCTCAGGATCCGCTCCTGTTCATTGGGGTGCATGCCTGAATAGACGGCCGCAGCCGGGATCCCCTTGCTTTTTAGGTTGTCGACCTGGTCTTTCATCAATGAAATTAAAGGCGAAACCACAAGGCATATGCCTTCTTTGACAAGCGCAGGCACCTGGTAGCAAATGGATTTTCCCCCTCCCGTAGGCAGCAGGGCAAGCGTGTCCCGCCCTGAAAGGACCGATTGAATGATCTCTTCCTGCAAGGGCCTGAAAGAGGAAAAGCCCCAGTACCTGGTCAATATTTGAAGGGGGGAAAACACGGTACATAGTGCATAAAATCATTCTTTTTCCACCCTGAATACACTATCGATGATCGTTCCGTCGACCCATTTGACTACTGCGACGATCTCATCGGTAAACTTCGGTTTTTCCGGTCTGCCGCATATCTCTTCAGCTTCTGCCTTCAGTTCATGGATAGTTTTGACCGGTAACCCGGAGCCCTTCATTTTTTCGATCAGGTCGGTTCTTAACGGGTTGATGGCAATGCCTCGTTCGGTCACTATCACATCGATCAGTTCACCCGGGCCGCAGAGAGTGGTCACTTCATCGCGGATAACCGGGATCCTGTCGCGGAAAAGCGGAACGGGGAGGATGACTGTTTTCCCGAAAAGCGTGTTCATCCACCCACCGATCCCGTGAAGGAGATATCCGTCGGAATGGGTTACCACGTTGGCGTTGAAGTTCACATCGACTTCCGTGGCGCCCAGGATCACGATATCCACCATGCTGGAAAAGTTTCCTTTTCCATGGTAGTTGTAACTTGTAAACGGGCTGGTCCAGGTATGGTGAGGGTTGTCCCTCATCGATCTCACCCCTTCGAGGTCAAAAGTCTGCCCGTCGAGGATATATTCAACCAGTCCTTCCTCCATCATCTTCACCAGGTATTTATTGCTGCCGCCCCTGGCAAACCGTGCTTTCCAGCCACGTTCACGGAGGATATCGGAGAAATATATGCCGATGGACAGGGCTGTACCACCTGCGCCTGCCTGGAATGAAAAGCCGTCATAGATCAGTCCTGCCTCGTCGCAGAACCTTGCGCTCCATTCAGCCAGCAAAAGGCGGTCAGGGCTTTTGGTGATCTCGGTGGTCCCGCTCACGATCTTCTCGGGGATGCCGATCCTGTCCATCACCACCACGTGATCAACGTAATTGCCGTTGATCTGCCAGGGGATGCAGGGGAACGGGACCAGGTTGTCGGTTACAACGATGACCTTATCGGCAAACTGGGCATCGGCCAGGGCAAAGCCCAGGGGGCCGCAGGCTGCAGGTCCGTTCACACCGTTGCAGTTGCCGAAGGCATCGGACGAAGGCGCAGCAATCACGGCAATGTCAATATGAACCTCGCCATCCTGCACTGCCTGGTAACGTCCCCCGTGTGAACGGAGCACTCCAAGCCCTTTCATTTTCCCTTCGGATGTAAACCTGCCTAAAGCCCCGTTCATGCTGCCTTCGATATGATCGATGGTGCCGTCTTCAAGGTACTTTGTGAGGTATTCATGACAGGGAAAGGAAGCCGAAGGGAACCACACAAGTCCTTTGACTCCCAATTCACCGGCGATGTCGAATATAGGGTTGGCAACGAGGTCGCCATTCCTGAAATGATGGTGTGTGGAGATTGTCATCCCGTCCTTCAGGCCGCAGCGGGTCAAAGCATCTTTAAGGGACGGAAGTGTTTTGTTCCCGTCGGAAGGATAATCGGCGCAACTGGAGATCCTTGTGGCTGCCCTGAAGCCATCCGGCCTGTATTTCCCGACACCCATATAAGGAACGGCAGGCTTCCCGTTGATTACCGTCGGTACGATACGGCCCGCCGCATTGGTCACAAGTTTATCATATTTGCTCATAGGTTTCCCTCCAGTTTTCAGCCAGTTTATTCATTTTCACGGCAAGATTAATGGTGTTTAAAGCCCGTTTTACCACGGGAGGGTCTATCATTTTATTCCCAAGTGCAACAACGCCGAGACCTTTCAACCCGGCTTCATGGAATGCATGGACGATTTTTTTCGCTTTTTCAATTTCTTCAGGGGTGGGTGCAAAGGCTTCATGGATCACCCTGATCTGCCGGGGATGGATGCATCCCATACCGTCAAAGCCGAGCGCTTTAGAATTCAGCACATTCCGCCTGAGCGCCTCCATGTCGGCAATATCTGAGAATACCGAATCGATGGGTTGTATCCCGGCGGCCCGGGCGGCGTTCACAACCATGCTGCGTGCAAAGAACGATTCAGACCCTTCATTCGTCCTGCGGGTTCCTATATCAGCGGTGTAATCTTCAAGTCCGATGGCAAGCGCAACCACTTCCGGCTCCGAGGAAGCTATGGAATACGCGTTGATGACCCCCATCGCGCTTTCAATGATAGGCATGATCCAGACCGGCTTATCCAGCTTGTTTTTCTTTTGGATCTTTTTAATCCGCTCAATTACCGAACCGACCTGCCCGGCATTTTCGCATTTCGGGAGCAGGACGAGGTTTACATTATGAGGAATGACGTATTCAAGGTCTTCGAGGCCCCATTCTCCCTGGTTGATGCGTACCATCCGTTCAGCCCCGTAAAAGTTTATGGAACGGAGAGCGTTCTTTACCAGGAACCTCGCCTCGGGTTTTTTCTCCGGGGCAACGGCATCTTCAAGGTCAAGGATGATACCATCAGGATGATGGATACCTGCATTGATCATCAGGGCAGGGTTGTTTCCCGGGACGTAAAGCCTCGAAAAGCGGTTCCTGTCCCTGGGTGTGTTGAACCGGTTGGCCTCAGGAGATGGCAACAGGTATTCCTTCCCGCCGGGCAGCAGTTTTTTTACCGCCGCCTCGAGCCTGGCTGAAATGACCAGGGGCAGGGCCCCCGAATCTTCTATTTTCAGGCTGGCATGAGCTATGCCGAAAAACTCCAGGATTTCGCGAGCCAGTTTAATTATGGAATCCCCGTACATTACACCGACCCGGGAATCAAGCTGCAAATCTATCCCTCCCTGTTCCTTAAGTTCCAGCGTGACAAAACAATCTGACCTGATCCCCTTGCCTTTGTTGCCGGTTGTTGCAATTTCTCCCATACGATTTAACGATGTTGGTAAACTGAATTCAAAATTAGAAAAAAAAGGCATTACTTTTGTGCTGAATTTACTGAAACTGCACTATGACGGCAAAATCCAGGAAAACTTCGGGATCACGATCGAAACGAAGTTCAGGCAGGGGAGTGGGCAAATGGTTTCGCCCTTACCGGGGGAATATTTATATTGTGTTATTCCTGCGTCTTTTAACAGCCACTGTCTTCTTATTCCTTTCGAGGGCGGTGTTCTATGTGCTGAACATAGGTTATTTTTCGGGAGTTCCCTCGGCGGAGGAGGTACGGATATTCTTTTACGGCGCCCGTTTTGACGTTTCGGCCATACTGATGCTGAATCTCCCCTTCATCATCATGTACATTCTCCCTTTCAAATTCAGGGAAAGAAAGTGGTACCTTGTCACTGCCGACATTTATTTTTACTTTGCCAACATCCTCGGGCTTCTGATGAATTTTGTCGATACGGTTTATTTCCGTTTTACACTTAAACGGCTTACTGCGGATATTTTCTCCTACCTGAAGGTGGGAGGCGACTTTGAAAAACTGGTCCCGCAGTTTCTCAGGGATTTCTGGTATCTCCCGGTCATCCTGGTTCTCTATGCCACGCTGATGATACTGGTCTGCCAGCGTTTCAGGGTGGGAAGCACAGGCCGGAAGCTGAAGGGTGGTAATTTTATTTATTATTCTGTGAATTTCATCCTGGCGCTTATAGTTTCAGCACTCACCGTCATTGGGATAAGGGGAGGGCTGCAGTTAAGGCCGATCAACATAGTAACAGCTGCAAACTATACAACAGGGCGAAATGTACCACTGTTACTGAATACTCCCTTTTGCGTTATCAGGACCTGGAACAGCCCTCAGCTGACCACGAGGAGATGGTTTACAACCGACAGTGAACTCGACCAGGTATATACGCCCGTTCACCAGGGGAAAGCAGGCAGTTTCAGGAAGATGAACGTGATGATCATAATCATGGAGAGCTTTTCAAGGGAACATATCGGGCTTCTGAACCATGACCTTGAAAACGGCCATTACCAGGGTTTCACGCCGTTCATGGACTCCCTGATCCAGCAGGGGCTATATTTTGATGCGTATGCGAACGGGAAAACATCCATTCAGGGTATTCCTGCCGTGCTGTCATCCATCCCGTCCCTGATGTACGAATCGTTTATTCAGACAGGGTATGCTTCGGGAAATTTTACCAGTATTGCCGGACTCCTGAAAGAAAAGGGGTATTATTCCGCCTTTTTCCATGGAGGCACCAACGGGACCATGGGGTTTGATTCCTACACGCACATGGTGGGGTTTGACAAGTATTTCGGAAGGAGGGAATATAACAATGAAAAGGATTACGACGGAAAATGGGGAATCCGGGATGAGGAGTTTTTTCAATATGCGGCAAAGGAGATGTGCGGTTTCAGGCAGCCTTTCCTGACCGCTTTTTTCTCACTTTCCTCACATCATCCGTATTACGTACCTCCAAAATACAGGAATATCCTGAGAACGGGCAAGCTGCCAATACAGCAGAGCATCATGTACGCCGACCTTTCACTTGCGGCGTTCTTTCATACAATAAAGCATATGCCCTGGTACAAAAACACCTTGTTTGTAATCACGGCTGATCATACTTCGGAAGCATATTACCCTCTTTACCAGTCCAATACCGGGCAGTATGCCATACCGATGCTGTTCTATTCACCGGGAGGCGATCTTCACGGCAGGCCATCCGATGTGGCACAGCAGACGGATATCATGCCTACAGTGCTGGATTATCTTGGTTATGATGGAAAATATATTGCTTTCGGGAATGATCTCTTCGACCATTCTGCACCTCACTTTTCAATCCATTTTACCAGCGGTATATACGGTATGATGAAGGATGGTTTCCTGATCGAATATGACGGGGCAAAAAGCACACACATGTTCAACCTCGAAAAGGATCCCCTCCAAAAAGTCAATATTCTCAATTCGGATAAAGCAGATAAGGAAAAGCTGGAAAAGTTCATCAGGGCTTTCATCCAGCAATATAACAACAGGCTCATTGAAAACAGGCTGCTGGCAAAATGAACCAGGCTGACATACCGGACAGGAAAAGGATAGTCTTCATCGTCAACCCGGCATCGGGAGTCGGACGGCAGAAGGGGATTGAATTCTTGATAGACAGGTACCTTGACACGTCGAAATTCAGTTTCTCTGTCTGGTATACCGAAAAAGCCGGGCATGCCACGGAACTCAGCAGGGAAGCGGTCAGCCAGGGCCTGGATGCCGTCATTGCCGTAGGAGGGGACGGCACGATCAATGAAATAGCACAGGGACTGGTAGGTACGGATGTTGCCCTGGGCATCGTGCCTGCAGGTTCGGGCAACGGGTTGTCCCGCCATCTCATGATTCCGATGAATCCCGGTAAGGCTCTCCGTGTACTGAATTCATACAAGACCGCCAGGATCGATACTGCAACCCTGAACGGCGGATTGTTCGTGAGTGTTGCAGGCGTTGGATTTGATGCCTCCGTTGCAAAAAAGTTCTCAAGGGCGGGCAAGCGCGGGTTCCGTACCTATTTTACTATCGTGGCCTTGTCCTATCCAATGTACCGTCCGAAGAAATACAAGATGGTGATTGACGGCAAGGAGATCACGCGGAGAGCCCTGCTTGTGAGCTTTGCAAATTCCAGCCAGTTCGGGAATAACGCCTCGATAGACCCTTCCGCCGTTCTTGACGACGGTTATATCGATGTATGCATTGTCAGAAAAGTCCCCCTTTGGAAGATATCGTTCATAGCACCTCTTTTATTCATGAAGAAGTTCGACCGCACCCATTATATCGAGATCATCAGGGCAAAAGAGGTCGAGCTTGTTAGGAAAAAAGGGAAATCGGGGCACCTCGACGGTGACCCGTTCAAAGCGGGCAAGAATGTGCATCTTATGATAAATCCATTATCCCTGAATGTAATAATTCCGTAAACGCCTGCTTATGACTTTGAACGCCAATGTGAACACCGACCAGCTCCAGAACGGACTCAGGGCCCTGCTTCTAAAATGGGGGTTTGGCGAGACCTTTTCGGCCAGCATCGTCGATTTTTCCGTATTGTTTATCATCCTGGTCATCTCGGTCATCATCTATTATATTACAAGGTTCTTTATAAACAGGGTACTGAAGCGGCTTGTCGATAGATCCGAAAACAAATGGGACGACCATTTATATGGTCAGAAGGTGTTTACCCGGCTGGCTCTGATGATACCTGCCCTGATCCTGCAGGCATCGCTCGGCCCTTCCATCTCAAAGTACCCGGAAGCGATCACCGTCATCAACCTGCTGCTTAAGCTTTATGAGACGGCCATTTTCCTCCTTGTCGGCAATTCCTTCCTGAATGCCTTGTATCATATATACGGAGATTATGAGTTTGCCAATGCCAAGCCAATCAAAGGATATATCCAGGTTGGGAAAATAATGCTTTTCGTGATCACAGGGATCATAGCGGTGTCGGTGCTCATGGGGCAATCCCCTCTCAGCCTGCTCGCCGGCCTTGGCGCCATGTCGGCCGTGCTGATGCTGATCTTCAAGGATTCCTTGCTTGGCTTCGTCGCAGGGGTGCAGCTCTCAAACAACAAGATGATGCATATCGGCGACTGGATAACCATGCCGAAATACAATACCGACGGGACTGTGCTTGATATCTCGCTGGTGACAGTGAAAGTCAGGAACTTTGATAATTCCGTGAGTTTTGTCCCGACGTATGCGTTTATTTCCGACTCCTTCCAGAACTGGAGAAGCATGGGAGATGCGGGTGGCAGAAGGCTGAAGCGCTCGCTGAACATCGACATACTTACTATCGGTTTTGTTTCGGAAGACATGGTAGCCGGTTTGAAGGATAAGGGATTGTACAGAGGGGATCATACAATCCCGGGGGATAAGCCGACCAACCTGGGATTGTTCAGGGCCTATCTCAATGATTATCTCAGATCCATGCCTCTCATCAACAAGGAAGCAACCCTCATGGTAAGGCATCTCCCGCCGGGCGACTCGGGTTTGCCGCTCGAGATCTACGCATTCTACAACCCACCCGCCTGGAATGCTGCCGAGGACACCACATCAGCCCTGTTCGAGCATATTTTAGCTGTGCTGCCTGAATTCAGGCTGTCGGCCTTCCAGAGGCCTGCAGGAACAACGGTCAGCCTGAGCCCCTGACACACTGCTTAACCGACAACTATCAATAACTGAATGGTTAAAAGTAAACTTAAAGATAGAAATATAAGTCACACGCCCTGAAAAGCCGTCCATGGAACAAAGCCAAACCAATCTTCCGCTGTCGCAACGCAAGTCAGATTATTTTTTTATTATTTTCTTCACCCTTTTTATTTTCACATCGATAGTTTCCGATGCAATCTCCGGGCTGGCCATTCCCCTTCGCCCCGACCATCCGAATTTCTGGATCAGGGGGAATTACTGGTATGCTTTCCAATGCGATCCCCTCATCCTTACTCCTCCGGTCTGGATGCAATTCGTAGCCGGTCTCTCGGGATTCGTCTACGGCCCTTTTTACATACTTTTAGTATATGCCCTGGTGACGGGAAAGAACTGGATCCGTCTCCCGGCAGTGATGTACGCCACCGCAATATCAGTACTCACAGGGATCGTTGTTTTCGGGGTGGAATTTTTCGGTGAACGCCAATGGCGATGCCAGGACCCGGCGAAATTCCTGGCTTTCAACCTTCCCTATGTCATTATTCCCTTGCTTCTCCTTGTGAGAATGCGCAAACCGATGCCTTTCACCAGGAAGTGGTAATCCACAAGACAGCTGAACCTGCCCTGTCAATCATGGTCCCCGGAAAATTTTTTAAAAAATATTCCGGGGAAATGAAATTAGTTGTATTTTTGCATACCGATCGTTCAGTATTTTTATCATGAAAGATACCAGGGATTTTATCATCGACGAAGCCTACAGGCTGTTCCTGAGCCACAGCTACGAGGCTGTTTCAATCAGCGCGATCAGCGAGGCGATTGGGTTAACGAAGGGAGCCCTGTACCATCATTTTACAAGCAAGGAGGAGCTCTTCCGTGCCGTGATCGACAAACATTTCCCTGTCACAAGCATCACGGTGGACGTGGATACAGTCACCCTGAAGGAATACACCCGTTTGTGTATAGAACATACGCATAAGATACTGAAGGCGATCTTCGGGAAAGGGGAGAGGGTCATCCTTGTCAATTACCTTTCGCTGATAGCGGATTGTTTCAGGCATTATGAAGGGTTTACAGAAAGCAAAACCCATGTGATTGAGGATGCTGTGAAAAGTGCGGAAATCATCATCAATAACGCGATCAAACGCGGTGAAGTCCGGAAAGATATCAACATCAAGGTTGTGGCTCTCCAGTATTTTTCCTTAAGCATAGGACTTGCCGGTGACCTGGTCAGGACCAGTTCGGTGGAATCGGCCATAAAATCCATGAAAAACCAGCTCAACCAGTTGTATTACCTCCTTAAAAAGTAAAATTTTTTATGAAAGAACATACCATTCGTTCAGTATGTTACATACCAATCGATCAGTATTTTAATTCAAGATGATCCCTTGTATCCTGCAGGCGACTGCGACCAGGATCCGGGCCCGGGGTGAAGCCCCGGTAGTACGAAAAAAGTCAATAGCAAAATAAAGCAGAATATGAAAAAGATGATCATTCCTGCGATAGCATTGTGTATGCTGGTCGCATGCAATCCCAGGCAGAACGTGGACAGCCTCCCGGGAACAAAATCCATCAGTGTGACTACCGTCATGGTGAAGCAGGAAAAGGTGGTTACCGCCTTACGTTACAGCGGGACCGTGGAGGCTTACAGGAGCATACCCCTAAATTTTCAGACGACCGGGACGGTGCAGGAAGTGCTGGTAGATGCCGGTGACATAGTGCATAAAGGGCAGTTGCTGGCGACCCTGGACCAGACCGATGCAAAAAGCATGCACGAAATCACGCTTTCGCAGTTCCAGCAGGCAAAAGACGCCTATGACAGGCTGAAGACGGTGCATGACCAGGGAAGCCTGCCCGAGATCAAATGGGTGGAGATGGAATCCAAACTTGAACAAGCCCAGTCCTCCCTCAACCTGACCAAGAACAACCTGGATAAATGCAACCTGTATGCCCCGGTCAACGGCATGGTCGGGCGAAGGAACATTGAGCCAGGCATGTCGGCCATCACCATCACTTCGGCTCCGCTGGAACTGGTGGATATCAATCAGGTGTATGTGAAGATCTCGGTTCCCGAAAACGAAGTGGCCAGGATCGTCAAAGGGATGAAAGCCAGCTTTACCGTATCGGCCCTGAATGACAAGGAATTCAAGGGGGAGGTGGCCAATATCAGTCCCGTTGCCGACAGGATCTCCCGCACTTATGAAGCGAAGATACTTGTTCCTAACCCTGACCTGGCCATAAAACCAGGCATGGTGTGCGATGTGAAAATGGAAACGGCCATGGAAAAGGAAGTGATCATGGTCCCCAACCAGAGTGTGTCGAAAGACAGTGAGAACAAAGTTTATGTTTACGTTGTGGATACTGCAGAAAAACGGGCACGAAAGCAGTTCATTAAAACCGGCAGGTATCTTGATTCGGGGCTGGAAGTCGTATCAGGACTGGCAGCCGGACAGGTGATCGTGAATGAAGGGAAAGAAAAGCTGAGTGACAACTGTTTAATCACCTGGTAACATGGAACGCAAGAGATTGAATCTGATAGAGAAAGCCATGCGCAACAACAATATTGTTGTGATCATTGTGGCCGCCATCATCGTCGTTGGTATCATCGCCCTGCTGAAAATGCCGAGAAACGAATTCCCGGTATTTACCATAAGGCAGGGTGTGATCGTGGGAGTATACCCGGGGGCGACATCCGCAGAAGTGGAAAAACAACTGACCACGGTGGTCGAGAATTATCTCTTCAGCTACCAGGAAGTCAGGAAAGCCAAGACATATTCCTGGTCACGCGAAGGGATCATGTATATTTTCGTGGAACTGAACGATGATGTAAAGAATGCCGACCAGTTCTGGTCGAAATTAAAGCACGGGCTGGCTGAGCTGAAGATGACCCTTCCTGCGGGGGTGGCAGCCCTGATCGCCAATTCAGACTTTGGCGATACCTCGGCCCTGCTCATCACCTTATCCTCCGACACGAAAAGCTATAAAGAGCTGGAGGAACAGCTGAAAAAGCTCGAATCGGAATGCCGCAAGATCCCGGCCACCTCAAAGATCAAGCACTTCGGCCTCCAGAAGGAAAAGATCTTTGTGAATGTAAAGCCGGAGCTGCTTAATGAATATAACATCAAATCGCTGACCCTGCTGGGCTCATACCAGGCCAACGGGATGGTGAGTTACGCGGGAAAGCTGGATGACGGCCGCAGCGTAATGCCGGTTCATTTCCCCCCGAATTTTGAATCGGAGAAAGACCTGGCCGAGCAGATCGTTTACTCCGATCCCGGTGGCAACGTGGTTAGGCTCAAGAACATCGCCACCATCGAACGAAAGTATGACAAACCCGATAACTTTATCCGCCAGAACGGTAAAAAGACCATACTGCTTTCACTCGAAATGCAGCCGGGCAACAACATCGTGGCATACGGCAAGGATGTGGACAGGGTGCTGGACAATTTTAAAAAGCATTGCCCGGCCGGCATTGAGACAGCCAAGATATCAGAACTGCCTAAATACGTGAGTGATTCGGTGAATGACTTCCTTCGTGAATTCCTCATCGCCATCGTTGCAGTGATCCTTGTGACCCTGATCCTGCTGCCCCTTCGAGTGGCTTCGGTTGCCGGCATCACGGTCCCCATTTCGGTGATGATCACCCTGGCCATATTGTACTTTAAGGGGATAGAACTGCATACGGTCTCCCTGGCCTCGCTGATCCTCGTGCTCGGGATGATCGTCGACAACTCCATCGTGGTCATCGACAACCATGTGACCAAGATAGACCAGGGCCTTTCACCCTGGCATGCAGCCATCAAAAGCGCAAGGGAGCTGGTAGCGCCTATTATTGTCGCCACTCTTGCCATTTTAGCCGCTTATATCCCGCTGGGGTTCATGGTACCCGGGACAGCCGGCGAATTCATGGCCACCATTCCCTGGGTGGTGAGTATCGCGCTGGTTGTTTCCATACTGGTTGCCTTGTTCCTGGTTCCATACCTGAATTTCATATTCATAAAAAAAGGACTGAAGAACGTAAAAAAACCGGGCAAAAGGTCCTTCCTCGATATCCTGCAGGCATGGTTCGATAAATCGCTTGACAAGGCCTTCAGGCATCCCGGGCTGGTCATAGCCATCGGGGTAGCTTCTGTCCTGCTTGCGGTGGGACTTTTCGAGCTTACCGACCAGCAATTGTTCCCCGAAATGGAGCGAAACCAGTTTGCCGTTGAAGTGTACCTGCCGACCGGTACGTCGCTGAAAGTCACACAGAAAGTGGTCGACAGCCTCGAATCCATCCTGCTGAAAGACAAGCGCGTGACCAATGTCACAACATTCATCGGCACCAGTTCGCCCAGGTTCCATACCGTTTATGCACCGCAAATGCCCGCTTCCAACTTCGGCCAACTGCTGGTCAACACAAAATCGGACGAAGCTACACGGGCCATTGTGAATGATTACAGCCCGCGGTATTCCGACAACTTTATCAACGCCCATGTAAAATGGAAGATACTTGCCATGCAGCTCAACAAGGCTTCCATCGAAGTGAGGATCTCTTCAGATTCGGTGAAGGACATCCGCAGTACCGAGAAAAAGGTAATGGAGATCCTTGGCAAAACCAAGGGGCTCGCATGGGTGCGCACCGACTGGGACCAGCCCCAGCAGAACATCAGCGTAAACCTCGACCGTGACAAGTCCAATCGTATGGGTTATTATAAAAGCCTTGTGGCGACCTCCGTGATGATAGGGCTCGACGGGGTGCCGCTCACAACCATCTGGGAGGATGATTACCCGGTGGAGGTCGTGCTGAAACAGGACCAGTCGTCCGTACAGAATATAAAAACCCTGGAAGACCAGTACATCACCTCACCTATGAGCTTTTCGGCCATACCACTGAGGTCCATGGCCACGTTCACCCCATCCTGGAGCGAGGGTACAATCGTCAGGCGCAACGGCGTTCCCACGCTGACCATCATGGTCGATAATAAACCAAAGGCAGTGGCAGCCACCATCCTGGGTCAGATCAAGCCGCAGATCGAAAAGCTGAAATTACCCGAAGGAACCTCGATCAGCTGGGGCGGTGATTATGAGGCCATGGAGGAAGTGTTCATCCCCATGGGGATCGCCCTCGGCGTGAGCATACTGCTTATTTTCTTCATCCTGCTGATCCAGTTCAGGAAAGCCAAGATCGCCCTGCTGATCATGAGCGGCATGCTGCTGACCCTTCCCGGGGCGGCGATCGGGATACTGCTTATGCGCTACCCATTCAGCGTCACCGCATTCATCGGCATCACCAGCCTTTGCGGGATGGTGGTGAGGAACGGGATCATCCTCATCGATTACGCCCGTGAATTGCATGAGAAGCAGGGGATGAGCATCAGGGAAGCCGCCATCGCTGCCGGCAAGCGCAGGATGCGGCCCATCTTCCTGACCTCCGCAGCAGCGGGGGTGGGGGTTGTGCCCATGATCCTCAGCCGTTCGCCTCTCTGGGGGCCGCTTGGAACGGTGATCTTCTTCGGACTGATGTTCTCCATGGTCCTGACCCTGTATATCATGCCGGTGCTGTATTCGGTTTCATACAGTGACCGGGAAAAGAAGCTTAAATTCTGGACCATCCCCGGAAACCTGAAGATGCTGCTGATTGCACTGGTTCTGATGATCCCAGCCCTGCTGGGATCGACCCGGGCAGGTGCACAGGACGTAACATCGACGCAGGCCGGAGTGCAGGGCATAACACAGGCCGGGGCACAGGGTTTAACACAGGCCCGGGTTGATGCCACCGGCCAGACTCTGGCCAGGGCACAGTCACGGACCATCACCCTGGACTCCTGCCGTCAGCTCGCCCTTCAGAACAACCATAAGATGAAGGAAGCCGGGTTGCAGGTAAGGGCTTCACAGCAGCAGAAAATGGAAGTATTCACCAACTTTTTCCCCTCTGTCAGCGCCACAGCCTTTGCTCTCCGGTCATACGATTACCTCATGAAAGTCAAGACACCCCAGATGAACCTTCCGGTCTGGGACGGCAAGGACCCTTCGCAACTGATCAACCCGACCCAGTTTGCCTATGTCCCATCGCTTACGCTGAATCTCCTCAATTACCTGAATACGGCGGCCGTCACTGTATCATTGCCGGTCTATGCCGGGGGAAGGATCAGGAGGGGATACAAGCTGGCGAGGCTGGGAGAGGACGTCAGCGGCTACCAGGTGGAGATGACGAAAGATGAGGTCCTGGCCCGCACCGAGGACCTGTTCTGGACCCTGCGGTCGCTCAGCGAAAAAGAGAAGACCATCCGAAGTTACGAGCAAATGCTTGACTCCCTGTACCGTGATGTGAACAATTACAGCAAGGCAGGCCTGGCGCAGAAGAATGATGTGCTGAAAGTCCAGCTGAAACAGAACGAGCTGAAGACCAATATGCTGAAGCTGAAGAACGGGATCAATCTAACGAGGCGCGCCTTGTGCCAGCATATTGGGCTGCCCTTCGACAGCACGCTTGTTTTCGCCGCACCTCCTGATCAGGAAACGGGAACCCTCATTTTCCAGGACCCTGAGCAGCTGGTGAAGAACCGCAGCGAGTACCATTTGCTGAACAAGGCCGTGGAGGTCAAGCAGGTGCAGAAAAAGATGGCCGCAGGAGAGTATATGCCGCAGTTGGCGCTGGTTGGAGCAGGGTTCACCTATGACGTCATGAACACGACAAGCAACAATGCCCTGGGGATGGTCAGCCTGAGCGTCCCCATCACCGACTGGTGGGCCGGCAGCCACAAGATCAAGAAGCAGCAGATAGAAATCGAGCAGGCCGAAAGCTCCCTGCAGGAGAACACCGAATTGCTGGTTCTGCAGATCCGCCAGGCCGCAAACGAAGTCGGGGAAACACGGTACCAGATCAGCGTTTCCCAGCTTTCAGTTGAGCAGGCCATGGAGAACCTGCGCATCAGCCGGGACAACTATAAAGCGGGTATCATCGGGATCTCAGATCTTCTTGAGGCCCAGGCAGTTTTGCAGCAGGCGAAGGACAACCTTTCCGACGCCCAATGCCAGTTCAGGAGCAAATACGCGAAGTACAAGCTGATGACGGGAGGGTGAGCCGGATCACTATTTGCCTTTATTCCTGTTACTTCAAGAAGGAAGGAATATCTTTAATGCATTGACTTCGGATGGAGGAGCGGGGATCAGCTGACAGCAGCCGTTACGGCCCCGGCCGATGCGCCCTCGTCCTTTTTTTCATGAGCAGTCCGTAGGAACCTGCAAGCAGCAAAAGGATTTCCATGGGATCATTATGTTCGATGGTGATCTCCCCAGATTTTTTCATACCCAGGTGCATATGAAACCGTATGAGAACCGTGCCGTTCTTTGTCCAAACCCAGTTTTTGCCCCAGAAACCCTGCTTCACAAGATCATACAATTCCCCCTTTTCGGTGGTGAAGCGTAACAGCCGGCTTCTCATCCTGCTGAAAGAGATCTTCAGCAATTCAGATTCCTCACCTTTATTCTTCAGCGTGATGTTTGACTTCCAGAAGCCCGTGCGCTGCATGCTCCATTCCTTTCTGCCGGAAGCTGCTAAGGCCAGCGTGCCGAAATTATCATTAATTCAATTCAAGAGCATCCTTCACCTGTTATAGCAGGAGGAAAATAAAACGCTTTGCATTCATCGACGCCCGGCCCGCATTCGTCGGGTCTAAACTCGTGCCAGCCGAAAAACCCTGTTCCACCCCTGCAGGCTGCCATATCTTTGCTTCATCAAACACAAACAACAAGATATTATGAAAGCAACAACAATCATCATAGCAGCAGCCCTGGCCCTCACGTCAAATATACTTTTCGCAGGTAATTATAACACTCCGACCGCCGTGGCAAACACAAATACGGCAGTGAGCATCACAGCGCTTGCACCCGTTGTCCCGGCCGAAGCTGATTTTTCCGATGCCTTTCTTGCTGATTTCATGACCCTGGCCCCGGTCACACCCCCGGAAGCTGATTTTTCCGATGCCTTTTTTGCTGATTTCAACGCCCTGGCCCCGGTCACACCCTCAGAAGCACAGTTTGAAGACCTTTCTTATGAAACGGCATCCAGCTTCAACCTGGCTCCGGTGACCCCTGCCACAGCTGGTTTCGAAGAAACTGCTAAATTGACCACTTTAGCCCCTGTTGTCCCGGCCGAAGCTGACTTTGAATAAACATATCATAATTTCCCCCGCTTCACGAAGCCGCCCTTAAAAGGCGGCTTCTTTTTTGTGCGCCCGGCATGGGCGATAACTTGGCGGTGTAAGTCCGCTATGAACTTGGCAGTAGGAATCATTAGCTCAAGTCAAGGGTGTCCTTCGCGAGAAGGAATCTGAAGGAAGCC
>Ga0182027_10002825_pt1 | contig 27873 bp, 20 predicted proteins | sample 712E1DmetaG_FD_121300 | JGI IMG/M metagenome (GOLD analysis project Ga0182027, IMG submission 121300) | Permafrost microbial communities from Stordalen Mire, Sweden - 712E1D metaG (Illumina Assembly) | ecosystem: Environmental > Terrestrial > Soil > Wetlands > Permafrost | place: Sweden...
AGTTGCCGGAACGATTGGAGCCGATTCAGATCCTGAAATGTAGTGCAGACTCGGCCATAGCCTGAAGTGATTCTAAGAGACTTAGCTGGACTTTACCCCGTCTCGTGACGAACTTGGGCTAGGCTACTAATGACACGCCATCTTCAGCTCAAACTCCGTCATTCAGCGCGCCCCCCCAGAATTTGTCATTCCGACCGGAGGGACGGCGCCTTCTTGCCCTCTTCGTGATCAACCAGGAAATTCCTCGCAACTCCCGCGATCCGTGGCACAGTCACTCCTGACTGTGCTCTTGGGTTTTCCTCCCCGTTGTCGGGGCACAGGACTTCTGCGCCCCATGTCCGCACAATCCACTGATCTTGGCTCCGCGCTCCGCCTCTCTCTGGCCTTTCTCTCTTACCTTTCTCTTTTGCCCCTCTTTTGCCGTCATTTCGAGCGGAGTCTGCGCAGCGAGGGTACGGTTCTCCATCGCACGTCTTTTGTGCGATGAATCTCTCTTACTCTTCGCATTTCACGCTAAAATGTATCCGACCACTTATGCTCCGTATCCTCTCCACCTACCTCTTCGTCTCCAAAAAACTCACGCCCGAAATCCTCACGCAGATCGCCGGCGCAGGCTTTCAGGCCGTCGAAATCTTCGCCGCCCGCAGCCACTTCGACTACGCCACCAGGCAGGAAGTTCGCACCATCGCCCAGGTCCTGGCCGATCTCCGCCTGCAACTCGTCTCGCTGCATGCCCCCACGAGCCGCGACCTCAGCCTCAATCGCGAAGGCGCCACGCCCCTCTCCATCTGCGAGGTCGAACGCGTCCGCCGCATCGAAGCCATGGATGAACTCAAGCGTGTCCTCGACGCCGCCGACGATCTGCCCTTCCCCCGCATGGTCCTGCACATGGGCGGCTCGCGCGAAGCCGCCGACCCGCGCAAACGCGACGCCGCTTTCAGCTCCCTCGAACATCTCACCCTCCACGCACGCCACGCCGGCGCCACCATCTGCCTCGAAAACACCACCAGCGAAATGGGCGATCCCGCCTATCTTCGCGCCTTTGTGGAAGAAACGCGCCTCACCACTTTGCGCTTCAATTTCGATATCGGCCACGCGCATCTAGCGGAAGGCCCGGAAGAAGCCCGCATCGCGAAAGGTTTCGAGCCCTTGCGCGATCTCGTCGCCAGCGCCCATATCCACGACAACCACGGCGAAAAGGATGAGCATCTCCCGCCCTACGACGGCACCATCGCCTGGCCCGCCGCCCTCGCCCTCCTAAAATCCGCCCCCGCCGCCGCCGAGCTCCCCCTAACCCTCGAACTCAAGGAAAAAACCGGCCCCGAAGCCCCCTCTCTCTCCGACCAGCTCGACGCCGCCGCCAAATCCCTCGCCCGCCTCGAAGAAGACTGGAACGATGTCGCCGTTCCCGTTATCTAGGAAGTAGTCTCTTCTCTGCTAAACTGTTCGTTTGAACCCACAACAGAGAACCTCACAATGACCATCATCACCATCGAACACGCAGGCAAATACGACGCCCAGGAAGTCACCATCCGCGGCTGGCTCTACAACCTTCGCGAATCCGGCAAGCTCCTCTTCCCCATCTTTCGCGACGGTACCGGCATCATTCAGGGCGTCTGCTCCCTGAAAGAAAATCCCGAAGCCTTTGCGGCCCTCAAAGGCCTCACCCAGGAATCCAGCGTCATCGTTACCGGCAAAATCCGCGCCGAGCAGCGCGCCCCCGGCGGCTACGAAATGGGCGTTAGCAAAATCCAGATCGTCCAGAAAGTTCCCGAGTCCACGCCCTTCCCCATCCAGCTAAAAGAACACGGCGTAGACTTCCTTCTTGACCAGCGCCACCTCTGGATCCGCACCCCGCGCCAGGCCGCCATCCTCCGCATCCGCGCCGAAGCCGTCCGCGCCGCGCGCAGCTTCATGGACTCGCAAGGCTACACCCTCACCGATGCTCCCATATTCACCCCCGCCGCTTGCGAAGGCACCAGCACGCTCTTTGAAGTCAACTACATCGACGACCAGAAAGCCTACCTCACGCAAAGCGGCCAGCTCTACGTCGAAGCCACCGCCATGGCTCTCGGCAAGGTTTACACCTTTGGCCCAACCTTTCGCGCCGAAAAATCCAAAACCCGCCGCCACCTCACCGAATTTTGGATGCTCGAGCCCGAAGCCGCCTACGCCGAACTTCCCGACATGATGGACCTCGGCGAAGGCCTCGTCAGCGCCATCGTGCAAAGCGTCGTCAAAAACAAATCCCGCGAACTCGAAACTCTCAAGCGCGACATCAAGAAGCTCGAGCACATCAAGCCGCCCTTCCCTCGCATCACCTACGAAGAAGCCGTCGGCGTTCTCCAGAAACACGGCAACCCCGCCAAGTTCGGCGATGACTTCGGCGGCGACGAGGAAACCATCATCTCCAGTGCGTACGACCGCCCCGTCATGGTCCACCACTACCCGGCGGCCATCAAAGCCTTCTACATGCAGCCGGACGCCCAACGTCCCGACCTGGCACTCTCCTTTGACATGCTCGCCCCCGAAGGCTACGGCGAAATCATCGGCGGCAGCCAGCGCATCCACGACTACGATCTCCTCCTTAAACGGCTGAAAGAAAACAACTTACCCGAAGAGTCCTTCCAGTGGTACCTCGATCTCCGCCGCTATGGCAGCGTCCCTCACGCCGGTTTCGGCCTAGGCCTCGAGCGCACCGTCGCCTGGATCACCGGCACCGAGCACATCCGCGAAGTCATCCCCTTCCCCCGGATGATTTACCGGGTATATCCTTAATACCGGGTAGATTCGGCAGTTCCCGTAGTTCCTGCACCAGAGCAGTTCAATATCCTTGCTGAACGTCCGGGTGCGTTGGCACTCGGCCAGAGCCCCTCTGCTCTCGCCACTCGCCACTCGTCACTCGCCACTTTCGGCGAATAGAGAACAGGCATGTCTCAAAAGATTCGTATCATTGGCGTTCCCATGGACCTCGGCACCAGCCGCCGCGGCGTGGATATGGGCCCCTCCGCCCTGCGCGTTGCCGGCCTGCAATCCCGCATCAAGCATCTCGGCCATCACGTCGAGGACATCGGCAATATCATCGTGAAACAGCCCGAGGAAATGCCCGTCGGCGAAAAACGCTCCAGGTACGTTGATGAAATCGCCGATGCCTGCAAGACCCTGGGCCACGCCGTGCAGAAATCTCTCGAAGAAGGCTACTTGCCGCTGGTCCTTGGCGGAGACCACTCCATCGCCGCCGGATCCACCAGCGGAGTCGCCGCGCATTTCCGCAAGGAAAAAAAGCAGATCGGCTGCATCTGGCTGGATGCCCACAGCGACATGAACACGCCGGAAAGTTCGCCATCGGGCAACGTCCACGGCATGCCTCTGGCCGCCATTCTGGGCTACGGGGTTCCCGAACTCCACGACCTCTTCGGTTACAAGCCGAAGATTGAGCCCCAGAACGTAGTGCTGGTGGGCGTGCGCGTTTTGGATTCCCACGAAAAGAAATTCATCAAGAAGCTGGGCGTGAAAACCTTCACCATGCGCGACATCGACGAGCGCGGCATGCGCGAAGTGATGGCCGACGCCCTCAAATACGCCATGGACGATACCGCAGGCGTCTGCGTCAGCCTGGACATGGACTTCCTCGATCCCAGCGATGCGCCTGGCGTGGGCACGCCCGTCCGCGGCGGTGTCACCTACCGCGAAGCGCACCTCGCCATGGAAATGATCGCGGACAGCGAAGCCATGGTGGCCATGGAAATCGTCGAGATCAACCCCATCATCGACGAGCACAACCGCACCGCGCTCCTCGGCGTCGAACTCGTCCTATCCGGCCTCGGCAAGAAAATCCTGTAGCCTTTGCGAAAAGTCCCCAATCCCGGGAACGCCAATCTCCCGATTGGCGTCCAACAAAAACGCCATTCAGGAGAATGGCGCCCCCAGCGGAAAACCATAAACGAAGCGCCAGCCAGAGCCAAGCACATTGACGCCGCGCGAGCGGTGGCAGGCTGCGTCGTAGCCGAAATCAGCCGCATCTCACGCAAGTATCCGATCACGCTGCGGCGTTGTGAGGAACAGGGCCTGCCCCCAGTGTCCGCACAATCACTCCATTTTGCCTCCGCGCTCCTGTCAGCCACCCGATGAGTTCATCTCGGGGCAGTGGGCGGTTGCCAACACCGCTTTCCTCGAAGACAATGGCGTGTGGGGGTGACTATGAAGAGAATACTTTGGCGTGTTTTTTTCCTTGCATGGATGGCAGCCGGAATGGCGCAAGGGCAGACGCCTCCAGCAACCCAGACAACACCGGAACTGGTCCTGCCTTATATTCCCAGCCTGGATCTGGCCTCCATGGACAAGATGGCTGACCCGTGCGTGAATTTTTATCAGTACTCCTGCGGCGGGTGGAAGAAAAACAACCCGATCCCTCCGGACCAGGCATCCTGGTCTGTCTACGGCAAGCTCTATGAAGATAATCTTCTATTTTTGCGGGGAATCCTGGAACAAGTGGCGGCAAACGGCCAGCCGCGCGATGCGGTCGCGCAGCAGATTGGCGATTTTTATGCTGCCTGCATGGACGAAGCCGCAGTGGAGAAACAGGGAATCGCACCCGTTCGGGGTTATCTGGACGCCGTCGGTAGCCTGAAAACGGTGAAGGAGATCGCAGCGTTGGCGGCGCAATTGCAAATGGTTTCCGGACGTTCCGTGCTGTTTGAGGCAGGTTCGACGCAGGATCCTGACAATTCCGAAGTGGTGATTGCGGAATTGGACCAGGGTGGGCTCGGCTTGCCGGACCGCGATTACTACACCAAGGATGATGCGAAATCCAAGGAGACGCGTGAACGCTACCTGCAACATGTGCGGAAGGTTTTCGAGTTGATGGGCGAGACCCCGGAAGCGGCGAAAAAAGATGCTGAAACTGTGATGCGGCTCGAAACCGCGCTGGCAAAAGCTTCCATGACACGTGTGGACCGGCGCGACCCTTACAAGCTGAAGCATAAAATGAAGCTGGCGGACTTGAACGCGCTGGCACCCAGTTTTGATTGGGCGGCGTATTACAGCACAGCGCAATACCCGCGGTTCGAGATCCTGAACGTGGATACGCCGGACTTTTTCAAGGAAGTCAATTCGCTGCTGGCGGAAGAGCCGCTGGACAACTGGAAGACCTACCTGCGGTTTCACATTGTGGATGCCGCCTCTCCTTATCTGTCCTCGCCCTTCGTCAACGAGAATTTTGAGTTTTACCGGAAGTACTTACGGGGAGCCAAGGAACAGCAGCCCCGGTGGAAGCGCTGCGTCAGTTTTGCGGATCGCGAATTGGGTGAGGCGCTCGGACAGGTCTACGTCGCCAAGGTCTTTTCGCCGGAGCTGAAGCAAAGCACTTTGGATATGGTGCGGCGCATCGAAGACGCTATGGCTCTGCGAATCCAGCAGCTCGACTGGATGAGCCCGGAAACGAAAGAACAGGCGCTCCGGAAACTTCACGGGATCCGCAACAAGATCGGCTATCCCGACAAGTGGAGAGACTACAGCAGCGTCAAAATTGCTCGAACTGATTTTGCCGGCAACATGGCCCGGACTTCGCAGTTTGAACATCACCGCGATATCAATAAAATTGGCAAACCGCTGGACCGCGGCGAATGGGGCATGAGCCCGCCCACCGTGAATGCCTACTACAATGCCCAGATGAATGACATCAATTTCCCCGCAGGAGTGCTGCAACCTCCGCTCTATGACGCAAAACTGGACGCGGCTCCAAATTACGGCAACACCGGTGGCACGATCGGTCACGAGTTGACGCATGGATTCGACGATGAAGGCAGTCAATTCGATGCCGACGGAAACCTGAAGAATTGGTGGACCAAGGCGGATCGCGAAAAATTCGACGCCCGGACCAAGTGCGTGGAAGACCAATACGCCGATTACATCGTCGTGGACGACATTCATATCAACAGCAAGCTCACGCTGGGCGAGGATGTCGCCGACCTCGGCGGCGAGATTCTGGCTTACATTGCCTGGCAGGACGCAACCAAAGCGCAATCCCTCTCGCCGCGCGATGGGCTGACGCCAGAGCAGCGATTCTTCATCGGATTTGCGCAGTGGGCCTGCAGCAATGAACGGCCCGAGGACTTGCGCGTGCGCGCTGCCACCGATCCCCACTCGCCGGGCGAGTACCGCATCAACGGCGTGGTCGTGAATATGCCGGAATTCGCCGCGGCCTTTGGATGCAAGCGTGGCCAGCCCATGACAAAGCCGCCCGAAAAGGTATGCAAAGTCTGGTAGAAGCCGGCGCTCCCTTCCCAATGGGGCGGCAAGCCTGGACTGACCCTCGCGAAAAGGCTCCGTTCATTCAATGGGCCACTCTAAGAACAATCCCTGGAACGCCAATCTCCCGATTGGCGCCCAGCAAAACGCCATTCAGGAGAATGCGGTTCCCTGCGGAAAACCACAAACGAAGCGGCCACCGAGCCAAGCACAGTGACGCCGGCGCGTGGCCCGGGCGCAACGCCTCAAAGGGCAGGGTGCCCCAGGTGACGGTTCACCTGGGGGTTGTGGCTCTTCTGGGCCATAGCAACGAACTGCTCCCCAATCGCCTCTTCCCCAATTCCCACCGCCTTTTCCTGTGCTACACTTTCCCCTGCCATTCGCACGACTTTACTTCTGACTCCTGAGTTACCTGGCCACCCGATGCGCGAAATCCTTTCGATCCATGGAGGAAATATGTCCGTCCGCAGAAACCCCCTGTTTGTGCGCTGCCTCGCCTGCTTGCTGTTGGTCCTGGTGTTCCTTCTCAGCGTTTCACTCGCAAAGGCACAATCGAGTAACACCGCTTTGCTGCTTCGCAAGCCGACCGTCAGCCGCACGCAGATCGCCTTCAGTTACGGCGGCGACCTGTGGATTGTGGATCGCAATGGCGGCGAGGCGCGCCGCCTGACCATCGACGTCGGCATCGAATCCGATCCGTACTTCTCGCCCGACGGCGCGTGGATCGCCTTCACCGGCGAATACGATGGCAACGAGGATGTCTTTCTCATTCCCGCTGCTGGGGGCGTGCCCAAGCGCCTGACCTCGCATCCCTACAGCGACCAGGTCGTCGGCTGGACTCGCGATGGCAAACGCGTGCTCTTCCGCTCTGGGCGCAATAGTTATTCCCGCTTCAATCGTGTTTTCACCGTTGGCGTGGAGGGCGGACTGCCCGAAGAAGTGCCCCTGCCCATGGCGGAGGAATTGTCCTACTCTCCCGACAGCTCGCACGCGGCCTACGTGCCGTTCACGAATTTCCAGGAGAACTGGGGGTTCCAGCGCGGATTGAAGCATTATCGCGGCGGCACAGCTTCGCCCGTCTGGATCGCTAATCTCTCCGATTCCACCTTTGAAAAAGTCCCGCGCAAGGATTCCAACGACTCCTCTCCGATGTGGATCGGCAACCGCATCTATTTCCTCTCTGACCGCAACGGCCCGGTGAATCTCTACGTTTACGACACCTCTTCCAAGCAGGTCAGCGAGGCGATTCCCAGCAACGGTATGGACATCAAGTCCGCTTCGGCTGGCCCGGATGCCATCGTCTACGAACAATTCGGCTCGCTCCATCTTTTCGATCCGGCCAGCGGCAAACAGCACCCCGTCGAAATTCAGGTGACCGGAGACTTCCCTGCGGTCCGCCGTCATTTCGTCAAGGCCGCCGAACAAATCGAGGCCGCCAACATCTCTCCCACCGGCGCGCGCGCCGTCTTTGAAGCGCACGGCGAAATCCTGACCGTTCCCGTCGAGCACGGCGACATCCGCAACCTCACCAATTCTCCAGGCGTCGCGGACCGCGATCCTGCGTGGTCGCCCGACGGAAAGTGGATTGCCTTCTTTTCCGATGAATCCGGCGAATACGCGCTGCACTTGCGTTCGCAGGATGGTTTAGGCGATGTCCGCAAAATCAACCTTGGCAGTCCAACAACCTTCTACTATTCGCCGGTGTGGTCGCCGGATAGCAAGAATATTGTCTACAGCGACAAGCGGCTGAACCTCTGGTATGTGAACGCCGATGGCGGCGCGCCTGTCCTGATTGACACCAACACCTACGACGGCGACCCCGGCTCGGGCTTCAATCCCGTGTGGTCGCCGGACAGCCGCTGGGTGGCTTACACGCGCCAGATCAACAGCGGAATGCGCGCGGCCTTCATTTACGGGCTGGAGGATAAGACGCCGCACCAGGTGACGGACGGCATGAGCGACGCGGCCTTTGCCGCCTTCGACAGAAATGGCAAGTATCTCTACTTCACCGCCAGCACGGACAACGGTCCCGCCCTGGCCAGCAGCATGGGCGCATTCAAGGTGCCCGTAACGCGTGCCGGCTACGTGATTGTCCTTCGCAAGGATTTGAAATCGCCGCTCGCTCCGCAAAGCGACGAAGAGAAAGTTACCGCACCCCCCGCTTCCTCTGGCAAAACCGATGCCGCCAACAAGGAAAAACCCATCGCCGATCTGGATGATTGCAAGCCTGGAGGTGAATCAGGCGCCGCAGAGCCGTCCAAGGAAGCCGCTGGAAAAGACAGCGATAAAGAGAAAGACAAGGATGCCAAGGCCAAGAAAGACGAGGACAAGTCCAAGGAGACTCCTGCTGTAAAGATCGACTTCGACAACATCGATCAGCGCATCCTTTCCCTGCCTTTTCCCGTCCGGAACTATAGCCGGATGCTCGCCGGAAAGACGCACACCCTCTATTTGCTCGAGGGGCCACAGGTCGAGGATGGCTCCGGCAACCCCGGCCAAATTGTTCACAAATTCGATGTGTGTACGCGCAAGACAGACAAGCTGCTGGACAATGTTGGCGGCTTCTTCATTTCCGCAAACGCGGAAAAGGCTCTCTACGAGCAATTACCCGAGCCGAGTCCTACCGCTGCTGGTGGCGGCGGGGGAGGGCGTCCCCACGGCGCCTGGTTCATCAAGCCTGTCGATGCACTCGGCAAACCCGGCGAACCCGGCAAGCCCGGCGGCGCGTTGAATCTCGGTTCCATGGAAATTGAAGTTGATCCACGCGCCGAGTGGGAGCAAATGTTCCGCGAGGTCCTGCGCATCGAGCGCGACTTTTTCTATGACCCCAACATGCACGGCGCCAACCTGAAATCGCTCGCGGCCACCTATCAGCCCTACGTTGACAACGTGATGAGCCGCGTCGATCTGAACTACATCTTTGCCGACATGCTCGGCGAAATCACCGCGCAGCACATCTACATTTTCGGCGGCGACCGGCCGGAAGTGAAGCACGTCACCGGCGGCCTGCTTGGCGCCGACTACAAGATCGAGAACGGCCGCTATCGCTTCGCGCATATCTATCACGGCGAAAACTGGAATCCCGGCCTGCGCGCTCCGCTGACCGAGCCCGGCGTGAATGTCCACGAAGGCGAGTATCTGCTGGCGGTTGATGGCCGCGAACTCCTTGGCAGCGACGAAATCTTCAGCTTCTTCCAGGAAACCGCGGGCAAGGCCGTACAGTTGAAGGTGGGTCCCGATCCCGCCGGAAAAGATGCGCGCGCGGTGACTGTTGTTCCGATTCCCACCGAGCGTGCGCTGCGTTTGCGCGCCTGGATGGACGAAAACCGCCGCAAAGTCGACCAGCTCAGCAACGGCCGCCTCGCCTACGTCTATTTGCCGGACACCTCCGTGAGCGGCTACACCAATTTCAACCGCTATTACTTCGCGCAGTGGGATAAGCAAGGCGCGGTGATTGACGAGCGCTTCAACGGCGGCGGTTGGATTGCCGACTACATCGTGGATTGGCTTAAGCGACCGCTGCTGGCCGCGGCCATGACTCGCGAAGGCAAGGATAACTACATTCCGCAAACGGTTTTTGGTCCCAAGGTCATGCTCATCAATGAGTACGCGGGCTCCGGCGGTGATGCCTTGCCCTGGATGTTCAAGCGGCTCGGCACCGGCCCGCTCATCGGTACGCGCACCTGGGGCGGCCTGATCGGTATCGGTGGTTATCCCTCGCTGATCGATGGCGGCGGGATTACTGCGCCGCGCTGGGGCCTCTTCAATCCCGATACCGGTGAGTTCGACGTGGAAAATCGCGGCATCTCGCCGGACATCGAGGTTGAATTTGACCCCGCTGCCTGGCGTCAGGGCCACGATCCGCAACTCGAGAAGGCCGTCGCCGTCGCGCTGCAGGATCTGAAGGATCATCCGGCTCCGCCCATCAAGCGCCCGAAATATCCTGTCTACAATTGGCCGGCCGTGCGTTCCGCCGCCAGTTCGCAAAACAAAGCCGGCGGGCAAAACTAACCCGCATCCCGTTCAAGAACAATAGCAAGCCGGATTGCCGGCACATTTAGGGAACAATGGCGCTGGCTGGGCTGGAGTAGGTGCTCTCCGCCCCGGTGGTGTCCACCTCGGTCGCCACGTAGTAGTAGGTTCCTGCTGTTCCACAGCTGGTGTCGGTATAAGACGGCGTGGCAATCAAGCTGGAGTTCACCCTGCTGTACGGCCCGCCGGACTGCGCTCCACGGTAAATATTGAAGCCAGAGTACGACGAAGAACTCGCTGTCCAGCTCAAATTCACCGAGTAGCTCGCGGCGGCGGTGCCTGCCCCAGAGAGCGATAGCACCTCCGGAGAATTGGCGGCATTGCTGGTAACCGTGACGCTGCCCGAAAGATTGCCGGCGCTGGCCGGATCAAACGTCACGCTGAACGAAGTGGCCTGCCCGGCAGCCAGTGTGAGCGGCACCGTAAAGCCGGTGGCGCTGAATCCCGCCCCGCTTTCACTGATCTGCGAAAGGGTCACGCTGGCGTTACCGCTGTTGGTCACCGTCACACTCTGTGTTGTGCTGGTGCCCGTGGTGATGCTTCCGAAGCTGAGCGACGCCGGAGCAACGGCAAGTTGGAGAACCGGCGAAATGCCTGCGCCGGCTAGAGCAACAACGAGCGGCGAATTGGGTGTGTTATTCACCAGCGTGAGGCTGCCGGCAAAACTGCTCGCGGAGGCAGGCGTGAACCCGATGGTGAAGGTAGAAGAGCCTCCTGGTGCGACACTCAGCGGCACTGTCAGGCCGCGCAATGTGTAGCCGGTCCCGGCCAGCGCTGCCTGCGTAACGCTGAGGTTCGCCGTCCCCGCATTTCGTATAGTGAGCGATTGCGTGTTGGTCACACCCACGGTGACGTTGCCAAAGCTCACGCTGGCAGGCGTCACGGAGATTTGCGGCTGCACGCCAGTGCCGCTCAGCGCAATCGTTGCCGGCGAATTCGTCGCATTGCTGGTAATGGTGACGCTGCCCGAAAGGCTGGCGGCGGTGGCCGGAGCAAACATCACGCTGAACGTCGTGGACTGCCCGGCGGCAAGAGCGAGCGGCACCGTAAAGCCCGCCACGCTGAATCCCGTCCCGCTTTCGCTGATCTGCGAAACCGTCACGCTCGAGTTTCCCGTGTTTGTCACCCTCACACTCTGCGTTGTGCTGGTCCCCGTGGCGATGCTTCCGAAACTCAGCGACACCGGGCTCGCCGTCAGTTGCAGCGCCGGCGCTACTCCTATGCCCGCCAGTGCAACAACCAGCGGTGAACTGGGTGCGTTATTCACCAGCGTGACGCTGCCGGTAATGCTGCCCGCAACGGCAGGCGTGAACCCAAGGGTGAAGCTAGAGGAACCTCCGGGTGCAACGGTCAGCGGCAATGTCAGGCCAGTGAGGCTGAAGCCCGTCCCGGCCAGCGCTGCCTGCGTGACGCTGAGGTTCGCCGTCCCGGTATTTTTGATTGTGAGCAGCTGGGAGTTGCTCACACCCACGGTGACGTTGCCAAAGCTGGCGCTGGCAGGCGTCACGGAGATTTGCGGCTGCACGCCAGTGCCGCTCAGCGCAATCGTTGCCGGCGAATTTGTTGCGCTGCTGACCACGCTGATGTTTCCCGCCGCACTTCCTGCAGTGGCCGGCGCAAAACTCACAGTAAGAGTTAAGCTCTGCCCCGCCGCAAGGGTCACGGCCCCGGAACACCCGCTGACGCTGAATCCCGCGCCGCTGATCGCGGCCTGCGAAATGGTCACGCTGCCTGTCCCGCTATTCGTCAGCGTCATCGTTTGCGAAGCGCTACTCCCCACCAGGGCATTGCCGAAGCTCAGGCTGCTCGCACTGGCCGATAGCAGATACGTTTGCGCAGGAGGAGCGGGCGATACGCCTGTTCCCGTCACGGCCACGGAATGCGTTGAACTCATGCTTTCCTGATGGCTTAAGCTGACCACGATTCTGCCGCTGAAACTCTGCGCGGCGTTCGGCAGGAACGCCACCTGGAAGGATGCGCTGCCACCAGCTCTCAGTGTGAAGGGCAGAGCTGGGCCGGTGACAATAAACTCCGAAAGACTGCTCGACACCTTGGTGATCGCAACGCTACGCCGGTTATCGTTTGTCACCACAATGGTATCTGCCGCGCTCTTTGTGTTTACGGTGAGCGACCCGAAACTCAACGATGTGGGAGCGACTCCGACCTGGGCTTGCACCGGCATAGGAAACAAGGCGGAACCTGCAAAAATCAATCCGACCGATAGGCACACCAGTAGCGTTTTGTTCATGGACAGGCAATCCTTCGTAGTCGTTTCTGGAGCGAGGGGTGAGCGAGGGGAGGGGGGAGGGGGGCTTGGCGATCGCCGCTCTAGATTTTTATCTCCAGCGTAAGAGTAGGAGCCGCAGTGGTCTCAAACAACTGGTTGTGCGGCCAGCTTTGGAGCAGGTGCTGTTGTTTCCCTTATGGCCAAAAATCAACTGTACCGATTATGTGAAAATTGCAAACGGCGCGTTCTTGCATTTCTTCGCTGCCGCCATCCTTCTTTTCTCTTGCCTTTGGTGGCACAGGCATTCTTGTTTACCCTGCTTGCCCCGATCTGCGAGGGGAGCCTCGAAGGGCCTGTGCTCTTGACTTTCGCTTGCTTTTGTAGGGGCCGCCTTCTGAGGCGGGCCGCTCTTGGGTTTTTCTTGCCTTTGTAGGGGCGCAGGACTCCTGCGCCCCTTGTCCGCACAATCTCCTGATCTTGGCACCCTCTTGCTTGTGCTCCTGGGTTACGCTTGCCGTTGCGCGGCACCCAAAATCGTTTTAAGCCGCAACCTTTCGGCCACCGCCTAACTCGATTTTGACGTGAACCCTCCATAGGTCAGGTAGGCGCCGAGGATGATTGCTATCGCGGCTTTCAGGTAGAAATATAGTTGGTAGTGCCCCCCAAGGAAACATCCCTCTACCGCGTGTGCCGGCACGAACAGAAGGAGCAGGCCTTTGATCAGCGATAGCCAACCGACCAGGGTGACGACCACCGGCAATACGCCGCCGTGCCAGACATTGTGTCCCAGAACCATCGCCAGGCCAGCGGCCACCGCGATCACGCCAGCAATGTAGAGCACCGGCGCGTTGTGCACCATCGCCTGGATCGTCTCCACCGACGCGTGTCTGTGCGCCAGCATAGCCAGCCCGACGAGAACGCTGTAGAGCCCAAGCAACTTACTAAGAAATATCGTACGTGGTGACATTGTGTCCTCCGTATCAACAAAGCCCCAATTTCCGGTTTGACTTCCGATCTTGGCCACCACTCTATATCTCGCCGCCTCAACATACAATGCTCCGGCCAGCGCCGGGTGCCCCATCCTCGTTTTGTGAGGGTGGGTCTTGGGTTTCTCTTCTCCGCGGACTTTGTGGCATAGGCATTCTTGCCTGTGCTCTTGGGTTTGCTCATGTAGTGGCCGACCTTCCGCGGTGTGTGCGTCCCGGTTCCTCACCGGGAAGGCCGGTTCGTGGGATGGCCTTTTGTCGCGTGCAGAAACGGGAATGTCGGCGCGCCGACAATATCAATTGATGTTATAGTAAACGCAGGCCTTAGAAAAGCGGGTTTACCATTCACCGCCGACAGTCGAGAGTTCGGAGCAGAATTCTTAAGGCAGTGGCTAGTGGCGCGTGACGAGTGACTAGTGGGGAGCGGCCAAATGCGGAAGGCTCGTGATTGGGGGGTGCGTCGGTGAAAAGGCATGGGATTAGGAAGGATTTCCACCCCCCCCCACCCCCCTGTTTTTGCGTAAGTAGGGGAAACAAAGCTACTTACGGGAGAATTTCTTGTAAGTAGGGGAAACAAAGGAGTTAGTAGAGATTGAAAGGCGGGTGAGGGAGTGGGGCGGGCTGAAATGGCACAAGAGCAGCGTCCCCGCAGCATAACAAATGTAGCTTAGCACATTATTTACCACTTGTCAATTATTATTTATAGGGTACTAGTTTCGAAACTGGTACGAGGAGGGGGCGGAGAGCACCCAACTTCATTAGGACATTTGACCCAGGGCGATTCGTTTTTTTGAGGTAAGATTCACGCATGCCTTTATCAGCGGATAATGTTCTCCTAATCCCGTGCGTGGCCGAAGCGGTTAAGCGCGGTGTCGTAACCATCTCGGAAAATCGAGTCAAGTACTCTCTAAATCAGGAAAAGTCCTATAGCTGGACTGATCCAGAGGAATGGGTTCGCTGCCACACAATCGCATGGCTCGCAATCGAAAAAGACTATCCAGCTAATCGCATCAGGACAGAGGTTGTGGTTCCACGCAGGATGCCGTCGGATCACGCAGATATTGTGGTTTATAAAGATGACGCGTGCAAACAGCCCTACCTGGTCGTGGAAAACAAAGCACAAGAACTGTTGCCGAGGGAACGCGCGCAGGCAATCGAGCAGTTATTTGGGAATTGTAACTCCTTGAGGGCTCCGGTCGGCCTTTACGATGAGTTGGGTGAATCATCCTTTTTTGATGTCGCCAATTACCCCGCAAACGAGCGTGAGCTCAATCGTAAAGGGAATCGAAACGCCCTCGCCAAGCAGTACGGCGATATCCCGATTTATACCTATATCGCCGGGGGCGATAGCGATATTAAACCAGTTCGTTCAAGCGCACTGGAAGCGAGAATCAGGCGCGCGCACTCAGTGATATGGGCAGGGGGGCGGCGCGACCCGCTTACCGCGTTCGATGAATGGAGCAAGTTGCTGTTCGCAAAGGTGCATGACGAGCGCAATACTGCCACAGGCTCTCCACGAGCGTTTCAAGGCGGCACTCAGGAGACGATTGCAGCAGTTGCAAACCGGGTCCACGGCATTTTTGGTTTGGCCTGTAGGCAGGACCGCACGATCTTCCCTGAGGGAACACGAATTAACTTGCCTGATTCCAAAGTTGCGGACGTTGTTCGCACTTTGGAGGAAGTCAGTTTTACTCGCACCGACATTGATTCCATAGGGAAGGCGTTTGAGCAGTTTTTCGGGGCCGTGTTTCGGGGGGAGCTTGGACAATACTTCACGATGCGTCAACTTGCCCGTTTCAGCGTCGGAGTACTCGATCTTTCCAAGGATGATTATGTACTCGACCCGACGGCCGGAAGTGGCGGATTCTTGCTCGAGGCGCTTCTACAGACGTGGCATAAGGTCGACAAGGAATTCGCTGGGCAGCCCCAGGACGAAATCAACAGGGTCAAGTATGATTTTGCATTTCAACATGTCTTCGGAATCGAGGTTCACGAAGTCCTTGCGCGTATTTGTAAGATCAACCTGCTACTTCATCACGACGGCCACACGAACATCGAGGCCAACAGATCATGTCTGGATTCAGTATTTGTCAACCCCCGCATGAGTACTTTGGGTCGATTCACCGCCGTCGTAGGGAACCCTCCTTTCGGTGATGATGTGGAACAGGGTGACGACGATAAGCTGGGCAGCAATCGACTTGAAAACTTCACTATCGCGGGCGATAAGACAAGGGTCGACTCGGAACAAGTAATTCTCGAGCGATCTATTCAGTTCTTAGAGCCGGGTGGCCGACTGGGGTTGGTTCTGCCAGATGGACTTTTGAATAATCAGGGCGAAATGTCCAACTGCCCTGCAACCAGAAGATTGCTCGCCAGTAATGGCCGTATTCTCGCAATTGTTTCTTTACCGGCTATGCGTTCCGGAAATCTGGTGCACAGAACAAAACCTCTATCCTGTTCTTCCAGAAGTTTGCGGCGCATGAAAAACGTGCGTTTGAACAGGCCTACGAGAGGGCGCTAGGTGGCGGCAAGGACGCGGCTGACTCGATCCGTGACGCAATCGGGAGCGCGGGCCTCGCTTACGATGTTTTCCTAGCGGAGGCAAATTGGGTCGGGTACACGACGACTGGTCTGCCAACGGGCCGAAATGATCTTTATCGTCCGAGTCAGAACGCCGGACTTGAAGCCAATCAAGCGGGGTCAATACTCGGTGAGTGGCGTAGATTCTTGTTAGACCCTACGCGATACGAGGGGTCGCGTATTCCTGACTGCATGAGCATGCCTTTTGATGGCCTTTGGAGCGCCCACAGTAGCAATCGGCTCGATCCCAAATATCACCTCTTTCAAAGGGAAGCAGCGCGCCCTGTCCCACCGAATTGGAAGAAAGTACCGATTAGAACCGTTATGCGGAGGCGCTTACAGGTCGCGGAACCAGAAAAAGAACCCGATGGGCAATTCAAGGTCATGACGATATCGCAGACCGGGGATATTCGACTGCGAGCCGCCGGAAAGGGGAACAATCCCCCGGAATGGCTTGGGTCTTATCTCGAGGATATGCCGTCTACATGGTTTCAGGCGAAAGCAGGAGACTTCGTCTATTCCTCCATTGATCTTTGGAAGGGATGTATCGCTGTAGTGCCCGCAGACTTCGATGGCGGGCTCGTTACAAAAGAGTTCCCCATCTACGAAGTTGTCGAGCCTGATCTCTCAGTAGAGTTTCTGCAATGCTTGCTGCGGAGTCGCTATTATCAGAGGGCGTTCCGGGCAATTACAACGGGGCATAGTAATCGCCGGCGCACTCAATCCCCAGACTTCGAAGCACTCGAAATCGCATATCCGAACGACAGAGACGAACAGAGTAGGTTGATCGCCGGTATCCTCCGCGCTCGTGAGAATAAGAGGGTCTCAGCGGACGCGCTCTATGAGCAGTTAATCGAGTTTAGCAACTTGATTGACGGTCGCGGAGCAGAACAGCTACCTGAAGTCGAGTCCGAACAGGCGCCTGAAGTAGACTGATCACGGGGCAGGTACGAGGGCAGAGAAGCCCAAGAACCGACCTGAAGGCCGGCCGCAAGAAAGAGGGCCGAAAAGCGGGTTGTGTTCGAACACCTTTCCACAGTTCCGGTACCTGGAATTGGCATAGTAGTTACTTGTAGGTACGTTTACTTTGCGATATTGTTTGGGGCGGGTGGCGCGGAGTGGACTGTTCGGAATTTGTTGACATGGCGGACGGAGAGAGGATATCACCTGAATACGTTCGCTGGGATTAGAGAGCGGCGGAGGGTGCCCCACCCTTGTGGTGTGAGGGTGGGGCTTGGGGTTCGCGATGGCGAGCGGGCTGCGGCGTTATTACGGTCGCTGTCATCCGCACTTTGTTACGATTAGTTGCTACCGGCGGTAGCTGCAGTATCCATTCAAGCTTGGAAAGGGACTTATGAAAGTAATTTGCCTGCATTGCTCGTTCTTGCTATTTCTGGTTGCTTTCTATGCGCACGGTGGCGTTCCCGAAGACTACAAGGGCAAACCTTTTCAGGATTCCACCTATTCGGCGGGCCCGCAGAGTATTCCGGGCCGCCTACAAGCCACACGATACGACTTGGGCGGGGAAGGGATTGCCTATCACGACGCGGACGCGATCAACCACGGCAGCGGCGAGTTGAATTACAAACCGGAACAGTGCGAGGCAGGGGTGCCCGCGTATGTCTGCCATTTTCGCGAAAACGAGGGTGTGGACATCTCCTACGTGAAGAAAAACCTAGACCTGAATCATGCCAACGGGGTCGCGCCGGAATGGCAGCAGTTATACATTGGCTGGACGGAAGATGGCGAGTGGAACAACTACACGGTGGAAGTGAAGAAGGCCGGAACATACCGAATCGTCGCCATGTATTCCAATCTCGGGCAGACCATCCAGTTTTCATTGAATAACAAGCCCGCCGCCGACTGCAAGCTTCCGGTCGACACCCCAAAGCAGTTTCCTGTCCCGAACTCCCCGGATTGGCTTGTCTGGCACATCTGGAACAAGGCCGATTGTGGAGAAATCACTTTTCCTCAGGCGGGGCGACAGCTCCTGACCCTGCATTACAGGCAGGGTAACAACCTTGCGTATTTTGACTTCGTGCACGCGGGTGAAAAAACCTCAGACGGAGGCGCTGCGAACGTTGCTCCCGCTTCCCCGGGGAGATAACACGGCGGGTCGCCCGGCCGGAAATGTGTTGATGATTGTGAGCGGCGGGTGGCCCGGACGCAATGCCCTGTAGGGTTGGGTGCCCCAGGTGACGCTTTTTCACCCGGGGGATTCCGACTTTTCTGCGGCCTGCGTGATCCCACGCCCCTCATTGCCCCATTTTGCAGCACATATCTTCGAACAACTTTCCACAGAACTTTCGAACTGGTGCTCAACTAGTTACTTGCACACTCACTATTCTGCTTCTACGCTTTTCCCATGACAACCAAACGAGCCGACAATCCCTACGACCTCTGCCAATTCCAGTTTGCCAACGGCAAATGCTGCGGCATGCCCGCCCATCCCAACTACGATGGCCTGTGCCTGAATCACGGCACCATCCACATGCGCACCACCGCGCGCGAAGACGATCTCTACAACGAGCTGGCGAGCCCTTCGGGGGCGTTCCTTTCGCAGGCGGAGATTAACCAATCGCTGAGGAAGCTGTATGAGGCGCTGGCGGGGAATCGGATTTCGCCGCGGCGGGCGGCGACGCTGGCGTATATCGCGTACCTGTTGCTGCAAGCGCATGCGGGGTTGAAGGCGGAGGCGCGGCTGACGGAATTGCAGGGGTTTAAGAACCTGAATATGTTGCTGAAGATGAAGTATGGGCCCCCGTTGAGGAAAGAGGCGGAGAAGCGTATGGCGGAAGGCGTAACCCAGGAGAAAAGATAACGCGGCGGACAGTGACCAGTGACCAGCGATCAGGAAGCCGAGAAAAGAGTAACCCAAGAGGGAAGATAGGAATTACGCAGAGGTCACCCCGACCGGGTCGGGGTAAACGCCGAGCGCAGAGTTCGCCGAGAAGAGCAACCCAAGAGTCACCGCCAATCGGGAGATTGGCGTTCCCGGGATTGATCAGGAAGCCAGGAGAAGAGAAACCCAAGACCCACCCTCACAAAACGAGGATGGGGCACCCTGCGCCTTCCTCCAATTCCGATTGACCCCTGCCATGCCCGCGCAACTCCCTTCCTCCCTCTTCTCTGCGCTCGGCGTTTACCCCGACTTGGTCGGGGCGAACGGCGCCTGTCCCGGCCCGGTCGGGATGTTAATCCTTGTCTTTCTCCGTTTCCTAAACTTAGAACTGACAACTGATAACTTAAACTGCGTCTCTCCCCTAACTCCAATCATTCCCGTAGATCCGCGCGCCTCGCCCGTAAGTCTAATCATTCCCGTACATCCGCAAAAACAGGGGGGTGGGGTGCCTCCTGCAAAATGTCTTCGCCTATAACTCTTTTTTTTTCTTCCACCATGTTAACTATGTTATCAATTGAAATTGTCGGCGCGCCGACATTCCCATTCTTGCATGCAGCAAAGGGCAAACCCAAGAAAAGGCGCCCGCTTCGGAAAGCGGCCGCTACAGAGGCGGCGGAGCGGCCCGCGCGCGTACACGAGAAAGAGAGAGAGGTTGCCGTTTCCGCAACGCTGGCGCTACTCGTTTGCCCCTTTTTCCGCGTTTGCACTTATAAATGACAGTGAGCCCAATCAACCGCTTCCCCCGCCCAGCGGAATAGGAACGACTTGTGACCCCTGAAAAAAAACGACTGCGCGTTGGCGTGCTCTTCGGAGGGCGCTCCGGCGAACACGAGGTTTCGCTGGCCTCCGCCGCCAGCGTGATCCGCGGACTCGACCTGGACAAATACGAGCCCGTGCCCATCGGCATTACCAAGGACGGCCACTGGCTGGTCGGCGAAGGCGCCGCCAAAATGCTGCCGGACATCCTGAAGGGCGGGCGGCGCGTGATGCTGACCGCGGATCCCACGGAAGCCGCGCTGGTGCCGCTGGACCGCGGCGCCGGAGCACAGCGCCTCGACGTGATTTTCCCCGTGATGCACGGCACGTTTGGCGAAGACGGCACGATTCAGGGCATGCTGGAACTGGCCGGGCTCCCTTATGTGGGCGCGGGCGTACTCGGCTCCGCCATCGCCATGGATAAGGACGTGGCCAAGCGCCTTTGCCACAACGCCGGCATCCCCGTGGTGCCCTGGGTGGCCGTGCAGCGCTGGCAGTGGGAAAAAGAGCTGGAAGCGGTGAAAGCCGTGATTGAGGGGAAGTTCGCGTACCCCGTGTTCGTGAAGCCCGCCACGCTGGGCTCATCGGTGGGCATGAACAAGGTGCACACCGCCGAAGAGCTGGCGCCGGCGCTGAATTTCGCCGCCGAATACGGCATGAAAATTCTGGTGGAAAAGGCCGTCACCGCGCGGGAAATCGAAGTTTCCGTTCTTGGCAATCACGATCCGCAGGCATCCGTACCGGGCGAAATCGTGCCGCACCGCGAGTTCTACGATTACACCGCGAAGTATCTGGAGTATGGCACGCGGCTGCTGATTCCCGCGGACTTGAAGCCCGCGCAAGTGAGGAAAGTCCAGGGCATGGCGGTGGAGGCGTTCCGCACGCTGGAACTTTGCGGCATGGCCCGCGTGGATTTCTTCCTGGAAAAAACGGGCGGCAAGATCCTTTTGAACGAGGCCAACACGATTCCCGGCTTCACCTCGATCAGCATGTATCCCAAACTCTGGGAAGCCAGCGGCATCGGCTTCCGCGATCTGATTGATAAGCTGATTGAGCTGGCCATGGAGATGCACCACGAAAAATCCCGCACCAAATACGCCATCGAACTTCCGGGAGGCTCTGGCGGCGCGCTGACAACCTGAATTGAGCTTGGCGATCCAGCGATTTTGCGTTGAAAGGACGCCATCGCAGCTTTCTGAAAAACCCCGCGCCAACCGGACCGCATCGAACAGAAAGAAGAGATTTGCGGGGAGGCGCTTCTGTTGTTAAAGTTCTCTTGCCAGGACTTGAGTGAATCCGGCCCGGCTGCCTTGAGGTTCGCAGGAAGGAGACCTCCCGATGTCACTACTCGAACCACCTGCTGAAAAACCGAAAAAACACTATGTGTTGAAGATTACGATCATCGCCGTTGCAATCGTTGTGATCGTCGCGCTTTGGTTTAGCTTCCGCTACTACCCCGAGAAGAAAGCGGCCGGCCAATTCTTTGTCGCGCTGACCGCCGGCGATACCGCCAAAGCCTATGCGCTTTGGAAGCCCTCTTCCACCTACACCATGAATGATTTCCTTGCCGACTGGGGAACGAACGGGTATTACGGGCCGGTGAGAAGTTACAGGATTATGGACGCGAAGGCGGTAAGAAACAGCGCGTCCATCGCGGTGAACGTGGCCATCAGTCCGTATACACCATTGCCCCAGCCCGGCGACGGCGAAAGAAGCATGAAGACCAAAGTGGTCACGATTTGGGTGGTTCCCGCGGATAAGTCGTTTAGCTTTCCTGTGCCCTATTAACTTTTCCGGCGGCTAGCCTAAAAACTGCAAACTATTCTTGAATTTCTCCAAGCGCGGCAGCGAGTTCCTCGGGGCTGACACTTGCTGTGCCGAGTTTGCCGACCACCACGCCAGCCGCGGTGTTCGCCAGAAACGCCGCATCGGCCAGCGAAGCGCCCGCCGCCACCGCCAGAGCCAAAACACTGAGCACGGTGTCTCCCGCGCCGGTCACATCAAACACCTGGCGGCCCGTGGCGCCGCGCGCGATGCCCGGCTGGCCAACGCGCGCGTAAGTCACCTCAAAGCTCGTCGCCGGGATGTGCAGATGGCGCGGCGAAGACTCCTCAAAGATGCTCATGCCTTTTACCCTGCGCGTGATCACCACTGCCGCGCAGCCGAAGCGCGCCAACAGGGCGCGGCCGGCTTCCTCGATGGATTTCTCATCAGTGAGCGCCCGCGTGACGTAAAAGCCGGCTTCCTTTGTGTTGCAGACAATGGCGCGGGCTCCGCGGTAAGCGTACAAACGCGAAGTCTTGGGCTTCACGAATACCGGAACATTGCCTTGATGGCAGGCATGCAGGACGCGCTCCGCAAAGCCGTCAGTGATGAGTCCTTTGTCGTAGTCGGAGAGAACCACCGCGTCAAGCTGCTTCAGGGACGACAGCAACAACCGGAAAAGTTTCTCTTCCATTTCCGCTGGGAGCGCATCGTAACGCTCATGGTCAATGCGCACGATCTGCCGGTGCAAGGCGATAATCCGCGTTTTCACGGTGGTAATGCGATGGGCATCGGCCAGCACACCACGCCCTCCGATCCTCGCCTTGCGCAAGCAAGCACGCAGCGCGCTGCCCGCCTCGTCATCCTGCAACTTCTGACTGCCTTTTTTCTCCAAGCTTTTAGTGCCGCCCACAACTCCGAAGAGTTCGACATGCGCACCGAGAGCCGCAAGATTGGCGGCGACGTTCCCTGCGCCTCCCAGACAATCCGATTGCGACACAAAATTCACCACCGGGACGGGCGCTTCCGCCGATAGCCGGTCAGCCGTGCCCCAGAGATAACGATCCAGCATGAGATCGCCGAGCACGCCGATGTGCATCTTGCGGAAGCGCGGCAGCAAACGCTTAAGGCGAGGAATGGAGTTGGCAAAATCGGTGGACATACGTCTCTTTTCCGTAGCGAAGATTATTCCGGCGCGATCGTGGCTTCTTCCGGCAGCATCACCGGAATATCGTCGCGCACCGGATAGACGCGCTTGCACGCCGCGCACTTGAGCCCGGATTCATCGGGCAGAAGATGGACCGGTTGCTTGCAGACAGGACATACCAGGATGTCCAGCAATTCCTTGGAAATGCTCATGATTCGCTCCAGGCCGTGAATCCAAACTGTAACAAAGCGCCCCATCCGCCAGCAAGGCGCTAAGTCGACCCGCCAGCCGAAGTGCCGGGCGAAGCCCGATCGCTGTGTGTCAAACGGCCGCCCAAGAGGGCGATGGCCATCAGCAACGCGATTATCGGATCGCATGGGTGACGATGCCGGAGAGAAGTATGCGCAATATAGAAGGTGATGGGAAACACCAGCGGAAACACCGCAACAGGGACAAAGAATGGGTTACGGGCCACCAAGAGACGCAGGAGACCGCCAATCGAGCCGAGCAGCGCGATCGCGTTCCAAATGAGTATGCCGCGCACGAGAAGGGAGTCCGAGCGGGAAAAAAGCTGCCACGGCGATTCCGCGCCCAGCCACGTGGCCACGACGCGCCAGCCGAAAAGCTGAGCATACAACGCCGGATGAGTGCGTATGAACTCCGTGGCCTTTTGCCATTTTTCGTCCAGAAAAGCGTTCTCGCCGAGTTGCGCATAGCGGCGCGTCTGCTCGTAGCGCGTGATGCGATTCACGGCGCGCGAATGCTCGTCGAAGATTTCATTATTCCCGGACCACAATTCGTAAGGAAAATTGGCACGCACGGGAATGAGCCGGTGAAACTGCGCGGCATTGCGGATCGTCCAGGGAAGGCAACAGGCAAAAAGCACGGCAAGGACGACCACCACAGGCGTCAGCCGAAAGCTTCCGCCGCGGAATTGACGGTAGGCCATCCAGCCCAGGAGAAATGGCAAAAGGGCTCCCAAGCCGGGATTGGTCAGCAGCGAGACTCCCCAGAGGAGCCCATAGAGCGCAAAATCACGCGCGCGCCGGCTATCCGCGACATACAGCGTGGCCCAGAGCAGCGCCGCCGCCAGCAATGCGGAGAGCGAAGGATCCCAGATCCACTCGAATGGCATCATGACGCCGCTGGGAAAGATTGCCCAGACCCAACAAGCGACCGCGGCAACTCCCACGCCTGCGATGCGCTTGCCGGCATAAAAGAGCGGGATGCACGCGAGAGCGGAAAACACGCTGTTCATCAAGGCAGCCGCATAAAAAGAGGCTACGGTGAAGCTGCCGAACAGTTTGAAGATCGCCGCAATCAGTAGCGGATAGAGTGGAGCGAGCCACGCTGTCGGCCCGGTGGGCTGGCGAAACAAGCAGCAGAAACCATGGCCGTGCGCCAGCGAATCCGCAACGTTGCCGACCTCATTCTGAAACGGCACCGAGGCAAGCGCTTCCGCAGGAATTAGCCGGGCCTGGTGGAAGAGGAAGGCACACCTCAGGCAAAGAGCAACAACAAAAATGAGCAAGAGCGATCGGCCGAGTTGGAAGAGCCAGTGTCTCACAATAAAAGAGAATACTCCGTCGCAGCTCCTTTGCGGTACTCCAACGCGGCATTGACGACTTCGGTGAAAGGCCCACTGCGGCTTTCCCGCGACGAACCTATTTATTACCGTCTATTTTCGAGTATAGTGCTCATGGGATACGCCCACGACATTCTGCTCACGCTCCGCTCGGCGATGAGCACAATCCAGAAAGGACATAACGATGTTCAGGAAGATGAATTGGCTCGTGTTTGGAGTTCTCTGTGTGGCACTGCTGCTGGCGGCTTGCAATAGCGCGCAGAAAGCAGCCACGCAAGCATCCTTGAATGCGGCGCAAACGGCCATCACCGCGGCGCAGGGTGAAGCGGCAAAATACGTGCCCGATCAACTGAAGGCCGCGCAGGATGCTGTGCAAACCGCCAAGGACGCTCTGGCCAAGGGCGATTACAAGGCGGCATTGAGCGCGGCACAGGATGCGTCAAGCAAGGCCAAGGGCCTGGCAGCCGCCGCAGCCGCGAAGAAGGACGAACTGACCAAGAACTGGGCCAGTGTCAGCGAATCCTTCCCCAAGTCGCTCGACGCAGTGAAGAAAAAACTGGATGCCTGCTCGCACGGCGCGAAGATGCCCGCGGGCATGGACAAGGCCAAGCTTGCGGATGCCAAGACGCAATATGATCAGCTTAAGCAGGGGTGGAGTGATGCGGCAGCATCTTTCCAGCAGGGCAACCTCTTGGATGCCGTGAACAAGACTTCCGTATTGAAGGATGGCTTGGCAAAGCTGGCGGAGATGCTCGGTATCAAGTCGTAGATACGTTCAAAGCATTTGTTAGGAATGGGGCGCCTCGCAAGGGCGCCCTATTTTTGTTTCCAAATAAACGTGCCAGCCCGGATTCCCCACAAACTTCGATTCACCCGATGTCCGAGTTCAGCAAGCCATGATCATTCTGAGGCGATGCGATGAGGATCGCCGAAGGAGCGCAACATTAAAATTGTGCACGATTTGTCCATTGAGATCTTTCGGGGCGCCCCGACCAGGTCGGGGTAAACGCCCGGCGCGCCCCTCAAGATGACAGGGTGTTGCACCGTTCGAGTGACATTAAAATTGTAGCTCGTGAGAAAGTCCGGTTAGAGGGATTCCACGCGCCAGAGCAGGCGGGCGGAGAAGGAAGTTTGCAGCGTAAAATCCGGCCGCCACACCGCAAGAATCTGCGAACCCTGATAAACGCGCTCGAAGCCACCCTCGGATTCGGATACGGTCTCGATCGGCGCCACCCAGAAACTTTCGGCATTCGGAGCATGGAGGTTGACCCGTACGCGCTGCCAGCCGTCCTCGATCTGGAGATGCGGTGCAGGCAACACCCCCGAGAACCTCAGATTCTGCGGGCCCGACGGAGTAACGAAAAACCGGTCCGCGTCCGACGGGGCAAGAAAATTGATCACCGATTCCAGGCCGAAAAGAAGCGCTCTGCCCAAGGGCGCGGTCAGCGACAGGGTAACTTCGCAGCTCACTTCGCAGCCCTGCGGCGCCGGGCCGAACAGAAAATTTTTGGTCACCTTCAGAACCGGCGGATCGGCGGGATTGGCCGCGAATTCCGCCAATTCCCGCTCGAACACGAGGTTGGCGTGGTTGGCCGAAGAGCTTCGCACCTGGAACGCGCCGGCGGCGATTCTGGCCACTTCGTTCAGTTGCAGTGTCTCGTAATCCGCAGGCGTGCGCCAAGGATCGAACAGCAAAAGGCGGAAAGAATGGCGAGCGAAGCGGTCGTAACGGAGGAATCGCTCGAGGTTTGGCTCCTTCACGTGGACCTGGTCATGGATGGAGACGGCCCCACCCTGCGATGGTGCGCTGGCGACCGCTTCACGGAGCCGCGCGTGATAAGCCTCGCGGCGCCGCATCATGGAATTGATGAGCGTCGCGGAAGCCGGGCGAAAATCGAAGGCCGCGAGTGTCGCGCCATCGGAAGGCTTCAGCAGGGCCTGGTATTCCTGCGCCGTGAAGAGGAGTTCCGGCGCGCCATCGGCGTCGTAATCGAGCATTTCCACGCGTGGCAGAAACCCGCCGGGCGTGAGCTGGTCGGCCAGGGATTCGGCGCGAATGAGCTTGCGCCAAAGCTCTGTCCGCAAGTGCGGCGCGTAGAGGCCGCCGAACACGCCGTGCCAGTAAGCGTCATTCCCCTGGCCGCGCAACAGAAAGTCGCGCGCTTCCTGCAACTGCGAAGTGTGTTCAGTGCTGGAGCGCCGCGAAGGCACAGAGGCTACACAAGCGGAAACCCGCAGCATTTTCTTGTGGAGCAGATTGGATTCCGAATATTTGCGGAAGAATCCGCGCCACGAGCCGCCGCGAATAAAGGAGAGCAGGTCCGGACGCCCCGCGAATTCCTTATGCAGAGCAAAATAGCGCAGGCGTGTTTCGGTGGGCAGCACCCACTCCATCATCTCGGCGTAAGAAGCCGAGGGAAGGTCGGCGCGCCCGAGCGGAACATGGGAGGCGATGTATTCGCTGGGCGTCAAAATCTTCAGCCACGATGCGTTTTCGTCCAGCGCTTGGAAAAAATTTTCCAGCCAACCCGCCTCATAGCAATGCGCAAACGTCCCCGGCCACACTCCGAACTTTTCCATATCGTCGCCAAAGGCAGCCGCGCCGCCGGGACGCACCTGGGCGGCTTTTTTGAAATAGGCGATGGATTCCTCGACCCCGCGAAATGGTATGAGGTAACGCAGTTCCTTCAGTCCCGGGAAAAGCCAGACGGATTTGCCACAATCCTCGGCAATGTACGGGCCATATAGCTCTTCCGGTTCGAAGCCCGCGGCGAGAAAGGGCAAATCATCCACAAGTGTGTAACCGACATTGGCGGCAGCCAGCACCGATGGCAATTGCGGCTCCCATACGCGTTCGGCAAGCCACGCTCCCGTGGGCCGCTTGCCAAAATGCTTTTCCAGGTAATCGGCTGAACGCGTGAGCTGCTCCAGTTGATCCGCCGCGGGGATTGAGATCAGGATCGGCTCGTAGAATCCTCCGCCGATCAATTCAATCTGGCTGGAAGCAACCATGCCGCGCAGGCGCTGGAAATATTCAGGATGGTGCTTTTCAATCCACAGGAGCAGCGGCCCGGAGTAGTGCAGCCCCGCGCGAATGCGAGGATGCTTTTCCAGAAGCGAGAGGAACGCCAGGTAGGAATGTTCGTAACACTCTTCGAAAACGTGCTCAAAATTCCCGGCGGGCTGGTGCGCGTGGATAATCAGGATGAGGTGAAACGGCGGGTTGGTGGCGGCCATGGTCTTTCGTTATCTATGATACCTCGACACCCCTGGGAGAAGTGCCATGGAAAAGACAGTGTTCCGTCCATTAACCCTTAAGACGCCACAGGAGGTTCCGGAATCCGCTCCATGCGTCCCAGGAGCAACGCGTAGGCCGCAATTCCCAGAAGCAAAATTGCGGTGGCGATGGCGAAGGCGGCGGCGAACGAATGCGTTGCGGAGACGATGTAGCCGGTGACGATGGGGGCCGAAATGGCGGAGAGCTGCCCGCAGAAGTTCGCCAGGCCGCCCACTGTTCCCACGGCTCCTTGCGGCGCAATCAGGGATGGCACGGTCCACGCCACCGGGGCTGCCGCTGCTAAGCCTCCCAGTGCGATGCTGATCCACACGAGCGCAGCGGCAGGCGAGTGAGCATGGCCGGCTCCC
>Ga0182027_10002826_pt1 | contig 27867 bp, 17 predicted proteins | sample 712E1DmetaG_FD_121300 | JGI IMG/M metagenome (GOLD analysis project Ga0182027, IMG submission 121300) | Permafrost microbial communities from Stordalen Mire, Sweden - 712E1D metaG (Illumina Assembly) | ecosystem: Environmental > Terrestrial > Soil > Wetlands > Permafrost | place: Sweden...
CCATCGGAACAAAAGCGTCGGAGATGGAAGGCTTTGTAGTCATTCTAAACTTTCTTGCCGCCGGGGCGCAGGTTCAACAGCACGGTCACCCGCCGGTTGATCTCGTCGGAAGAATCGTGTTCGGGCATGGGCGCCGTGTCGCCGAAGCCGGCCACCTTGATGACCTGTTGCGCCGGCACTCCGCTGTCCAGCAATTTGCGCCGCACTGCCGTCGCCCGGTCCGCCGAGATTTCCCAGTTCCCATAATCCTCGGACACCGGGGCGTTGCCGCTCTCGGTGTGCCCCTCCAGCTCGACAAAGAAATTGGTGGAGCGGGCGATTTCCCAGGCCAGGGTCGAAAAGACCCACTGGCCGTAGGTCGTGAACTGCGTGGATTGCGGCTCAAAAACCGGCTTGCGCGCGCGGTCAAACACATTGATCATGATGCCGTCGGGAGTCATTTCCAATTTGACCGGGTCCTCCTCCTTCTCCATGGAATCGGTTGGGAGGTTCTTCAGGAAATCCTGGTTCAGCTTGCGCAACATGGCCAGTTCCACCGCCGAGGCGGAATCAAAATTCCCATCGCTGCTTCGCATGGCCTGCGTGTCCTTGTTCGGGATGATGCCCACCGAGTCCTTGGTCAGCGAGGAAAACGGATGGGCAAAGGCGCGCGCGACCGCCTCCTTGATTCTCTGATCCTGCGAACTGAGCCACAAAACAATGAACAGCGCCATCATGGCCGTCACGAAATCCGCGTAAGCCACCTTCCAGGCGCCGCCATGATGAGCCTTTTTCTTCATAAGCTTCCGCCCGCTCTATTTGGGCGTGGATTGGTTCAACGCCTTCAACATCGTCTCCAATCCGTCCGCGCTCGGTTTGACTTCGCTGGGCAGCCCGCGCCGCGCGACTTCCACCGCCATGATGGGAGACATCCCGCCCGCAAAACCGATGACCGACGAGGCAATACAGCGGATGTAAGCCATCTCGGACAGATTCATGAACTCCATGTTGACCGCCAGCGGGTTCATGAAGCCGTACGAAAGGAAGATTCCCAAAAAGGTCCCCACCAGCGCCGCGCCCACCTTTTCGCCGATCTGCTCGATCGGCCCGGAAATGGCGGACATCGTCAGCACAATGCCCAGCACCGCCGCCACAATCCCGAATCCCGGCATGGCATCGGCCGCCTTGGTCAGCACGCTGACGGGGCGATCGTGCTCCTCCTCCATCGCGTCCAGTTCGATCTCGAGCAGCATCTTGAGATGGTCCGGCTTGATCTTGCCGTCAATAATCGGCCGCAGCCCGTTGCAGAGGAATTCCATGGCCTTCTTTTCCTTTTGAAACGTCGGGTACTTGGCGAAGATGTTGCTGGTCTCCGGGCTGATCACATGCTCCTCCAGGGCGACCATGCCGCCGCGCCTTCCGAGCATGAACAATTCATAGAGGGCCTTGAACAAGTCGTTGTAGGCCTCCTTGGTGTGAGGCGCCCCTTTCAATGTGGCTCCCGCCATCTTGGCCAGGTCAATCAGGACCTGTCGCGGCGACATCACCACCAGCGCCCCGCCGCCCGCGCCGCAGATAATGACGAACTCGGAGATGTGCAGCAGGTTGAGGGCGTTGCCGCCCGACAGCCAGAATCCGCCCACCACCGAACAGAAGACAATCAAGGCTCCAGCAATTACAATCATGGCTCAACTTACAAAGGATGTTGGAAGAAATCCGGGTCTTCCTTTTGCAACAGCGATTTGATGGCCAGTATCGCCTGCGCGTGAATCTGGCAGATGCGCGATTCGGTGACGCCGAAGGCCTCGGCGATCTCGCGCAGCCGGAGGTCTTCAAAATAGTAAAGCGCCAGGACTTTGCGCTGAACCTCCGGCAGTTGGTGCAAACGGTCCTCAATGATCCGGGCCAGGTCCCGCACCGCCGCTTGCCGGTCCGGGTCCGCCTGGGAATCGTCGGGAAGGAATTCGTAGGCCGTCCCGTGCTCCCCCTGGCCGTTTTGGACCGAGTCCAGGCACACATAGGTCACCGGGCGCACCTGTTCCAGCAACTCCTCGTAATCCTCTTCCGAAATCTTCAGCGCCCTGGCCATTTCCGCGGTGCTGGGCGCCCGTCCGCTCCGTTGCGTCAATTCCTGCATCACTTGTTCAATCTTTCGCGCCTTCTCATGCACCGAGCGCGGCACCCAGTCCAGTCGCCGCAGCTCGTCGAAGATCGCCCCGCGAATCCGCACGCGCGCGTAGCTCTCGAAGGAACAGCCGCTCTTGGGATTATAGCGCCGCACCGCGTTGAGCAAGCCCACCAGCCCCGCGCTGTAAAGGTCATCTGCGTTGACATGCGAAGGCAGGGTCATGGCCAGCCGCCCGACCACCGTTCTGACCAGCGGCAGATACTGCTCGACCAGGCTGTTTTCCTGCGCGCTGCCCGGACCGGAGCGGGCGTAGAGGCGCCAGACATCCTGCTGCTCGCGGCGGGTTCGCGCGGGGGATTGTGCGGGGGGACTCTCAGGTTCGCAAAGGGTGGCACTCATGATTTAGAAGGTTTGGATATGGAAGGCGCAGCCAATGCCGCGGCGGAACGGGCGGCCCGTTCCAGGGCCGAATCCTTCCAGCTTCGCTGCCAGGCGCGGCCCCACCAACCCATGAGCCAGCCCCCGGCGTAGGCCGCCAGCGCGGCGTGCCAGAGGCAATACGGCCACGAGTTTTCGTGAACCCGACTGCAAATCAGCCCGATCCCAAATCCCAGCGCCCCTCCCAAAAGCGTCAATAGTTTCATGGCAACACAAAGTGAATTGAGCATTAGCAGGAGCATTGCCACCTTTGCGCCCTCTTCGCCCAACGTGTCCAAACCCCTTTATTTACGGGCGATTTTGCGTGCCGAAGATTTTTGGCGGGTCCCGGCGGCGGGAATCTCCGGGCATAATTTGCCCGGTCTTCCCTTCACGAAGGAGTAAATTGCCTATGCGACGGACTACGGGACTGCGGGACCACTGACCACGGGACCACGCCGCTGTAGTGTCGGCGCTCTGCGCCGATTTGATCCCCGTGGTCTCGTAGTCTCGTGGTCAGGGGTCTCGTAGTCAGTGGTCTCTTCCCCTCAGCCGGCCATTTCCATCATGGCCTTGATGGTTTCCAGCGCGTTTCCTTCCAGGCGGTTGTTCACATAGATAAAGGTCTTCCGGTCCGGGCTCTTCCTGCCGGCACCGATCAAAGCGGCCCCGGCCTGGCGCGCCGCGGCGTTGACTTCCTTGGTCGCGTCGTAGGGCTGAAACGACTTTACGGCGTCCTCGTATTTCCGGCCCGGTTTGAGGAGGAATCGCGCGGCGACAAGCGCCGGGTTGGTTTGGCTGCCGGAGAGAGCCATCTGTTCGCTTACGGGAGGCATCTCCGTCCATGAATTATAGACGTGCGCCACACGATGGCGGGCGAGGCAGTCGAAGTATTCCTGGCGGAGCCAGTGTTGGTTACGCATTTCGACGGCGTAAGGCCAGCCTGGGGGGAGTTGGGCGAGGAAGGAGTCCAGCGCCGAAACGAAATCGCGCCCATGCTCGTAATCCGCCGGATAGAATCGGGAAAACTCAAAAATGAGGAGGCCCACCCGGGGGCGGATCGCTTCGCAAGGCTTCAAGAAGCCGCGCTCAAAAACATCCGCCTTGAGGTAATTCTCATTCGGCTGGCCCGCGCGCCGTCCAAAGCGCGACAAGTTCGGGAACCGCCTCACCGTAATTTCATCCGTCACCTTGAACCCGAACAGAAAGCCGGCCGGCGCCTGCGCGGCCAGGCCCTCCAGGTATTTGACGCTGGGAAAGGTGTAATAAGCCGCATCCACGCACACTGTTTTGAAGACCTCCGCGTATTCCGCGAGGCAATTCCTCTCGAAGCGCGACAGGGCGAATTTCCCGCGCCATTCGTAGCGGGCGCTGTCATAAAGCTGCCCGCGCCAACCCGGATATTTCCAGGATGACGTGCCGATGAAAACCCCCGCTGCGGCCAGCGTCGCGGCGGAGTTTCTCAAGAATTCCCGGTCAATCGCCACAGCCCGACAATACACCACCCGCCGCCAATAATACCAGTTCCAGTTTGATTTTGCACTGTAGCGGCGGTCTGTGACCGCCCCCAATTTTCCCGCAAGCAGCGCAATTTCGAACTTCAAATGGAATAAGCGAACCGTGAACGACGGACTTTGTGCCTGCCACAACGCCTTTGACCAAAGCCGGATTGGCAGCTCGCGCCGGGCCAGTGGACAGCCGGGACGGGCCGGCTGCCAGCCGTCTCCAGGGGTGTGGAGCCGTTAAGCCGTTAGGACCCGCATAAACAAAGGGTTTTTTGAGGCCGGACCCGTAAGGTGAGCCGTTAGGGACCGTTAGGAGTCGTTAGTACGTATGCGGAATGGCCGGTTGACCGGCAAGAATTGCCGGGGGGAGGATGCCCTCCCGCGCGGTTGGCAGCAGGCGGCTCTGACCCCGTTACGTTACGGTGGAAAGCCGCGAGGCTGCGTCGTAGGACATGGAGGAATGGAGTATTGGAGTGGTGGTGTTGAAGACGGCCAGATTCGTGCGCCGCGGCAAGTTGTCATACCTGTTGGTGGTGGCCAGGCCGTCCAGCACCCCGCCGGAATACGATGCGCCCAGAGGATCGTTCGCCAGGCCGTAAGCCTGGGTGATTGCGAAGCCGTTGCAGGTGATGTAGCTGCGCCGCCCCAGCGCCGGCAAACCCCCAATCGCGCATAAACACGGTGACCCCTTCGCGGGGAAAGGGGGAAAAGGTAGGGCGAGACCCGTCGAGCCGTAATTCGATTGCGGATTGCGGATTGCGGATTGAGATTGAGTCACGGCTCGACGGAGTCTCGCCCTACCGTGGGCGCAAAGAATTTTGTCGTGCGCCCGGCTGAGTCGGGCGTCGAGTCGCAGGATTGCCAAGCCTCCGGGAAAGGACTATGAAGTAGGGGAGTCATGGAATTGTTTCATCTTAAACTGAACCGTTTTGTCGTTGCCAATTACCGGAGCGTCAAGCGGATTGAACTGGACCACTTGGAGAACATGGTCTGGCTGGCCGGACGCAATAACGCGGGCAAATCCAATCTACTCGACGCCTTCCAGTTTTTGGCCGACGCCGCAATCAGCTTCGAGCACGCGCTGGCCCCGCGCGGCGGGGACCTGGCGCAGGTCTTGCACCGGAAGAACCCGCGCGCGCGGATGGAATTTGTGTTTGACTTCGCTCTGGCGGCGGACAAACGGGCCGAGTTGATCCGGCAGCTCTTCGCCGAGAACACGCCGGAGGCGCTGGCCGGCGCGCTGGCCGGCGATTTTCTCTCGATGCTCACGCTCAAGGTGGCGATTGGCCGCGATTTCTTTTCCGAGGAGCTTTCCACTCCCAATTTGAGCGGCAGCCAGCCGTGTCTGATTTTTTCCATCCAGGGCGCGCCGAAAAGAACGGAGGTTGCCTGCGAGCCGCTGGAGGCGATGTGCAGGAAGGTCCCGGACGGCGCCCGGTCCGCGCCGGCCGCGCCCGAACTGCCGCCGGAACCGAGCCAGCCGTTCCGTCTGCGCCTGGGCCGGCCCGAGTGCGGCGCGGTGTTGCCGGTGTCCAACGAATTGGCGGACGGCGTGCGGCGGCAGTTCACGTCGCTGGAATGGGTGTCGCCGCCGGATCGCATCCCGTCGGCGGACAACCGGCAGCCGGCCCTGGCGGCGGAAGCGGCCAATTTGCCGGAAGTGCTGCACTGGATATACAATAACAAGCCGAGCCAATTCCGCCGGATCGAAGCGCAGGTGCAAAAGCTGATACCGCGTCTGGGCAGACTCCATACCCCGACGGTACAGAAGGCGACGACGCTGGCGCTGGTGGATCCGCGGGACGACGAGTTGGTTTATTCCATGAGCCAGATGAGCACCGGCACCCGGGCCGTGGTGGCGCTGGTCGCCAAGGTCATGCTCGCCGCGCCGGGGGCCTGGATTTGCCTTGAGGAGCCGGAATACTGCCTGCATCCCAGGGCGCAGGCGCGCCTGATGCAATTCCTGCGCGCTGAATCCGCCGGCAAACGCATCTTCGGCGCCACCCATTCTCCGGCCATCGCCGCCGCCTGTCCCATCGCCTCCTTGTTTATCCTCAGACGCGACGCCGATAATTGCACCGTCGCCCTGCCCGTCACGCCGGCCAACGCGGTCCAGGTGGTGGATGAACTGGGCATCCGCGCGTCATTCGGCTTTGAGTCCGACGCGGTGGTCTTTGTGGAACAGGCCGATTCCATTCCGGTCTTTGAAGCGTGGGCCAGGAAGCACGGATTCCGCATCGGCGTGCAATTTCTGGCCTGCGGCGGGGGCGACACGCTGAGTTACCATGCCAACGCGCGGGTGGCCTTGAGCCGGTTCGTGCGCACGGTGGTTTTTGCTGTGTTTGGCAACGGGAGCGCGCAGAATCGCAAGGCCATCGCGCAACATCTGGAATTGCCGGAGGACCAGGTGGTGACGCTGGATTTGCCGGAGTTGGAAGGCTGCCTGCTCAAGCCCAAGGCCATTCGCAAGGCCTTTCCCGCCATCACCCTCTCCGAAGCCGAACTGGAGACGCGCCTGGACCCCGCGCTGGTTTTGCTGGACCAGAAGAAGGCGTTGCGCGACCTGCTGGCCGAGTTCAAGATCGGGGAGTACGACGGTCATTTGGGCGGGCGGATTGCCGAGGCGATGGAAACCATCCCGCCCGATGTGGCCCAGTTGTTCGCGAAGATAGAGGCGCGCGCCAAGCCGTTCTGGGACATCTGAGCGCCGCCGGAATTCCCGCCCGTCCCTGCCTGTGAAAATTCCGCGGATAAATGTTGACATGGCGACAATCTTTATATAAACATAATCCGTAATCATGAACTCAACCGCCGAAAACCGGGCCGCCGCGCCTCCCCCGAGGGCGGCCGCGCCGCTGGAGCGCGGCTTGGGAACAACACAATTCAACCCATTGGAGAAACTATGAAAAGCACCGTCTGGCTGAATCTGGGATGTGTGGCGGGGGTGGCCGCCCTGGTGGTCAGTTGCGCGGGCTGGCGGCAGTCCGAAACCCACCGCGCCAACAATCTGTACAATTATCTCTACTCCGGCGAGGCCGGCCATCGGGACGCGGAAGCGATGCCCATATTGTCCCTGCCATTGCGGGTTGGGATTGCGTTTGTGCCGGTGGACCGGCCAAAAGGCAGCGCCGCGTATGCCCCTTCCGAGGACGCCCAATTCTCCGAAAACCAGAAAATGGAATTGATGAAACAAATCAGCGGCGAGTTCAAAAGCTGTCCGTTTGTCAAATCAATCGAGGTCATTCCATCGGCATATCTGACTCCCCGCGGCGGATTTGCCAACCTGGATCAGATTCGGACGATGTACGACGTGGACGCGATGGTGCTGCTCTCCTACGATCAGGTCCAATTTACCGATCAAGGCCTCTTGTCGTTGACCTATTGGACGATCGTCGGCGCCTACGTCATTCAGGGAGAAAAGAACGACACCCAGACCATGCTTGACGGGGCCGTCTATGACATCGCCAGCCGCAAGCTGCTCTTCCGCGCGCCGGGGCTCAGCACCGTCAAGGGTTCGGCCACCCGGGTCAACCTCAGCGAACAATTGCGTCGCGACAGCGAAAGAGGCTTCCAGGAATCCGCGACCAATCTGGTGGCGGCCCTCAAAGTCCAGCTCGATGATTTTCGCGAGCGGGTCAAAAACGCGCCCGACCAATACAAGGTGGTCAACAAGCCCGGCTACACCGGCGGCGCCGGCCTGGGCGGAGTCGAGATGATTCTGGCCGGCGCGCTGGGAGCTTGCTTCTTGTGGCCCCGTCGTCATGTTCCCGCCGGTTCCGGCCAAAGGCCGGCGGCATAAGAGGGTGCTTCGCATGGACGAATCGAAAACATCGGCCCCCTGCGGGCGGATTCCCGTTCTCACGCTGCTCCTGATTGGCGGCGCGGTGGCGGTGGACTTGCTTCCCGGTTGCGCTCCGTGGCTCGTGTATGACCGGTCCGCCATTCTCTCCGGGGAAATCTGGAGGATGTTCACAGGCCACTGGGTGCATTTCTCCTTCCGTCACCTGGTTTATGATCTGGTGCCGTTGGGCCTTGCCGGATGGATCATTGAGACGCGCGGTCAGCCCGGCTTTGGCTGGTTCTGCGCGCTCGCTCCGTGGGCCATCAGCGCGGCGCTCCTGGTCTTTGAGCCGCAAATGAGGTTCTGCGGCGGGCTGTCGGGCTTGGCGACCGGCGCCCTGGTTTTTCTCGCGCTCGGCGGCCTGTCCGATCCTCGGCCGTGGCGCTGGGTTTGCGGAGCGGTGTTGTTGGCCCTGGCCGGGAAAACCCTCTTCGAATTGGCCGCCGGGCGCAGCGTGTTGGACACGCTCGCCGGGCTGCCTGTGGTTGTTTCCGTCACCAGCCACATCGCGGGAGCGGCCACCGCGTTCTTCTCTTACGCTGTAGCGGCGGTCTGTGACCGCCGCAAATTTTGTCGGAAACCGTGCAATTTCGGACCTCAAATAATACCACTGCCAATTCGCAATGGCACTATTCCGAAATCGAATTGGCGGCGGTCATAGACCGCCGCTACAGCGCAAAATCGAACTCACTTGAAGGCGGCATAGACGCGGTGGACGTCGTCGTGGTCGTCGAGGGCGGTGAGGAAGTCGGTCACTTGTTTGCGGGCCGGCTCGTCGAGGGTGGCGAAGTTCTTGGCCAGGTAGCGGATTTCGGCGGCGAGGATGTTCCAGCCGGCCGCCTTCAAGGCCTTGGAGACGGCGTCCAGGTCTTTGATTTCCGTCAGGAAACGCGCTCCCTTTTGGCCCGCCGGAACTTCCTCCGCTTCGAGCGGCTCGACTTCCTGGGCGCCGGTTTCAATGGCGTCGGATTCGGCGTCGCGGTTGGGATCGGCATGGGTGGCTTCGACGACGCCCAGGTGATTGAAGAAGAAGGCCACGCTGCCCGGCTGCCCCATTGAGCCGGCTTTGAACAGCATCCGAATCTCCGGCGCGGTGCGGTTGCGGTTGTCCGTCAGGCACTCGACGACGATGGGGACTTTGTGCGGGGCGAAGCCCTCGTAGGTGACCAGTTCAAAGACGACCTTTTCCTCGGTCAATCCGGCGCCCTTCTTGATGGCCCGCTCGATGGTGTCGCGATAGACGGAACTTTTGCGCGCCTTTTCCACCGCGGCGGCCAGGCGCGGGTTCAGATCCGGGTCGGGGCCGCCGAGCTTGGCGGCGACCATGATTTCGCGGACGAGCTTGATGACCATCTGCCCTTTTTTCTGGGCATTGGCTTCGCGGCCGGCCTGTTTCCATTGCGCGCCCATGTTAGGAAACCATATTTTGTTGTTTTGTGTTGTTTAGAATGACAAAAGGAGATTACTCATTCTGCATTGAGGCGTCAACCTGATATGGCCGGACGCGCGGAGCGAGCGGATAAATTCCCGCGCTTGTCTTGTCTGCGCCGATCCCGCAACCTAATCTGATCCGCGTTCAAAGAAGAAAAAATGTCGCCAAAACGAGCATCCAATCCGGGCAGGAAACCGGCCATTGACTTTCAAGAGTGCATTGGCGGGATTACGCAATGCCAGCCCGGGCAAGAGCGGAATATGTATCCATTCATCAGGGATCTATTTGTCCGCTTTCTCGATTTCAAGGCCGAAGATGTTTTTACCGACACGGCCAACGAGCAAGGAGACATTCCCGATCTCGCGGTGTACGCGCCGTCGGGCGTGTTGGATGCCAAGGGCAGAGAAATCAAATCCCGCTGGCTCGTGCTGGAAGCCAAGGACGAGCCGGAGATCTTTCTGAACGAAGCCAGCCGGGCCGGCACGTTCGAGGAAAAATCCAACTACATAGACTTGGACACCGTTTGGTTTGCGATGGTGGATCCATCCTGCCTGGTGCTGCGCGCGGTTTCCACCCGGTCAGCCCATTACGATGCGAAAGGCGACATCGAAATCAAATGGAAGGGCCTGACCGAGGATATTTTCAAACAGCGTTGCCTTGAGATTTCGGCGGCCCATGCCGGGGCCAACCGCCGTTTGCAGGCATTTCGCGATGACTTCGGGCATCCCATCGCCTCCATCAAACTCAGCCAACCCGGCAAGCTGCTTTCGCACCAGCAGGAGGAAGCGTTGGAACGCGCCCGGAATGAGTTTTACCTTTCCATGCGCACTTCCGCCCGGCTTTTGCAGACCGCCGGCCGCCGCGCGCTGGAAGGCATGGTGGCGGAGGCGATGGCGGTCAAGAAACTATTCGACGATTTCAAAGGCACCTATGGCATCCGCCAATTTCATCTTGATCCGTTCCGGCTGGCGGGAAGAGACGATCAAATCAAGAACCGCGAGGCGTTCAAACAGCACCGGAAAGATGTCCACGCGCTGTTCAAGGCCGTCCGCCGCAACGTGCCGCTGGCCCGGCTCGCTTGCTTCACGCTGCCGGAATATCTGGAGCGCGCGAAAAACGACCAGGACAAAGCGCTCGATTTGCTGGCCGCCGAGACTGCGAGCCTGCTGCTCTCGCGCTGCATGGTGCTGCGTTTTTTTGAGGATCACGGATTCTTTGGCGAGAAGAAATATCTCTGCAACGGCGGCATCAAGGCCTTCAAGACTATGCGGGAATATTTCGGCATCAGCTACACGCGGCTGATTCGCGACGTTTATCAGGAAGGCTCGAAAATCCATGCCGCCGTTTTCAGTGAAAACGAACTGGACTGGGTGCTTGCCAACAACGACAAGCCCCTCTCCGTCGCCGTCGAGCGTGCGTTGTTTTATCTTTCGCACTTCGATTTCGCCAGCATCGAGCAGGACGTGTTGAGCAACATCTACGGCCAGTTCCTCGACACCGCCCAGCGCAAGCGCCTTGGGGAGCATTACACGCCGCCGGACATCGCCCGCTACATCGTCCGGCGGATGGGCTTGAAGAAGGGGGACAAGGTGATTGACCCGGCGTGCGGTCTCGGCACGTTCCTGATTGAAGCCTTCAAAGTCCTGGCCGGCGATGCCGCCGCCAAGGGCGTGGCCTCCTTTGAAGATGTGCTGGTAGCCCTTGGCAATGTCCATGGCAATGACCTCAACGCCTTCTCGGCGATGATCGCGCAAATCCAGATGCTGTGGCATCTGTTCGCCTTCCGCGACGACATCAAGAAACATGGCTTTCCCGAAACCGACATCACCGGCGGCTGCAATTCCCTCCGCCGCCAGGCGTTCGCGGAAGGCTTGTTTGATGCGCACCTTTCGGAATTCTCGCTCGCTGATCTGCCGGAATACGACGCCGTCGTCGGAAACCCGCCTTATGTCCGCCCGGAACGGCAGGAGGCCAGCCTCACGCCGGAGGACGCCGCGTATTTCAACACGGAGATGTCGGCGAACATTGATCTCTATTCCCTGTTTCTTTACAAGGCGATGGAGGGTTGGTGCCGCGCCGCAAACGGCGACAACCGCCCCGGCAAGACCGGCTTCGTGCTCCCCATTTCCTTTTGCGACAATGACGACAACAAGAAGCTCCGCCAGTTTTTCGGGCCTGGCGGCCAGTGGACGATTCTGGAAATCATGGATTTGGAACTCATCGGCCCGATGGTGTTCAGCGCCGACGTGGTCCCCATTCTCTTCATTGCCGAAAGACGTCCGCCAACGGAGGCCGACAAAATCCTGCTCCGCGTGGCGGATGAACGCTGCGCCAAGTTCACCGGATTTGACCGGAAACACGTCGAGTTTGACCTGAACAAGGCGACGCTGACGGAGATGCCTTATGCCGATGTCTTCTCGGCGGATGGCCGCATCCTTACCAAGATCACGCCAGAGCGGAAAAGAATTCTCGACCGTTTTGCCGGAAAGACATTCGGCGACATCGCGCAGAAGTTCTGGGTGGGCAAATCCAAGAACACCATTCGGGCATGGGCGCTGGAACAACCGCCGGAAAACGATGAGCGCGATTTGCGCTGGGAAGAAACGGATATGCTCCGGCGGGGGGCGGTGTTTCGCGGCGAAGTCCACCAAGCCGACGAAGGCGGCATGGAAATTTTCAAAGGCGAAAACATTGTGGCGTGCGTGCTCGAAGGCAATCCCGTGAAAACGAGGATAGACGTTGCGCGCATGGATGATCCGAGTCTGTGGTTGTATGCGGATATACTCCCAGCCAAAGGGTTTGCCTTTCACCGGATTTCAACCGCCTTGACTTGCGCTCCTTTTGACACAAAGAAAGTCGTCATGTTGGACACCGCCAGTCTCTTCATTCCGACGGTGGATCTGGCGGATTTCCCCTTTGACTTTTTGGTTCTCTCGCGGCTTTACCAGTATTTCTTCGGTCTGTCGCAGCGCGAAGCTATATTGTTCCGCGCGCGCTGCAATGTGTATCCCAGCACCGTGCGCCGTCTGCCGTGGACCGACAAGCTGGCCGGGATGCAGGACCGGTTGGCGCAGTTGCGCGAGGAATTTTTGGCCGCGTGTGAAAACCTGCATCAGCGCGAAGATGTGCTGCTCAAGCAACTGGAAGCCGCCGCCCACACCACGCTCCAGAAAATCGTGACTGATGCCGCTCAGGCCAAGGTGGGTTGGTCGGAAGAACTCGAAGCCGGCAAACCGGTGAAAATCGGCAGTCCCGTCGTTTATGAGCGCGACGGCCTGTTCGTCATTCAACCCGGTGATGATATAGTGCATTGGATCGGCATCAACGACGAGACGATTGCCCGCTGCTTCGCCGAAGGCTTGAAATTGCAAACCGGGGAATCCCTTTCCCGCAATGTCATGGTCGGCATCCCAATTCCGACACCCGCAACATTGAAACAATGGCTGAAAACCGTCGCCGACTTTGACGCGAAGAACTACGAGCAGTCCTTGGGGGGCATTTTGGACAAGCTCGACAAAATCGTGGCGAAGGCCTTCAAGATTCCCACTGCCGAAGTGGATTTCATCAAATCAGAATTCGTGAATGACCCGATGCTTCGGCGTGTCCGTCCGAATCTTCCTTTCACGGATCGCCGCCTGGCCGGCCTCCGGAAAAATCTGGGCGCCTCCGACCGCTACCAGAAGGCATACAAGACCCGTGGTTAGCGGGTGGAAACCGGGGCGCTTTTTGTAATTGCCCCGGCGCTGATTGGGGCTTAACTTGACAATTAACAAGTTGTGATTATGAAAAAAACGGCCATCGGATGCGGCGCTATTTTGTTTCTTGGAATCGTGGTTGTGCTCGCGGCAATCGCGAGTTACAACCGGCTCGTGCGGCTGTCCCAGGGGGTTGACGGCCAGTGGGCGCAGGTGGAAAATGTCTATCAACGGCGGGCCGATCTGATTCCCAACCTCGTGGCCACGGTTTCCGGGTCGGCGAATTTTGAGAAATCCACGCTCACGGAGATCACGGCGGCGCGGGCTTCTGTCGGGCAGGTGAAGCTGGACCCGAACAGCGCCCCGACCGACCCGGCCAAGCTGGCGGAATTTGAAAAGGCGCAAGGCGCTCTTTCGTCGGCCTTGTCGCGGCTGCTGGTTGTCTCGGAGCGGTATCCGGATTTGAAGGCCAGCGCCGGATTCCTGGAGTTGCAGTCGCAATTGGAGGGCGCGGAGAACCGGATCACTGTCGAGCGCGAGCGGTTTAACACCGCGGTGCGGACTTACGACACGGCCATCAAGTCGTTCCCCGCCCTGCTTTATGCCGGGCACTTTGGCTTTGCGGATAAGCCATACTTCACCGCCACGCCGGGCGCGGAGAAGCCGCCGCAAGTGCAGTTCGATTTCAACAAGCCAACGCCCCCAAAGCCGTGATCGCTTGAAAAAGATCTTGCTCATCCTGGCCGGCTTGTGGTGCGCGATGGCTTGGGGCGCGGAGGTGATTCCCCCGGCGCCGGAGCGGCATTTCAACGATTACGCCAATGTTGTCTCGACGGCCACCGCGGCTCAACTCAACCAGACGCTGGAGGATTTCGAGCGGAGCAGTTCCGACCAGATTCTCGTGGCCGTCTTCCCGAAGATGCAGTCGGATTCCTCGATTGAGGATTACACGGTGCGCGTGGCGCAATCGTGGCGGGTTGGGCAGAAGGCGAAGGATAACGGCGCGGTGCTGTTTGTGTTCATCGCGGACCACAAGCTGTATATGCAAGTGGGCTACGGCCTGGAAGGCGCGCTGCCGGACGCGCTTTGCAAGCGGATCATCGCCAACGAGATCACGCCGCGCTTTAAGGCCGGGGATTACAACGGCGGTCTGAGCGCGGGGGTCGCGGCCATCCTCGCGGCGGCGAAGGGGGAATACAAAGGCACCGGACGGACGGTCGCGGATCAAGGCTTTGGGTCGCAAGGCGGCGTTTTGGGTTGGTTGATCATGATGTTCACGCGACATTTTGTATTGACAATAATTTTGATTTTCGTTGTTTTGCATATCATTGCCCGTCTTTGTCATTTGACACCGGGGAGCAGGGGTTTGGGGGGATTTCTGTTCAGCAGCGGAGGTTTCTCCGGGGGCGGAGGCGGCTGGTCGAGTGGCGGTGGCGGCGGCGGCGGTTTTTCCGGCGGCGGCGGCAGCTTTGGCGGCGGCGGCGCGGGAGGAAGCTGGTAATCATGAACGCGAAGGAATTTCTCAAGCAGGTCCGGCACGATGACATCGTCGCGGCGGTTCGCCATGCGGAGTCAAAAACGTCCGGCGAAATCCGGGTCTTCATCAGCCACAAGAAAATGGAGGACGCGGTCGCCGCCGGTCAGGCGGCCTTTATGCGGATGGGCATGGCCAAGACGCGCCATCGCAACGGGGTGTTGATATTTGTCGCGCCCAAGGTCCGCAAATTCGCCGTCATTGGGGACGAGGCGGTGCATGAGAAGTGCGGCGATGTTTTCTGGCAGGCGCTGGCGGCGGAGATGTCGGGGCACTTCAAGAAATCCGATTTCACGGGGGGGATTCTCCACGGGGTCCGGAAGGCCGGGGAACTGCTGGCCGCGCATTTTCCGCGGCAAGCTGGAGAGAAGGATGAGTTGCCGAACCAGGTGGGGCACGATTGAGCGGGGTTGGCCCGGGCGGAATTTTGCGGCGGTCGCAGACCGCCGCTACAACGTACAGCGTAAAGAGGATTGAGCGGGGTTGGATTGGGCGGAAGCTTGCGGCGGTCATAGACCGCCGCTACAAGTGGCAAGAGGGGGACGATTGAAGGGGCTGGTTTTTCCGGTGAAACCTTTGGCGCGACCGTGCCGTCTGACCGTCTAAATGGAGTTGAATCCAAGCTTGACCGACCGCTCTATTCTCCTGATGATACTGGGGGTATAAAAAACATGAACTTATCAAAAAATCTCCGTCCGGTCTCCACCCTCGCCGCAGCCGCCATTGCCGCCATCATTCTGGCCGGCCCAGCCGCGCCGGAGGCGCGGGGGAGCAGGGGGGGGAGCGGGAGCGGGACGCTGACCAGCACGACGAACGGCGCCGGGGACGTGTTGACGACGCTCTACTCCTTTACCAACGCCGCAAACCCGGCGGCCACCCTTGTGCAAGTCGGGACAAACTTCTATGGGACAACGATGGGATTTGGAACCAACGTCAACGGCTCCGTGTTCGCGGTCGCGCCCAACGGCAAATATACCAACGTGTTCGTGTTCCAGGGCACCAATAATGGGGCGCCCTCCGGCCCTTTGGTTTTGGACCCCAGCGGCATTTTCTACGGCACTGCTTCTATGAGCGTGACCAACGGATTCATCAACAACTATGGCACTATTTTCAGCGTGTCAACCAATGGCCAGTTCGCAACGCTGGACTCGTTTAACGGGGCAAACGGGGCGGATCCCGTCGGCGGTCTGGCGGCGGGAGCCAATGGCTATTATTACGGCGTCACTTCGTCCGGGGGCGACTTCGGATTGGGAACCGTCTTTGCGTGGTCCCCGGCGACCGGGGTGCAAACCCTGTTTTCGTTCAACGGCACCAATGGCTCCTTCCCGCAGGCCGGACTGGTGTCGAACTGGGACGGCAATTTTTATGGCACAACATACGAAGGAGGCTCCAATGGGGTGGGCACGGTGTTTCAATTCAATCCTTCACCGGGGGGCACGGTCAATTCGCTGGCTTCCTTCACGGTCGCCAACGGCGCGTTTCCTTTGGGGCTGATACCCGTCAACAGCAATTTGGTGGGCACAACAACCGATGGCGGGAACAATAATTATGGAGCGGTCTTCAGCGTCACCACGTCAGGGACGATCGGTTTGGTGGCTTCCTTCGACGTCAACAACGGCTCCAATCCAAATGGCCCGCTGCTGCTGGGCGCCGATGGCTTCCTCTACGGCACCACCGTGCAAGGCGGGCCATACGGATTAGGCGTCCTCTTCAAGGTGTCCACCAACGCCACCGGGGGGACCAACGGAGTCACCTGGACCAACTCGACCACCTACGGCGCTGGGGGAGGGCTGGTCACCAACGTCAGCACGCTGTCCAACGTGTTCGCATTTAATGGCACGGACGGCGCCTATCCGATGGCGGGGCTGATACTGGGAAGCGATTTCCAGCTTTACGGCACGACGGCGTCCGGTTCCTCAAGCGGTTACGGCAGCGTCTTCAAGCTTTCACTTCCTTTGTCCATCACCAGGCAGCCGGCCAACGTGACGTTCAGCTACGGAAGCAACGCTGTTTTCTCTATTCAAGCAACCGGCTCGGCTGGAGGAGGATCCGCCGGAGCGAGCTATCAATGGCAATGGGTTACGAACAATGGCGCTGGTTACTCCAATGTGACCAACGGCGCGGCGTTCTCAGGCGCGACCACCGGCACGTTGACGGTCAAAGATGAAGTGATCTCCGACGCCGGAAGTTATTTGGTCATTGTCTCCAACGCGAGCGGGGTGGTCACAAGTTCCGTTGCCACCCTAATGATCCCGCCGCCAAGCATCAGCATCACGGCGCCCGCGACCACGACCAACAATACTCTGACGGTGACGGGGACCGCGACGATCAAAGGCGGGGGCCCGACTGACTCGGTGACAAATGTCCAGTTCAGGATCAACGAGGGACCCTGGACGAGCGCCTACCCGGCGGTGATCAACAATTATGCCCTATGGAAGACTCCGACCGCGACACTCACGGCCGGATCGAACACCATCATGGCTTACGCGGTGGATTCCCTGGGCAATGATTCCCCAACCAACAGCGTGACTGTTTTTTACTCGACCGACAGCACGCTGAAATTGCTGGGCAGCGGCTCTGGAACCATCCGCAGTAATTTCACCACCGGCTCTTTGGTCGTGGGCAAGTTCTATACCGTCACCGCTTCGCCCAGTTCCGGCAATTTGTTTGCCAACTGGACCGGGACATGGGCCGGGACGAACTCCATCGTAGCCAGCACGGCAACGCTCAAGTTTCAGATGGAGTCGAACCTGACATTGACAGCCACCTTTGTGCCCAATCTCTTCCTCACCAACAAGGGAACCTTTAACGGCTTGTTTTCCGCCACCAACGGAGTGGCCTACGGGAGCGCGGGCCGGCTCCAGAACCTGGCGGTCGCGGCCAGCGGCGCTTACAGCGGCAGACTCTATCTCGGCGCGACAAACTACACCGTCGCCGGCAGTTTCAATGCTTACGGCTGGGCGACCAATCAATTCACGAATACAACGACCCACACACCGGTGACGCTGGTGATGAACATGAATTTCATCACGCCGCCGGTAGTGACTGGATCAGTCCAGCAAACAGGCAATGGCGCGTTCAAGGCCACCAACCTGTTCGTGGAACTGGCTGCCACCAACGTGGCTACGGCCGAGTACACCGTCCTGATACCGCCAGGAACGAGCAACATGCCTTCCGGGTTTGGCTACCTGTTCATTACCATCGTGACCAACCATCTTGGGACTGCCACCGTGACGGGGGGGCTGGCCGATGGCACTGCCTTTAGCGAAAGTGCGACGATATCGGGAACCAGCAACCTGGCGATTTATGCGACGCCCTACCCCAACGGGGTGCTGCAGGGTTTGCTTTCCTTGACCAACGGGCTTGTGCAGTCGAACCTTGTTTGGACCCGGCCGGCGGCGGCGAAGAGCCTGTTCACCAACGGCTTCACCAACCTGTCCGTCCCCGCGCAAATCGAGCTTTGGACCAATCCGCTCGCGAAGACGCCGGCCCTGCAATGCCCCGCCGGACAGTTGAATCTCTCCAAAGGCGCCACAAACCTCGTCTTTTACGTGGAGGTCAGCAGCAACAATACGTTGGTGAAGCTGGGCGGCGCAACCAATTCGTTGACCGGTTCGATCGCGGCCAAGACCGGCCTTCTGAGCGTTACGATCGGCAATGGCAACGGCAAGCCGGCCACCACCGGCCAGGGGTTTGTCCTGCAAAAGACAAACAGCGTCGCGGGAGTTTCCAACAGCGTGGTGGGATTCTTTACCAATGCCGCCGGGGCCGGATTGATCACCCTCCACACAAACCTGACCGGTGTTGCCCCGATCATCGTGCAGCAGCCGCAGCCGGCCAGCCGGAACTACGTGTCCAACGCGAGCGTTGAGTTTTCCGTCCAGGCCATCGGTTCGCTTCCATTGAGTTATCAATGGCGGCTTGACGGAGCGAATCTGACCAATGGCGCGCAGGTCAATGGCGGGCTGATTTCAGGCGCGACAAATTCCAGCTTGATGGTCACAAATGAGCGGATCTTTAATGCGGGAAGTTATTCGGTGATAGTTGCAAACTCTGTCAGTAATATCACCAGTTCCAATGCCATCCTGGCAGTCACGGCGCCAACCCTGGCCATTACTCCCAAGCCAAGCCGGGCCACGACAACTAATCCGCTTACCGTGCAAGGGACCGCTTCGGACAAATACGGGCTGGGTGGCGTGCTATGGCAGGTCAACAGCAATGGATGGACTGCCGCCTCGACGAGCGACAATGGGACGAAGTGGATCACCACGAATGTTCCTTTGCATCCGGGAACCAACACATTCCAGGCTTACAGCGTGGACCTCGTTGGCAACCACTCCGCGACCAGCACGGTGACCACTTTTTACGTCACCTATAGCACACTGGACTTGCTGACCAACATTTATGGCACGATCAAGCCTGGTTTCGCCGGCAAGCCCACTCCTTATCCGCCGTACGGCGTAAGTTATTCAAACCTGGTGGTAGGCTCAAACTATACCGTCACCGCCGTGCCCAGTTCCACCACTTTGTTTAGCAACTGGACCTCCACGGCCTCCCTGCCCGTGACCAATACGACGAACCAACTGCTGAAGTTCACGATGGCGTCGAACATGACGTTGACGGCCAATTTCGTCACCAATTTCTTCATCCCCGCCCGCGGAATATACAACGGCCTTTTCTACAACACCAACACCAATGGCATCGCGTGGGAAACCTCCGGGATGCTCTATAACTTGAGTTTGAAAACAAACGGCGCCTACAGCGGCAAGCTGTACATTGCGGGAACCAATTATCCCCTCGCGGGCAGCTTCAATCTATCCGGCTCCTCCGTGGCCGGCGTCGGGCCTACAAACACTTCCAACGGGCAGTTGCGCGTTGAATTAACACTGGACAAAGCTCTGACAAATCGAATCACGGGCACTGTTTACAACACGCGCTGGACCAATCAACTGTTCGCGCTGGCCAGCAACAACGTTCTCTCATCGAATGAGTACACCGTGCTGTTGACCAATACCACGGCCAACACGCCACCCGGCGACGGTTACGCCCTGGTTACCAACCACGCGGACAGCTACACCTTCAGCGGCGCGCTGGCGGACGGCACCGCTTTTAGCCAGACCGTTCCCGCCTCCCAATCGGGCGACCTTCCCATTTATGCCAGCCTCTATGGCAATACCGGCCTGCTGCTGGGTTGGATCAACATGACCAACGGGGATTCACTGGCGGCCCGCAATGTCCTGACTTGGATTAGAAAGGCCTCCGGTTCAGCGGCAGTTTATCCCGGCGGGTTCACCAACAGCCTTGTGGCGCAAAGTTCGCCGTGGACCAATCTGGCGCTAATACCCCACGCGCTTTCGGTGAGCAATGTGGTTGCGATTACCTTTCCGTTCGTGGTGACGAATCTCGACTTCAACGTGGAAGTGGCCGAGACCAACACTTTCGGGGGGACCAACTCGCTCAATTTGGATTCATTGCATGGTTCGATTGCAAACAAGACCGGGCGTTTGGTCGTCACTTTTGTCAATGTCAATGGCACGAGCAACACAGGGGTCGGCGCCATCCTGCAAAATACGGGCGTGGGCGGAGGATTCTTTACCAACTCCACCGGCTCGTTCAGCCTGACTCCGAATCCATAGGCGCGCGGCGTCTCCTGCGCGCCGGTGTGCGGAGTCAACCCTCGAAGTTGCGCAGGTTGTTCCGGGCCAATTTCGGCCTTGCCAAAGCCTGCCGGACGGGTTTCCTTATGGCATGAACTCGGCAATCTCCGACAGCACGGTTCCAGACATTCAAGCCCAAGCGCGTGACTTGACCCTGCGGCAAATGGAACAGTGGTTTGACTGGATGGACGGCATGCTGGAGGTTCACCGGAGCATGTTCGTGTTCCGCGAGCCGGCGGCGGCGCAACTCAAAGCACACAAGAACGGCCTGAAGCTGGCCATCCGGTATTGCCTCTTTATCAACACCCTGATAGCCGATCCTGATTTCAATGAACCGGATTTGGTATCCCGGTTGCAGGTGCGCGTTCGGCAATTGCAGGACGCCTACGACACCTTCCATGACGCCACTCTCTCCGACGCGCAAGCGGAAGAGGTTCTAAAGCAGGTCTTCCCGGAATGAACCCGGAACTGGAAGCGCTCAATCGGAGAAGTTGCGCAGGATGTTTTCGGCGGATCGCTTGACAGAATCGGCCAGCTCGGGGGGCTGGAGGACGCGGGCGTTGCCGGCCCAGCCGAGAATCCAACGCTCCACTTCGGCCAGGCTGGAAAGCTTCATGCGCAGTTCCACGCCGCCGTCGGGCAGTTCGCGCAGTTCCTGGGATTCATGCCATTTCTTCTCACGAATGTAATCAGCCACCAGTTCGTGGAACCGGACCACCACGTCGAACTGGCCCCGGCCGGATTGCACGCCAAAGCTGTCGCGGAGGCGTTTCTTGAGGGAAAAGGCGAGGGGGCGGGCGAAGGTTTTTCCGGTATATTTGACAGTTTGGATGCGGGCGGGAACAAAGGTGCGGATGTCGCGGCGCAAATGGCACCAGGCGAACAGGAACCACTCGCCGTTGATGTTGGCCAGGCGATAGGGGTCCACCACGCGAAGCTCGGTCTGGCGGCGGCCGGGCTTGCGATAGGTCAGTTCCAGTTGGCGGCGCTGGGCGGTGGCCTTGGCCAGCGTGTCGAAGGTCTCCAGGTTGAGGATCGGCTCGGCGCTGGTGCGGAAGGAGATGGTCTGCTCCCAGTCGGCCAGGTTGAGCGAGATGGTGTCCGGCAGCGACGCGGCCATTTTCTTGAAGGCGCTCAGGAGCGGGCGCTCGAAGGTGGTGCCGCGGTATTGTTGCAGCGCCTTTTCCGCGACCAGCAGCGCGAACAGTTCCCCCTCGGTAATGTGCAGGGTCGGGAAGGCGCCGACTTCCCCGGTGTAGAAATATCCGTTGCGGGCCGCGCTGTACTCGAGGGGCAGTTCCAGCCGGTCGCGCATGAAATCCAAATCGCGATGAATGGACTTGGAGCTGACCTCCAGTTGGAGGGCGAGCGAGACGGCATTGGGATGCTGGCCGGATTGGATGGCCTGATGGATCCGCAGCATCCGCTCCATCGGGGGGCGTGAGAAGAGCGTTTTGTTCGGGGATGGTGTCAAGTCGAATAATGTTGATGTCAAGTCAAATTATCTTCGACAGCAATTCGTCGTTGGTCTTGTGCTTCTTCAGCGCCGCCGTCAGCGTTTCCATCGCCTCGATGGGATTGAGGTCCACCATCATCCGCCGCAATTTGCGGATGGACTCGATGTTCTTCGGGGAGAACAGTTTCTCCTCCTTGCGGGTGCCGCTCTTGGGGATGTCCAGGGCGGGGAAGAGGCGGCGCTCGGCCAGTTTGCGCTCCAGAATCAGCTCCATGTTCCCGGTCCCCTTGAATTCCTGGAAGATCAATTCGTCCATGCGCGACCCGGTGTCCACCAGCGCGGTGGCGATGATGGTCAGCGAGCCGCCTTCTTCGATCTTGCGCGCGGAGGCGAACATCTTGCGGGGTATTTCCAACGCGCGGGCGTCCACGCCGCCCGTCATGGTCCGCCCGCTGCCGCCATGAACACTGTTATAGGCGCGGGCGACGCGGGTGATGGAATCCAGGAGGACAAAGACATCGCGGCCGCATTCGACCATGCGGCGGCAGCGCTCGATGGAGAAGCGGGAGAGGCGGACATGGGTTTCGAGGTCCTGATCGTTGGAGGAGGCGACGACCTCGGCTTTGACGGAGCGCTGGAAATCGGTGACTTCCTCGGGCCGTTCGTCAATTAAAAGCACCATGACATAGATTTCCGGGTGATTGGTGGTGACGGCGTTGGCGATCTGCTTGAGGATGGTGGTCTTGCCCGTGCGCGGCGGGGAGACGATCAGGCCGCGGGTGCCCTTGCCGATGGGAGTGACCAAATCAATGATCCGGGTTTCCAACTGGTCGGGGGTGGTTTCCAGGTTGATTTTTTCGATGGGATCAATGGTGGTGAGGTTCTCGAAGCGGACGGCCTTGGTGTAGGCGTCAAAGGGGAGGTCGTTGACGGAGGTGACCGTTTTGAGCTGGGGGCTGTTGCCGCGGTGCGGCGGCTGGGTTTCGCCCGCCACAAGGCAGCCTTCGCGCAGGAAGTTGCGCTTGATGGTGTCCGGCGTCACGAAGATGTCGCTGGGCTTGGGGTGGTAGTTGTTTTCCTTGGTGCGGAGGAAACCGAAACCCTTTTCAGAAATTTCGAGGAATCCGGCTCCAAGGTCGGCTGTGGTGGCGCTGGGCGCGTTGCTCATAGGAATTCTTTTGCAAAATAGTGAAGGCCGTCAATGAACTTCCCCTAAAAATCAAGTTCGCTTTGAATTTAGAATTTTTGGAGGACCGTTGCGCAATACCGCATAAAACTTCCATCAAACATCCCCGCGCGAACGGTCAGACCTTCAACCGCTTAGATAATCAGCCCAAACCCCGCATAATGCAACTTTTTTTTTCATGATCGCTTTTTTGCGGGCCGGCAAGCGCCCAACACGCGCTGCTCCCGCGACTCGCTCATGCCTCATTTGCGACGGTCACAGACCGCCGCTACAGCGGATTTGCCCCCCAATCCGCAATCCGCAATCCGCAATCCCCTCATCCGCCCACTTCGGCCCTGGCTTCGGCGGCCAGGGCGGTGCTCAAATAGCGTTCGCCGGTGGAACAGGCAAAGGTGACGATCATCTTGCCCTGGTTCTCCGGGCGCCGGGCGACCTCGAGGGCGGCCACGACGTTGGCGCCGGTGGAAATGCCGACCAACAATCCCTCCTCCTTGGCCAGACGCCGGGCCATGACGAAGGAATCGTCATTGCTCACCTGAATGCACTCGACAATCTGCGGATTCCCCTTGCTGTCCTTGAGATGGAGGTTTTTGGGGACAAAACCGGCGCCGGTGCCTTGAATCTTGTGCGGGCCGGGCTTGAGCGGCTGACCGGCTAGGGTTTGGGAGATCACGGGCGAGTCCTTTGGCTCGACGGCAATGGCCGTGAAGGAGGGCCGGCGGGGCTTGAGGCTCTCCACGCACCCGGTGATCGTTCCGCCCGTCCCCACCGCCGAAACCAGGATGTCCACCTTGCCGTCGGTATCGGCCCAGATTTCCTCGGCGGTGGTTTTTTTGTGGATTTCGGGGTTGGCGGGGTTGTCGAATTGCTGCGGAATCCAGGAGTTGGGGGTTTCGCGGGCGACCTGCTCGGCGCGGGCGATGGCGCCTTTCATCCCCTCGGCGCCGGGAGTGAGGATGAGTTTGGCGCCGAGCATGGCCAGGAGCGTGCGGCGTTCCACCGACATGGTGTCCGGCATGGTCAAAATCAATTTGTAACCGCGGGCGGCGGCGACGAAGGCCAGGGCGATGCCGGTGTTGCCGCTGGTCGGCTCAATGATCACCGTGTTCTTCTTCAACACGCCCCGCTTTTCCGCGTCTTCGATCATGGCCATGCCGATGCGGTCCTTGATGCTGCCCAGCGGATTAAAGAACTCGCACTTGAGGAGGACGGTGGCTTTGAGGCCGGCAGTGACTTTGTTGAGGCGGACCAACGGGGTGTGGCCGATGGTTTCGACGATGTTGTTAAAGATGCGTGCCATAAGAGTGAATTGGGTTATGACTGCTGCAACATTCCATTTCCATGACAAATAAAAGCGATAAGCGCGATGAGCGCAAGTGCTTTTTGGCGTTTTTGGAGGGTGCGGGACAAGAATCCTCCCTTTCACGGTAGGGCAGAGTTGCTGCTCTGCCCTGAATTCTAGGGCGGCGCAGCAGCGCCGCCCGAAGATACCGGGGAGTCCGGGCGGATTTGACGACTTTTGGCATTTCGAGTCACAAAAAATTCTCGTTTTATGTTTAATTAACTGTAATCAACCTTAATTAGGCTTACGGGATTGGGCATTGACGGCAAGTAAGACAGTTCGGCTAATTAGCGCTATTAGAAATGATTATATCGCTTGACGCACGGATTTCTGATTCTTTGGCTGGCGGCGGCGATTTGCGTCGCCTTATTGATCAGCAAGGAACTTCAAACCTTCTGCGTTTATCCTGTAAAGTGGAAGCTCAAGCGGAATTTCATTAGGTATCGTATCAACCCGCTTACTTTCAACAAGCCCATTGATAAGGTGCTGCGTCAATGCCAAAGGGCGCTTCGTTGTTTCGCTAAGGTCTCTAGCGCCGTGAATTTGCAGGTCGTTTCCGAACAAATTAAGAAGTTCGACCTCCAGCTTTTCTCTTTCGTCTTGAGATATTTTCATAAGGATATTTGGGATGAATTGCATTCCGCCAAACGGCACGCGAAATACCTCGCGTGGGAGGCGTCGCAGGAATCAAACCACGGCGAAAACCAGCCGTCAATGAATTACTTGCCGTCAACGCCCAATCCCGTAGGCTTAATTAGCCTTATTTCGGCCTTAATTAGCGTTTGCTTTTTAGGTTGGGTTTGCGGTTCAAAAAACAGAAATGGCAAAGCGCAACAGTGCGTGAAAATCACGCATTCGGCCCGCCGCCGGCTTGCCAATCCGCCTTGGCCGCCATCCGCAACGAACTTTGGCCGCCAAAATGCGCAAAATTGCACAAACAGGAATTCCATTTTTGTGCCTTTTGCGCCTTTTTGCGGCCAATCCCCAACCGGCAATCCGCACCGGGCGGGAGCCTGCCGCCTGCGCCCGGCCGCCATCGAACCATCCATTTCTTACCATAGGCTGAGAAGCTAACATATAATGGAGTTTTGTCAATGGGCATACGAATAATAATTATGGTTATTGAAAAGTCAGTAATATCAGTGACTTTCGTATTGGCTAAAAGCGGAGGGGATGGGGGGAAAGCGGCGCTGGCGCGCGCTCTCCAAGGCGGCCTCCCGGCCGCGCGCCCGGAGCGGGAAGCGCCAGTTCCGCTTTCGGCCTGATGATGAAACAGGGGTTGCAGGCCTTGACTTAACGGTTCGCTCAAAAATTATATCCGATTTTTCTCGAAGAGGATGTCAGAAATATCCAGGTCAGAAACATAATACACCCCGCCCCCCCGCTTAAAGCGAGGCGGGGAAGTCTCATTTTTCTGACCCCATTTTTCTGACATCGCGTTCTTTTTGAAAATGTTTGAATTACGCCTCCTGTCCGGACGTTATTTTTGCGCGATCACTAAGCCGAAGGAGTCGAGCCGGAGGCTCGACGCTACAACTGGAATGAAGGCCAAACCCCATTGGCGGATAATAATGCTTTTTAATTGGGGCGTTTTGCCGTTTGCTTGCGGCATGATCGCTCGTGTCACGCTCGATCTGGCTCTGGGCAAAGAGTTCGATTACCTCATCCCCGCCGACCTGGCGGCGCAGGTGGAGGTGGGGACGCGGGTCAAGGCGCCGTTCGCCCACCGGCAGGTGCTCGGGTGCGTCACCGCGCTGCTCGAGACCTCGCCGCATCCCAACTTGCGTCCGCTGCTCAAGGTGATTGGCCGGCAGTCGCATGTCAGCCCGGCGATCCTGCGGCTGGCGCGCTGGATGGGGGAATACTATTGCTGCGGGCCGGAAGCGGCGCTGAGGACGGTGTTGCCCGAGGCGGTGCGGAAGGAGAAGGAGGGCTGGCGGGAACAATTGTTCGTGCGCGCCCTGCCGCAGCACGGTCCGGGGCCGAAGTTGAGCCGGCGGCAGGAGGAGATTTTGGAGTTCGCGCGCGCCCACGCGGAAGCGCCGTTGCAGGAGTTGCTGCGCGTCACCGGCGCGGCCAGCCAAACGGTGCGGCGGCTGGAGGACAAGGGGTTGCTGGCCATTGCCCCGAAAATATCCGAGCGGGACCCTTACGCGCGGGAGACCATCCTGCCGACGCAAAGTCTGGCGATGAATGTTGAGCAGGCGCGGGCGCTGGCGGAAATCAGCGCGGCGCTGCGCGGCGAAGGTGTTGAGGATCGCGCCGGAGGCGCGACGCTACACGGCGGCTCCCCGTTGCAAGGGGTGACGGGGAGCGTTGCGGATCGGGCCGGAGGCGCGACACTACACCGGGCCTTCCTGCTGCACGGGGTGACGGGGAGCGGGAAGACGGAGGTATATTTGCAGGCCATCGCGCTGGCGCTGGAGCAGGGGAAGGGAGCGATTGTGCTGGTGCCGGAGATTTCGCTCACGCCGCAAACGGTGGAACGGTTCAAGGCGCGGTTCAGTTCCGGGCCGCAGCAAACGCTGGTGGCGGTGTTGCACAGCCATTTGTCCGCCGGCGAGCGCCATGACGAATGGCACAAGATCCGCCAGGGCCGCGCCCGGATAGCGATCGGGGCGCGCTCGGCCGTGTTCGCGCCGGTGGAGCGGCTGGGGCTGATCATCGTGGACGAGGAGCACGAACATTCCTACAAGCAGGAGGAAGCGCCGCGCTACCACGCGCGGGACGTGGCGGTGGTGCGCGCGCAAATGGAGGAGGCGGTGGTGGTGCTCGGTTCGGCCACGCCGAGCCTGGAGAGTTATTACAACGCGCAAAAGGGGAAATACCGGCTCCTGGAAATGCCCGCGCGGGCGGACGACAAGAAGATGCCGGTCGTCCGTGTGGTGGATATGCGCCAGGTGGCGCGGCACGAGAAGAAGACGGCCATTTTTTCGCCGGTGTTGAAGGAGGCGATCCAGAAACGGCTGGAACGCAAGGAACAAACCATCCTATTTTTGAACCGCCGCGGTTACTCGACTTCGCTGCAATGCGAGTTGTGCGGGTACGTGGCCCAATGCCCGGATTGCAGCGTCTCGCTGACCTATCACCGCCAGGAGCAGAAGTTGAAATGCCACATCTGCGGCCATGAGGAAGCCGCGCCGCTGGCCTGTCCCGAAGCCAAGTGCCGCAATCCGGCCATCCGCTATTCGGGCCTGGGCACCGAGCGGGTCGAGTCCACTCTCGTGTCGCTGTTTCCCGGCGCGCGGATCAAGCGGATGGACTCGGACACGTTGAAGCGGAAGGAGGATTACCGGCGGGTATTGGGCGACGTGCGGACGGGGAAGATAGACATATTGGTGGGCACGCAGATGATCGCCAAGGGGCTGCATTTCCCGAATGTGACGCTGGTGGGGATCGTGCATGCGGACCTGGGGCTGCACATTCCGGATTTTCGCGGGAGCGAGCGGACGTTTCAATTATTGACGCAAGTGGCGGGGCGGGCCGGGCGCGGCGACGTGGAGGGGGAAGTGCTGGTGCAGGCGTTCACTCCGTTTCATCCGGCCATCCAGTACGCCCGGCGCCACGATTTCAACGGCTTTTACGAGCAGGAAATGGAGTTTCGCCAGCAACTCAAATACCCGCCGTTCACCCGCATCGCGCTCGTGCTGCTGCGGGGCCGCAACGAGGAAAAGGTGAAGTTCTCCGCCGAATAC
>Ga0182027_10002827_pt1 | contig 27860 bp, 19 predicted proteins | sample 712E1DmetaG_FD_121300 | JGI IMG/M metagenome (GOLD analysis project Ga0182027, IMG submission 121300) | Permafrost microbial communities from Stordalen Mire, Sweden - 712E1D metaG (Illumina Assembly) | ecosystem: Environmental > Terrestrial > Soil > Wetlands > Permafrost | place: Sweden...
CGACAAGCTCAAGGCCGCCGATGTGACCGATGACGAACTGGCCATGTACAAGACCCGCACCCGCGCCGACCTGCTGCGCGGCCTGGCCAACAATCAGGGGCTGGCCAACGATCTGGCCGAGTACCAGACCCGTTACGGCGACTGGCGCCAGCTCTTCCTGCAACTTGACCGGGTAGACAAGGTGACCAAGGCCGACATTCGCCGCGTGGCCAATGAGGTCTTCGTCCCCAGCAACCGCACCGAAGCCTGGATTGAAACCGAAGCTCCCGCTGCCCAGCAACCCGTACAGAAAGATGGAGGCGCGCGATGAAGAGCGCATTTGGAATTTCCCTTGTTTTCGCGATCTGTGCGCTTGCTCTTGCGCCCAACTCTCTCAGCGCCCAGCAAGCCAAGCCATGGGAGCAGATTCCCATCCCCAAACTGCACGCCTTTAAGCCCCACCAGCCCACGCGCATCGAACTCAAGAACGGCATCGTTCTCTTCCTGCAAGAGGATCACGAACTGCCCTTCGTCTCCGGCTCGGTGCTGATTCCCGGCGGCTCGCGCGATGAAGACGCTGCCAAAGCCGGTCTGGTCAGTCTTTATGGCCAGGCGTGGCGCACCAGCGGCACCGCCAAACTGAACGGCGACGCGCTCGACGACCTGCTTGAAGCCAAAGCCGCCCACATCGAAACCGGAGGAGACGATGATTCCACGGCCCTCTCGTGGAATTCGCTCAAGGGTGACTCCGATCAGGTCTTTTCCCTCGCCATGGACCTGCTCTTTCGCCCTCAATTCAACGCCGGGAAGCTCCGGCTGGCGCAGCAGCAAATGGCCGCGGGCATTATGCGGCGCAACGATGACGAAGGCGAAATCGCCGGTCGCGAGGCGGCCAAGCTGGTCTACGGCGCCAACAGCCCTTATACCCGCCAGCCGGAGTTCGCCACCGTCCTCTCTGTCAACGTTGACGACCTGAAGGCCTGGCACGACCGCACCCTCGGCGGCAAGCTGATTGTGGCCGTCAGCGGCGACTTCGACCCTGCGGCGATGGAAGCCAAGCTGCGCGCGGCTTTCGAAAGCCTGCCGCCGGCCAGGCCCGTCCCCACCCGCCATGATGTCTTTCCCGGCCCCAAGCCCGGCGTCTATTTCATCGACAAGCCAGACGTGAACCAGTCCAACATCGAAATCGTGGCTCTCGGCACCGACCGCCGCAATCCCGACGTTCCCGCCATCGCCGTGATGAACGAGATTGTGGGCGGAGGCTTTGCCAGCCGTCTCTTCCAGAAGGTGCGCACAGAGCTGGGCCTGGCCTACGCTGTGGGCGGCGGCCTCGGCTTCGCTTACGACCACCCCGCCACCTTCGACGTCATGGTCCTCACCAAGAGCGCCACCACCGTGGACGCCACACGGGCCGCGCTGGCTGAGATTTCCGGCCTCACCACCCGTCCCTTCACAGACGAGGAACTGGCGCGCGCCAAGGACAATATTCTCAACTCATTCCTCTTCCGCTATGACACGCGGGAAAAGGTTCTGGCCGAGAGCGAACGCCTGGAGTTCTACGGCTATCCGCCAGACTATCTGGAAACCTACAAGGCCTCGCTCGAAAAGGTGACCGTGGCCGACCTGGACCGAGTGGCGAAGAAGTACATTCATCCGGAAAAGTGCGCCCTGCTGGTCGTCGGCAAAGGCGATGAAATCAAGCCCGGCCTCGACGAACTCAAGCTCGGTCCGGTCCAGCCGGTGGACATCACCATTCCCATGCCCAGCCAGCCCCCTTCGGCGGAAAAGAAGCAGTAAATCAGGTCAAAGCTGGGTGCCCCAGGTCCCGTTTTTGGGACCTGGGAATCCACACCCCTCAACCCGCCTCTCTCATCACCCGCCGTATCGTCTTTTTCTCGGCAAGTACCCGCCACTCCGCCACCAGGCCGTCCAGTTTTCCAGCCTTCCCCTATCCCTACTCCACCCCCTACAATGAAGACAGGAACTTTAACCGTCGAGGAAAAAACATGCCGCTCTCTGGAGAAGCCATCCGCCTGATTAACTACATTGACGATGTTGCCGTGACCTTCCGCCATGTGCTGGCCACGGTCCCTACCCTCTCGCCCGAAGAGCGCGCCCTTGTCTCCGAGCACCTGTCGCAGGCCCGGCCCACCGCCGAAGAAGTGGCCCAGGCCCTCGCCGCTCTTTAAAGCCGCCCCGCGCTCCAAAAAAAGCAGCATTTTCCCTCTGATTCAGCCCCAAACGCGGGCTTATTCACTCGTATTCTGCACAATTTTGTGCAAAAACGTCCTTATCTCTACGAAGATCCTTTTTTCGCGCGCCCTGATCTCTGCTCTCTGACCCCTGATCTCTGTTCTCTGTTCACTGCTTCCCCAGCACCTGCTGGTAATACCGCACATAGTGCGGCACCACCAGCGACGCGCAAAAGCGCTTCTGCGCCGTCAGGCGCCCGGCCTCGCGCATGGCCTCCAGCCGTTTGCGGTCCTTCAGCAGGCCCAACGCTCCGGCAGCCATATTTTCCACATCTCCAACGGAATAGAGCAGCCCCGTCACGCCGTCGTCGATCACTTCGGCCACTCCGCCCACTCGCGTGGAAATCGACGGAACCTTGCACGCCATGGCCTCCAGCGCCACCAGACCAAACGACTCCAGTTCGCTCGGCATCAGCAGCAGGTCGGCCAGCGGCAGCAGCTCGTTCACCCGCTCCTGCTTGCCCATGAAGTGAACCCTGTCATTGATATGCAGATCGTGCGCCAGCCATTCCGCCTCCGAGCGGTCCGGCCCGTCGCCCACCAGAAACAGTTGCGCCGGAAGCTCGCGCGCCACCAGCGCAAAAACCTTCACCACGTCCACCACACGCTTGACCGGCCTGAAATTCGACAGGTGCATCAGGATCGCCTCGTCAGGCGCAGCCAGGCGCAGCCGCGCTTTGGCCCTCGCGGCTTCATCCTTGATGGGCTCGTACGTATTGCAGTTGACGAAGTTCGGAATGACCTCAATGGGCCGCGACGTGCCGAAGTGCTTGACCGTTTCGTCCTTCAGGTAGCTGGAGATGCAGGTCACCCCGTCGCTCTCCTGAATGGCGTAGCGCGTGATGGGCAGGTAGCTGCGGTCCAGGCCCACGAGCGTGATGTCGGTGCCGTGCAGCGTGGTGACAAAGGGCAGCCTGCGACCGCGCGCGGCCAGCATCTGGCGCGCCAGCAGGGCGCTCACCGAATGCGGAATGGCGTAATGCACGTGTAGCAGATCCAGCGAATAAAGCTCCGCCACCTCCGCCATCCGCGAGGCTAGCGCCAGGTCGTAGGGCGGGAACTCGAAGAGCGGATAGTTGGAGACCGGGACCTCATGGAAGAAGACGCCTTCCTCTCGTCCATTCAGCCGGAAGGGTTGCGAATAGGAAATGAAATGCACTTCGTGGCCCAGCGCGGCCAATTCGAGGCCCAGCTCCGTGGCCACCACGCCCGAGCCGCCATAGGTGGGATAACAGGTAATGCCGATGCGCATAAGCCCCTCTTATTTCGACTATGGGTTTGACGCTGCCGAAAGCGCGGAAGATGCATTGTGTCCGGCTTGTTTTGAATCAGAAGCTTTCGCTGCTCACTGCCCCGGCCTTGAGTCTGTTTGCAAACCCGCGAAGGAGCCCAGATCGAGATTGGGAAACTGTTTCAGCGTCTGAAGCGCCTCCCGCTCGGTCTCGCGCGAGGCCAGCAGGCGCGTATGGGCTCGCGCCAGCTCGGCGTCGTTGTAGCCGGGATGCGAGACCAGTTCCCACGTGCCGCCGGGCATGTTCCGGAGCAGGGAAGCGACCGTCGTGGCGTCCAGGGTTCCGGTTGCCAGCACACCAATTGCGCCGTCTGTGGTCGCAAAGCCCTCTTCCGCTACGATGCGCCGGAAGGCGGGCTCAAGCAGACGCAGCAGGATGACTTCCGTGCGCCGCAGCCACGGCGCACCGGGGGTGGCGCGCAGGCTCCAGGCGGGCTCGAAGGGGTTGCGCACGGCTCGAATTCCGGCGGCGCCAGCCGCCCGCAGCACCGGCCGCAGCACTTGGGGAAACATGTGAGCGTGTTTGTGCGTGTCGATGTGGGTAAGCGCCACGCCCTTGGCTTTGAGCCGCGAGATCTGCGCTCCGGCCTCGGCCTCGATCTCGGAGCGGCGGATGCGCCCGCTGAGAAGCCGCGGAAGAAACGGGCCCAGGGTGGGATGAAATCGGCCCGTGCGCTGGTCAACGAGCGTGGGAAGTTCCCGCGCGGGGAGCACCGGCTCGCCATCCACCAGAACCACGTGGCAGCCCACGCCCAGCGACGGAGTGGAGCGGGCCAGTTCGATGGCCTCTTCCGTCGCCGCGGCCTTCGCCATCAGCGTGGCGCTGGTCAGCACTCCGGCCTTGTGCAGCTCAAGAATGGCGCGGTTGACCCCTGCGGTCAGCCCGAAGTCGTCGGCATTGATAATGAGATGATTCACTGGCTAAGTCTATCAACTGGGTTGGGCGCGCTGCCGGGCAAAAAGGCTCTGCTCCCCCGAATCGCAAGCGCGCTGGTATGATGACAGAAGACCGCAAAGGTCTTCCCGCCAGACGTGGGCGGTTAGCTCAGTTGGTTAGAGCGCCTGCCTTACAAGCAGGATGTCGGGGGTTCGAGTCCCTCACTGCCCACCAAGACCCCTTTCAGAGCCTTCCAGTGAAATCCAAAGGCTGGGAGATGACTCTTGCCTGATGATCCAAAGAGCTCGCGTACTGAAAACAACACATCGCCGGCAGCCGACGCTCTCTTTGGTCTGACAGAAAACTCGCTGGCCGCACTGGTCTCCATTTGCTAGTCTTGACACAATATGACCAAACTGTCTGGCGCATTCTGCGTAGCTTTGCTTCTGCTTTGCTCTCTTCCCTTGCTGGCGCAGAAAAAAGTTCCGCCCAAGGCGATACGCTTTCAAGGCGCGCCACAATACACGCAACAGGAGCTGCTGGCGGCCGCCGGCTTCAATCCGGACGCGCGTCTGAACTTGCGCGAAGTGAAAGCTCACGCCAGACAGCTCAATGATACGGGCCTCTTCAAAGAGGTCAAGTTTACCTCCGACAGCAAGGGGCTGCTGTTCACTTTGACGCCCATCAGCCAGCTTTTTCCCATGCACCTGGAAAATGTGCCTCTGACGCCGGGCAAAGAACTTGATGCCAGGCTTCACGAGCGCTTCCCGCTTTATCGCGGCCTCTTGCCAGTCAGCGGCTCCATGCTCGAAGGAATCCGTCTGACATTCGAAGAGATGCTGGCGGCCAAAGGCTTCAAGGCATCGGTGAAAGCCGCTATCACCAGCGCCCTGGGTCCGCAAAAGCTAACGGGTATGAACTTCACAGTCGTCTCGCCGGCGGTGCATATCGGCCTTATCCAGCTTGCCGGCGTCTCGCCCGCCATGGAGGGCAATGCCAGCCTTCTGGCCAACGGCCAAACCGGAAACGGCTTCGACACAGAGAACACGGCCATCGGTCTTCAGCACGTTTTCGAAGACCTCTACCAGGACCAGGGCTATGCGGCCGTTCAAGTCGATGTTGCCCAGGTCGATCCTTTCGTCGTCTCGGATCAGTCCGTCGATATTCCCTACACGGTAACGATCAAGGAAGGAGGAATCTACAAGCTTGGAACCATCAGCTTTCCGGCCAGCGCGCTGGTTGCGCGTGCGGATGTGGAGAAGATCGCGGCCAAATACGCGGCCGGTTCTGGACGGCCGCTAGATCTGTTTCTGCAGGCCGTCCGCGACGCATACTATGCCAGGGGCTATCTCGATTGCTCCGTCGTTTCCCACGCTTCCTTTAGCGAGGCTACTCACATCGTGAATTACGGCGTCGAAATCGCTCCGGGCTCGCAGTACCGGCTAGCCTCGGTCAAATTCGACGGCGCCCCCGACGCAATGGCCGCCAAACTCAAGCTCGACTGGAAGATGGCGCCCGGCGACGTATTCGACGAAAGCTACGTCTCAAACTTTGCGGCGCTGGCACAGAAAAAAGACAAGCCCATGACGAAATGGATGCAGACAGTCATCACCACCTACGACGTCAACGCCGAACCTGCCACGCACGAGGTCAACTGCATCTTTCATTTCGTCAAGGCCTCTCAGAAGTAATTCCGAAAGGTGCTATAGCTCGGATATCGCCATCATCGCCGACGCCAACAATATCCCTATGCAGAGCGTGCGGAACATCCGATGGCCAGCGCTTTGGCAGCAGAAGCGGGCTATGGCTGTTCGATGGGCAAGCGAATCGTGGCGCGCGCGCCTTTGCCGTCTTCCCGGTTCACCAGCGTGATTTCACCGCCGTGGGCGCGGGCGATCCGCTGGGCCAGCGCCAGGCCCACGCCGCTGCCCTCTGGCTTGGTGGTGTAGAAGGGCACAAACAGGTTCTCGCTGTTGGCGATGCCCAGCCCCTGGTCCTCGATAGTGACCAGCGCGGTCGAGTCCGCCAACTGCCAGCTTGCATGTACCGTGCGCGAGTCATTGGCCAGCGAAGCATCCACGGCGTTGGCCAGCAGGTTGATGAACATCTGCTCCAACTGGTCAGGATCGGCGTTGAGCACGATGGACGGACCTGCATCGAGCTGCACCTCCAGCCGCTGCTCCAGAAGCACCACCTGTTCCAGCAGCGGCCCCAGCGGAACCGGCCTGAGGCGCGGCGGGGGCAGTTGGGCCAGCGACCGGTAGGACTGCACAAAGCGATTCAGCGCGTCGGCGCGGCTCTCAATGACGCCCAGTCCGCGGCGCAGGTCGCGCAGCATGTTTTCGTCGGTGATTGGCTGGTTGACCCGCGCGAGCAGGCTGCCGGCGATGGACTTGATAGGCGTCAGCGAATTCGAAATCTCATGCCCCAGCACGCGAACCAGCCGCTTCCACGCGGTCTGTTCCTCTTCCTGCAGCGGCCGGCTCACATCGTCCAGCAGCAGCAGCGTATGGGGAACGCCATCCTGGCGGAAGACCGCCTTGCGCAGCAGCCAGCGCGCGGGTTCGGAGGTGAGCGACTCTTTGGAGCTGAAGGAGCGAATGGTCTGGTCCGGCGCGTCCAGCAGCTCTTCCAGTCCCAGCTCCCGCGCCGTGCGGCCAAAGCAGCGGGACTGCGGCAGGCCTAGCAGCTTGGCGCCTGCGTTGTTGACCAGTTGGAGCAGGCCGCCGCGGTCAAAGGCGAACAGGGGCGCATTCATCACTTCCAGAATGCGGGCCAGCAGGGCCGTGGCTTCCAGCGAGTGCACGCGCTGCTTCTGCAGCAGGTCGGCCAGCGCATTGACCTCGCCGGCCAGTTCTCCCAGCGCGTCCTGCGCGCCGGCGCCGCGGGCGCGAAAGGAGTAATCCCCCTCGCGCAGCGACGAGAGCACGTTGGAAAGCGTCTCCAGCGGGCGGATGATGCCTTCAGTGAGCGCGAAAGCGGCCAGCGCAAGATAAAGCAACAGGCAGCCGGCAAGCAGAATCGCCGGTGCCGGGTCCATCGGGCGCTGCCAGAGAAAGATGCTGGCGAAAACCAGCGCGGGCAGCGCCAGCAGAACACAGAAGAACCACGTCCGGCGGAAGGCCGAGCGCGGGCGGCGGTGAACATTTCTCTCAGATCCCATATTTCTCGATGCGCCGATAGAGCGCGGCGCGGCTGAGCCCGAGGGCTTCGGCGGCCTGTGAAATATTGCCCTCGCAGCGGCGCAGAACCTTGCGGATGAGCAGAGCCTCCACGTCGTCAATACTCATGTTCTCAAACGACTGTGCCGCGGGCCGCGCGTTCGCCACGGAGAGGTTCGCCGCCTCGATCTCGTCGCCGCGGCACAGAAGCACGGCGCGCTCCACGGCGTGCTCCAGCTCTCGCACATTGCCCGGCCACGAATACTGCATCATCTGCTGCATGGCGGCTGCGGAGAAGCCGCTGATCTGCTTGCGATAATGGGCGCAGTCGAGGCCGAGAAAGTGCGTGGCCAGCAGCGGTATGTCGTCCCGCCGGTCGCGCAGCGGCGGCAGGTGAATCTCAACCGTGTTGAGGCGGAAGAGCAGGTCGCCCCGGAAATTGCCGGCCTTCACCTCATCCTCCAGCACGGCGTTGGTGGCCGAAAGCAGCCGCACGTCCACGCGCCGGGTTTGCGACGAGCCCACGCGCTCCAGCTCGCCGCTCTCAATCACGCGCAGCAGTTTGGCCTGCTGGCGCACGGGGACGTTGGCAATTTCATCCAGAAAGAGCGTGCCATGGTTGGCCAACTCGAAGCGGCCTACGCGGTCGGTGCGCGCGTCCGTGAAGGCGCCCTTCACATGGCCGAAAATCTCGCTTTCGAAGGTGCCTTCGGGCAACCCGCCAGCGTTGACGGCCACAAGCGGCATCTGCGAGCGGGGCGAGGCCGCATGAAGCAGCTTGGCCACGATTTCCTTGCCTGTGCCGTGCTCCCCGGTGATCAGCACGTTGGCGTCGGAGGGGCCGACCTGCGCAATCAGCTCCAGCACCGGCTGCATCGAGGCGGCGCTGGCCAGAAATGCAGGCATGCCTTCGCCGCGCAGCAGGCTGTTCTCCATCTCCAACTGGCGCGCGCGCCGCAGGGCCTGGTGCAGCTCGGCGTGCACGCGTATCAGGCTCAGCAGTCGCTCGTTCTCCCACGGCTTCTGGATGAAGTCGCAGGCGCCGCGCTTGATCGACTCAACCGCCAGATCGATGTTGCCCCACGCGGTCATCACAATAACCGGCAGGTGGCCGTCGATCTCCTGGATGCGCGCCAGCAGATCCAGGCCCTCCTGGCCGGAGGTCGTGTCGCGCGTGTAGTTCAGGTCGATCAGCAGCACGTCGTACTCGCTGTCGCCCAGCGCTTCCAGCACCAACTGGGGCGAACGCACGCAATCCACGTGAATGCCTTGCGGTGTGAGCAGCAACTCCACGGCTTCCAAGATGTGGGGCTGATCGTCGGCAACCAGAATGCGAATTGGCTCTTGCTTATTGATTGCTTGCCTCCACTACGCCGGTTCTGGCGTTGTCGATGGAAATGCCATACTCCTCGAGAACCGATCCAGTGGCGCGCCGCACCTCGATGCGCGCCTTCTCGTATGCCGTTTCGGCCGTGACCAGCGCCGATTCGGCCAGAGACAGATCGTGCTCGGCTGCCAGCGTCTGCTGATTCGATCCCGCGCCCAGTTTCTGTTCCTTCTGCATGATATCGAGCGTCCGCTGCGCCAGGTCGCGCGCCTTTCGCGCCGCATCCACGCGGCTGACTCCCTGCTCAAAAGCATAACGCGCATTGCGCACTTCGATGCAGATCCGCTTCTTCAATTCTTCCAGGTAAACTTGCGACTGCCGGTATTCAAGCTCTGTGCGGTCCTGGTCGGCCTTGGCGATGCGGTTGCGCAGCGGAATGTTCAACTGGAAGCCCACCTGGTACTCGGGCGATGTGTTGTCCAGCGCGCTCCCCAAAGCGCCGCCATAGTTCTTCGGCAAGATGGTGGTGACCGACGGCTCGGAGTATTTGGAATTCTGCAAGCCTGCCGTTCCCGTGCCGGCATAGAAGCCGTACGCGGTCAGCTGGGGCAAGAGAGCATTGCGGGCCGTCTTGCGGCTGAGCGCGCGATTCTGCAGGTCCAGGCTCGACTCCTGCAACTCCGTGCGGCTCTTCAGCGCTGCGGCAATCATATCCTGCACCGGCGCTAGACTGGGCTCAACCTGATTGGCGATGTGGTCCACCGGCACCACCGGCATTTCCTGCAGAACCGGATCGTCCAGCGAGCGCGTGATGGCGTTCTTCATGTACAGTTCCTGCAACTCCAGGTTGGTGCGGGCAATGGTCAGGTCCTGCTCGCGATTGGCCAGCTCGCCCTCGGCCTTCAGCACGTCCATCTCGGGAATCGCCTGCAGCTTGAGCTGTTTGCGGCCGGTGTTCAGGGTCTCCGTGGCAAAGGCCACCGAACGCTCGCCGACCTGCTCGTTATCGTATGCGCTCACCAGCTCCCAATACATATCACAAATCTGTGTGACAGTGGCTATCACCTGCGCGCGGAAGGCGATGTCGGAGATCTTCTGGTTCGTCTTGGCAATGCGCAGAAAACGCAGGTTTGGCCCCAGGCCAAAACCGGCCAGCAACTGCTGCGTGGCCAGCACGCGCACCCTCGTATACAGCTCCGGGCTGAAGTAATCGTAGACGCCGTTCGACGTTTGCCTGCCGTTGTTCCAGTCCACCTCCATGCTGCCGCCGGTGGGGAAGGCCTGTGTGAAAGTGACGTTGGCCTGCTCCGAATTCACCTTGTAAATGGAGACGCCCTCCACCTGAAAATTGCTCAACTGCGAAGAGGTGTGGTCGACGTTGCTCGACACGAAAAGGTTGGGATCGTAGCTGGAGACCAAGGTGCCGGTGCCCAGCGTGGACGAAACGATGCCGGAAGCTCCGGCCCCCGCGCCGCCCGCGCCGCTCGATGTGCCGCCAGCGCCCGTGCCAGCGCCCGCGCCGCCCGCGCCGCCGCCCGGCGTGCCGGAAACCACGCCCGTATTCACGCCGCGCACCTGGCCGCCGGCCCGTGTGCGCTGAATGTCTGTCCATGCAATCGGCAGGTTATAGCGCGCAATCACCATGTCCAGGTTGTTCTCCAGCGCCAGGTTGATGGCGTCGCGCAAAGACAGGTAGATCTTGCCGTCGCGCACCAATGAATTGAGCCGCACGGAGTTCTCCATGCTTGGCGGCGGAACTGTGGCGCCGCGATAGGCGTTGATGGGATTGAGGGAGCGCCGCTGTAGTTGCTCGAACGGGACCCTGGTTTGAAACCCCTGCTGGGGCGCGGGCGCCTCCACTGAAACCGCCACGGATGCCGGCTCCGCGGCCAGCGCCAGGTTCACCTGCAACAGCAGCATCGCGGTCAAAGCCGTTATGCGAGTCCGGGCGCGTGCGCCCCGTTGTGTCTCCAAGTCGTTCATTGAACTCCAACCTCCGTTGCCTTTGCCGCCAGAGTTTCGTCGCGCTTCAACCATCCGTCGCGCAACTCGATGATGCGCGTACCGTAGCGCGCGTTTTCTTCCGAATGTGTGACCTGCACGATGGTCGTGCCCGCCTGGTTCAGTTCGCGGAAGAGTTCCATGATCTCGCGCGCCTGCGAGGAGTGCAGGTTGCCGGTGGGCTCGTCGGCCAGCAGAAGCGCCGGCGCGTGCACCACGGCGCGCGCAATGCCCACCAGTTGCTGCTGCCCGCCAGAGAGTTGCGAGGGATACAGGTCCTTCTTGGCCACAATCTGAAAGCGGTCCAGAATGTCGGCCACCATGCCCTGCCGTTCTTTGGCGGGCATGTTCTTGTAAGAGAGCGGCAGGTCAATGTTCTCCGCAACCGTAAGATCGTCCAGCAGGTGATAACTCTGGAAGACCATGCCGATGCGCTCGCGGGCGAGATCCGCGCGCTGCTTGCGATTGAGCTTGTGCGCCGGCGTTTCGCCAAACCAGTACTCGCCCTTCCATCCGTCATCGAGCAGAGCCAGCACATTCAGCAGCGACGACTTTCCCGCTCCCGACGGCCCCATCACGGTGACAAACTCGCCCTCCTTGATGGTGAGCCCGATGCGCCGCAGCACCCAGGTTTCGGTGGGGCCGGTCTTGTAACTGCGTTCAACGTTCTTTAGTTCAATCATGAGTTACTCCGATCTCAAAGCTAGAATGGGGTCAACCTTAGTGGCGCGGCGCGCCGGCAGCCAGGCCGCAAGAAATGAAACCGCGGCCAGAACAAGAATCACCGCGGAGAAGGTCAGTCCGTCGTGCGCCCGGACGCCATAGATGTAACTGCTCGCAAACCTGACGGCAAACCAGGCCAGCGCGCCGCCGATCGTCAGTCCGGCCACAACCAGAAGCAGCGCCCGGCGCAAAATGAGCTTGAAGATGTTGCTTTGCGGAGCGCCCAGCGCGATGCGCAAACCGATCTCGCGCGTGCGCTGCGCCACGGCGAAGGAAAGCAAGCCGTAGAGGCCGACCGAGGCAATCATCAGCGCCAGCGCAGCGAAGCTCTCCAGCAGATGAGCGATCAGCGTCTGACTGCCGAAGGAATCTTCGACCGCTTCGTGAATGGTTTTCACGCCGGTGGTTGTGGCGTCGGGAGCGACCTCGTGCAGAACTTTGTCGAACTGCGCCCGCAGCGAATCGGCGGGAACCGCGCCGCGAATCGCAACCTGGATGAATGCTGTCGCGATACCGTAGAGTGGCGTTCCCGGCTCAACCTGAGCCAGGCAGAAGTAGATCTCCGGCTTGGTGGCATCGGTGACCTTGGCCTGCTTCACGTCTCCGATGACGCCCACGATATGCATCTCCGCGAATCGTCCTTTGCCCATAAAAAAGGTGTGGCCGAGCGGATCCTGGCCGGGAAGGTACTTGTTGACGAACGCCTGGTTCACGACCACCACCGGAGGAGCAGAGGCAGTATCATCCTCGGTAAAGAACCGGCCGCGCAGCATGGGAATGCCAAGCGCTTCAACAAGCCCAGGCGAGGCCAGGCGGCCATCTCCGCGCGGCGTCTGTCCGCCCGGAGCGTCTTTGTGATCGATGTCCCCCATAATACTTACCGCAAACTCCTGTCGCAAAGGCAGCACCGAACTGAGCGCGGCCACCTTCACGCCTGGAATTGCGCGCAAGCGGTCAAGCAGTGGAAGGTAGGAGGTGCGCACGATGCCTGCGTCCGCCTGCGTGTCGGCCAGGCCTTCGCCTCTGTGCGATCCGCCATTGAGAATAATGCCGCCAGTGAGCACGTTCTGCTGCGTGAAGCCGAGCGGCACCTGGCGCAGCGCATGAATGGTGCGTAAGAACAATCCCGCACCCACAAGAAAGACCAGTGTGAGCGCAATCTGCGCCACAACCAATACTTCGCGGGTGTGGTTCTGGCCAGCCGAGGCGGTGCTGGTGGCGCCGTGCAGGCTGCTCTGCACATCGCGGCGCATGGCGCTCCAGGCAGGAAAGACGCCGACCAGGATGGCAGTGACAACCGTGAGCGCGGCGAGCGAAACAGTTACGCGCCAATCCAGGTGAACGGTATTTGAGAGCTCACGTAGACTGCGATCAATCTGACGCCATAGAAGCTTGATAGCGCATTGGCCCAACAGCAATCCGAAGACCGCGCCGATGCCGCTCAGTAAGAGGCTTTCGACGATCGTTTGTTGCAGCAGACGAGCGCGGCTGGCGCCCAACGCGGCACGGACCGCCTGTTCACGAGTACGTGAAATAGCCCGCGCCAGCATCAGGCTGGTGACATTCAGGCAGGCGAGCATCCAAATACCAAAGACCACTGCGTAAAGCAGCAGGACCGGCTTGCGGACCTGCTGGTTCAGTGACTGCTGATACTCTGTGACTGCAACGCGCCGGGCCATAGTTGGGCCGTCCTTGGGGACTTCTTTGGCAATCAAGGCCTGCGTGCGGCTGAGTTGATCGGTGAGTTGGGCAATCGTCATTCCCTCCGGCAGTCGCGCGTAGAGATCTCCCCACGCCGCTTGCTCACCGCTCATCGCCGAGCGGCTGGCCTGTGGAATCGGAGCCGGAGCCCAGATCTGCATATCCTTCCCGAACGGAAACGAAAAGCGTCGCGGCATGACACCCAGAATGGTGTCGGTTTCGCCGCGATGGGTCAGAGTCTTGCCGACAATCTGCGGATCGCTGTAGTAAAGCTTGCGCCACACATCTTCTCCCAGCAGAACCACATGGTTGCGGCCCGGTTCGTTCTCTTCGGGGCGAAACACACGGCCCAGCAGGGGCCGAACTCCCAGCATCGGAATTATCTGCGAGTCTATTCCTGAGGCCTCCACCTGGACGCGGCCGCCAGGGCCGGTGATGCTGATGTTATTGCCGCCAAAGACAAAACCCATTTGAATTCCGTGGCCCACGGCGTCGCGCAACTGGAGCATATTGGCATAGCTCATCATGTAATACAACTCGGTCCCCGCGCCTTTGATTTCGACGATACGATCCGGCATCGCATAAGGCAGCGGGCGCAGCAGAATTCCATTCAGCACCGTGAAGACAGCGATGTTCGCGCCCAGCCCCAAGGCCAGCACCGTCACCGCCGTGAGCGTGAATCCCGGCGACTTGCGCAGTTGCCGCAATGCATAACGCAGGTCCTGCAAGATCGATCGCATTCTCCCTCTATCCTTTCTGTGAAACTCATTGAAAAGTGCCGTTCCGTACATCTATTCGCTTCTCAGCGCCTGCATCGGCTCAACGGCTGCGGCGCGGCGCGCGGGAATCAGCGAAGCCGCCAGCGCCACCACGCACAGCAGAAGCGCCGCCGCCGAAAGGGTCAGTAAGTCGTTGGTTCCGACGCCAACAATCATGCTGCGCGCAAAACGGGTCAACGCCAATGAAGCCGCCAGCCCAACGGCCAAGCCAGCCAGAGCGAGCCGCAGTCCCTGTTGCAGCACCTGGCCGAAAATGGCCGCCTTGCCGGCGCCCAGCGCCATGCGGATACCGATCTCGTGAGTGCGCTGTTTTGTGGTGTAGGCCACCACACCATAAATTCCAACGCTCGAGAGAATCAACGCGAGCAAGCCGAAGGCCCCCGCGAAGGTCACCGCGATGCGCTCGAAGATACTGCCGATCTGCATATTCGCCCTGAGAGTCGTCACGTTGTAGAGCGGCACATTGGGATTGAGTCCGCCGACAGTCCGCTGAACGGCGGCAGCGAGCGCCAGTGGATCGCCCGCCGTGCGTATGTGAAGAATCGCGTCGCCGCCGTAAGTCTGCGCCATGGGCAGCAGGATCAGGGGAGCCGCGTCAGAATGGATTCTCCGGTACTTGCCGTTGGCCGTCACTCCGACGACCGTGTACCATCCTCCGCGCCATTGAACCCGCTTGCCGATCACATTCTGTCCTGTCCAGTAGCGGTCAACAAATGCCTGGTTAATGATGGCCACCGGCTGCGTGCCGGCATTGTCCTGATCTGTGAAGTCGCGTCCGGCCATCAGCGGCGTGCGCAGTGTTTGCAGATACTTCGGCCCCACAATTCCGCGATCGGCTTCCATCGATTCATGCGGCTGCGGCAGGTAGCCTTCAGGCAGCACACCATCGGAGTGGATGGTGAAGCTGAGCGGTGAAAAGTCCGCCACTGTGGCCGACTGCACGCCCGGCAGAGCCCGCAGCCGCGTCAGCAATTGCTGATTAAACTCGATTTCCCTGGAGTTGTTGTAACCCATCGGCCCCAGGTCATACGAAGCAAGCAGCACGTGGTTCGGATCGAAGCCCGGATCAGCTCTCTGCGCCTTGTCGAGGCTGCGGAAAAACAATCCCGCGCAGGTCAGCAGCAGCAGAGACAGCGCAATCTGCGCGACCACAAGACCAGAAGTGAGCCGCGATTTTTGCAGCCCTCCGGAGGTATTGAGCGCCTCGTCTTTCAAAACCGACATGGGCGAGACGGCGGAAGCGCGCAGAGCCGGGGCCGCGCCGGAAACCATGGCCGTAAAGATCGAAACCAGAATTGCCGCCAGCAAAACCCTGCCGTCCACTCTTCCGTTGATGGAAAGCGGAAGAGTTCCGGCAGGCATAAAGGAACTGATCGCGTGAGCGGTCCAGATCGTGCCCAGAAGCGCCAGCCCTCCGCCGGCCAGGGCAACGATCAGGTTCTCTGCCATCAGTTGCCGCACCAGACGCCAGCGGCTTGCGCCCAAAGACATGCGAATGGCGAATTCGCGGCGGCGCGTGACCGAGCGCACCAGCAGGAGGTTCGCCACGTTGGCGCAGGCCAGCAGCAGCAGCACTGCGGCCAGAGCCAGCAGAATCGGCAGCGTTCCAGCTAGAAAAATATTTGCTCCGAAGGGCGAGCGCCAGAGCGGATCAGTGAAGATTTGATTCTGCCCCTGGTGCACAGTCGGGTACTGGGCGGCAAGATGCTCCATGAGCAGATTCAATTCATTTTCAGCCTGGTGGCGATCTACTCCTGGCCGCAGAACGCCCAGGATGTTAAGGAAAGATTTGCCGCGGTCCTCCATCGGGTCCCAGCCCCAGACCTGCTTGTACATTCCCAGCGGAATCCAGATATCGGAGCGCAATCCGCTCTTGCATCCCTGAAAGTCCTTGGGCGCGACGCCCACGATGGTGTAGGTGTGCAGGTTGACCTGAATCGTCTTGCCGACGATCGATGGATCAGCGGCGAACTGACGCTGCCACAGGTCGTATCCGAGCACGGCCTCAGCCGCGCCCATGCGCTCATCCTGTGGCGAGGAAAGAAGCGCCCGGCCTAGAATCGGCCGCACGCCGAGCGCATCAAAATAGTTCGCCGAGTTCAGCGTTCCGTAGATGCGCACCGGCTTGGCGGTCCCAGTGATGATCATATAGTCGTCGTGATACGCCAGCAGCCCGGAGAGGCTCTTGGCGTTGTCGCGCAGATCCACGTAATCCGGATAGGAAAGCGGCGGCGAAGGATGGTCGTTTTTTTCGCCCCGCGTGAGCGTGAACATGTTGCCGGTCCGCGTGACGCCGGGAATCGGGTTGAGCAGGGTCGAGCTGATCCAGCTCAGAATCGTGGTATTGGCGCCGATGCCCAGAGCCAGCGTCAGCACCGCCGTAAGAGCAAATCCCGGCGACTTGCGCAATTGGCGCAGCGCGAAGCGGACATCCTGAACGAGCGTATTCATTTTCAATCTCCTCAAAAGTGCGCTACTCGGAGCGCAGAGCCTGCATCGGATCTAACCGCGAAGCGCGCCAGGCCGGCATCATGCAGGCCAAAGTTGCCACCAACAGCAGTGCTGCAGCCACAGCCACAAACACCAGCGGGTCGAGAGGCTGCGTTTGATAGAGCATCGCGCGGATCAGTTGCACAACCGCGGAACTGGCGATCAAACCAAAAGCCAGGCCAAAGAGCGCGGGACGCATCCCGTCGAACAGCACAATGCGCAATACCTGATTGCGCCCGGCGCCAAGTGCGATGCGGATTCCGATTTCGCTGGTGCGCTGCGCCACGATGTAAGAGAGCACTCCAAACAGTCCCACCCCGGCCAGCAGCAAAGACAGCACCGCAAAGCCCAGCAGCAACGTCGCGTTGAAGCTCGTATCCAGCGTGGATTTGCTTAGCAACTGTTCCATGGTCAGCACATCGGAGACGGGAAGGTTATGATCCAGTTCCGCGACCAGGCGCTGCACCGGCAGTGCGAATTGTTCCACGTTGCCGCTCGAGCGAATCACCAGCGTTCCGTTGTTCTGAGCGCCCGAGAAGAGAGGAAAATACTGCATGGGTCCGGGAAGCTCCGATGCCTGGTAGCGCGTGTCCCCCACAACCCCCACAATCTCCATGCTGTGGCCCATGACCACTAGGTGCTTGCCGATTGGATCTTCACCCGGAAGGTACTGGTCAACGAATGATTTGCTGACAACTGCTTCATCTGCGCGCTCAAGCTGCTTTGATGGATCGAAGCTTCTTCCGCGCAGGATCGGAATGCCCATGGCCGCGAAATAGCCGGGATCGGCGAAGCGCGAAATGGCAAACTGCGCATGACCCTGCGGCAGCGGCGGATGCTCGCCGATCGTGAAGCTGGAGTCGCCCCAATAGCCCTGGCCGGGTACTGCCTGGACAAAGCCCGCCGATTGCACGCCGGGCAGCGCGCGCACGCGCTCCAGCAGCGACCGGTACAGATTTACCTGTTGCGCGGGATCATTGTAACGCCCGCCAAACAAGCCGATGCGCATGGTCAGCACGTTCTTCGTCGTGCAGCCCATCTCGGAAGAACGCAGGCGCGCATAGCTTTTCAAAAGCAGGCCCGCCGCAACCAGCAGCACAACCGTCAGGCCCACCTCGACCGCCAGCAGCGATTTGCGCAGCCGCGTGCTGCTTTGGCCGGCGCTCGATCCTCGTCCCGAATCCTGCAACGCACTCAGCAGGCGGCTCGAATCTGTGCTCAGCGAAGAAATCATTCCGGCAAAGAGCGCGCAAAGCGCAATCAGCCCGACGGCAAACGCAGCCACCGTTCCGTCGATGTGAATCGCCTCAACCCGGCTCATATCCGTGCGCAGATGCACCAGCCACTGCAGAGCCCCGTAGGCCAGCAGCAGGCCCGCCCCGCCGCCCATCGCCGCCAGCACAAAGCTCTCCATCAGCCGCTCGCGCAGCAGGCGCCAGAAGCCTCCGCCCAGCGCAACGCGAATGGCCATTTCCTTGCGCCGTGCGGCCGCGCGAGCCACCAGCAGGTTTGCCACGTTCAGGCAGGCAATCAGCAAGACGCAAAAGGTGGCGGCCAGCAGCACGTAGAGCGGCTTCCGCACCTCGCCCACCATGTGCTCCAGCAGAGGGCGAATCGCTGCCGAGCTGGAGATGAAAGCATTCTCCGGATGCTGATCGTGAAGGCGGCGCGAAATCACCGAAAGATCCGCCTTGCCTTGTTCCTGTGAGAACCCTGGCCGTAAACGGCCCACGACCTGGAAGACGTGATTGTCCAGGGCCGACGTCCAGCTCACCGGCTTGTCGTAATACAACGGAGCCCACAGTTGCGTCGCCGCGTCCGGAAAAGCAAATCCGGATGGCAGGATTCCGATGACGGTATAAGAATGGCCGTTGAGATGAATGCTCTTGTTCAGAATGCCCGGATCGCCGCCAAAGCGCCGCTGCCACAGGCTCCAGCTGAGCAGAACCGTGCCAGCGGCCGATTGCTGGTCGTCCGCCGCGGTAAAGTCGCGCCCCAGCGCCGGCCGCACTCCCAGAGTTGACAGCAGATTCCACGTGCAGTCGCTTCCGCGCAGCTTTTCAGGAAGCTGGCCGCCTGCTCCGGCCAGATTGAATTCCTCCTCGCCGAGCATCGCCAGGTCTGTAAAGCTCCGGTTCTGTTTCCGCCACTCCGCGTAGACGCCCCCGGCAACTGTGTTGAATGCGAATTCGCCGTCGTTGCTGTGTTCATACAGCTCGACCAGCTTGTTCGGCTCCTGGAACGGCAGTGGCTTCAGCAGCACGCTGCGCACCACCGTGAACAAGGCGACATTGGCTCCTATGCCTAACGCCATGACCAGGATCGCAAGACCGGCAAAACCGGGCGTTCTGCGCAATTGTCGAATTGCATAACGCAGTTCCTGTAGCAGCATGATTACGCCTCTACTTCCTCTTCAAGCTTCTTCAGTTCGTCTTCGGAAACCACCTTGCCGTCGAACAGATGCACTTCTCTCTGGGCGTGCTTGGCGAAGCGCGGATCGTGCGTCACCATGCAAATCGTGGACCCCTCGCGGTGCAGGTCGGCCAGCAGGTGCATCACCGCCTCGCCGTTCTTCGAGTCCAGGTTGCCGGTCGGCTCATCGGCCAGCAGAATCGACGGCGAACCGGCCAGGGCGCGGGCCACGGCCACGCGCTGCTGCTGCCCGCCAGAGAGCTGCGCCGGATAATGCCCCATGCGGTGCGCCATGTTGACTCGCTCCAGCGCTTCCTTCATCCTCTTCTTGCGCTCCGCCGAACTCATGCCCGCGCGATACGTCAGAGGCAGCTCGACGTTCTCCTCAACCGTGAGGTCGCCGATCAGGTTGAAGCTCTGGAAAACGAAGCCGATCTCCTGGTTGCGGATGCGAGAGCGCTCGCTGAAGCTCAGGTTCTCCACGGGATTTCCGTTCAGCAGATACTTGCCGCCAGTGGGCGTGTCCAGCAGGCCCAGAATCGACAGCAGCGTTGACTTGCCGCAGCCGGAAGGGCCAGACATGGCCAGATATTCGCCACGCTTGATGCTCAGGTGAATGCCGGAGAGCGCATGCGTCTCCACTTCGTCGGTGTAAAAGACCTTGGTCAAATCTTCAATTTCAATCAGCGTTCCGTTCGATTCCATTTCATCCCCCTCTGAATTCGTGATTCTGTTTGCGAGTCCCTAGTCCCTAATCCCTGTTCCCTGGTCCCTGCTTTTCCTACTCCAGCCGTATGCGGTCCACGTTGTCCCACCGCGACATATCGGAAAGGATCAACGTGTCGCCTTCCTTCAGCCCTTCGATTACCTGAATGCTGTTCACCGAAGCGCGTCCCACCTTCACCGGCACGCGCGTCGCTCCCTTGCCGTCCGCATCCACCTTGAACAGGCTCAGCGTGGAGTTTTCGTTGCCCAGCGCCGGCCGGCCCACATACAGCACATCGGTCATGCGTTCCAGATCGATGGTTCCATCCACGCTCAGGTCAGGCCGCGCGCCTTGCGGCAGGGGCCCGGTTAGTTCTACGTCAACGGTGACCGTTCCGTTCTGTACGGCAGGATCAATTCTCTGCACCCGGCCCGGAATCACGCCGTTGTGCGTGTCGATCGAGGCGGGCTGGCCGATCTGGATGTCGCGCGCCTGGCTCTCGGCAATCTTCAGGCTGGCCTTCAACTGATCCGGTTGCACCACCTTGGCCAGCGTGATGCCGGGCGCCACGTGCTCGCCCACTTGGTGCGGCAGATCCACCAGCACGCCGCTGATGCCAGCCGTCACATGCAGCGCCGCCAGTTGCTGCCGCTTCAGTTGGTAAAGCGCGCGCGCCTGGTCCACCTGCGTCTGCTGCACGGCCAGTTGCGAAACGATGACCTTCTCATTCATCGTGAGCCGGTCGCCCTCGATCTTGTTGCGCGTGGTCAGTTCGTCGGCCTTGCTCTGCGAGGCCTTGTACGTAAGGCCGGAGATCACGCCCAGGTCATAGAGCGCCTTGTCGGTCTGTGACTGCAGTTGCGCCTGGTGATAGTCCGAGCCCACGGTGGCCGCGCCCGCCTTCTGGGTCATCAGATCGTTTTGCAGCTTCACCTGCGTGTTGTGGTATTCGCTCTCGGCGGCCTTCAGCCCCAGGCTGGCATTCATGGCCTCCTGCTCCAGTTGCGGGTTGGCCAAATCCATCAGCACCGTGCCGGCCTCGACGTGCGCCCCCGGCAGCACCAGGATGCGGGTCACCGTGGCCTCCGTCTCGGCCGGAATCAGCCTCAGCTTGTCCTCGCGCGGAACCAGCGTTCCGGTCGAGCCGCGCACCTGGCGAATCATTGGCCCGCGTCGAACCGTATCCGTCCAGACCGTTGAACGATCCACTGTGGGCGCTGCCGGCTTCAGCCGCGACACAGCTACAACGGCCACCACCAGCACCACCGTCGCGACGCCAATCCATATCAGCAACTGGCGTTTCCTCTTTTGCTTCAAATCCGGGCGTGCAATATCCATGCCCTGACTAGAGCATTTGCCGTGCCAGAAAGCCATTCGCTTAACTCGTTTAAAATAAGCAATTTATGGCAGCAAGCGCTGTCAAGGAAACGCCCACCGGTGACCGCTTGCGGTCTGCACTGTCCGATTTCGGACAGTAGAGCCACGGGTACTCCTCGCGGTAGAGAGATTTTTAGAAGGGTCTGAAACTACATCTGCAAATCAATGGCACGAAGTGTCAGGGCACGACTTTTAGCCTGCCCTGAGCCCGTCGAAGGGTGCCGAAAGAGCCGGAAAAAGGAAGGACTTCAGCCCCTGACGGGCCGCTTCCACCCCGAATCGCACCCCGCCCCGCGGCACAAGCAAATCGGGATTTCCCAGAATGCGCTGGACCCAACCTGTCCACGCTCCTACTTCTTCCTCTTGATGACCCCGTGGCTGCCCAGCAGCTCTTCGAGTTCTTCCTTGAACTCGCGCACGTCCTTGAAGTCCCGGTAGACCGAGGCGAAGCGGATGTAGGCCACCGTGTCCAGCCCCTTCAGTTGCTTCATGATCAGCTCGCCAATCTCGGCGGTCGTCCGCTCGCGCTCTGGCGCGTCCACCAGAAAGGCCTCGGCGGAGTCCACGATCGCCTCCAGCTTGTTCGCGGGCACGGGCCGTTTTTCGCAGGCGCGCAGCAGGCCACTCAGCACCTTCTGACGGTCGAAGCGCTCGCGGCGGCGGTCTTTCTTGACCACCATATAAGGAATTTCGTCGATCCGCTCGTAGGTCGTGAAACGGCGATTGCACCGCTCGCACTCCCGCCGCCGCCGGATGGAGTCGGCATCCTTGCTTTCGCGCGAGTCCACCACCCGATCCTGTGCGAAACCACAATAGGGACACTTCATACTACGGCGATTCTACGGCATCAGAGGGGCAGGGAACAGGGAATAGGGGGCAAGGAACAGAGATCAAATATTATCTGCTGCGGGTACGGTTGGATGTTGAAAGTGGTCGCTCAAAGCTGAGTGCACTTCCATGCTGAATCCAGCTACAGATCTTCTATTTGTATGGCTCCGTTTTCCGGCCCCTGATCTCTGATCCCTGATCTCTGTCCACTCCCTCGGGCCAGATGCGATCACGGCCATTGGCTTTGGCTTTGTAGAGCGCCGTATCGGCGGCGCGAAGCATACGGGTGGAACCGCTTCCGGAGGAGGGGCGTGCCGACGCCACGCCAATGCTGATCGTGATGTGGACCGGGGGGCCGCTGCTGTCAGGCGGAAGCTCCGCGGCGCGGACAGCGGCGCAAAGCCGCTGGGCGATGCTGATGGCGCTGGGCAGGAGCCGGTTGGGCAGAATGACAACAAACTCCTCGCCGCCGTAGCGCGCCACCATGTCTTGTTTGTCGCGAAGCGCCTGGCGAAGGGCTTTCGCCACAAGACTGAGGACCTTGTCTCCATAGGCGTGCCCGTGCTGATCGTTGAAAATCTTGAAATGGTCAAGATCGATCATCAGGACCGAGATAGGCTGTCCGGCGCGCAGGCATCTTTTCCACTGCGCGCGCAGCTCGCTGTCGAGATACCGGCGGTTGGGAATATCGGTGAGCGAATCGATGTTCGAGATCCGGACCAGTTCCGTGTTCTGGGTGTTCAACTGCAGGCGGAGCAGATGGCCGATCCGAACCTGGCGCTCCATCGAATAGCTGGTCTGCAGCGAAAGAACGGCGGCGGTCCAGAGCAAGCCGATGAGTGTCACGGTTTGAGCAAAATTCAGTGCGCTGCTGTTTAGCAGAAAGACGGAATCGCCCAAAGCCACGGCAAGAATCATGCCGCATGCGTACCTGAAATCCGGCCATACGGAGTATGTGGAGTACAGCATGATGACGATTAGAGCGATTTGCCCGATAGCAATCAAATCCATGCGTCCGTTGTAGAGAACGAGAATGCTGGCCATGCCGGGCAGCGGAGTGACCGCGAAAAGAACCTCGCGAGCCCGGCGGCTGACGAGGTGGATTATCACGAAGCAAATCATGGCGAGGGGGGTGACAATGCCGAGGCGAACTACCAGGCAGAGGCCAAAACTCTGCGGCAAACAGAGGTAGTCCGGCAACAGAAAGGCATTATAGAGGGGGAAGGCGTACAGCAGCGAAATGCGGAAATGGTCGATGCGTTCCTGGCGGTACTCCTGCCCAAACGCCTTGTCGAATTGTTGAGCGGGAAATTGAAGATCAGGGGCGCTGTGCGGAACAATGCTGCCCAGCAGGTCAGCTATTCGCGAGAACGTCAGGTTCAATTTGGGCCACACATCTGATTATCAGCCGTGCCGGGATAATCGTAAACATTTATTCCCACCCCGCCGCCCCCTGCTCTCTGATCTCTGCTTTTAGTCGAAGACCACCGTCTTGTTGTCGTAGCAGAGAATGCGCCGGTCCAGGTGCCAGCGGACGGCGCGCGACAAAACGACGCGTTCCAGGTCGCGGCCGCGCTCCACCAGGTCTTCCACCTGATCGCGGTGCGAGATGCGCGCCACGTCCTGCTCAATGATGGGGCCGTCGTCGAGTACCGCTGTGACGTAATGGCTGGTGGCTCCGATCAGCTTGACGCCCCGCGCATGGGCGGCCTGGTAGGGCCTGGCCCCGGTAAATGCAGGCAGAAACGAGTGGTGCACGTTGATGATCGCCGCCGGGTAATGGGCGATGAAGGCTGGCGACAGGATCTGCATGTAGCGCGCCAGCACCACCAGCTCAATCTTGTGCCTTGAGAGCAGTTCAAGCTGCCGCGCCTCGGCCTCGGCGCGCGTCGCCGCGGTCACCGGGATGTGCTCGAAGGGAATGCCGTAGAAAGCCGCCAGGTTCTCGACTTCGCGGTGGTTCGAAATGATGACTGGAATCTCGCAGAGCAGTTCCCCGGTCCGCCAGCGGTGCAGCAGGTCGGCCATGCAGTGCAGGTACTGCGAGCAGAACAGAGCCACGCGCGGCCGCCGCTCGCTCGAGGTCAACTGCCAGTGCATGTCCAGCTCTGCGGCCATCGGCGCGAACTCCGCCTTGAAGGCTTCCAGATCGAAGGCCTTCGGATTGGCGCCCAGCGTGGTTGTGTCGCCGCTCGCCCCGTTTAGCGCCCACTCCATGCGCATGAAGAAAAGCCCCAGCTCGTGGTCCTGATGCTGGTCGGCGTGGAGAATGTTGGCTCCATGCTGGTAGAGCATCGTGGAAACGCGAGAGATCAGGCCTCTCCGGTCCGGGCAGTCGATAAGCAGAACGGCAGATTCTTTCATGCTTTCTTCAGCTTAAACCACCTGCGCCACCTGCGGTGGGGCAGACGGCGCTTGCGCGCCATAGGGTTCATTGACGCCCACCCTTCGCCAGAAAAAAGCGAAGGATGGGCCACCCAGGGCGGCTTTGTGGTTAGTTCATGGGGTGGGGAGCCCGGCGGATGCCGCTGCTGGGGATTTTGCAAGAGGCTCAGTTGAACCCCCTTTTTAGAACCCGCCGCCGGCGGCTTCACCGGCTGCGGGCAAAGGCCTTATCGCGGCTAAACCGAAACTCCCGTCAGCGAAGCACGGAGGCGCGAAGCCAGGCGGCTGAGTTCGAGAGATGCCTTTCTCGTGCCTTCAGCGCCCTGGGTGGTCTGCTTCGCTGAGGTAGCCACTCCGCCAATCTTGGTCGTGATCTCACTGATCTTCTTGGCCGCTTCGGTCACGTTGCGTCCTATTTCGTTCGTCGTAACCGTCTGTTCTTCCACTGCCGAAGCGATGCTGTTGGAGATGTCATTGATCGACCCGATGATCGTGCCGATGTGCACGAAGGCCGAGGCGGCGTCCCTGGTGCCGTTCTGAATCGCCTCGATGGTCTGGCCTGTTTCTTCGGTCGCGCGAGCCGTCTGCTTGGCCAGTTCCTTCACCTCATTTGCTACAACGGCGAACCCTTTTCCGGCCTCGCCGGCACGAGCCGCTTCGATGGTCGCGTTCAACGCAAGCAAATTCGTTTGCTGGGCAATTGAATTGATGACCTTGATCACTTTGTTGATCTCGCGGCTGGAGGCCTCAAGCTTCTTCATGCTGTCCTTGGCCGATTCCGCCACATCAACAGCGTTTTTCGCAATCCGCGCCGAATCATTGGCGTTCTTTGAGATTTCGCGAATTGATTCCTGCACCTGCGAGGCGGCACTGGCAACCGAAGATACGGTGGTGGATACCTGCTCGCTTGCGCCCTCCAGAAAATCAGCCAGCATCGCAGTTTCTCCCGCGCTCGCGACCATTGACTGGCTGACCGTTGTCAGTTCCTCGGAAGCTGACGCCAGGTGCGCCTCGCTCTCAGTCAGCGTCTCACGCATCCGCCGGTTCTCTGTAACGTCGCGCGAGATGCCGAAGGTGCCTATGACCCGCCCATCCTTGTTGCGCAGAGGTATCTTGGTGGTGGATGCCCAGGTGATTCGGCCATCCGGCCATGTCTCCTTCTCCTCCTTATCGAGGACCGGCTGGCCCGTTCGCACGATCTCCTTTTCATCGGCAAATGCTTGGCTGGCATGTTCTTCGGTGAAAAAATCAAAGTCCGATTTGCCGGCAGCTTCCGCGGGCGAACCGACGTTCAGAGCTTTGGCCAGAATTCGATTGATCAGGACAAACCGGCCTTGCAGGTCTTTGAAATAGACCGCACCCTGCAGTTGATCCAGGAGAGCAGAGAGAAGAAAGCCATTATCGGCCAGCATCGGATCAGGAGCCGCTTCGACAACCGGTTTTCCATTCCAGTTTCGCAGCGAAGTTGTCGTCAGCATCTCAGTCATCATATCTCCATCGAGCTTCGCACAGACCTGGGTCCCCACACCTCGGGCGTCGGAGCAAGTGAACTCCTATCGGCATTTGGCAATCGTTTCTTCAGAAACCTGAGAATCGAAAGCAGTTCTGACTGGTGGCCCGCCCTTCGTTCTTCACGGGCGCATGGTCCTGATGCTGGTTCGTGAATTCTTCCGTCAATCGGGGTTTCCGATTCGCCTCGTCTCTGGAGACCTGGGATTGCGCGAACTCCGGCATTTCGAGTTATTTCGCTTGCTTCATGCGCTCCGCGAGCATCTCCCGGTATACCTGGCACGCTGCGCCGCGCAGGCTGGTCGAGGTTACGACCTTGCCGTCCTGGGCAAACTGGATGTACTTCCGCGATGTGCCGGTCTGCGGCCAGTCGGGCAGCCCGGCTGAGTTCGGATTTCCGGTTTTGGCGAAGTTCGTCCAGTAACTCACCATCAGGTCGGAAATCTTTTCGTCCGTCGCCGTAAAGCCTCCCGCGATGTTGCCCTCTTTGGGGAAATACCCGAAGACATAGGGCAGATCGGAGGAGTGCACCGCGCCCTGCGCTTCCTGGCCAGGAATGGCGTGGGCAAACTCGTACTCCCATGTCGGATGATGAGCCGCCGCATGCCATGCGCCTTGCGCCGTGGCGGGGCAGCGGAAGTTCAGGTCGGCGGTCCACTGATCGGCCGCCGAGCCATACAGCGGATCGGAGTTGCCCTGGCCGCCATCAGCCAGACCATAGGCCGCCAGCGCTTGCGGAGCAAAACTCCCCATGGCGTTCGATATCACCCTGCGCAACTCCTCCGGCGCGGTGGGCGTGCTGTAAACCTTCGCGCTGAACTCCCGGGCCGTGGTGCCGAAGATCAGCGGAATCGCCGACTCCTGCCCGGATTGAAAGACCGTGGCGGGCGAGCGCGCAATCACCCAGCCGTCGACCGAGGGGCCAAAGACCGGGTGCGGATTCTGGCTCTCCCGGGCCGCAAACAGCTCCTGCACCGATAACTGGCGAAGGTACTTCACGGCGTCGTTGCCCGTGGGAGCCTTCAAACTCGCGGCGAATTTCTCTCCCGCTGCTTCCGCCTCGGCAAGTGAAGGCGTCATGTGGATGAACGGCGAACCGCTCTCAGCGATGGCGCGCTGAAAGATGCCTTTCGAGAGCGGAGAAGCCATCAACAGGCCCGTGTCCACCGCGCCAGCCGACTGGCCAAAGACGGTGATGTTTTTCGGATCGCCGCCGAAGCGGGAGATGTTCTCGCGCACCCACCGGAGCGCCAGAATCTGGTCCATCAATCCGTAGTTGCCCGAGGCATGGTGCACAGACTCGGCCGTCAGTCCCGGATGGCTGAAGAAGCCGAAGATGCCGAGCCGGTAGTTGACCGTGACCAGCACGACTCCGTGATGAACCAGCGTTCCGTCCTTGTAGAGCGAGCTTGAGGCCGAACCGCCTTCATTCCCGCCGCCGTGAATCCAGAGCATCACCGGCAAGGGCGTCTTCGCCGGCCAGACTGGCGTCATGACGTTCAGATAGAGGCAGTCCTCCTTGCCGGCCTTGGCGTCGTACTTGTTCCAGTCCCCACCCAGCAGCGGCTGAGCGCAGGCGCCGCCAAAGGCACGGGCATCGCGAATGCCGCTCCATGGCGTGGCGGGCAAGGGTTCCTGCCAGCGAAGTTTGCCCACCGGCGGCTCGGCATAGGGAATGCCCAGAAACTCCGCGCCGCCATCGGCCCGCGCCACGCCCCGCAGTTGCCCGCTGGCCGTCTCCGCGACGAATGCGTCATTGGCTGCCTGTGCCGCGCAGAGGTGAGTCTGCGTGAGCAGCCCAGCCGCCACCGCCATCAGAAGAACGATAACTACTGAAGCCTTCAGCCGGAACGAATCTTGATTCATGTGGTCTCCCTGGAGCGCGGTTTGAAACACAACGATGATTGTACGTTTTCTCGGCATTCCAGAGCTTTTCTGGAATCTGGCTATCTACTTGACGCCACCGGCCCCAAGCAGTAGTGTTTTGGGTTGTGAGTGAGGATTATCCCAGGACGCTGCTGGAGTTGGAAAAGCGGTTTTCCAGCGAGGAAGCGTGCATCGA
>Ga0182027_10002828_pt1 | contig 27857 bp, 17 predicted proteins | sample 712E1DmetaG_FD_121300 | JGI IMG/M metagenome (GOLD analysis project Ga0182027, IMG submission 121300) | Permafrost microbial communities from Stordalen Mire, Sweden - 712E1D metaG (Illumina Assembly) | ecosystem: Environmental > Terrestrial > Soil > Wetlands > Permafrost | place: Sweden...
CCAATTCTCCAACTCCGCGAGACCCTGGTTCGCAGTGCTCATGCCCCCAGCATACCTCAATTCCATCGAAGGGGCAACTCCTTAGGTTAACGCTTATGGGCCGTTGGCCTGGGCTTTGCTAGGTCGCCCCATTGGGGCTGAAAGCATGTATCCCGCGGAGCTCCCCGTGTCCAGCAAAAGATGTGGGACACGCTCAGTCTTAGGGAGAAATCTCGGAATTCAGGTTCAGAGTTTTGGAAAAGTACAGGCGAAAGGCGGGTCGAGGCTCTGTGGAAATTTCAACCCAGGACTTAAACCAATACTTTATGTATTAATAAAATCGACTCAGAAGAATAACTGCTTATTACGACATTGCACTTGACCATATCGGGTCTTTGATGCCCTGAAGCGTATGGTGATCTCCGGGCTCGAGGTCAAGCACGATAACTTGGTTGATTCCCTTTCTCAGCCACGGGGAGGGCACGAACAGGCATTGTTGCGGACCGATCTTCCAATACCGGCCAAGGTTGTGCCCATTCAGCCAGACATATCCCTTTCCCCACCCTTGCATGTCCAGGAAAGTGTCGCCCAGCGACGTCAATTCAAATTGGCCACGCCGGAAAGCTGGTCCCTTAACGGTCGACTTCGCAAAGTGCAAGGCGGAAAGGTCCGCCATCGGCAGAGCATAATTCTCCCATCCACTCAACTCCGACCCGGCAAGCGTAACGCGTCCAACGATTCCCTTCCGGTCGTCCACAAGACGTGGACCGAAATTGACACGGCCCATGTTCTCCACGAGAATATCCAGCGGCTCGCCACCTTCGAGGTCGACCTCCAGTGATTCCTGACTTAGACGGCGATCCAGAACGCCCAGCCGCCTCGCCCCTTGAAGGACGACTGCGTAGTCCCTGACCCCCTTGATTTCAAGCCGTGCTTTAACTTGCGTCGCAAGTCGCTTCCGGTAAAGAACGAATCCATACGGCAGCCCCAGGTCCTCCATGGTTTTGGGCTGTTCAGAAAGGACTGGTTTGCCCAGAGGGCCAGGCAGAGGCGCTGCGTCCCCCAATTCAAAGGGCCGGACCTCAATCATCGGCAACGGGGCCGGCAGTTCAGGCAATGGCGCGCCGGTGGGCAGGTATTTCTTAATCACCTCGCGTATCAGGAAGAACTTCCGGGTGGGTCGACCTGCTTCGTCCAGCGGCGCATCGTAGTCGTAACAGGAGATGTCCGGTTGATAGGTTCCGGAAAAGTTGGCGCCACTCATAAACCCCCAGGATGTGCCACCGTGAGCCATGTAGAGATTTGCCGAAATGCCGTGAGACAACATCCAGTCCAACCCCCGCGCAGCTTCTTCCGGGGAAGTGGTGTGATGTTTTTCTCCCCAGTGGTCAAACCAGCCAGCCCAATACTCGCCGCAGATGCGCGGGACGTCTTGCCGGAACCTGGCAAACTTGGCGAACTCCGCGGCGGGATCTCCCTGCCCGAAGTTTATCGCGGCAGGCAGGTCAGGCAGCGTTCCCCCTTCCAGGTTGGCTTTATCCGGCCCGTCGGCGGTGTAGAGGGTCACCCCGAAGCCGGCGTCGCAGATAGTCCTCCGAATGGCGTTCATGTAATCATGATCGTTGCCGAACGAGCCGTACTCATTCTCCACTTGCACCATGATAATCGGGCCGCCGCGGGTGATTTGCAGGGGCGACAGATGCTCCCCCGCCTGCCGGAAGTATTTTGCCGCCGCCTCGATAAAACGCGGGTCGGTGGGTCGGACCCTGAGGTCGGAAGTTGACAAAAGCCAGGAGGGAAGGCCGCCAAAATCCCATTCCGAGCAAATATACGGACCCGGCCGCAGAATCACCCATAACCCCTCTTCCTGCGCCGTGCGCAAGTATGCGGCCACATCGAGGTTGCCGGTAAAATCGAATTTGCCCGACTCGGGCTCATGCAAGTTCCAGAAGACGTAGGTGCAAAGTGTGTTCAAGCCCAGAGCACGCATCTTACGCATGCGGTCACGCCAGTAGGGCCGTGGCACGCGTGGATAGTGCATTTCCCCTGATATGACCAGGAAAGGTTCCCCGTCCAGAAGGAAGTGCTCACCTTTGTAACCGAAGGTGTGGGTAGCAGTCTGAGAAGTCCCTCCGGGAAGAGGCGTCGCACCTCCGCTGCGCTCGTTTCCGCCGGTGATCCGATTGGGGAGATTTAGCAACCCAAGGGCTGCGGTGGAAGCGCCGATGAATTTCCGCCTGTTAATCCTTTTCATGTCGCGCCTGGCTTTCTCGTTCCTTGCCCCAAGTAACCCATCACCAGCCGTGGCGGGGTGAGTGGCGAGCCGAAGATCAGGTTTCAGGTGTCAGGTCCCAGGTGTCAGGGAACGTGGTAGAGCATTGCGGTAACTACACGATGTCGACGCGCCGACAATCACGAGCAGTCCCCCGCCTTGGCAGGGCGAGTGATATGTAATAGATCTGATTCCAGGTGTCAGGGCGCACGGCGCTGAGTTGTAGTGCCCTTTACGAGATATGGTCAGTACTTAAAGTAATACTTTATATTTACAACGCGGGCGACTGACGAGCAGTGCTATTGGCCTTGGCTTGCAACGCGCCATTCGCCACCGTACTGGTGGTGCCGCGCACCCCGACACCTGAAACCTGCCCACTGCTCGTCACTCGTCGCCACCCTTACGCGGTTGAGTACGCCCCAGCCGCCTGCTTCTTCACCGCCGCCTGGGCCGCTGCCAGACGCGCGATCGGGACCCGGTAAGGCGAACAGCTAACGTAATCCAGCCCTGCCTCGGCGCACAACTCAATCGAAGCCGGGTCGCCACCATGCTCGCCGCATATACCGACCTTCAGGTTGCCGCGGGTTGCCCGCCCTTCTGCGGTGGCAAGTTTCACCAACCTGCCCACGCGCTTCGGGTCGAGCACGGCAAACGGATCCGCGGGCCAGATCTTCTGCTTAACGTAAGCGTTAATGATCTTGCCGCAGTCGTCGCGAGACAGTCCAAAAGTGGTCTGGGTGAGGTCGTTGGTTCCAAAACTGAAGAACTGCGCCTGCTGTGCAATCTCGCCGGCGGAGAGCGCCGCGGCGGGCAACTCGATCATGGTTCCGACGAGGTACTCCACTTTGACGCCTTTCTTCGCGAATACTTCTCCAGCCACGCGATCCACGATCTCCTTCTGAAGTTCAAATTCCCTAACGTCTCCGACCAGTGGAATCATCACTTCGGGTTTAGCCTCGATACCCCGCTTCTTGCAATCGCAAGCGGCTTCGAAGATGGCCCGCGCCTGCATTTCACTGATCTCAGGGTACATGATTCCAAGCCTGCAACCACGTAAACCGAGCATGGGATTGAATTCATGTAACCCTTCAACTACTTCCAACAACTTCCTGAGCTGGCTAAGCTTACCACCCTTCTTGCCCTTTGCTTCCAAGGTGGCAATCTCCACCATCAGCTCCTCCCGCTTGGGAAGGAATTCGTGCAAGGGAGGATCGAGGGTTCGAATGGTTACAGGCAGCCCTGCCATGGCCTTAAACAACCCATAGAAGTCTTTGCGCTGCATGGGAAGCAGCTTGGACAAGGCAGCGCGGCGTTCCTTAGCATAGGCGGCAGCTTCCTTGGGATCCTGGGTCTCCTTGCACGCCATGATCATGCGCTGCACATGGGGGAGTCGCTCCTTGGCGAAAAACATGTGCTCCGTACGGCAAAGCCCTATGCCCTCGGCGCCAAAGCGGACTGCGGCCAGAGCGTCACGGGGGATGTCAGCGTTGGCGCGAACGCCGAGTTCCCTTTCCTCGTCGGCCCATTTCATGAATTCAGCAAAGACGCCACTCGATGGATCGGCTTCAACCAGATCGCATTTGCCCTCAATCACCCGCCCCGTCGATCCGTCCAACGAAATCCAATCACCTTCCTTGAGGACGGTGCGGCCGATCCTGAGCTGCTTGTTCTTTTCGTCCACTTCCGCTCCGCCGCAACCGGCGACACAGGGTTTGCCCATGCCGCGCGTTACCACGGCAGCGTGAGAGGTCATGCCACCACGAGAAGTGAGGATGCCAACTGCCACTTCCATGCCATGGATATCGTCCGGGACAGTCTCGCCGCGCACCAGGATGACCGGCTGGGTCTTCCCTATCACCACCGCATCGTCGGCGGTGAACACCACGTGCCCCACCGCTGCGCCCGGGGATGCCGGCAAGCCCGTAACCAGGACATTCAACGCCTTTGATTCGTCGAGCACGGGGTGAAGCAATTGGTTGAGTTGCTCGGGTTCCACACGCAACAGCGCCTCTTTCACTGTCAGCAGGCCTTCGCGCTCCATGTCCACCGCGATCCGCACCGCTGCGGGACCCGTGCGCTTCCCGTTGCGGGTCTGAAGCATGTAAAGTTTTCCGTCCTGAATCGTGAACTCGAAGTCTTGCACATCTTTGTAGTGCTGTTCGAGCCGAGTCGTAAATTCACGGAGTTGGTTGTAAACCTCCGGCATGACCTTCTCGAGTTCCTTGATGGGCACAGGAGTCCGTACCCCGGCCACCACATCTTCACCCTGGGCGTTCATCAAGAACTCGCCGTAAAACTCCTTGACTCCCGTGGCTGGGTTGCGAGTGAACCCCACGCCGGTGCCCGAGGTGTCGCCCAAATTGCCGAAAACCATGGTCTGGACGTTCACCGCGGTCCCCAAGTCGTCAGAAATCTTGTTGAGGCGACGGTAGGTCTTGGCGCGAGGGTTGTACCAGGAACGGAAAACAGCCTCGATAGACATGTTGAGCTGCACTTGGGGGTTCTGGGGGAAGTCCTTGCCAGCTTCCTTGCGAACCACCTTCTTGTATTCCGCAATGACTTGCTTCAGATCTTCAGCCGTAAGCTGGGTGTCGAGCTTCACTTTCTTCTTCTTCTTCTGGCCGTCGTAGACGTGCTCGAACTTTTGCTTGGGGATTTCCATTACGACGTTGCCAAACATCTGGATGAATCGCCGGTAGCTGTCGTAGGCAAAGCGAGGGTTGTTGGTCTTGCGGGCGAACACCTCCACAACCTTATCGTTCATACCGAGGTTCAAGACCGTGTCCATCATGCCGGGCATGGAAAACTTGGCGCCGGAACGCACCGAAACCAGCAAGGGGTTCTCGGGGTCGCCCAACTTCTGGCCCAGCAAGCTCTCGAGTTCCGCCAGTGCTTCGTCTTTCTGTTGCAAAATGAAATCGGGCGTCTTGTTTTGGTTTTGGAAGTAGAGGCGACAGCCCGATGTGGCGATAGTGAATCCCGGGGGCACGGGCAAACCCGCGTTAGTCATTTCCGCCAAGCCGGCGCCCTTGCCGCCCAGAACGTCTTTCATAGCGCCGTTGCCATCGGCCTTCCCGTCCCCGAAGGAATAAACGTACTTCTCCATGATTGCTCCTTTCGAATCGTTAGACCTCAGTTGTTAGTTTTGAGTTCAAAGTTAGAAGCTGAGAGCTCAATGTCAAAACTTGAAAGATCAAAGTAATTTGCCGTTCGTAATCGGGTGCAAAGAACCCAAGATTTTGGCTCATTTTCGGCGATTTTGCAATGGACAAAAAGCGTCGGAGGAGGTTCAACTACCGGAAGTCATCAACATCGAGGCCGCTTCCTTCGATCATGCTCTCGAGGGTTCACCTCGGGATCGGTTTGTTCCCGTGCACTGCGACGATCACCCATCGGTTGGTTTTGTAGAGCCAGGCATTAGCCCCGCGCAGCTCCAAAATGCCCCGATATATCGGGGCGCTGCGCCAAACTGCGCCACTTCGGTTCACGGGATCGGCGCGGCTTTTGTCCATGTCGACGCGTCGACATTTGCGGGCGCAGCCCGCTTTGGAGTGCGGCAGCTTGCTGCCGCTTTACTGCCAGCCAGCTTGCTGGCTGTAAATTGTTTTCCCGGTTGAAAGTCCTGCGAGCAAGCTCGACGGGAGGAAAGCGGCAGCAAGCTGCCGCACTCCAAAACCTCGCCCCCACCCCCGATGCGATTTCCATGCGGTTCCGACGTCAAAGGACGTTTTCACCCACACTCGATCTGGGCTTGAACCTCGCTTGCTTGCCACTTGTCACTGCCCTTCGATTTTCGCAAAATGCGCGATCCCGGAAAAGAGCTCATCCAGCTTCTTAAGAAGGCGCAGCCTGTTCTGCCGCACTTCCCGGTCCTCGGCCATCACCAGAACCTTGTCAAAAAACCGGTCGACCGCTGGACGCAGGGTCGAGATCACCTCCAGAGCGCGCCCGTAAGCGTGTGCCCCGCTGAGCCTCTGGGCTTCCATGGCCACCCTCCCGTATGCCTCGTACAGTTCCTTTTCCTGCGCCTCATTTAACAAGGCAGCATCCACTTCGCCCGCCTGCCAATCCGCCGCGCTCGCGGATTTCAGCAGAATATTCCGGATGCGTTTGGCCGCAACCGAGAGTGCTTCAAAATCCTCGCTACCACGCAACGCTTCCATTGCTTCGGCCCGGGCCAGCGCGTCCGCTGGCACATCAAAACCTGCCTCCAACACGGCTCGCACGGTGTCGTAGCGAAATCCTCGGATGTTCTCCAAGTAGTAGCGAAGCCGGTCCCCGATAAAGCTCAACGCCAAATTAGAAACCTCATCGACCGGACGCCTCTTGCCGAACTGGAGTCTTGAATAGCTTCCATCAATCAATTTTTTAAGGTCGATGGATAGATTATACTCAAGCAATACTTTAATTATTCCAGCGGCATTTCGCCGCATCGCAAATGGGTCATTTGAACCCTTCGGTTCGAGCTCCGCAGCAAACCCTGCAAGGACGGCGTCGAACTTATCGATGAACGATAGCAGTGCACCCATCAGGGTTTTGGGCGGGGAACCTTCAAACCCTTGTGGCAGGTAATGCTCCCTGATTGCGTCGCTGACTTCTCTGGGTTCGCCTTGGGCCTCTGCATAAAGTCCGCCGACGATGCCTTGCAACTCAGGAAATTCCTGAACCATCTGCGTGGTCAGGTCACACTTCGAGAGCAAGATAGCAACTCGTAGGGGGCCAGCCTGATCAAGAGCAAGGGAACTGTGGACCGGTATCTCATCCGAGATCACCTGCATGCGCCATACCTTATTGCCATACGTCCCCAGACTTGCATGATAGGTCACACGATCTAGCAACCCCTGCCGATCTCGAAGGGGGATGCGCTGGTCGGCATTCCAGAAGAACTCGGCGTCCGTGAAGCGCGCCCGCAGCACCCGCTCGTGCCCCTGGCGAATCAGGCCAGTCGAGTCCGAATCCAGGTTGAGCACGGCCACAAAACGCGGTTTCAGATTCTCCTGCTGATCCTCCACGGCAAAGTACTTCTGGTGGTCGCGCATCACGGTAATGAGGATTTCGCGCGGCAAGTGCAGGAAGCGCTCGTCAAAGCTCCCGAAAATGGGCCTCGGCCACTCGGTGGAATTCACGATCCAATCTACCAGCCCTTTATCTTGGAAGATCTTAAGCGAGGCCTCTTCAACCAGTCCTTGAGATCCCTGCGTGACGCGCTCTTGGCGCACTTCAGGCCTAATTTCTACTTGAGCTTCCGCGAGCTTCCTCATGTAATCCTTGAAACCCGTCACGCGCTGCGGCTGGCGGCCTTTGGCCCGATGCCCGAAGGTAGAATCCCCGGACTTCACGCCCACGATTTCGAAGACTACCGTCCCGGCCTCCTTCCCTTCTCCGAGAATTGCCAGGACCCAGCGAATGGGCCGCACGAAGCGTGGGCCGGACTTGCCCGTCCAATACATGCTCTTGGGGAAGCTCAGGCCAAGGATGGCAGCCGGCAAAATCTCCGAGAGGATCTCCTGGGCAGAACGTCCCTGGGTGGTTTTACGCAGCGCCAGATATTCCCCTTTTGGGGTGATGGTGCGAGTCAAATCCTCCAGGCGGGCGGCGTTCTTCTGGGCGAAGCTCTCCGCCGCCCGTGTGTATTTCCCTTCCGCGCCGACAGCCACCTTGACCGGCGGTCCGAGGATCTCCTCGACCTTGTCCGGCTGCCGCCCTAACAAGGCGGGGACGTGGACAACGAGGCGGCGCGGCGTGGAATATGTCTGTAGGCGCGATTCGCGAACCGCCCCTACGCCTGTTTCAGGGGATGCGTCGATGGGGGGCAACAACCGAGCCCCTTGGAGCGCTGCCTGGACGCGCTCGCCCAGTCCTTTCTCGGCGTCGCTCAGGAAACGTGCGGGGATTTCCTCGCAGCCAACTTCGAGCAGCAGGGGCAAGGTGATTGACGATGGGCGACTGACGATTGACGATTGACGATTGACGATTGTCGATTTCTCCTCGACAACAACCGAGCTTCCAGTTTCGACTTTCATGTTTCGAGTTTCGGAGATCACGCTGGCATCTCCGCGGCCGGTTGCCGGTCGAGGTAAATGAAGGCGACTTGGCAGGCCAGCTTGCGCACGCGCGCGATCAGCGCCACGCGCTCTGTCACGCTGATGGCGCCGCGCGCGTCGAGGATGTTGAAAAGGTGCGAGCACTTCAAAGTGAGGTCATAGACCTTGCGCAAAGGAAACCGCTGCTTAGCTAAAGCAATGCTTTTAATTTTATCTGTATCTTGCTCTTTTAAAGTTTCTTCATCGTCAAACACATAAAGCAGGTATTCGTCCAGAAGGCGCAAGGCTTCGCCTTCGTAGAGGTCCAGGAGCTTGCGGCAGGTCTGGGGGTCGGCGGCCTCGAAATCGTAAACGGACAACTCCAGTTCCTCCGCGCGGCGCATATCACCATAGGTTACGTTCTCGTTCCACCGAACCTGGTAGACGTCCTCGACGTTCTGGAGGAAAGCCGCGATGCGCTCCAACCCGTAAGTCAACTCGACGCTGATGGGCTCGAGGTCCACGCCGCCGGACTGCTGGAAGTAGGTAAACTGGGTAACCTCCAGGCCATCCAGCATGACCTGCCACCCGGTACCCCATGCCCCCAGAGTAGGCGCCTCCCAGTTGTCTTCCTCGAAGCGGATGTCGTGTTGGCGGATGTCGATTCCCAATGCCCCCAAGCTGTCGAGATACAAGTCCTGGATATCTGCGGGCGGCGGCTTCAGGATGACCTGCATCTGCGTATGTTTGAGCAGGCGGTTGGGATTCTCGCCATAGCGGCCGTCAGCGGGCCGACGCGAGGGCTGCGGGTAAGCCACGCGCCACGGCTGCGGCCCCAGAACTCGAAAAAAGGTCTCTGGGCACATCGTGCCCGCCCCCACCTCCAGGTCGTAAGGCAATGCCACCGCGCAACCCTGCTGCGCCCAGAACTCACTGAGGCGGAAGAGCATGTCCTGGAAGGTAAGCGGAGACGTATTTTCCTTTATAGATGTCCTTAGATTTTGTGCCATATCTCGTTGCACTATAATATGTTAGCAATCTGCTTTCAGCTATCAGTTCTCAGTTATCAGTTTTCAGATCGAGCAGTACCGATCCGTTCTCGCGGTCTTGCTGAAAGCTGACTCCTGCCTTCCCTGCCCTAAAGTCTCGATGTCACGGGACACCTGAAACCTGACACCCGACACTTGGGCGCCTGCCTCACATCGCCTCTTCCATCATGGCACGCGTAACCAGTTTTCGTTCCGCGTGGGCTTCGATCAGCTCCTCGAGGAATCTGCGGGCCTCGCGACAGCCCAGCGGGGCCTTTTCCTCGCCGATCCACCGCTCCAGCGGCCTCTGGCAACCGGCGCGCATGGCGGCAATCACTGAGGAGGACATTCTTTGGCCGGTCACGCCCGTTCGGCAGGATTCACACAACAGACCCTCGGACCCAGGCCCGTAATACCCACCTGCGTCGGCAAGCGCCCGGCCACAATTCTGGCAATGCTCGAAATTGGGCAAAAAGCCAGCCAAGCGCAGCAGCCAGTAGTCGAAGTAGAGAAGCGGCCGGGTGACCTCTCCGGAATGCTTCAAGCTGCGCAGCACCGCCAAAAACAGTCGAAACAGCCGCTCGTTCACTTCCCTTTCCGGGATCATGCGCTCGGCCACTTCCGCGATGTACTGGGCCGCAAGTTGAATCCGATAGTCCTTCTGCATATCGAAGAAGGACTCGATCAGCTCGGCGGAGTTCATGCGCAGCAGGTCGCGGTGTTCACGCTCGAAAATGAACACACGAACGTGGCTCAGGGGTTCCAGCGCGGCCCCATAACGGCTCTTGGTGCGGCGGGCTCCCCTAGCCACCGCCCGCAGGCGCCCCATTTGACGTGTGAAAAGGGAAGCAATCTTGTCAGCTTCCGCTAACCGGTAGGTCCTTAGAACGATGGCTTCCGTCTCACAAAGAGGCATCCGAGTGTCTATGTCGACGCGCCGACATGACCCCTAAAATTAACACATCCCTACGCTTGCGGGAAGCGAAAAATAGGGGGACTGGAAACTCGGGATTAGAGACTGGAAGCCTCATTTCCCAATTTCCAACTTCGACTTTCGAACTTCCGGCTTTTAGCCTCAACCCGCAGTTTCTGTGGAAAACCTGGCGCGTTTTGTGGGAAACATATTATGTTAACCAAGCCGCTGCGATCGAAAATATTATCAGACACGCCTGTGCAAAACCCCTGACGCTACCCTGCCCCGCGCAACCCGGCTGACCGGGCTTGGGAATGAAGTCCGCGGCGGCGTTCGCTTCCGCTCACCGCAAGCTCGATTTCAGCGACGGATCAAGCAAGCCCCAGGCACAAGTGCGGTCGCGCAAGGGGGCGGGACCGCACTCCAATTCAGGATTGATAACCTCGCCGATTGCGGCCCAGCACCCCCTCGGCCCCATAGGCGCTAGGGTAAGCGCAATGGGCAAAGTCTGAGCCACGCCAGTGGGGACATCATTTAGGCCACGGCGAGCCAGCCGTGGGAAAGAGCGTAGCAAAGGGAGTCCCGAGCCCCGCAAGGGGCGACATCTGGCCCTGGTTCGTACAAAACCAACGACGGCGCCCGGGATATGTTCATGCTTGACGGATATCCGGATGCCGCCCCTACCGGGGCTGGCGAACCTCGTAGCTATTCAGCATCCCACGGCTGGCTCGCCGTGGGCTAAAGGATGCCGCCCGCCAAAGCGGGCTTCTGCGTCTGCCCTGCACTATTTTACCGCCGATGCCAGCACCCCCTCGGCCCTCACCGCAGGAGATGAGGATTGGCTCGCGCCCTTGCGGGGACCACCGCTACTCCCCCAAACTGGGTGGTGATTCAGCTTGGGGTAGCACCGACCCTGAAACTCGGGGTCGGCATTTTGGGGGCTGTGCCGGGCTGAAGCCCTGCGCTACAAAACCAAAATCAGTCACAACACCAAGCTGCCCCACTGCCCTGCCCTTCCCGCGCCTTGAAGCCGTCGGAAGCGTCTGTTATAGTTTTCCCACGATCAAAGTTCGCAGCTCTAATTCAACTTGCGGATTATAGCTGTTCGGCCATCGCGAGCTTCAGGGAGGTAATGGAAAATGGCGCCACCAAAGGTCTTCAAGAATTACATCAACGGTGAGTGGGTATCGTCAGCAAGTGGACACACTTTCGATAACGTCAATCCCGCCAACCGGCGCGAACTGGTGGGTATATTCCAAAAGTCTAACCAGCAGGACGTGGACAACGCCATGCAAGCGGCGAAGGAGGCGTACAAATCCTGGCGGCTTACTCCGCCTCCCAAACGCGGCGAGATTCTCTATCGGGCCGCGCGTTTGCTTGCGGAGCGCAAGGAAACCTATGCCGAGCAGATGACGCGGGAAATGGGAAAAATCCTCGAGGAAACCCGCGGCGACGTTCAGGAAGCCATTGACATGACCTTGTACATGGCAGGCGAGGGCCGGCGGCTTTTCGGGCAGACCACCACTTCCGAATTGCCCGACAAGTTCTGCATGTGGGTGCGCAGCCCCATCGGAGTATGCTCGCTGATCACGCCTTGGAATTTTCCCCTGGCCATTCCCTCCTGGAAGGTCATGCCGGCGCTCATCTGCGGCAACACGGTGGTGATGAAGCCCGCCACCGACACGCCGCTCTCCATGTACAACCTGGTTCAGACGCTGGAAGAGGCCGGAGCTCCCCGCGGGGTAGTGAACTTCGTTACGGGAAGCGGCCCCGAGGTTGGAACGGCTTTGATGACGCACGATGACGTGCGCGTGGTTTCCTTCACGGGCTCGACCGAAGTGGGGAAGAAGGTAGCCGAGGCTTGTGCGGCCACCTTCAAGCACTCGTGCCTCGAGATGGGCGGCAAGAACATCATCCTGGTGATGGAGGACGCTAACCTGGACCTTGCCGTGGACGGCGCCGTCTGGGGCGGCTTCGGAACCACCGGGCAGCGTTGCACCGCCTCCAGCCGCATCGCGGTGCATAAGGACGTGTACAAAGACTTCGTGGAGAAGTTCGTGGAGCGCGCGCGGGCGCTCCAAGTCGGTGACGGTCTTAATCCGACCGTGCAGATGGGGCCGCTCATCAACGAGAGCCAATTGCAGACAGTCGAGGAATACGTGGAAATCGGGAAGAACGAAGGAGCCAAGCTACTTTGCGGCGGCGACCGCCTGGCGGGCGGCGACTACGATGCCGGCTGGTTTTACAGCCCCACCCTTTTCGGTGAATGCGATCCCAAAATGCGAATTTGCCGCGAGGAGATATTTGGTCCCGTTGTCTCGATCATTCCCTGCGGGAGCCTCGAGGAGGCCATTGAAATCGGCAACGGAGTCGTCTACGGGCTTTCCTCATCCATCTACACCCGAAACGTCAACCGCGCCTTCCAGGCCATGCGTGATATGGAGACCGGCATTTTCTACGTCAACGCTCCTACCATCGGCGCCGAAACTCATTTGCCTTTTGGCGGCACCAAGCAGACAGGCAACGGCCACCGCGAAGCGGCCACCGCCGCGCTGGATTTCTACTCGGAGTGGAAAGCTGTCTATGTGGATTTCAGCGACAGGTTGCAGAGGGCGCAGATCGATACGTAGAGACGCGGGACTCGGGGCTGGGGAAGAACAGTAGGCAGTAAGCAGAAGGCAGAAGGCAGTAGGCAGCAAGCCTCAGACAGCATGCAATGCCCAATGCGTAATTCACAATTCACAATTCATAATCGGGAGAATTGCCAGGTCCAATGGGTCGATGTCGAGGACCCCCAACTGCTCAAGTGGGCAGAGCATTTCGTCCTCAGCATGCTCCAGCCCAGTTGGGAAGGAATATTATCCCGATAGAGAGAAGGAGAAACTGCGCGACCTGACTGCTTATTTCAGACTATCCCACGAGCGGACCCACCGTAGTCTAGAGGCAACGGCTGGATGGTAATGTGCGCTGCGATTTGCGTAAAGCACATACTTCCGATTCACAATTTCCCTCACCCCTGACACCCGACACCTGGCACCTGCTCTTAAGGTTGAGGCGTTGCAGTGGGAGGGGCCTGCTGGGCGTCCGGGGCGGCGGGAGTGTCGCTGGCTGCGCCGGCGCCGGCCCTGGCTCCACTACTGGCATCAAGCTCTGCCGGCAGGGGGTGCGGGCCTAGACCGAGCTTCATCAGTGATCTTGCCTCAGGCAGGCCCGTCACCGGAAACCCATGATCGGTCTGGTAGCGCCGCATTGCCTCGCGAGTCTGATCGTCCCAGCGCCCATTAGGTTGTGCTTTCAAGTAGCCTGCCTGGGCCAAAGCTTGTTGGATTTCTTGAATGCGTTCCGGCTCCGGACGCAACTGAGCTCGCCGCCGCCGCGCCGCCGCCGCTTGTTTGGCCTTGGAGGAAACATGCTTTGTCGCCGGGTGGTGCGTGGCGTGGTGTTGGCTGGACTTAGTTGAGGCCTTTTGAGTGTGTTGCTGCGGGACCGTTCGGGGCTTCTGCTTCGCCGTGCTACCGCTCTTTTTTGGCGTGGCGGTGTCCGCGCGTAACTGGATTCCCGATACCCAGAGCAGCGCGGCAAGGAGCGCCAGTCCTGTGCAGGTCTGCTTTCTCCAGTGTGTCAACTTCCGTTTCCTCTCTGCCGCCCTGGATGTAGGGGTACGGCTTGCCGTACCCTATTCATTTTTGTCACGCAACCAAACCAAGAGGGTACGGCAAGCCGTACCCCTACATCCAGACTCAGTTTCCAAACAGGGGCCTGAAAAAGCCGATCCTGGTGAGGCAGCGGCGATTTTACATCGCCACTGCCTGGCGGCGTAAAGTCTCGCCGCTACACGCTTCACAGCACCCTGTCAAGGGAGGCGATCCGCAAGGAATAGGGTGGTATACGAGTGCGGGCCGCTGCCTCGTGCAATCAGCAGCAGTACATCGTCTCCGGATTTCAGGGAAGATTGTAAGCGGTTGAAGTCCTCTACTGAAACGACCGGATGATGGTTGATGCTCAGAATGATATCGCCATGCTGAACGCCCAGATCCGAGCCGAATCCGCTCGTCTGGACGTTCATCACCAGGATTCCCTGTTTGCTATCCAGATGGAGTTGGTCGACGAGCTCCTGGACCTGCTCGCGCGTGAGGCTCTTGACGGATACCCCGAGGACGCCGGAACTTGCCTCAGCAGGAGTTTCCCCGCCCGGGTTAGCAGGAGCTTCGCGCAACTCGGACATGATCTTGTTACGGTCGCCCACCTGAACATTCGCGGTCAGCCGTCTTCCATCTCGCAGGTATTCCAAGCGGAGGCTCTTGCCAATTTCGGTGTCCGAGACGATCGCAACCAGATCGTCCGCACTCTTGATAGGTTTCCCAACGACACTCAGGATGACATCCCCGCGCTTCAAGCCGGCGCGCTCGGCAGGACTGCCTGCTTCCACCAAATTAATGACGATGCCGTGATCGGTCCCGAAGCTTCTCAGCATGGCCGGGTTGTTCTGGCTATCAAACGAAACACCGATGGCGCCGCGCCGTACGCTGCCCGAGGTGACAAGAGCGTTGTAAACCTTCCGGGCAGTATTCGAGGGAATGGCAAAACCCACGCCGTCGTAGCTCCCGCGTTCCGTAGCGATAGCCGTGTTAATCCCAATCACCTGCCCCGCCATATTGACCAGCGGCCCACCGCTATTGCCGGGATTGATGGCCGCGTCCGTCTGGATATAGCGCTTGAACTGCCCCTCCCTTCCACGCTCGATGTCGCGCCCCTTGGCGCTCACGATGCCCGCGGTTACGGTGGAATCCAAACCGAAAGGACTCCCGATGGCCAATACCCAATCGCCAACTCGCATGGCATCCGAATCACCAAAGGAAGCGACCGTCAGCGGCTTGTCCGAGGCAATCTTGACAACCGCGAGGTCTGTCCATTTGTCGTAGGCGACAATCTTACCTGGGTACTTGGTGCTATCATCTCCGCGCATCGTTATGTTGATGCGGTCCACGGGCTTATCCTCACCACTCTGCGTGACCACGTGATAGTTCGTCAGGATGTAGCCATTCGCACTCAGGATAACTCCGGAGCCCAGACTCTGTTGCCTGAAATCACCGGAGGGGGCGCCGGGCGAGTCAAAGAACTTGTCGAAGAAATCGCCGAAGGGTGTGTCATCGGGCGCATGAAAGCGCCGCCGGGCGACGCGGACCGTGCTCTCAGTGTTGATGTTCACGACGGCAGGCGAGAGGGCGTCCGCAATCTGGGCAAAGGAGCTTGATAGCTCTGCCGGTGAGGGAGGAGGAAGCAGTTTGGCGTCCGCGGCCACTGGCGAACTTCTGGCGGCGCGCACCCCGTGGGAAACAACCGTGCCAATCAAAATTCCAATCCCCAGCGTCACTACGATGACGAGCGCCGGGAGAAACTTACGCCCGCTTGTGATCATCCCTGCCTCCACTTTCACCATCTGTGCTGCCCTTCACCGGGCGCATCAAGTCATTATAGCATCACACTGCCGGCGAACTCCTACCTACTTTTGGCCGGGTAGTGGTGTTATTTGTGAGACACAGACGCCCCAGACTGCGGTCATTCCCGCGAAAGCGGGAATCCAGTCCGTGAACAGCGCATTTCCGAAGGATTGCGGAGTGGATGCCCGCTTTCGTGGGAATGACCGCAGTTTCGTAAGGGATGATTTTTCAAATGACACCACTACCTTTGGGCGAAATTACTTGCGTTTTGGTAGCCGTTTATCTCCCATCTTGCATTTAACCCGTCCCGCAAGAACCCTCTTCCGCTCTTCGTAATTGATTAAGCTCGCCAGCAAGGTTAGAATTTACCGTCAGGTGGGATGCCCATGGCGCTTCCTTATGTTCTGCTCACTTTTAGCGCCACTCTTTAGGGCGGCATCTGCCGGGCTAAAGCCCGGCGCTACGTGCAATTAGGAGAGGCGGGGCGTCTGTTTGCGCACGGGCAAGTCCAAGGAGGAAAGGCGATCACGAGGCTGTAGATGAGTGGACCGGATCGACTGTTATTGAGCGGAAACGAGGCGGTGGCCTTGGCTGCCCGCAAGGGTGGTGTCTCTCTGGGCACTGGGTATCCAGGAACGCCCTCCACGGAAATTCTGGAGAGTTTTTCCCACCTGGGAGGCCGTGCCCAGTGGGCGCCCAACGAAAAGGTTGCCCTGGAGGTGGGGCTGGGGGTCGCCTATACCAATGCCCGAGCCTTGGTCACCATGAAGCACGTTGGCCTGAACGTGGCCGCCGATCCGCTTTTTACGGCCGCCTACACCGGCGTTACCGGCGCCCTGGTAGTGGTCTCGGCTGACGATCCTGGCATGGCTTCAAGCCAAAATGAACAGGACAATCGCCGTTACGCCGTGGCGGCGGGGTTGCCGATGCTGGAGCCCGCGGACTCCCAGGAAGCCTATGACTTTACACTGCTGGCCCTGCACGTCTCGGAACGGTGGGGAATTCCGGTGCTGCTTCGCCTCACCACCCGCGTGTGTCACTCCAAGACTGTTGTCCGTCCTGCGCTCACCTCGACGCCATCGAATGCCCCGGCGACCTTTGTCCGCGACATTAAGGGGCGGGTGATGATCCCCGCCTATGCCCGGCCAGCCCATCGTCGGCTCCGGGAAAAGCTGGCGCGCATTCTGGAATGGAATGAAGCCAACGGGCCGAACCGGGAAACCGACGGGGACCGCTCCCTGGGGATTATTACCGCCGGGATATCCTTCATGCACGCTCGGGAAGCGGCGCCGGAAGCTGCGGTGCTGAAGCTGGGGATGACTTACCCCATCCCTCTGGAAACCATCCGCCGTTTTGTGGGGAGCGTGTCCCGTTGCGTGGTGATTGAGGAAGGAGATCCCTTCCTGCTTGAGGCTATTCGCGCCGCTGGCCTGGGGGCGGAAGGAAAGCCGGAGGAGTACCGCTTTGGCGAATTGAGCGTGGATCGCGTCAGGCGCATTCTTGCCGCCGACGCTTCTCGGGAGCCGGTTCCGCCACCGGGAAAGCCGCCGCAATTGTGCCAGGGTTGCCCTCACCGTTCGGTTTTCAGTACCCTGCGCAACCTGGATTGCATCGTGGCCAGTGACATCGGCTGTTACACGCTGGCAGTGCTGCCACCCTTCGAGGCCACGGACACTTGCGTCTGCATGGGAGCGAGTATCGGCGTGGGGCTGGGTCTAAGGCACGCCTTGCCGCCTGAGCAGGCCCGCCGTGTCGTCAGTACTCTTGGCGACAGCACGTTCATTCATAGCGGGATCACTGGCCTAGTGGAGATGGTTTACAACCCGCCGAAAACCGGCCACGTGGTCATTATCCTCGACAACGGGACTACGGCCATGACCGGCTTGCAGGAGCATCCAGGAACAGGCCGCACCCTTGAACACCGGCCAACGGGCAAAGTCGTCATTGAAGACTTGGTGCGCTCACTGGGCATTGCCAGCGTGCACGTAACTGACCCGGCGGCCAATCCTGCCGCCTTTCAGGAATTGGTAGCTGCGAGCCTTGCCAGTGGAGAGCTCACGGTGATTGTGGCCCGCCGCAACTGCTTGCTGGCGGCTGGCAGAATCAAGGAGTATGAGCGGTCTGCTGCCCGCGAGGAGAGTTGCTTGGAGCAACAGGACTAGTGCTGAGTGTGCCCTGAAAGGGCACAATAGGGTAGCCGTGGGCAACGCCCCCGGAAAAGGCAGAGGCTCGTTCCCGACCCTGAAGGGGTCGCATTGGGCTGAGCCGTGGGCCGCAAGACCGGTATGGCGCCACCCGGAATCGACCCCTTCAGGGTCGGGAGCTTTGGGGGGGGCGCGTTTTCCGGGGGCGTTGCCCACGGCTACTCTATTGATCCCCTCCGGGGATCATCGGCGACGGTATTAAACAACAGCCGTCGTCCGGCGGGGCTGAAGCCCCGCCCTTCCAAACCCATGGTGAGAAATGCGGACTAAGGTAACCAACATCGTGATTGCCGGCTTGGGCGGACAGGGAGTAGTTAAGGCGTCCGATATCGTCGCCGAAGTGGCATTCCGTGCCGGACTCGACGTGAAGAAGAGCGAAATCCACGGCATGAGCCAGCGCGGCGGCTCCGTCACGAGCGATGTCCGGTTTGGCGAAAGAGTTTACAGCCCCATGGTGCCCCCAGGAGAGGCGGACTATCTGGTGGTCCTATCTCCCGATCAGGTGGGACCCAATCGCTGGCGTTTGCGGGAGGGTGGCACGTTGATCACACCTGACGCTACCCCGGTAAGCGCCTTGCACGACAAGCGGAGCCTCAACGTCGCTTTGCTTGGCTGTTTAAGCGTGAGCCTTCCCTTTCCTGAAGCTGCCTGGCTGGAGGCTATCCGCCGGAACCTGGCGGAAAAGTTGCATGCCGCGAATCTTCAGGCGTTGGCTATCGGACGCGCGGCAGCGAATAAGACCTTGAGCGTACCAAACCCATGACCGGCATCTACGACGACCACTCCCTGGAAATTCATCCTGCCAGCGCGCCGGATTACATACCTGTTCCGCAACTGCGGGACCTGCAGTTGGGCCGGCTCCTGGCTACCGTTCGTCGTGCTTACAAGCACGTTGAACTCTACCGCCAACGGATGGAGGAGCGAAACGTCTCACCGGAAGACATACGGACACTGGACGACCTGTCCCGCCTTCCTTTTACGGTGAAGGCTGATCTCCGCGACAGCTATCCTTTCGGCCTGTTCGCCAGCCCCCTGGAAGAGGTGGTCCGGCTGCACGCTTCCAGTGGGACCACGGGCAAGCCGATTGTGGTCGCCTACACGCAGCAGGACATCGGCGTCTGGACCAACGCCATGGCGAGGACGCTCGCGGCGTGCGGCCTGGGCCGCGGCGACATTATTCAGAACGCTTATGGCTACGGCCTGTTCACGGGAGGACTGGGGTTCCATTTCGGCGCCGAGGCACTCGGGGCGACGGTGATTCCCATTTCCAGCGGCAATACTGAGCGACAGATCATGGTGATGAAAGACTTCAAAGTGACGGCCATCTGCTGCACCCCGACCTACTTTCTTCATTTGCTCGATCGCGCCGCCCAGATGGGGGTCGACGTGCGAGAACTGCCCTTGCGGGTGGGAGCATTCGGCGCCGAGCCCTGGACCGACTCGCTGCGCCGCCACATCGAAACCGCCGGCGGCATCAAGGCCTACGATATCTATGGGCTTACGGAGATTACCGGCCCGGGCGTGGGTAGCGAGTGCCGTTGCCAGGCGGGCCTGCACATCTTCGAGGACCACTTCTATCCGGAGATCATTGACCCGGTTTCCGGAGGGCCAGTTCCCGGGGGAGAGGAAGGGGAACTGGTGGTGACGACCTTGAGCAAGCACGCCATGCCCATGCTTCGTTACCGCACCCGCGACATCAGTGCCTTTGTGCCTGGCTCATGTCCCTGCGGTCGAACCCTCCGCCGCATTCGACGGATTAGCCGGCGTAGCGATGACATGTTCATCATTCGTGGCGTCAACGTGTACCCGTCCCAGGTTGAATCCGCCCTTCTCGCGGTGGAAGGCACGCTGCCTCATTATCAGATTATTCTGACGCGCCAGGAAGGGTTGGACCAGATGGAGGTACACGTGGAAGTTACACCACCGGTCTCCAGTGACAAGGTGGGCGCACTTGAGAACCTGCATGACAAGCTCGCTCACTCCTTGAATCAGACTCTCGGACTGCGAGTGAAAGTGCGGCTGGTGGGGCCACAGACTCTTAAGCGCAGCGAGGGAAAGGCGCAACGGCTCATCGATCGACGAGATCTGTGATGTGGCGCGGGCGTCCCGCCCGCTGTGGCGGGAGCGTCCCGCTCCCGCCAAATAACAAGGCCAGGAGTCCGGAGGAGCATGAAGCGAAGCCGGGTCAGATGAGAGGAACGCGCTCAGAGCCTGCCCTGAGCGGAGCGAAGGGATGCAGTCGTCACAGCGGGCGAGACGCCCGCGCTACGGTAGGCAATGGTTCGAATAGGGAGTGCCTATGAAGATTCATCAGCTTTCGCTCTTCCTGGAGAACAAGCCGGGCCAGTTGACGGACCCTTGTCGCCTCCTAGCCGAAGCCGGCATAAACATCCAGACCCTGACCTTGGCTGACACGGAGGAATTCGGCATTCTCCGCCTCATCGTCTCGGATTGGGAGAGGGGGGCGCGACTCCTCCAGGAGGCCGGCTACGTAGTCAACGTCACGGAAGTGGTGGCGGTGGAGGTGTCCGACCGGCCCGGAGGCCTGGCGGAATTGCTCGGTGTCTTCGATAAGACCGACATCAACATCGAGTATATGTACGCGTTTACATTCGGTCACGGAGACACGGCTATCTTGATTTTCCGATTCAATAACCCCGATGCGGCAATCGAGCAACTTCAATCTGCCGGCATCAATGTCGTGGGCAGCACAGAAGTTTATAGGGGCATGGAGAGGACGTAGAGGCCGGCTTTAAACTTTGGGGGGGAAAGATAGCCCTCTCCCCCTTGGGGAGAGGGTGGCGCGCCGTCCCGATGCACTTCATCGGGAGGCGGGCCGGGTGAGGGGGTCGCGAGCCTGGGCGTCGTCGAATATAGAAACTCGAGGGAGGGCCTCTGGCTATTCGGCACAGCAGGGGGCCGAGCCACTTTTCTCCTGACTTTGACGCAATCTTGTTGCTGAGATAATAAATGAGTATTGGTAAAACTATTGCCGAACAGATGGAACACGCCTCCTGGATCCGGCGCATGTTTGAGATTGGCGACCGGATGAAACGGGAGCGCGGCGAAGAAAACGTTTTTGATTTTACCTTGGGGAATCCCGACGGCGAGCCACCGGAAGAAGTCGTCTCGGCGTTGCGACGGGTTGCGGATGAGAATCGACCCCGTAGCCACGCCTACATGCCCAATGCGGGCTTCCCTGCGGTGCGAAGCGTGATTGCGGGGCAACTCTCCCGCCGGACCGGACTGGCTTACACCGCAGATCACATCCTCATGACGGTCGGATCGGCAGGCGCCATCAACGTCGTGCTGAAGTCGTTGCTCGACCCCGGCGACGAGGTCATCATTCTGGTTCCCTTCTTTCCCGAATATCAGTTTTACATTGAGAACCACTCCGGCCGTATGGTGCTGGTCGAAACCGATGACGAGTTCCAGCCTGACATTGGACGGATCGAGGCCGCCATCACTCCGCGCACCAAGCCGATCATTCTCAACTCGCCCAACAATCCGACGGGCGTGGTCTACTCCACCGGATTCCTGCGGGATTTGGAAGCTTTAATTGCCGGGCTGGATCACCCGGTGACGGTCATCGCCGATGAGACGTATAGATCCCTGGCCTTTGATGGGTTGACGTTGCCTGAGGTTCCTTCGATCCTACCCCGGACAGTGGTCGCCTATTCATGGTCCAAAGCCCTGGCGATTCCTGGGGAGCGGATCGGTTATCTGGCCCTTTCGCCCCGGCTGCCGGAACTGGAGGCGCTACGCAACGCTTGCACTTTCGCCAACCGGACCCTGGGCTTCATCAATGCGCCCGCCGTCTGGCAATGGGTCATGGTTGAAGTGGCGGATCTCAAGATTGATCCTCGCTCTTACCAGGAAAAACGCGATTTGCTCTGGAAAGGCCTGACGCGCATCGGCTACAAGGTCACGAAACCGCAGGGCGCCTTCTACATGTTCCCCCAGGCGCCGATACCGGATGACTTGGCCTTTGTCCGAGGCCTTATGGACCACGGCATCCTGGCCGTGCCGGGCGCGGGTTTTGGACGGAGCGGGTACTTCCGCTTATCGCTCACGGCTCCGCGTAGCTCGATTGAACGCGCTCTGCCCGGATTCGAGCGCGCCTTGCATAAAATGTAGCCACATACCGTTGGGCTTGCGCCCTCTCCCGAGGGGAGAGGGTGGCCCGCGGCCGGCGTTTTCACCAGCCGACGGGGGCCGGGTGAGGGGTCAATGGCACGGCGGATCTCTACTACCTGCGGACCGCAGAGCTTCGCTCTGCGCCAGCCAGCGATAGGTCGTAGGTGGTAGGTGGGGCTACCCTTCCACGGGGGATGGCAGGCGGCCACCCCAAATCTCCGAGATCATCATGCCCGCCAGAATCAGTCCCGAGCCCAGCAGCGCCCTGCCTCCAAAGTGTTCACCCATCACCAGCCAGGAAGAGAGTGCAGCGAATACGGGTTCCAGCGCAAAGATCAGCGCCGTGTGTGCGGCTGGGGTGTATTGTTGTGCCCAGTTCTGAATAGAGAAAGCCACCCCAGTCGCCAACACCGCCGTTACCAGGATTGCCACAACGAGCCTTGCGGTCAAATGCAGGGTTCGGGCCGGGACAAAGGGCAGCGCAATTAATGAGAGCAGACCGACCACCAGAATCTGCACAGGGACGAGATGCAGAAACGAAAACTTCCTTGTATAGTGCCCGACGAGAACGATATGGGCCGCAAAAGATACTGCGCCAACCAGCGTGAGTATGTCTCCCTTGTTTACCGTCGCCATCCCTGACGGGGCCACCAAGAGATAGATCCCGAGCAGTCCCAAGACTCCCCCGAGGAGGTTCGCAGAACTAGTTTTGAGGCCGTAGAAAGTCATAATCACCGGGACCAGGATCACGCTGAAACCGGTGAGGAAGGCGCTTTTCGAGGGCGTAGTGTATAGCAAGCCCCAGGTCTGAGCGAGATAACCGCCGAACAGGAATAATCCCAGGATGAACCCGGGAAGTAGGGTCTCCCGGTCCACCCGCCCTCGCCCCAAGACCGCCAGAAGGAGAAGTCCGGCCAGAATAAACCGCATGGCCAGGAAAGGCAGTGGAGAGGCGTCGGCGAGCGCCCCTTTGACGACCACAAAAGTGCACCCCCAGATGGCGGTAACCACCACCAGGAGAGCTTCGGCTTTTGTTCTTATACTCAAGAATAACCACTCCCGGAATCAGGGGACGGCGCTTCTATCCGTTGAGGGGTCGCAAGATTCTGCGGGCAAAGGACGGCCGGAGGATTGTCATTCCGAGCGGAGCAGGAATCTCGCCCTGTGCCTCACGCTTCTTTGGGCGAAGAGTCGCTGGAGGGCTGCAAAATTGGTTCATTGACTCATTGGTCCATTGGTTCATTGGCTCATTTCACCTGCGGCTGTCTGGTTTTTGCAATGAATCAATCATTCAATGAACCAATTCGACTCACTTCTTTGCGCTGAAGCCGCCTAGCAAATTCACAGACCGCGGCTCATACTTTTGCCCGGCCGTCGAGTGGTCAGCCAAGGCGGGCCGGTAGAGCGCGTGGCACCGCTCGCAACGGTAGACCTCCCCTGCTTTGCCGAACGCTTTGATGGCTTCCTCTTCCTCCGCAGTGGAACGGAGGCGGTGCGGATCGTCGTAATACCAACGCTTGAGGTGCCCCATGCAAAGCTCTCCTTTCGCGTCTTTCTCATCACAAGCCCGCTGGCCGGGTTTCTTCTCTTTAACTTTGAAAGCCACGTCCCCCCCCCCCAGAATTGATTCATTTCTCCATTGAATCATTGCAAAGTTGACAGTCGACAGTCAACAGTTGACAGCTCGAGGCTCACCGACGGAAGGCATTGTTTCATTGACTCATTGAATCATTGCACGGACAACCGTAGCGGAAAATTCAAATGGGTCAATGATCCATTAGATCAATCTTCAGTATTCGACTCGAACCAGGCACAGACCCTGGGCCGGAGCCGTGGGCCCGGCCAGGGTGCGGTCGCGGGACTTGAGAATTCGGAAGACGCCACTTGGTTCCAACTTCCCTCGTCCCACTTCTATAACCGTGCCCACGATGTTGCGGACCATGTGGTGAAGAAACCCATTCCCGGAAACCTCGTAGATCAGCATGGAGGTCCGGGGGCGGCGGAGAATTCGGGAAGTGAATATGCTTCGCACCATGGCTCTTTCGATTCCGGGTACAGTGGGTTGGCGAGCGCTTCGACTGTCCCGGCGAGGCCCGTCTCGGCCCCCGATGGCACCCGGGCAACCCTCTTCCGGAGCGGTCCCATCCACTGCCGCGAAGCTTGTGAAATCGTGTTCCCCTTCCAATAGTTTCGCCGCCTCCGCCATATGCCCAGCGTCCAGCGGATAGGGATAGTGCCAGACAAACCGCCAAAGAAAAGGTGAGCAGACCGGGAGCTGGAGAATCCGGTAGCGATAAGTCTTCGAACGAGCGTCGAAGCGGGCGTGAAACTGGGCGGAGACTTCCTGGGCATCTTTAATGCGCACCGTTGGTTGCAGAGCATTATTCAACGCTTTCACGAGGTTTGCGCAAGGGATAGGGCAATCCGTTTTGAAGTTGGCCACTTGGTTCAAAGCATGGACCCCGGCGTCGGTCCGCCCAGACCCCCAAACTTGTGCCTTTTCGCCGACAATCCTCTCGATTGCAGATTCGAGACACTCCTGCACCGTCAGCGCATTCGGTTGGCGCTGCCACCCATGAAAATCCGTCCCGTCGTAGGCGATGAGCAAGCGGATGTTGCGCATAAAGCGGCTTTCAATCAACAGTTCTTAGTTGTCAGTCGCGCCAGGTCCCCCAGCACTCGCTGCCAAGTTACACTAAATCGGTCCTCACAAACAACTGAGCGCTCGTTCATGTAGCGCCCGCTCACACCATGCTGCGACAATGCTGGGTGCTAGTGTCGTTTGTCAATTCTCACGGTGGGTGTTAAAATTCGCGATTAAGATGTTGAATACAGGCGTGCTGCTAAAGACCTTTTATGAAACTCAGCGTCCCACAATTGCGTAAGTCATCATTCTATGCCCGTGATTTCAAGAAATCCCATTTGTAGGGAGAAGAACTTTCGATGAAACTTAGGTGCGCACGTTGGTCTGCCTTCATTTTAGCGCTGGGCTCGCTTCTCATTGCCCAGAGCCTGCATGCCCAAACGACCGGAACCACCAAACCGGTAGCCATGGAGTTTGGAAACACACGATTGTTTCCGAATTTCTGGGAGCCTTATATCTCGCCCTATGTTCCTGCGCCCAGGATGAGCAACTCGGAGCGGCTTCATTCGCTGCTCAGCGGCAGTAAGCTGCGCCTATCTGTGGAGGATGCGATTGCTCTGGCGCTGGAGAATAATCTGGACATCTCCGTGGCGCGCTATAACCTGAATTTTGCGCAGACGGACCTCGTGCGTGCCAAAAGCGGCGGCGCAACCCGCGGGGTTCCGGGCGCATTCTCCTCCTCGGCGCTGTTTTCAGGAGCGATCGGCGGTGGCGTCAGTAGTATCAGCAGCGGCAGCACGACGAGCGCCAGCGGAGTGACGGGCAGTGGGGGCGCTACGAACGTCGGCGTAATCGGCTGCTGCGATCCAGTCGCCGGAGCCCAGTTCGGCTGGGACCGTAGAAGCTCCCCCCTCAATTATATTGTAGTCAGCGGTGTTCCCTTGGTCACCACTCAAACCACCAATGCTGTGACCTACTTTGGCCAGGGTTTTCTGACCGGCACCAGCTACGCCGTCGCCATAAACGGCTACCGCCAGTCCACGACTTCCCTCAATACGCTATTCAACCCCGTGGTCCCCACAGGCCTCACGGTGGGCATCGACCAACAACTGCTGAACGGATTCGGCTATCGATCTAACGCCAAGTTCATTCGCATCGCACAAAATGACGTGAAAATATCGAACAGTGTTTTTCGTCAACAGGTGATTACGACGGTCGCTCAGGTTCTAAATCTTTACTGGGATTACCTGTCTTATAAGGAAAACGTCCGTGTAGCCGAAAAAGCCCTGGCCTACTCTGAGAAACTCCTTTCCGATAATAAGCGCCAGGTCGAAATAGGCACCTTGGCGCCGATTGAAGTAGTGCGGGCAGAATCCGAGGTGGCTTCCGATCAGCAAAACCTGATCGTTGCCCAGACCAGCTTGCAACAACAGGCAGAATTGATCAAAACCGCGCTCTCGCGGAAGGTCGACTCGGAGTTGATAAGCGCCCAGATTGACGCTGTGGATAAACTCCCGGAGCCAAGCCCCAACGATATTCCCCCTTTGGATCAAGCTTTGAAGCAAGCACTCCAGGACCGCCCGGAAGTCGAACAGGCTGACCTCAACCTGCGTTACTCGGCAATCGTCGTCAAGGCTAATCGTAATGCCTTGCTGCCCACTCTCGACCTGTTTGCCACTTACGCCCCAACGGGACTTTCAGGTCTTGGTACTGTGCTTGGGCCTTGTCCGTCCGGATACTCGGCGAGTGGGGACCAATGCCTGGGAACCGGCGTGGAAACAATTCCGCGGCCGATGGTGTTGTCCAGCCAAGGCATCACGCAATCCTTATCCCAAGTGTTCCGCGGCAGTTATCCGGATTATTCTTTTGGCTTCACCTTGCAATTCCCCATTCGCAACCGCGCCGCGCAGGCCGACGTTGCGCGCGCCCTCCTGGAACAAAGGCAATTAGAGGAACAACTTCAGCGGCAGAAGAATCAAGTTGAGCAGGATGTCCGCAGCGCAGAAATCGGAGTGATTCAGGCCAGGGCCCAAATAGCGGCCGCAACCAAGGCCGTCCTGCTGGCGCAGAAGACCCTCGACGCGGAACAGAAGAAATTTCAGTTGGGTGAGTCCACCGTCTTCCTGCTGATTCAGGCGCAACGCGACCTGGCCACCGCCGAGGGCAACGATGTGAAGGCGCGCTCGACTTACGCCAAGGCCCTCACGCAATTTCAGCAGGTGACCGCCACAATTCTGGCTGACTACCATATCGAATTGAACGACGCGCTGCAGGGAAAGGTGACCCGTTCACCGAACATTCCTGGCACGAAGGATGAGCCGGCCATTCAGACGCCCCTGGCAAGCCCGCAAGGATAAGCGGGAGGAGCCTGATCTTTACCCATCCCTTCGGCTGGACACGGGAGCAGAGGTCAGAATTGTAACCCTCTCCCATGGGGAGAGAGTGGCCCGCGTCCGGCGCTTTCACCAGTCGGCGCGGGCCGGGTGAGGGGTTATTTCCGTCGCCAAGCAAAGCTGCTGCGCCCTGCTGAGTCTTCGCAGGATTCTTATACTCCCCCCGTGCGCATCCCACTTCCACGCGCCCGCAAGTTGCGGCGCAACCAAACCGAGAGCCTTCGTGTCATATGTGCCCCTCAAGGTTTAACACGGAGCGCACCGAGCGTCTCAGTGAACTCTGTGTTCAAGCTCTTCTGACCACCGAGGACACGGAGCCCCGCACCGGATGTTGCAGGGAGGAGGAACTGCTGACTCGAGGAGAAATCTTTACGGCACGGCAAGAAGATGAAAACGAGTGAAGCAGGATGGGCTGTAACTGGTGCGCGAGGAAAAATCTCCCCCTGTTCCCCGCCCCGGGCAATCAGGTGGTCGTAGGTTTCGCTTCAGCAAGAACTCAAACTGAACCAATCCCCAATGCTTGGTGTTGTCCTACTGATGTTCGCAAAATACGGTGACAGACCTTCGTCGTAGCGCCGCCGTCCAGGCGGCATTCTGCGATGCCGGCAAGATGCCGGCGCTACCCCTGAGGTGTCACTATATTTTGCGAACTTCATTAATTCGACTCGTAATGCCGGCCTTCAGCCCGGCACGGGACAATCAAGAGAAAACACCACACAATGCGAACGGGAGGGCCGCCCTGTGCATTTGGACATTGTACCCCACATTTCCATTTTGAACTCTATTTCTGAATCTTCGGATCGTCGCCATCATCAATATTTATGCGGGTGTAAACGCGATGAAGACGTTCCGGAGGTCAGTACCCAATGGGTGAGATACAAAA